>Ga0076930_100169_pt1 | contig 88735 bp, 93 predicted proteins | sample HotLakConsoUCCRE_FD_71149 | JGI IMG/M metagenome (GOLD analysis project Ga0076930, IMG submission 71149) | Hypersaline microbial mat communities from Hot Lake, Washington, USA - Hot Lake Consortium UCC-RE (version 3) (version 3) ...
CAATGGAATCCGCGATCACGATGGAGTCGTCCATAACGATCCCGATCGCCATCAAAAGCGCCACCAGCGTCATCATGTTCAGGCTGAGCCCTGTCAGCGCCATCCAGACGAAGGCCCCAGCAAAGGCCACGGGCAGGCCCATCGCAGCCCAGATTGCGAAACCGGGGCGGAAGAACAGGCTCATGACAGCGACGACCAGCACAAGGCCGATTACCCCGTTCTGCACCAACATCACCAGCCGGTCGCGGATGATGGATGTAACGTCCTGCAGCACCTCGACCATGATCGTGTCGGGCAGGCGTGCGGCCTCGTCGGCCACCAGCGCCGCGACCCCGTCGAGCACGCGCAGTGCGTCGGCATCAAGTGACTTCGCCACGTCGATCACGATGGCCGGGGTGCCATCGACAAAGGCGCGGTCCTGCGGCGGCTCGAAGCGTTCCTCGATCACTGCCACGTCACCCAGTGTCAGGGTGGCGCCATTCGGCAAAACCAGCACGGGGATGGTCGCAAGGGTGATTGCCGTATCGCGCTCGGCGGTGAAGCGCAGGGTCAGGTCAGCGCCCGGACCCTCCAGCGTTCCGGCGGGCAGATCGATGTTCTGCGCGGCGATGGCGGCGGCCAATGCGGCAGGCGTCAGGCCGTGGCTGTCCAGCACGGCGCGGTCCGGCGTGATGGACAGTGTCCGGGCACCCAGACCCCCGCGCGTCACGCGGGCGACACCCGGCAGGGCGGTCAGGCGGTCCGACAGGGCGTCGGCGTAAAGATCCAACTCGCCCAGCGGCAACTCGCCCGAGATGGCGACTGATGTGACGGGATCGGAGCGGTGCAGCTCGCGCACCACGGCAGGATCGGCGCGGTCGGGAAAGCTGTCGATGGCCGAAACCTCTGTCCGCAGCGAATTGACGAAGCGCAGTGCGTCATTGCCCGGCGCCATGGTCGCCACGGCGCGGGCGCGGCCGGTCTGCGCGGTGCAGGTGAGTGTCTCGAGCCCCTCGACACCCTGCACCCCGTCCCAGAGCGGTGCGCAGATCGCGGCCTCCACATCCTCGGCGGCAGCACCGCGATAGGGCACGGTGATCTCGGCCTCGACGGCGCGGAAATCGGGGAAGGTCTCGCGCAGGAGGCCGGGGGCCGCGAAAGCGCCCGCGGCAAGGATCAGCAAGAGCAGGAGGTTGCCCGCCGTCGGGTGGCCGGTGAACCAGCGGATCATTGTGCGGCCTCGACCGGGGTCAGGGCCATGCCGGGCAGGGCCGGGGCGATGTCGTCGATCACCATGCGGTCGCCGGGGGACAGGCCGTCTGTAATGACAACGCGGCCCTCTTGCGCGAAGGCGGCGGTGACTGGGCGCAAATCCAGCCGGTCGTCGGGTCCAAGGATACGCACCATGCCGCCATGCAATGCTGCCTCGGGGATCGCAATGAGGCCTGACATGGGAGCGCCCGAAAAGCCGATCTGCACCTGTGTGTTGGGCACCAGTGGCAAACGTCGAGGCGGGTCCGCGCCCTCATAGGGATCATCAACACTGACCACGACTGGCACGGTGCGTGCGCGGGCATCCAGCGCGCCCTCGATCCGGGCCACACGAGCGGTCCAGATCTGCGTCGGGTCGGAAAGCGGGCTGAGCGTCACCTCGATCAATGCAGACGGGCCATCGCGCATCATGTCGGCGAGGGTCATGTCCTCTATTGCATCTCCGATCAGGCGGCGAAAGCTGTCGATCGGCAGATGCGCCACGACCTCGGCCGCCGCGATCCCGTCGCCGCGGATCACGACCTGACCGGGGGCGACGGTCTGGAAACGCTCTGCGTTCACCTCGGTCACGCGCAGATCGAAGGGGGACGTCAGCACAGTGCGGTCCAGCGACCGGCGCGCACGGTCGATGGCTGCTTGTGTCCGCGCGACCTGTGCCACGATCCGCGCCTCGCGGGGCGGGATCAGTGCCATCGCGTTTTCCAGTTCCGCGACCGTCCGGCGGGCTAGAAGCGTGGCACGCTCGGCCTCGTCGACGCGCGATTGCGGGACGGTGCCCTGTTCGGCCAATGTCCGGGTGCGCGTCAGATCGGCCTCGGCCAGCGCGAGGCGCGCGCGTTCCAGATCCAGGATGCGGGCCGTGTTGGCCGCCTCGGCGGTCAGTTGTGCGCTTTCGGCGGCAAGCGCCGCCAGATCGGCCTGAGACTGCGCGAGCGCCAGTTGGTAATCGGCGGGGTCGATCCGCAACACCTCGGTCCCCTCGGGGATCAGGCGACCTGGTTCTAGATCGGGATGGCGCCAGATCACCTCACCTTGTACCTCGGCCACCGCGACCCAACTGTCGGCGGCGCGCAGGTTGCCCCAGGCCGTGGCGGTCGGGCGGATATCCTCAACCGCGACGGTCATTACCCGGACGGGCAGGGCGGGCGCGCGCCCGTCAATCTGCGCGGGGCCGGGGGCCGAGGCGATCATCCAGACCGCTGCGGCGATCCCAAGAGCTATAGGCGGCACGGCAAGGAGGGGGGCGAGGCGCATCAGAGTCAACCCTGTGCCCGGCGCATCCGCGCCAGCGTCCCGTCACGCAACACGAATTGGTGGTAGAGCGCGCCGACCACATGCAGGGCGACCAATGCCAGCAGCACAATCTTCAACACATTGTGGCCCTGTGCTGCGGCCTCGACCCCGCCGAACCACGCGACGGACCCGCTGAGTGGCATCAGGATCATCAGCGCGTAAAGCCCGACATGGGTGAGCTTTGCGAGAATGCTTTGTACCTTGCTGGCTTCGATGGCCGGGGGCACCCCACGCCGGGCGCGCAGGGTCAGCCGCCACAGCGCGAAGATCATCACCAGCGCGCCGCCCGCCACATGGGCCAGCACGAGCGGGTCGAACCCGGCCTCCAGCCCATCGGTGATGCGGTCCCATGCGGCCGACATCGCGTCCTTGAAGATGTATTGCTGCGCGATCAGCGCGAAGACGAGCCAATGCAGCGCGATCTGCAGGCGGGAATAGCCGGTGGGGGCGGTTGTGACGTGCATGGCGGGGGTCCTTTCGGTCTAGGTGCGCGACTCGGGATGGAGGTTGCGGTTATCAACAGTATATGTTAGTGAGTTATAACTAACAAGAGGTGCTGCATGTCTGATCGTCAAAGCGCGCAAGACCGTAAGGCGCAGATCGTGGTCGAGGTACTGCGACTGGCCGATGAGATCGGGCCTGACCGTCTGAGCACTACGGATGTTGCGCGCGCCATAGGCATCAGCCAGCCTGCGATTTTCAGACATTTCCCAACGAAGGGCGCGCTCTGGTTGGCGGTGGCCGAGGATATCGCGGACCGGTTGCAGTGTGATTGGGCCGCAGCCGAGGCCGGGGCCAGTGGGCCGCACGCACGCCTGAAGGCGCTGATCGGAGCGCAACTGACGGCCATATCCAGAACGCCTGCGCTGCCGTCGATCCTGTTCTCGCGCGAGTTGCAGGTGGACAATGAAGCCCTGCGCGACGTGTTCCGGGGGCTACTGGCGGGGTTTCAGAGCCGCCTTGTTGCCGTGATCCGTCATCTTCAGGCTGAGGGCGACCTGCGCCGTGACGTCAGCCCGGAGGATGTCGCCATCCTGCTGACGTCGCTGGTGCAAGGTGTCGCCATCCGCTGGACGCTCGGCGCGCGGGGTTTTTCCCTGGTCCGTGAGGGGCTGCGACTGTTCGACGTGCAGATGACGCTACTGACAGCTCAGGAGGGCGTTTTCGATGAAGAAACAAAGTAAACTGATCCACATCTCAGCGGGTATTGCGGTCGTCTTCGGTCTTCTGACGGTTGTGTCGGGCGGGGCCACGCTTCTTGGCGGGCTCGAAATAGGGGCGATCGTCCTGTTCGTCCTGTGGTTCAACACACTGGCTGGACTGGCCTATGTCGTGGCGGGCCTGGGCCTGTGGCAGGGGCGGCGATGGGCCTATCCTCTGTCTCTCGCGATCTTCGCCGCAACTCTGCTGGTCTTTGCGGCCTTCGGTCTGCATGTCGCACAGGGTGGGGCCTTTGAGATGCGCACCGTTTACGCCATGGCCCTGCGCAGCGCGGTCTGGGGCGCGATCGCGCTGATGGCCCGACAACTGCTGACCCGTCAGGCGCTTTCCGGTCGATAGACGCAATCGGCCAGAGTGCTGCGGTTCAGGTCATCGATGAAGGCCGCCTCGGCATGGGCCAGCCGCGCCTTCAACCGGCAGTGCGGGGTCAGTGTGCAGGCGTGGGCCCCGGCGGCAAAGCACTCCACCAGCGCCTGATCGGCCTCGAGGATCGCTACCACATCGCCCAAGCGGATGTCCGCAGGCGCGCGGGCCAGCATCGCTCCGCCCCCGCCGCCGCGCCGGGTTTCCAGAAGACCTGCTGCGGCAAGCGCCGAGATCACCTTGGCCAGATGGTTGCGCGAGATACGGAACTCGGCGGCAAGGTCGGCAGCCGTGAAGGCGCGGTCAGGTGTGCCCGCCATGCGCATCAGCACGCGCAGCCCGTAATCTGTGAAGGAAGTGAGGCGCATGGTCGCGATCCTGATTTGGTATTTACAATGCGTATTACTGTGGTCTAATCGGTAAATCAAATACCAATTCGCTTAACTCAGACGACTCACCACAGAATGGACGTGCCATGGACGACGATGCCACCGCCGCAGTGCCGCAGGAAACCGGCGCCCTCATCGATCACATTCTGACCAACTATCACGCCATGCACAGGGCCGACCTCGCATCGCTGATCCCTCTTGCGAGCCGTGTCGAACAGGTTCACGCCGATGATCCTGACGCCCCCAAGGGGCTTGCCCATGCCCTGACCATGCTGGAGCGCGAGATGGAAGATCACATGACCAAGGAAGAAATGATCCTGTTTCCGGCGATGCGCGCGGGTGGCGGGGCGGGCATCGAACACCCCATTGCGGTCATGCGCGCCGACCATGACGATCACGCCGGATCCATCTCGCTGATCCGCAAGCTGACAGGCGATCTTACACCGCCCGAACACGCCTGCGGGTCCTGGCGGTCGCTTTATGGCGGCACGGCGACGCTGCTCAATGAACTGGCCGATCACATCGCGCTGGAGAACGACGTCCTCTTTCCCCGGTTCGAGTCTGCAAGATGACCAAGGACGGGACATATGCCTCGCCGCCCTGCATGGCGGCAGAGGTTTGCCCTTCGTATTTCGACCCGCTTGGCGCTGATCCCGAGCAGGGGCGCGATGTTGCACGCTGGCGCCGGGCCGAACGGGCACGGCTTGCCGGGCTGCGGGAGGGCCTCGGACAAGCTGGGCGGGCGCAGGGCTCGGACAGGATCGCGGGGCATCTGGGGAGGGTGCTGAGCGACCGCGGGGTGGGGCGCGGATGCGTCCTGTCCGGCTACTGGCCGATCAAGGGGGAACCCGACCTGCGCCCTGCCCTGGCCAATCTGCACCACGCGGGGGTGACCATCGCCCTGCCAGTCGTCGAGACCCGCGCGGCCCCGCTGGTGTTTCGCCGATGGACGCCCGAAACGAAACTGGTGCGCGGCGACTGGAACATCCCGGCTCCCCCACCTGAGGCCGACGAACTGACGCCCGAGACCGCGCTCGCTCCTTGTCTCGGTTGGGACAAGGCATGTTTCCGGCTTGGTTGGGGCGGCGGCTATTTCGACCGGACGCTGGCCGCGCTGGTGCCGCGCCCTCTGACCATCGGCATCGCCCTTTTCGCCGCGCGTCTGCCGACGATCTTTCCGCAACCCCATGACATCCCGCTCGACCTGATCCTGACCGAGGACGGCGTCGCGGCAACGAGTGCAGAAGCAAGGACAGACAGATGACGACCACGACCGAGCAGATGCGCGCCTGGACCGGCCCTGCGATCCTGACCTTCGGGTTCCGCCCGTTCTTTTTCGGCGCAGCAGTCTGGGCCGTGCTGGCGATGGCGCTCTGGGTGCCGATGCTGTCGGGATACCTGATGCTTCCCACCACGTTTGACCCCGTTTCCTGGCACGCGCATGAATTCCTGTTCGGCTATCTGGGCGCCGTCGTCGCGGGGTTCCTCTTGACCGCTGTGCCGAACTGGACCGGGCGCTTGCCGATCGTCGGCTGGCGGTTGGGGATGCTTGCCGGCCTTTGGCTGGTGGGGCGTGTGGCGGTTGCGGTCTCAGCCGGTTTGCCAGATGTGTTGGTGGCCGTGGCCGATCTGGCGTTTCCGGTTGTCTTTGCGGCTCTCATCGCGCGCGAGATCGTGGCGGGCAAGAACTGGCGCAATCTGGTCGTGCTGGCGATGCTGGGGGTCTTCATTCTTGGCAACGCCTTTTTCCATTGGGAAGCGGCAAAGGGCGGTTACGCGGCGCAAGGCTACGGCCTGCGTCTGGGCCTTGGCGCGGGCATCATGATGATCGCCGTGATCGGTGGCCGTGTAGTGCCGTCCTTCACCCGCAACTGGCTTGTGAAACGGCGCGGCAAAGTCCTGCCCGTGGCGCCGATGCAGTCCTTCGACAAGGTGGTGCTGGTGGTGCTGGCACTGGCGCTGTTGCTCTGGTTCGCCCTGCCGTTTGGGGCTTTGACCGGGGCGGCCCTTGCGCTGGCAGGCGTCTTGCACGCGCTGCGACTGGCCCGTTGGGCGGGGCATCGGACCTTTGCCGAACCGCTGGTGACGGTGCTGCATGCGGGCTATGCTTTTGTGCCGCTGGGGGCCTTGGCGCTGGCCGCGGAAATATTGGCTCCGGGGTCCTTCGGGATGGCAGGTGCGCAGCATTTCTGGATGGCCGGTGCGGTCGGGTTGATGACATTGGCCGTGATGACACGCGCCACGCTTGGCCATACCGGGCAGGAACTGAGAGCGGGGGCAGGGACCGTCACGATCTATCTGGCCCTGATCCTGTCCGTATTTGCGCGGGTCGCAGGCGGCGTATGGCCTGAATTCTCCGGCCTGTTGAACACTGTGGCGGGGCTGTTCTGGATCCTTGCTTTCGGCGGTTTCGCCGTCCTTTATGGTGCGCTTTTGCTGCGCCTGCCCGCCGCCAAACGTATCTGAGGCGCTTATCCATGGGATGCTTTGAGTTCTCCCTCGCCTATGTCGTCTTTTTCCTGTCGCATTCCTTGCCCGTGCGGCCGCCGCTCAGGCCCTGGCTTCAAGCGCGGCTTGGCGTTTCTGGCTTCACGCTGGCCTACTCCGCCCTGTCACTTGCGGCGCTGGCATGGCTGATAGTGGCGGCAGGCCGCGCGCCGCATGTGACCCTTTGGGATTGGGCGCCATGGCAGGTCCATGTGCCCCTGACGGTCATGGGACCGGTCTGCCTGATCCTTGCGCTCTCCATAGGGCGTCCAAACCCGTTCTCCTTCGGTGGCGCGCGCAACGACCGGTTCGATCCTGCGCGGCCCGGCATCGTCCGGTGGTCGCGTCACCCGCTGCTTGCTGCGCTGGCGCTTTGGGCGGCGGCCCATATCCTGCCGAACGGGGATCTCGCGCATGTGATCCTGTTCGGCACCTTTGCCGCCTTCGCCATTCTTGGCGGTCGTCTGATAGACCGCAGAAAACGTCGTGAGATGGGGGCGGATTGGCAGCGCCTGCACCTGTTGGTTGAAGAGGCACCGCTCCTGTCCTGGCGCTTGTCGGGAGATATTCTTGCGCGACTCGTAGCCGCTGTTTTTCTCTATGCGACGCTTCTCTGGGCGCATCCCGTCCTATTCGGCGTCAGCCCACTTCCGTGACGGTCACTCTTTGATGTCTTCGATCCAAGTTTTGGCCGCTACCGCGCGGGGCAACCCGAGGGGACCGATGGCCAGCATTGCGACCTGTGTCATCGCTGCAGGTTCGATCCCCTCTGATTTGGCGCGCCGTGTGTGAGAGTGCACCGCGCCTTCGGATCCAGCGCCAATGGCAAGCGCGAGCTTCACGAGACGCCTTTCCCGGGGCGTCAGCGGGCCACAATCTGCGCTTGCCTTGCCCAAGGCGGCATAGGCCTTCCAGATATCAGGATACTCTTCGGCGAGGTCTCCGGCAGCGCCAGGCATGGATTTGGTCATCTGTCTGTCCTTCACGTTGTAAAGTCATCAATCAGTGGGTTGGGTTTTGCGAAACGCTCGAGATCTGCTTGGTCCCCGATGGTGATACGGGTGCCTGTCACTGTCACGCCGTAGGGCTGCAGGCCCTTGAAGGCGCGGCTGAGGTTTTCAGGGGTCATGCCCAGCACCGAGGCCAGGCGCCGCTTTTCGAAATCCAGCTCGAACGCGGCCCCGCCGCCAGAGTGCCTTTGTTGCCTGAGCAGGTAGTTCGCGAGCCGCTCGAGCGAGGTTCTGAGTTTCAGATCCTTCTGCGCCTTGATGACAGAGCGATAGCACTGCGCCAGTTCCGTGACGATCGCACGGGCAAAGTCGCTGTCGGCGTCGAAGATCGCGCGCACATCCTGACTGGGGATCAGCGCGATCCGGCTTTTTTCCAGCGTGCGGGCCGACATCAGATAGGGCGCGTCCTTGATTGTCGCGGCAAGAATGAAGGTCGAGATCGGGCGAACAGTCGCCATGCTGGTATCCCGGCCGTTCCAGGCGGAGAATAGATCGACCGAGCCCGAAAGGACGATGTGAAGAAAATCGCTCGGCTCACCTTCAGTGATCAATTCGATCTGAGCGGGGAAATTCTGCACGTAAGCACCCCGCATAAGGGCCGTGAAATGCGCATCCGCCATTTGCGAAAAGAGATCGAGCTTTCGAATATCCCGGTATTCTGAATCGGGCATGTCATCTCCCTTTCTTTTTTCACGGTTAACAAATTTCATCAAATCAATTGATAATTGTCAAGCATTGAGTTGCTCTGCGCCGAACAATCCTTGATCTTTCACGGCGCGCCCAATGACATATTTATGTAAGCCATTTATTTCGTTATACTTTTTACCTTTTCATGATCCAGATCAAACTTAAAACCGACAACATCCGTCTTCCTTGTCTCAAACACGCCTAGTGCCCGCATGCGGTGTCAGATTGGAGAGACAGATGGAGATAATGTTGGCCTATGACCATTCGCGCAACGCGCGGATTGCGCTGGACGCGCTCCGAGACATGTTTGGGCAAATCAAGCCTACGATCACTCTGGTCTCTGTGGTGGAAGATGTCGGCAGCGCCACATCCGGTGCGGACGATCTTTTCAACGAACAATATGCAACCCAGAAGGCCGGCGTCGAGGCTGCGGCTGCTGAATTGATGGCAGAGGGTTTCGAAGCCCGCGTGGTTCTGGCCCAGGGTGATGCACGCAAGATGATCCTGCGCGCAACCGAGGAACGCAAGCCTGACCTTCTGGTGATGGCGCGTCACAGCCACCAGCCGGATGACGGCCCGCTTGGCTTTATTGCCCGCCGCATCGACGCGCTGGTCGAGGAGTTCGATCACATGACTTTCGGTTCGGTTTCGGCATTCCTCGCGCGCCGTGCGAAATGCCCGATCCTCATCATCCCAACCCATGTTTCTGCATCCGAGATGCAGGCGGCCCAATAAGCCAGACAGAGGAACGCCCAAATGCAAGTCTCGGATATCTTCCGCTTCCGTAACCGTGAAATCCGCGCTCTTCACCTGACGTGGATCGCCTTTTTCATCACTTTCTACGTCTGGTTCAACATGGCGCCGCTGGCATCCTCGATGCTGGCTTCCGCTGACTGGCTGACCCGCGACGATATCCGGCTATTTGCTATCGCGAACGTTGCGTTGACCATTCCAGCCCGCATCATCGTCGGCATGGCGCTCGACAAGTGGGGACCGCGGCGTGTGTTCTCAGTCCTTATGGTCGTCATGGCAGTACCAACGCTGTTCTTCGCTTTTGGCGACAGCAAGATGCAACTCTTTGTCTCCCGTCTGGTTCTGTCATCGGTCGGCGCGGGCTTTGTCGTCGGCATTCACATGACCGCCCTTTGGTTCAAGCCGCGCGATATAGGTTTTGCCGAGGGCTTCTATGCCGGTTGGGGCAATTTCGGTTCTGCCGCAGCGGCTATGACCATCCCGACCATTGCGCTGTCGGTGTTCGGCGGCGATGACGGATGGCGCTATGCCATTGCGATGTCAGGGATCATCATGGCGGCCTATGGTGTTTTTTACTGGTTTGCCATCACTGACGGTCCGACAGCAGACACCCATAAGAAGGCCCGCAAATCTGGCGCGTTGGAAGTTTCCACTTACCGCGATCTTGCGCTTCTGGTGATCTTTACGGTGCCGCTGGTGGGTATCTTGTCTATCCTTGTCTATCGCGTTCAGCGGATGGGCTATATCGACACATTTGTTGCTGCGATCTGTTATGCGGCTATTGCTGTGGTGGTGGTCTATCAGGTTTGGCAAGTGCTGCGTGTCAATTTGCCGTTGCTGCGCAAGGGCATCCCCGCAGATGACCGCTATCCGTTCTCATCTGTTGCTGCGCTGAACACGACATACTTCGCGAATTTCGGCGCGGAACTCGCGGTGGTCTCGATGCTGCCGATGTTCTTTCAGGAGACATGGGGTTTGAACCCGGTGACCGCCGGCCTTATTGCCGCTTCCTTTGCCTTCATCAACCTTGTCGCGCGCCCCATGGGCGGCCTTGTCTCGGACCGGATGGGTAACCGCCGCTTCGTGATGCTGTCTTACATGCTGGGCATTGCCATCGGGTTCTTCCTAATGGGGCTTCTCAACAGTTCGTGGCCGCTGATCATCGCCATCGCCATCACCATCGGGTGTTCGTTCTTCGTGCAAGGTGCAGAGGGTGCAACCTTCGGCATCATCCCGTCGATCAAGCGTCGCGTGACCGGGCAGATCGCGGGCATGGCGGGGGCCTACGGCAATGTTGGGGCAGTGTTTTACCTTTTCATCTTCATGTTCGTTGATGCTTCGACGTTCTTTATGATCATCGCGGCTGGGGCCTTGGTTTCCTGGGTGGTCTGCTTTTTCTGGTTGAAAGAGCCTGCCGGCGGGTTTGGCGAGGAATACGTCCTCTCGTCGGTCGACCATGCGATTGCCGCCGAGGTGCAGCACAAGAAGGACGCTGAGCTCGAACTGGCGAATATTTTCGAGGGTTCCGAAAACGTCGCACTGGCTGAAAAAGCGGACGGCGTGATCATCACGGCGCGGTTCAGTGACCTCGAAGCATTGCGTGCCGCGCTTGGCCGTCTGGCCGCCAAACCCCGCACCGCCGAATGACACTTATGCAAGCCCGCCCTGGCAAGCCTGCTCAAAATCGCACAGAAGGAGCGTTCTCCATGTCTATGACATCCGCACAAACGAAAGGGCCGGTTCTGAAAGACTGGCGTCCCGAAGACACTGCATTCTGGGAAAGTACGGGCAAGCGTATCGCACGCCGCAACTTGTGGATTTCCATTCCTGCTTTGCTGCTGGCGTTTGCTGTCTGGATGGTTTGGTCAGTCGTGGTGGCGCGCCTGCCGGCCATCGGCTTTGACTTCGACACCGGCCAACTGTTCTGGCTGGCCGCTTTACCCGGATTATCTGGTGCGACCCTGCGCATTTTCTACAGCTTTGTAATCCCGATCTTTGGGGGGCGTCGCTGGACAGCAATTTCGACCGCGTCGCTCTTGGCTCCGGCCCTTGGCATCGGCTTTGCCGTGCAGAACCCAGACACGCCCTACAGCATGTTCGTGCTGCTTGCGCTGCTCTGCGGCCTTGGTGGCGGCAACTTTGCCTCGTCGATGGCAAACATCAACTATTTCTTCCCTAAGACACAGAAGGGCAACGCTCTGGCGTTGAATGCGGGCCTTGGAAACCTCGGCGTCTCGGTGGTGCAATTCGTCGTGCCGGTCGTGATCACCATGGGTGTTTTCGGGGCTATGGGCGGTCAGGGTCAGAAGATCAGCGACGGTGGTCAACTTTGGCTGCAGAATGCGGGTTTCGTGTGGGTACCCTTCCTTGTAATCTGCACGCTGGCTGCATGGTTTGGCATGAATGATCTTGCTGACGCCAAAGCCTCGCTTTCTGAACAGTTGAGCATACTCAAGCGCAAGCACAATTGGATCATGTCGATCTTGTACATCGGCACCTTTGGCAGCTTCATTGGCTACTCGGCCGGCTTCCCGCTTCTGATGAAAACCCAGTTTCCCGCGATGGAAACATTGCACCTGGCGTTTCTGGGTCCGCTTGTTGGGGCGCTGTCACGCTCGGCCACGGGTTGGATTTCCGACAAGTTCGGTGGCGGACGCGTGACGCTTTGGGTCTTTGTCGGGATGATTATCGCGGTTCTGGGTGTCGTGTTGTTCCTGCCGCTCGGCGGATCAGAAGGCAACTTCGTGGGCTTCTTTGCCTGTTTCATGGCGCTTTTCATGCTTACTGGAATTGGTAACGCCTCGACCTTTCAAATGATCCCCAGCATCATGCGGCAGGAAATTCCCCGCCTCATGCCCGACCTGGACCAGACCGCTAGTCTGCGCACGGCCGAGCGTGAAAGTGGCGCGATCATTGCCTTCACTTCGGCGATGGCAGCATACGGCGCCTTCTTCATACCGAAATCTTACGGAACTTCGATTGCACTTACGGGTGGCCCCGCGGGTGCGCTGTACGCCTTTGCGATTTTTTACGCGATCTGCGTGGCGCTGACGTGGGCCTTCTATACCCGCAAAGGCGCTGCGACGCCCTGCTGAAATCATACGGGTGCAACCTGTTGCACCCGGTAACGCCATCAAAACTCGGAGAAAGCCATGAGCCATCTACTCGACAAACTGAACTTCTTCCAGAGCAAGGAACTGGAACAATTCTCCGACGGTTGGGGTCAGACCACCCGCGAGAACCGCGACTGGGAGGACACCTACAGAAACCGCTGGCGGCACGACAAGATCGTGCGCTCGACCCATGGGGTGAACTGCACCGGGTCATGTTCATGGAAGATCTACGTCAAATCCGGGATCGTGACATGGGAAACCCAGCAGACCGACTATCCCCGCACCCGCGCGGGCCTGCCCAACCATGAACCGCGCGGCTGCGCGCGGGGCGCGTCCTACAGCTGGTATCTCTATTCCGCGAACCGGGTGAAGAACCCGCTGATCCGCGGCGCCCTGATGCGCGCCTGGCGCAAGATGCGTGAGACGATGACCCCGGTCGCCGCTTGGGCCGCGATCCAGAACGATCCGATCCTGCGGAGCTCTTATACCAAGACGCGCGGCAAGGGCGGGTTTGTCCGGGCAAGCTGGGACGAAGCGACCGAAATCGTCGCGGCCGCCAACGCCTATACCGCCAAGACTTACGGCCCCGACCGGGTGTTCGGCTTCTCCCCGATCCCGGCCATGTCGATGGTCAGCTATGCCGCGGGCTCGCGCTACCTGTCGCTTCTCGGCGGCACTTGCATGTCCTTCTACGACTGGTATTGCGACCTGCCGCCCGCGTCGCCGCAGACTTGGGGCGAACAGACCGACGTGCCGGAATCGGCCGATTGGTACAATGCGGGCTTCCTGATGCTCTGGGGTTCAAACGTGCCTCAGACGCGCACGCCTGATGCGCACTTTTATACCGAGGTCCGCTATCGCGGCACAAAATCCGCCGTAGTCAGCCCCGACTATTCCGAGGCCGCCAAGTTCGGTGACATCTGGCTGAACCCGCAGGCGGGCACCGATGCCGCGCTGGCGATGGCCATGGGCCATGTGATCCTGCGCGAATACCATCTGGACCGTCAGGCCGAGTATTTCGAGGACTACGCCCGCAAATACACCGACATGCCGATGCTGGTGCGTCTGGACGAACAGGATGGTCACCTTGTCCCGGGCCGGATGCTGCGCGCGGAAGATTTCGACGACAAGCTAGGCGAGACCAACAACCCCGACTGGAAGACTGTGGCCTATGATGAGGCCTCGGGCCAGATCGTTGCCCCCAACGGGTCCATCGGGTTCCGCTGGGGCGAGGAAGGCAAGTGGAACCTTGAGCAACGCGCCAAGGGAACGGATGCCCAACTGCGCCTGAGCCAGATCACGGATGGCGACCGTGACGAGGTTGTGGGAGTCGATTTCCCCTATTTCGGCGGTGTTGCAACGGGCGATTTCGTCAAATGCGACCACCCCGAAGTGCTGACCCGGAACATTCCGGCGAAGCGCGTGAAACTCGCCGATGGGTCCGAGGCGCTGGTCGCGACGGTGTTCGACCTGTTCTGCGCCAACTACGGGCTTGATCGAGGCCTTGGCGGTGAATGGGTGTCGAAGGATTTCAACGACGACAGCCCCTACACCCCTGCCTGGGCCGAAAAGATCACCGGCGTCGAGCGCGAGAAGATCATCGCGGTCGCGCGGGAATTCGCGGGCAACGCTGAAAAGACCCATGGCAAGTCCATGGTCATCCTCGGGGCCGGTCTGAACCACTGGTACCACATGGACATGAACTATCGCGGCATCATCAACATGCTGGTGATGTGCGGCTGCATCGGCCAAGAGGGCGGTGGCTGGTCGCATTACGTGGGGCAGGAGAAGCTCCGCCCGCAAACCGGCTGGCAGCCACTGGCCTTCGGCCTGGACTGGAGCCGTCCGCCACGCCACATGAATTCGACCTCTGCCTGGTATGCCCACACGGACCAATGGCGCTACGAGACGCTGAGCGCGGGCGAGATCCTGTCGCCCACCGCGCCGGAGGGCGATTGGGATATCAGCCTGATCGACTACAACATCCGCGCCGAACGCATGGGCTGGCTGCCGTCCGCCCCACAGCTGAAAACCAACCCGCTGGAGGTATCAAAGGCGGCCAAGAAAGCCGGCAAGGACATTCCCGCCTATGTCGCCGAACAACTGAAATCCGGCGTCCTGCAGATGTCGTGCGAAGACCCGGACGCCCCGGAGAACTGGCCGCGCAACCTCTTCGTCTGGCGCTCGAACCTGCTCGGCTCTTCGGGCAAGGGGCATGAATACTTCCTCAAGCACCTGCTCGGCACCGATCACGGCGTCATGGGCAAGGACCTGGGCGAGGAAGGCGGCGTCATGCCGAAGGAGGCCGTTTGGCATGACGAGGCGCCCAAGGGCAAACTCGATCTGCTGGTGACCATCGACTTCCGCATGTCCACCACCTGCGTTTATTCCGACATCGTCCTGCCCACGGCCAGCTGGTACGAAAAGGACGACCTGAACACCTCCGACATGCATCCGTTCATCCACCCGCTTCAGGCGGCGGTGGACCCGGCCTACGAGAGCAAGTCGGACTGGGAGATCTTCAAGTCGATCGCCCGGAAATTCTCGGAAGTCGCGCCCGAAGTGCTTGGCGTGGAAACGGACATCGTCCAACTTCCGCTGCTGCACGACACTCCCGGCGAATTGGCGCAGGCCCATGTGAAGGACTGGAAGAAGGGCGAATGCGACCTGATCCCCGGCAAGACCGCGCCCAACTATATCGCGGTCGAGCGGGATTATCCCAACCTCTACAAGAAGTTCACCTCGGTCGGTCCGCTTCTTGAAAAGCTGGGCAACGGTGGCAAGGGCATCAACTGGGATACCAAGGTCGAAGTCGGACATCTGCGCGACCTGAATGGCGTGGTGCACGACGAGGGTGTCTCGAAGGGTCACGCGAAGCTGGAAACCGCCATCGACGCGGCCGAGATGATCCTGATGCTCGCCCCCGAGACCAACGGCGAAGTAGCTGTCAAAGCCTGGGAGGAACTGGAGAAGCCCACCGGCCGCCACCATTCCCATCTGGCGGAAGGCGCGCATCACACCAAGATCCGCTTCCGCGATATCGCGGCGCAACCGCGCAAGATCATCTCCAGCCCCACATGGTCGGGCATCGAGAGCGAAGAGGTCTGCTACAACGCGGGTTACACCAACGTGCACGAACTGATCCCTTGGCGGACGCTGACGGGTCGTCAGCAACTTTATCAGGATCACCTTTGGATGCGAGCGTTTGGCGAAGGTTTCGTCAGCTACCGCCCACCGGTGGATCTCAAGACCATCACAGCCGCCGTCAACAACGACGCGGCCGAGGGCAGTCCGCATGTGGTGCTGAACTTCATCACGCCCCACCAGAAATGGGGCATCCATTCCACCTATACTGACAACCTGTTGATGCTGACGCTGAACCGGGGCGGGCCAGTGGTCTGGATGTCCGAGATCGACGCCCAGAAAGCGGGTCTCGTCGATAATGATTGGGTCGAGGCCTACAACATCAACGGTGCACTGACCGCGCGGGTCGTGGTGTCGCAGCGGATCAAGCAGGGAACCCTGTTCATGTATCACGCTCAGGAAAAGATCGTGAACACGCCTGGATCAGAGAAGACCGGCAATCGCGGCGGCATCCACAATTCCGTTACCCGCGCTACGCTCAAGCCCACCCACATGATCGGCGGCTACGCGCAGCTGTCCTACGGCTTCAACTACTACGGCACCGTTGGCAGCAACCGCGATGAATTCGTCATCGTGCGGAAAATGAAGAAAATCGACTGGCTCGACACTCCTGCAAGCCGGTCCGCAACCCACAAAGTGGAGGCAGCGGAATGAAAGTTCGTGCGCAAATCGGCAAGGTACTGAACCTCGACAAATGCATCGGGTGTCACACTTGCTCAGTGACCTGCAAGAACGTGTGGACGACGCGCGAAGGCGTTGAATACGCGTGGTTCAACAACGTCGAAACCAAGCCCGGCACCGGCTATCCTACCGATTGGGAAAACCAGAAACGCTGGAACGGGGGCTGGGTGCGCTCGGCGAGCGGCAAACTGCACCCCAAACAGGGAGCCAAGTGGCGGATTCTGGCCAATATCTTTGCCAACCCGTCGATGCCGGAAATCGATGACTACTATGAGCCGTTCGATTTCGACTATGACCACCTGAAATCCGCGCCGGATATGAATGCATTTCCCACCGCCCGGCCCCGGTCGAAGATCACCGGCGAACGGATGGAAAAGATCGAGAAAGGCCCGAACTGGGAGGAAATCCTCGGCGGTGAATTTTCAAAGCGGTCGCAGGACTACAATTTCGAGAATGTGCAGAAAGAGATTTATGGAGAGTATGAGAATACCTTCATGATGTATCTGCCGCGTCTGTGCGAGCATTGCCTCAATCCCACCTGTTCTGCCTCTTGCCCTTCAGGCGCGATCTACAAGCGCGAGGAAGACGGCATCGTCCTGATCGATCAGGAAAAATGCCGCGGCTGGCGGATGTGCGTCTCGGGCTGTCCCTACAAGAAAATCTACTACAACTGGGAAAGCGGAAAATCCGAGAAATGCACCTTCTGTTATCCGCGCATCGAGAGCGGCCAGCCTACGGTGTGTTCCGAAACCTGCGTGGGGCGAATCCGCTATCTAGGTGTCATTCTCTATGACGCCGACAAGATCGAAGCTGCCGCCAGCGCGGAACGCGAAACCGATCTTTATGGCGCGCAACTGGATGTGTTCCTTGATCCCAACGACCCCGAAGTGATTGCAGCCGCCCGCCGCGACGGCGTGCCGGAGGACTGGATCGAGGCCGCTAAGGTCAGCCCGATCTGGAAGATGGCGATGGACTGGAAGGTCGCCTTCCCGCTGCACCCCGAATACCGGACGCTGCCGATGGTCTGGTACATCCCGCCGCTCTCCCCGATCCAGAACGCGGCCGAGGCCGGGCAGATCGCTATGAGTGACCAGATGCCCGATGTGCGATCCTTGCGCATCCCCGTCAAATATCTCGCCAACATGCTGACGGCGGGCGACGAGGAGCCCATCGTTCATGCGCTGGAACGGATGTCGGCCATGCGGCTTTATATGCGCGCGCTGACGGTCGATGGGGTTCGCGACGAAGGCATCGCCGCCCGCGTCGGCATGTCGGGCCGCATGATCGAGGATATGTACAAGATCATGGCCATCGCGGATTACGAGGACCGTTTCGCGATCCCCACGGCGCACCGCGAACAGAACGAAGAGGGCGCCGACATCCGCGGCGGCTGTGGGTTCACTGATGGCAATGGCTGTTCCACCGGCGAGACGGGCAAGACAAGTCTGTTCGGCGGCAAGAAGAAGTCCTTTGCTCTGCCGCTGGAGTCATTCTGATGATGGATCGTACCCTCAAGGCGCTGTCGCTGACGCTCAGCTATCCGAGCGTTGACCTGCAAGACGCCATGCTCGAGATCGGGGCGGTGCTTGGCGCAGATCCCCGCATCGCGCCGGACACGCGAAAGGCCCTTCAAAAGCTGGCGGGTGAAATCGGGCAGGGCGACCTGTTCGATGTTCAAGAGAGCTATGTCATGCTCTTCGACCGCTCGCGCACGCTGTCGCTCAACCTCTTCGAGCATGTCCACGGCGAAAGCCGGGACCGGGGCGGCGCGATGGTCAGCCTGATCGAAACCTACCGGGAGGGCGGGTTTGAGCCCGCCACCACGGAACTGCCCGACCACCTGCCGGTGCTGCTGGAATTCCTGTCGACGCGTCCCTTTGCCGAAGCGCAGGAAACCTTGGCGGACGCGGCCCATATCCTCGACGCTTTGGCGGCCCGGCTTGTCCGACGCGAGAGTGGATATGCCGCCGCGTTCGCCGCTCTTTCCCAACTTGCCGGTGCGCAAGCCGATACGGAAGCCGTGGCTGAGATGCTGGCCCAGCCCGATGACGATCCCACCGACCTGACCGCCCTCGATGCGGTCTGGGAGGAAACCGAGGTCACCTTCGGCCCCGATCCCAACGCCGGCTGCCCGCAGGTCCGCGACATGCTGGCCCTGATGGACAAACCGGCTCTCAAAGCGGCCTCCGCACCTACCAACCTGAACAGGAGCGCATGACATGTTCGCCAATTTCGATATCAACTTCATGCTTTTTGGGGTCATGCCCTATGTCGCGCTGACGATCTTTCTCGTGGGCTCGATCGCGCGGTATGAACGTGATCCATTCACTTGGAAAAGCTCTTCGAGCCAGCTTCTGCGTCGCAAACAATTGATCTGGGGCTCGATCCTTTTTCATGTCGGTATCCTGACGGTATTCTTCGGTCACCTCGTTGGTCTGTTCACGCCCATCTGGGTGCTGGATGCCATCGGCATTCCCTATGGGTTGAAGCAGTGGATGGCGGTCTTGATCGGCGGGCCTGCGGGCATCGCTGCGCTGATCGGCTCGACGATGCTTCTTCACCGCCGCCTCGTTGATCCACGTATCCGCGTTACCTCGACGGTGCCTGACATCCTGATCATGGTCCTGATCTGGCTCCAGCTGGCTATCGGTCTGCTGACAATTACCCAGACGCTTCAGCACATGGATGGGTCGGAAATGGTCCGCTTCATGACTTGGTCGCAAAGCGTTGTGACATGGAACATCAATGCCTGGGTGACGGTGGTTGACGTGCATTGGCTTTACAAGCTGCATATCTTCCTTGGCCTGATCATCACGGCGCTCTTCCCCTTCACTCGACTTGTGCACATCTGGTCCGGTTTTGCAGCGCCTTTCCGCTACCTGCTGACGCGGCCGGGCTACCAGATCGTGCGTTCGCGCCGGACCCGTTCGCTTGAAGACCGCCGCCGCGCCTTTGACAAGCGACAGGGCAAAACCGGCCCCAAAATCACCACACCTGCGGAGTGACCATGATGAATATTGCTCTGTTTCCAGATGTTGTCGTGAATAATGAGACCATCCCCTCGGCGGCCATTGCCGCCGAGGCCCAGAACCACACGGCCCCCAAGGACAAGCCCGGCATCGCCTGGCGCAAGGCGGCGCAAGCCCTGACGATCCGCGCCTTGCTGCTGCAAGAGGCCCGCGCGCGCGGGCTGGTGTCTGATCCTCTTGAGTTGGCACCGGGGCGCTTCGAGACCGAGGAAGAGGCGCTGATCCGCGCGCTTCTGGACGCGGCACTAACCATCGCCCCGGTGACCGAGGACGCGGTGCGCGCCGAATGGGCTAAAGCCCCCGACCGTTACCGCTCGCCCCCGCTGTGGGACGTGTCACACATCCTTTGCGCCTGCGATCTGCGCGACGAAGAAGAGCGCGCAGCCACGCAAGCGCGGGCAACACATCTGCTGTCGAAACTCGACGGTGACGCCAAGGGCTTCGCCGCAGTCGCCCGTGAAAGTGATTGCGATTCCAAAGCATCGGGCGGTCACCTTGGCCAGCTTGGCCCCGGCGATACGGTGCCAGAATTCGAAGCGGCGCTGCGCGAACTTGATGAGGGCAACATCACCCCTGCACCCGTCTTGTCGCGTCACGGCTGGCATATCATCCGCCTGAACGCCATCGCGCCGGGGCAGGTGCTGCCCTTTGAGACTGTCCGGCCCAAGATTGCACAGGCGTTGGAAAAGGCTGCCTGGGCGCGGGCCTCACGGGACTTCGTCGAAACTCTGGCCCAAGGCGCAAAGATCACTGGCGCCAGCCTTGCACCGATCTGAAACCCGCGAAAGGACGTGTCATGCAACCGACAGAGACAGTGCTGCGTGGGTGTGGTGACAAACCGACAAGCCCGGGCCTGCTTGCAAATCCGCTGGATTTCATTAGCGAAGATCACCTGCGCGAACGTCAGATTTGCGCCGTGATCGAGCGGCTGGCAACGGCAACCTCCCTTGATCCTCAAGCGATAACAAGTGTCCTGCGATTCCTGAACGAAGAGCTGAACGTCCACCTGCGCGACGAGGCTGAAGATCTGTTCCCGCTTCTGTCCCGGCGCTGCACGCAGGAAGATGCGATCGAGGGCGCGATTACCCGCATCAGGGCCGATCAAGACGAGGCGATGCGTCTGTTGCCTCAAGTGCGTGCGATGCTGGCCGGTTGCCTTGATGACGGGGTCGACCTGACCGTGGAGGAGCGAGCCGTATTGACCAAATTCGCGGGGCATGTGCGCCGCCATGTCATCGCCGAAAACGCGATCCTTTTGCCGATTGCCCGTGTCAGGCTGACTCAGGTTGATCTGCGGACCCTGTCGAAACACATGCGGTCACGGCGCGGCCTGCCTGATCTTCTGGAGGCGATACATGCTGAATGATCTCCTGGCGCGCAACGAGGCGTGGTCGAAACAACGACACGTCGAGGAACCGGATTACTTCACTCGCCTTGCCACACTTCAGGCGCCCGAATTCTTCTGGATCGGCTGTTCGGACAGCGGCGTTCCGGCCAACGTGGTCGCGGGCCTCGATCCGGGTGAGGTCTTCGTCCATCGCAATGTCGCCAATATTGTTCATTCCTCGGATATGAACCTACTGTCGGCGCTGGAGTTCGCCGTCGAGGCGTTGCAGGTGCGCGAGATCATCGTTTGCGGCCACTACGGCTGCGGCGGGGTCAAGGCAGCGACGGAGGATTTACCCCACGGTCTGGCCGATCATTTGCTGGAACCGGTCCGGCGCCTCGCCCGTGCCTACGCGGTCGATCTGGGGCGTGAGCCCCACCTTGAGGCGCGACGCTACCGGCTGGCCGAATGGAATGTGGTCGAAGGTGTCCGGCGCGTCTGTGAAACGCCGATCTTGCAGCGGGCGTGGGAGCGCGGTGCCGTCGTGCGCGTGCATGGCCTGATCTACGGGCTCAAGTACGGGTGCCTGCGCGACCTCGATTGCAGCATTGGACCCGGACACTTTCAGACAGGCCATCATAGCCAGGAGGCAGTACAATGACGATCCATCAGGCCATCGCGTCACCGGGCTGCGGCTGCGACCGCTGGGATATGCTCCATCCGTTAATCAGCATTGACGAGGCCCTTACCCTGATTGCGGCGGATGCAACACCTGTCGGTCGAACCGAGGCCATGTCGCTCGACAGCGCTTTTGGCCGAATCCTCACACAGCCGGTCCGGAGCCGTTCGATGGCACCGTCCTTCGACAACGCGGCAATGGATGGCTATGCCATCGGGACCTCAGCCCTGACGGGGCTCGGTCCTTGGGCGCTTCGGGTCGTGGCACGCGTGCCTGCCGGGCAGGACTCCGCCACAGTGCTCGAGGGGACTTCGGCAGCCCGCATCTTCACGGGAGCGCCCATTCCCAAGGGCGCGGATTCTGTGGTGATGCAGGAAGACGTCGTGCGGGACGGGGACGTTATTCACCTCTCCCGCCGTCCCGTGGCGGGTCAGAACATCCGTGTAGCGGGCAGCGATATGGCCAAGGGCGCGACCGTTCTGGATATGGGCCGCAAGCTCGGCCCGAGGGAGATCGCTGCCTGCGCCGCGGCTGGAGCAGGCATCCTGCGCGTTCGGCGCAGACTGCGCGTGGCCCTGCTGGTCACCGGCGACGAGGTGCGGCGTGCGGGTGGCGCGCGCGAGGCCGCACAGATCTGGGACGTGAACACACCGATGCTCACGGCAAGCCTTGCACGTGCAGGCATTGAAATCGTCGCCTCCGCCCAAGGCGCCGACAATCTTTCGGGCCTGGTTCATCAACTGGGTGTAATGGCGGCGCAAGCCGACCTCGTCATTACCACGGGCGGCATCTCGGTGGGCGAAGAGGATCATGTGAAACCCGCCGTCATGGCACTCGGCGGCGAGACCCTGTTCAGTGGCGTGACGATCAAACCGGGCAAGCCAGTGACGCTCGGGCGCATCGGAAAGGCGCACTGGCTTGGATTGCCTGGCAATCCGGTTTCAGCTTTTGTTACGTTTCAGGTCTTTGGCACAGCGCTGATCCGTTCACTGACCGGCGAGGCGACTGGTACCCCGACCCGACGGCACGTCGTGACCGCGACTGAAATCCGCCGCAAGCCCGGGCGCTGCGAGCTCAGGCCCGCGACCTTGGCAGGCTTCGACCCGCACGGCCGCGAGATCGCCCATTTCGAGGATGCCACCCATTCAGCACGTGTTGGGCTGCTGCCCCTGGCGGACGGGCTGATGTTTCTGCCCGCCGATGCCGACAACCTGTCTGCCGGTGCGCTGGTCGAGTTCCAACCCTTCTGCCAATCTTGAGGAGACCAGAGATGAAACTTGCCTACACAATGGCGCCGGGGCGCGGCGATACGGATTTGGTGCTTGAACGGCTTGCAACAGACCTCGCGGCCCGGGGCCTCAGATGTTGCGGGACCGTTCAGATCAACAGCGAGCGCATCGACTCAGGCCCTTGCGACATGGACGTACGGGTGTTGCCCGATGGTGCCATATTGCGCATCAGTCAGGATCTGGGCCCGCAGGCGCGGGGGTGTCGCCTCGATCCAGCCGCTCTGGAAACAGCGGTCGGACTGGTCGCGACTGGCCTCTCATCCGGCGCGGACCTTTTGATCGTCAACAAGTTTGGCAAACACGAGGCCGAAGGGCGCGGGTTTCGTGATGTGATCGCCGAGGCGGTCGCGATGGATATCCCCGTTCTTGTTGGCATAAATGCGCTCAACCGGTCGGCCTTCGAGAGTTTTGCGGAAGGGTTGGCAATCCAGCTGCCGCCTGAACGGGCTGCGCTGATGGCGTGGGTGGAGGGTGTGGCAAAGACCGCGGATGCAATGATTTGATTTCAGCTGACGCTCGCGATTTTCCGTCCGTCCTCGCGCCATTCCGGCAGACCACCGTCGAGGCGTCGCGCATTTAAGCCGTGTCTTCGCAGAGCGGCTACCGCTTGGTGGGCGTAGACGCAGTAAGGGCCCCTGCAATACGCCACGATTTCAGCGGTTGAATCGAACATTGAAACGACCCCGTCGATTTCCGACAGCGTCGCATTCAGCGCGCCGGGAATGTGCCCGGCCGCGTATTCATCTGCAGGGCGGACATCCAGCACGGTCACCGAGCCGTCCGCAAGCCGCGCGGCCAGATCGGCGCGGCTGACCGGCTCAGGTGCGTCCTCCCCGTCCGAGAGGCCCCGCAGGATACGCTCGACCTGTGCTAGGTTTCGCTCAGCGATGATGCGCAGCAGGTCCATCAGCTGAAGCGTCTTCGCATCGGTCAGCCGGTAGATCACTGATTTGCCGTCGCGGCGGCTGGTAACGAGTGCCGCGCGACGCAACTGCTGCAGATGCTGCGAGCAGTTGGCGATAGTGAGGCCGGTCTTTTCCGCAAGCGCCTCCACCCCACGCTCGCCCTGTGCCAGTTGTTCGAGCAACATCAATCGCGCCGGCGCGGACAGGGCGCGCGCGACGAGGGCGTATTCCTCGAGTAGGGCGGTTTTGGGACTGATTGACACCGGATGTCTCCCGAGATTATATCATTCAAGCGATAACTTGAATTATAACGAATCCATCGCGTCCCACAAGTCAAAAGGCCCGCATCCATGTCAGAGACCATCCTTGCCGCCGAACCGACGATCCGCCTTGCGATTTTCCTTGGCGTGCTGGTGGCCATGGCGCTGTGGGAGGTGGCCGCGCCCCGGCGTCGGCGGGAAATCCCGCGCGTGATCCGCTGGACCAATAATCTTGCGCTCGTCGTGGTTGACACGATCATTTTGCGGCTGTCCTTTCCCATCATCGCCGTCGGGCTGGCCGTCATGGCTGAAGATCGTGGCTGGGGCCTGTTCAACAATATCGACGCCCCGTTCTGGGTCGCGGTCGTGGTCTCGATGCTGCTGCTCGATCTTGCGATCTACCTCCAGCACGTGATGTTCCACGCCGTGCCCGGGCTCTGGCGGTTGCACCGGATGCACCACGCCGATTTGGACTTCGATGCCACCACGGGGCTGCGCTTCCATCCGGTGGAAATCCTGATCTCCATGGGGATCAAGCTGGCGGTGGTCGCCGCCCTCGGCCCACCCGCCATTGCCGTGCTGCTGTTTGAGGTGCTCCTGAACGCCACGGCGATGTTCAACCACGCCAATATCGACCTGCCGCGCCCGGTGGACCGCGTGTTGCGCCTGTTCGTCGTCACCCCAGACATGCACCGGGTCCACCATTCCGTCGATCCGCGCGAGACAAACTCGAACTACGGCTTCAACCTGCCGTGGTGGGACCGGCTGCTCGGCACCTACATTGCTCAGCCCGCCAAAGGGCACGAGGGGATGGAGATCGGCATCGAGCAGTTCCGCACACGCCGCGACCTGTGGCTCGACCGGATGCTGATCCAGCCTCTGCGCGGGCCTGCGAGCGGCCACGCACTCGATCCGCGGAACACGACAAAGGAGCCCGCCGAATGACCGCAAGCGAATTTACGCGCGGCATCCGCGAGAACCGGGTGCAGGTCTTGCACCAACTGATCCAGGTCATGCTGGTGGGCTTCGCCATCGGGATGACCCGCACGGTGGTCCCGGCGCTGGCCGAAAGCGAATTCGGGCTGGAGCGCGGGTCGTTCCTGCTGCTTGCCTCCTTCGTGGTGGCGTTTGGCGCGGTTAAGGCGGTGATGAACTTTGTCGCCGGGCGCTGGTCGGAGCGGATCGGGCGCAAGCGGGTGCTGTTCTGGGGCTGGATCGTGGCGCTGCCGATCCCGGTGATGATCTGGTATGCGCCGGACTGGAACTGGATAGTCGCGGCGACCGTGCTTCTGGGCGTCAACCAGGGCCTCTGCTGGTCGATGACGCAGACCGCGAAGCTCGACATCACCAAGGCCGAGGAGCGCGGGCTCACCATGGGGCTCAACGAGTTCTCGGGCTATGTCGGTGTGGCTATCGCAGGCATCCTGACCGCCTATGCCGCCGAATGGCTGGGGGCACGGGTCGGCTTGCTCGTCTTCGGCATGGCCGTGGTCCTGCTGGCGCTGCTGCTCACTGTCGTCTGGGTGAAGGACACGCTGCCATGGGCGAAGGCGGAGACCGCCGCGCACAAGGCCGCACCGCCGAAATCCCTGCCGCGCTATCCGCAGGGCGTGTCCGAGCATCCCACGACGGGCGAGGTCTTCGCGCTGATGAGCTGGCGCGACCGCCGCCTCTTCGCGATCTCCCAGGCGGGGCTGGTCGAGAAGTTCGTCGATGCGCTGGTCTGGGCGCTGTTCCCGGTCTTTCTCGTGACGCAGGGCGCGACCCTGGCGCAGGTCGGCTGGATCGTCGGCACCTACGGCTTCGTCTGGGGCGGATCGCAGCTCTTCACCGGGCGGCTGTCGGACCATGTGGGGCGGTTCTGGCCCAACGTGCTGGGCATGTGGATCTGCGGCGCGGGCGTGGCGATGGTGGTCATGGGCACAGGCGCGCTCTGGTGGTCGGTCTCGGCGGGGGTGGCAGGCTTCGGTATGGCGCTGCTTTATCCGAACCTCTCGGCGGCCGTGGCCGACATCACGCCGCCCGCCTGGCGCGGCTCGGCCATCGGCATCTACCGCTTCTGGCGCGATCTCGGCTATGCCATCGGCGCACTCGGTCTTGGGCTGGCGGCGAGCCTGACTGGTGCTGCCGAAGCCGCCTTCTGGTTCGTCGCGATCTCGATGTTCGTCTCCGGCGCCTTGCTCTTCTGGCTCGGCGAGGAAACCCACCCGCGACTGAACCCCGCCCCCGAAGGAGCACAGCCATGAAACACCTGATCCTGCTGAACGACCCGCCCTATGGCACCGAGCGCAGCTTCAACGGCCTGCGCATGGCCCACGCGCTGGCCAAGAACGATCCGGACGCGGAGATCACCGTCTTCCTGATGGCCGACGCGGTGCTCTGCGCCAAGGCGGGGCAGAAGACGCCCGACGGGTTCTACAATCTCGAGCGGATGATCCGCAGGGTTCTGTCGTCGAAGGGGCGCGTGCTGATGTGCGGCACCTGCATGGATGCGCGCGGCCTCGCCGAGGGCGACATGATGGAAGGGCCGACGCGGTCCACCATGGACGAACTGGCGCAAGCGACGCTCGCCGCCGACAAGGTGCTGGTGTTCTGATGGCTCAGATGCTGACGCTCGCCGCCCTCGCAGCCGATCCGGATCGGTTCCACCTGATCGACGTCCGCGATGCCGAGGACTACGCCGCGGCGCATGTCGCAGGCGCCGTGCATATCCCGCTGGCCGAACTCGAAGACCGGGCAGAAGAAATCCCGGCCGGCAGAACAGCCGTGGCCATCTGCGGCAAGGGCGGCGGGCGATCCGCCGAAGGGGCGGACATCCTGAACAGGCTCGGCCAGCCGGACGCCGTCTGGCTAGAAAGCGGCACGACCGGCTGGCTTGCACGAAACACCTGTACACCAAGAAACCGGAATGGAGGAGACCCCCGGATGACCCTGAAACACCTACTTTTGGCGACGACCGTCGCGCTCGGGCTGCACGCAGCGCCTGCGATGGCGCAGGACGCCGCCGTTGAGGCTATGCAGGAATACCTGATGTTCTCGGACTACGAATCCGGCATCATCCTGCCCCAGCAACTCGACCAGACCGTCTTCGAGACCGCGCTCTTCGTTGACACCCGCGACGCGGGCCAGTTCGAGGAAGGCACGATACCCGGTTCCGTCAATATCGAGTGGCGCGAAGTGCTCGACCGGATCGACGAGATCCCCGAGGATCGCATGACCATCCTGTTCTGCAACACCGGCAGCCTCTCGGCGCAGGCCGCCTTCGCGCTGCGCGTGGCGGGGCGGTCGAACGTGCTCGTCATGCAGAGCGGATATACCGGCTGGCAACAGGACGCGGCATACAGGCCCTGATCCGACAGACCCATGGCCGGGCGGTGCGCCGTCCGGCCGGCCACACAGGAAGCCTCATGTCCGACGCCACACTGCCCGTCCCGCCAATCTTGTCGGACAAGCATCACGACACCCCGTCCGCTTTTACGCCCGAAAGCCTGCTGCGCGAGGCGCGCCGGCAGAAGGGCGCGGAGGCCGTCGCGGTGCCGACGGTCTGCCTGCTCGACCCTGATGGCGACATTGTCCGCCAGCTTCGGGCCGATGGCCGGGCGCAGCGGCACGAAGGATGGGTCTGCTACCACACCGACATGTGGGTGTTCGAATTGGACGGCTTTGAGATCGGCGTGGTCGGCTGCGCTGTCGGGGCTTCCTTCGCCGTGCTTGTCGCAGAGGAGATGTTCGCCTCCGGTTGCGAACTTCTGGTCAGCGTCACCTCGTCGGGGCAGATCACGCCGCAGGGTGCGCCGCCGTATTTCATTTTGATCGACCGAGCGTGGCGTGACGAGGGTACGAGCTATCACTACCTCGCGCCCTCTGACTGGAGCGACGCACCGGGGCATCTGCTGTCACGGCTGGACGGTGCTTTCGACGATGGCCCAAACGTGATGAGCGGTGCGACATGGACCACCGACGCGCCCTTCCGCGAAACGGATCTGGCCATCGCAGCCGCTCGGGCCCGCGGTATCCTCGCCGTAGAGATGGAGGCAGCCGGGCTCTATGCCTTCGCACAGTCGCGCGGGCGCGCCGTGATCTGCCTCGCGCATGTCACCAACCAGATGGGGACCATCGAGGGTGACTTCGAAAAGGGAGAGGCGAACGGGACAGCCGATGCCCTCGCCGTCGTCTCGTGCATCATCGCGCGGCTGTGCTGAGCCGCGGCTTTTGCAAGACGGCTCACAGCGCCGTGCCGCTCTGGCCGAGCGTTACCCTGGTTTGCATCACATGAAATGGCGCCGGCCCGTCCGCCACAGGTCTGACGGGTTCAACAGCGCGTCTTGATCCGACGACGGGCAAGCTCGCGGTAAAGCGCTTCGCGCGACACGCCTAGTTCGCTGGCCACATCCTGCCACCGACCTTTGTCAGGCAGTGCATGCCCTTCGCAGAGCCAGGCGTCCAGCCGATCCGCCACCTTGGGCAGTGACCGGATTTCCGAGCGCACCCGGGCCGCTTGGACCGACCGCGCAAGCGTCTGCATCCAGCGCTCCGCAAGGTCGGGGTCCTCCGTCAACCGCGCCCGGAAGATCTGACGCGGCAAGACCGCCCCAACGGAGGCAGCCGATGCCACCGCGTCGCAGTGATAGACGTCGGACCAGGCAGAGGCTTCGGCAAGGATCTGACCGGCTCCCGCGCGATGCAGGATCAGCCGAAGCCCGTGGCCTGTATGACGGACGAGATCGGCGCGCCCGTCCCGGAGCAGCATCATCGACACCACCTTGTCACCCGCGCGGAACAGGGTCTCCCCGGCGACGAAATCCCGCGCCGCTGCATTGGCGAAAAGGTCTTCGAATATCTCTGACATGATCATGATCATATGAGGCGCGGCTGCCAGATGCGAGAGAAGAAGAAATACCTCAGGAGTCTCTTGATGTTCCGCCTTGCTCTCGCCCTTTGCGCCATGGCCTTTCCCATGGACCTTCTCGCCCAGACCCACGGCCATTCCCCCTATGCCGGGCTGGAAGGCCGCGAGATCAAGAGCTTGTCCGAGGCTGATCTGGAAGATCTGCGCCTCGGGCGCGGGTGGGGACTGGCGCTTGCCGCCGAACTGAACGGCGTGCCCGGCCCGGCGCATCTGCTCGAGCTGCAAGCCGAGTTGGGTCTGGACGCCGGTCAGGTCGCAGCCATCGAGGACCTCTTTGAACCGCCCCGGGTTTACCGGAGGGCAAAACTCTCGGAGAATTGCCCGTTATGGAACAGAATCGAAAGAAGACCCCGAAGCCGTATTCACCCGAGTTCCGCGAGCGTGCGGTGCGGCTTGTTGCGGAGCACCGCGACGAATATCGAAGCGACGCAGCAGCGCATGCTGCGATCGCCAGCAAATTGGGCTGTTCGCCAGACAGTCTTCGCGATTGGGTTCGGCAGGCCCAGCGTGATGGTGGCGAGCGGCCGGGACCGACCAGCGCTGAGAAGGCTCGGATCAAAGAGCTTGAGCGTGAAGTGCGTGAGCTTCGGCAAGCGAACGAGATACTGAAGAAGGCCTCGGCGTATTTTGCGATGGCGGAGCTCGACCGCCCGTTTCGCAAGTGATTGCTTTCATTGAAGATCACAGGGGCCAGTTCGGGGTCGAGCCGATGTGTAAGATGTTACAGATCGCCCCATCCACCTATTATGATCGGCGCGCCATTGCGCGTGATCCTGATCGCGCGTCAGTGCGGGCGAAGTCTGACGCTGACCTCTGCGTCAAGATCGATGCCGCCTGGAAGAACAACCGCAAGCTCTACGGCGCGCGGAAGGTCTGGCATGTCTTGCTCAGAGACAATGAGGAGGTTGCTCGATGCACGGTGGAACGGTTGATGCGCCGTTTGGGCCTGAAAGGCGTCCTTCGGGGCAAAAAGGTGATCACCACAAACCCCGACACGTCCCAGCCGTGCCCCGACGACAAAGTGAACCGCGTGTTCAAAGCGGATCGGCCGAACCAGCTTTGGGTGTCCGACTTCACCTATGTGCAGACCTGGTCGGGAACCGTCTATGTGGCCTTCGTAATTGATGTCTTCGCGCGCCGCATCGTCGGCTGGCGCGTCTCGACCTCAATGGCCACGCAGTTTGTTCTCGACGCCCTGGAGCAAGCCATCTGGCAAAGAAAAACGCCTGATAACAAGGAGCTAATCCACCACTCGGATCGTGGATCGCAATATCTGTCGATCAAATACACTGAGCGGCTCATCGAAGTCGGCATCGATCCGTCCGTCGGAACGGTCGGCGACTCTTATGACAATGCTTTGGCCGAATGTGTCATCGGGCTTTTCAAAACCGAGGTCATCAACCAGATCGGCCCATGGAAATCAATGCGCGAAGTCGAATGGGAGACCCTGAAATGGGTCGACTGGTATAACAACCGCCGGCTGCTCGGCCCAATCGGCTACGTCCCGCCAGCAGAAGCAGAGGAGGCGTTCTATCAAAACCTGAACACACTCGATATGGTCGCCTGAAAAATGAACAAATCACCCTCCGGTAAACCCGGGGCGGTTCATCTTGCGTGGATCGGTCAGGCTCTGAAACCGTTCGACGGAAATGAAGCCCTCGATGTCGTCCAGCATTGGACGCATCTCGGCCGCGATATCGAGGTAATCCTGCTTTCGTTCGTCCGCCGGTTCGACTTCGAAGATCACGGCAATCATGTCGCGTTACCGTGCGGCGCGGATGCGAGCTTCAGGAACGTCCTGTCCTCGCGCAGCAGAAACTTCTCCTTCTGGGCAAACTCATAGTTTTCCCGCCCGAGCGGGTCGTCGGCCAGTCTGGCGCGATAGGCCTCATAGTCCGCAAGGCTGGCCACATTGTAGATACCGTAGGCGAGGGTGGATGACCCTTCGTGCGGGGCGTAGTAGCCGATCAGATCGGCCCCGCAACGCGGAATTGCCTGCCCCCAGTTGCGAGCGTATTCCTCGAACTTGTTCTTCTTGGTGGGGTCGATGTGGTAGCGGATGACGCATGTCAGCATGGGTGTCCCTTTCGCGGTTGCTTCTCGGCCAAACTAGACAATTGCGAGCGCGGAATGCTTCGACTAGGATCGAACTATGAAAGAAGGACCTGATATCGCCTATGTCGCCACGTTGATCGGCGATCCTGCCCGCGCGAACATGCTGACCGCTCTGATGAGCGGGAAGGCACTGACTGTGAGCGAACTGGCGGAAGAGGCCGGTGTCACGATCCAGACAGCCAGCTCACATCTTTCCAAGCTGTATGTTGGCGGTCTGCTCCGACCGCGCAAACAAGGGCGGCACAAATATTTCTCCCTCGCGAATGACGAAGTGGCCCATGTTCTCGAAGGGCTGATGGGGCTTGCGGCAGGGGCCGGTCACTTGCGCAAACGCACCGGACCGAAAGATGCAGAGCTGCGCGAGGCGCGGGTCTGCTACAATCATCTGGCCGGTGACATGGGCACGCAGATGTTCGACAGCCTGATGGCGCAGGGGCATTTTGTGTTGCAGGGGGAAGACTTGGTTTTAACAGATTCTGGAGCTGCCTTCGCAACCGACTTCGAGATCGACCTGGGTGAGCTTCGAAAGGCGCGCGCCCCGCTTTGCCGAGAATGTCTGGACTGGAGCGAGCGCCGCTCGCATCTTGCCGGAAGTCTCGGTCGCGCATTCTTGACCCGGTTCGAAGAACTAGGATGGGCCAAGCGGGACCAGAAAACCCGCGTGGTTTCCTTCTCAAGTCCCGGAGCTACGGCGTTCCACCAGTTGTTCCCGAAGGACGTCGCGCACTGACAACAGACATTGGCGCAGCCGCAGCGAGAGTTCACATTGTCCCGCATAGCCGCCCCTCACATCCGCGTTTGAGAGTAAGAGAAGGGCTGGTCGCTTTCACGACGGGTTTAGGGCTGGGAGAGTGGCTCCCAGCGCCTGTCACGGGAGATAGCCGATGGGCGTTGTAGAAGTTCTGGATCCAGGTCAGCCGACGCGGGCTGGTGGCTGGAAAGTGGATGTGAGCCGGGGTGAGCGGAACGGGCGGGTGTCGTCCGAATGGTTCAACCGGCCCGATGACGAGCGGTATCTGTCGCTCGACGATCTCTGGGCATCAGTGAAGGGTCGGTCGGAGCGCAGCCGCAGCCGGGTCGTGCAGACGGCGGACATCCGCGTGGAGGCCGCGCGCGATAACCCCGAGCGGTTGCATCTGATGCTGCCGAAGGCACATGAACCGGTCGCGCCCACGCACTGGGCCTTCGGCCAGCTTGCCAGCATCGTCGGCGCTCCGGCGTCATATCTGCGCCAGCTGCCCGCGCCGCTGGCGGGCATCAACCTGCAATACGGCCTGACCAACCACCGCGCCGAGCAGGTCAAAACCTTCGAGACCGAGGATGGCCGCACGGAACTGCGCGCCGTGACCGGCCCCGACTATGGCCGCATCCACGATTTCGAACTGGTCGAGGCGGTGCAGCGCATCGCGGGCAATGGCACGGGCGACACGCGCTGGAAGGTGCCGGGTGTGCTGGATTGGTCGACCGGGGTCTACAACCCCGATGTCGAGATCAGCCGTGACACGACCACGCTTTATGCCTCGGACCGCGATGTCTTCCTGTTCCTGGTCGATGATCGCAACCCGATCGAGGCAGGCAAGCTGCCCGACGGCTCCCCCGATCTCTACTTTAGGGGCTTCTATTGCTGGAACTCCGAGGTTGGGGCCAAGACGCTCGGCATGGCCAGTTTCTACCTGCGGGCGGTGTGCCAGAACCGCAACCTCTGGGGCGTCGAGGATTTTCAGGAAATCCGGATCCGGCATTCGAAATACGCCGCCTCGCGCTTTGCCCATGAGGCGGCCCCGGCACTGACGCGGTTCGCCAATTCCTCACCGCAGGGTTTCGTGAACGGCATCAAGGCCGCGCGGCAGCAGATCGTGGCGCGCAGCGACGAGGATCGCGCGGATTTCCTGCGCAAGCGCGGATTCTCAAAAGCTGAATCCGGCAAGATCATCGAGAAGGTGCTGATGGAAGAGGGCCGCCCGCCGGAGAGCATCTTCGACTTCGTGCAGGGCATCACGCGGCTTGCGCGCGACAAGACCCAGCAGGATGCCCGGCTCGACATGGAAGGGCGCGCCAAGAAGCTCCTCGACCGGGTCGGCTGACGCCGGGCCCGACAACGCGACCGCCTGCATCGGCGGCGGTCGCGCTTTCCCCTTTCAAATGCATGCCACTGGCCCCGCCCCGAGAGGGCAGGGCGCCGTGGTATGCACAATTCAGCGAGACCACCATGAACCCCCAGGAAGAAACCGTCATCCTCGAGGCCCGTGACATCCTCGGCCGCTACCTCAGCCAGAACCCGGTTATCGGCAGCTGGCAGGCGCTGATGGACTATTGCGCTTTTTATGCCGAGGCCGAGATTATGCCGATGTTGGTTTCTAGATCGTTGTTTCTGGCGGAGATCGCTGGGAAGGGGTTGGCATAATCAGAGAGCCTCGAGGAAGGCGAGGAGATTGTCAGTTGGCCGGAAGCGGCCGGGCTTCATGGTGATCGGGGCTGTCCTTTCGAGGGCTCTTTCCTTGATCTGCAGATCCGCGTGCAGGTAGATCTGGGTCGTTTCGATCTGTTCGTGGCCGAGCCAGAGTGCGATCACCGAGGTGTCGATCCCGGCGCGCAAGAGGCGCATGGCGGCAGAATGGCGCAGCACATGCATGGAGACGCGCTTCTTTGCCATTGTTGGACATTTGCTCTGCGTTTCCGCAACGTATTTGGCCAGCCTGCGCTCAAGCGCATCGCGGCTGAGGGCGCGTCCGGTCTGTGTCGGGAACAGCGGGTCCCCAGGCTGTCCCGCCCGCTCGGCAAGCCAAGCCCTTAAGATCCCGATGGTGCCGGATGTGAGCGGCGTGATGCGCTGCTTTCGCCCTTTGCCGGTGCAACTGACATGCGCACCTGCTCCGAGTTGGACATCGGCACGGGTCAGCCCGATCAGCTCAGACGCCCGCAGTCCTGTCTGGGCTGCGAGACTAAACAGCGCCGTGTCGCGCCGCCCGGTCCAAGTCGCCCGATCCGGAGCGGCCAGCAGTGCATCGATCTCGGCCTCGGCTAACCAGGTCACCAGCCGTCGCTCAAAGCGCTTCGGCGGTATTGCGAGAACGCGTTCGATGGTGGCGGCATGTTCGGGATGGCGCAGGGCTGCATAGCGGAACAGGGAGCGGATCGCGGCCAGCCGGGCGTTGCGGGTGCGCACGCCATTCTGTCGTCCGTGCTCTAGATGGTCCAGGAAAGCACCGATAAGCGGCGCATCGAGGTCGTCAATGTCGAGTCTGACCGGTGACTTGCCTTGTCGATCCGCAGCAAAGACCAGAAGCAACCGCAGGGTGTCACGATAGGCTTGAATCGTGTTGGCACTGGCCTGACGCTGGCGGACGAGGCGGTCAGTGAAGAACGCCTGCAGGGTCGTTGCGAGCTCAGTCATGCTTCACCTGTAAGGTGACGCTCAAGCCTATCGCCGGCCAAGCCCAGCAACTCTGGTGCTGCCGACAAGTACCAGTACGTGTGCTTGGGGTCGGCATGACCAAGGTAGGTGGCCAGAGTGGCCAAGCGGGAGCCGGGTGCACCCGTTCGATATCCGTCGGCGATGGTGCTGACGGCGAAGCTGTGCCGTAGATCGTGAATCCGGGGTCGGCAGGTCGGCGAACGCGGAACGATGCCGCAATAATGCAGCAGCTTCTGGAAAGTAGGCTGCACGATGTTGTAGCGCAGCCGCTTTCCAGTTGCACTGATCAAGAGAACCGGCGCGCTGGAAGGACGCGGACGATCGGATCGAAGAAGGTAGTTCTGCAAGACAGCGACTGTCGTCGGATGCAGGGGCAATGCCCGTGCCTTGTCAAACTTTCCCTTTCGGATCGTCACTATGCCGTCGCCGATATTGAGGTCGTCACTATCGAGGCCGATCGCCTCGCCAATCCGCATGCCGGTCACCGCCAGCAGGCCGATCAGCACCCGGTAGGTGGCCTGTACGTGTGATCCGGGCAAGATTTCCGTGGCGCGCATCAAGTCGGCCACCTCCTGTGGGGTGAAGAGGTAGGGCGTTGTGCGCCGTCTTCGTGCTGGAATGAGATCGTCTGGCGGCACTTCGCTGACCCCGTCGAGCGTATGCAGGTGCCGGGCGAAGATACGCACGTCAGCCAGTCGCCTATTGGTCCAAACAGGATCTGCGCCTGAAGGAAGCGTTGCCCAGGCGAGCGCTGTCACGGTCCGAACATGGGTCTCGCCACGTTCCTCTGCGAACGCAACAAACTGGCGAAGACGTCGCTCGACCTGATCCATTTTGTAGCCCAAGGCACGCCGCATCGTCAGATAATCGGCAAGGGCACTTCGGAGGTGGCTCATTGCGCGTCCTCCGGCCAAGAACGCGCGATCAGGCGCAGATTGGTGCGGTCGACCTTGGCGTAGATCGCGGTAGTTTGGGCTCGGCGGTGACGCAAAAGCTGTCCGATCTCAGACAAAGAGGCGCCGGCGCGCAATAGCTCTGTCGCTGCAGTGTGGCGAAGCAGGTGCGCATGAACGCGCCCAAGGCCAGCACGCTGGGCGGTTTCCGCCACGATGGTGCTGACCCGGCTCGGGCTGAGTGCGCGATGAGGTGCGATATGCCGGACGAAGACCATACGACCCTCAGCCTTCGTGGGTCGTGCGTGGCGCAGGTATTGGGCAACGGACTGACCGACATCTGCCGGAAGGGGTAGCCGCTCATGACGGTTCCCCTTGCCATGTACGCAGACCGTGCCAGCGCGCCAGTCGATATCATCAAGCCCAAGCTTGGCGACCTCGCTGCGCCGCAGGCCTAATCGAACAAGCAGGGTTAAAATCGCCAAGTCGCGCACGCCGTCGGTCGAGCTGATGTCGCAGGCAGCGAGAAGCCGTCGTACCTGATCGCGTTCGAGTCCCTTCGGCAGTCCTGCAAGTCGGCGGTGTAAGACTGAAGGTACAGCCGGGGCCAGCGGGCGCTCCGTGACGCCGTCGAGGTGTAGGAACCTGAGGAAAGACCGCAGCGCCGTGAGGGTCAGCTTCGCCACGCCTGTGTTCCGCGAAGGGCACCAAGCCACCACGAAGGATGTGACATCGGCGGAGGTCAGGCTCGCAAGATTGAGACCGCTATCTTGAATACGCGCGTCAAGGAATGGCCGCAGACAATCGACATAACGATCCACTGTCGTCCCACTAAGACCACGCTCTGATCTCAGGAATCGCCGGTACTGGTCCAAGATTGGACCAGCGGGGCCGAGTTCCTTGAGTGCTTCGGGGTTGGGCACCAAGCCCAGCCCGCGCAAATGGTGGAGAATGTGACCCAGTGCCTTGGGCGTCTTTAGCTTGCGCACCCCTGCGGCGCGACGATCGCCCATGAACCGATTAACCTGAACCTCCGATAAATTGCTCAGCTCCATCTGCTGGCCCGCTAGCCAAGAGAGCAAATCATTCAACAGCCTGCGCTGCTTCCAGATCGTGTCAGCGGCGTAGCCTAGCTTATGCAAATTCTCCTCGAGGCCCACGGAAAGGGCCGTGACAGGGTTCTTGACCCGTTTCTTCTTGAGTTTGTTCATCGTGAGGTCTCCTCGTTTCGATGCGAAAAAGGAGACGATACCAAGCTTCAGGCCCGAGGATTATGCCAACAGGAATGATGTCGATTGCTTCTTATTCAGATGCTTACACGGCTATGTCGGCATAATCCTAGCATCGGCATAAAGAGCGTTATGCCGAAGTCTGCATAACGCGCTGACCGTCCGAGGTCCCATCGAGCGATTCCATGTCCTCTATCTCGACCGCAAGAACCGCATCATCGCCGATAAGCTATTGTCGACCGGCACAGTCGATCATGTCCCTGTCTATCCGCGCGAGGTGATTAAGAGAGCCCTGATGCTGAACGCCAGCGCCCTGATCCTGATCCACAACCACCCGTCGGGCGATCCGACGCCGTCCGAGGCCGATCTCAGCATGACCAAGGAGATCCAGAAGGGCTGCAAGTATCTCGGCCTCACGCTGCACGACCACATCATCGTGGGAGCCGGGACGGAGCTGAGCCTGCGGGCCCTCGGCAAGCTCTGACGCTGTGGCCCGATCCATCACCGTCGCCCCTTCGAGGAAGAGGGCGGCGGTTTGGTCTTTGACGGATGAGGCGGGGAGAGTGGCTCCCCGCGCCGTCGGAGATATTGCCATGTTTGACCTTCCCCTGCCGATCCAGCCGAGCCCACGCTCGATGCGGCCCGTCCCAAGTGGCGCGACTGTCGCTTCTGATTCGAGCCTGCCTTTTGCGCTGACGCGGACGCACCGGACGCCCGCGGCCCTGTTGTCAGGCACCGCTGCCCCCGTGGTCGTTGAGCGTTTCGCGACGCTGGCCGATGCCATGCAGGGGGCGTTTGAGCTTGCCGAGGACAACGGCTCCGATGCAGCGCCGCAGCTTCTGGCCATCCTTGATTGCGACCAGCGCCTGGTTCTTGCCGGGGCCGCCAGTCATGGCGCTGTGGCTTGGTGCCACCCTGTCGCCAATGCTCTTGAGGCGCGGGCCGTCGTGACCGAGGCGGTTCAACTTCGCGCCCAGGCTGGCCGTGCCATTGATTGGCACGAGCCTGAATTGGCGCAGCGGCTTCGTCACCGTGCTGATCTGCTGGATGCGCGTCTGGTCGATCCGCTGTGGCGCGCTTTTGCCGCCCGGGCGCTGCAGATCGCGGCGTGATGCCCGAGAGACAGAGGAGGGCTGGGAAGGGTTTGAGCCTTCGGGGGCCAGAAGAGTGCGCCACCCGGGGGGTCTGACCTGTCCTCACCGAACGGAGATATCCATGACCCAGACTGAACCCACTCTGGCCGCCCCGCTGCGACCATCCACCGTCGATTTCGGGGCGATCCTTGCCGCACATGCCGAACGCACCGCCCGGACCCTCGCCCTGCGCCCCGGCAACAAGGATCGCCTCTTCGATGGTCTCATGGCCGCCGGCATCACCCATGTCACTGTCACCTTCGATGGTGCTGGAGACAGCGGCCAGATCGAAAGCGTCGGCGCATGGTCCGGCGAGACCGCCGTCGAGTTCCCTGCGACCAAGATCGCCTATGCGGCACTGACCTGGGACGACCCCGCGGTCGAGATGCGGCAGCTCTCGCTGGAAGATGTCGTCGAGCAGCTGGCCTATGACTTCCTCTCCGACACCCATGGCGGTTGGGAAAACAATGACGGCGCGTGGGGCGAGTTCTGCTTCGATGCGTCCGCACGCTGCATCCATCTCGAGTTCAACGAGCGCTTCACCTCGTCCGAACTTTACACGCACGATTTCTGAGGGGGCGGCGATGGCACATCCCTATCACCACGCGCTCTCCTCGGTGAGGAAATGGGGCGGCACGGTCGATGATTTCATCGCGGTGCATAAATGGTTCGACCAAAGCAAGGAGATCACTGCCGATTTTCGGCACCGGGCCCTGCGGCACCATGCCGAGGGCATATTCATGGCCGAGACGATCTTCGGCCAGACCCTCACGCTCTCGACCGGGCGCATCATCCCGACCCGCTGGGTCGGCGAACAGCACGTGAAGGAGGACCTCGGCTTCATCCCGAGCTTCGCCGACTGGGTGAAGGCCATCCGGCCCGCACCCTGGATGGGTCGGACCGCGCGGATCGAGGCTCTGGTCGATCCACATATCGCCTCGCCCGTGGTCGAGGTCAGTTGAGATGACCGATCCAGCCTATCAGCGCCTCGGCCTGCCGGCGACGGCTTCGCCATTTGCTGTCCTGCGCGCTGCGGTCAGGGCGCTTCACCCTGACACGCGCGCCGTGAGCGGCTTCCGGGCAGCGCGCAAGCGCTTCTACCGACAGATGCTCTGCGCGCATGCCGCGCGACAGGCGGCGGGCGACAGTCCCACACGCTGATCGCCCCCCAACTACCCTTTCATCCCAATCCAGCGCCCGGCCTCTCGGCCGGGTCTTCCCCATTCAGGAGGTCCCCATGGCGGATTACTTCACCCATTTCTCATGCCTGATCGACGTCGGCAGCCCCGACAAGGCCGCTGGCGCGCTCGGCCTGTTCCAGAGCTTGCGCGCTGCGGATCAGGACGCTGATGACCCGGAGGTCGCGGGCTTCGATCTCATGCGTCAGGACGCGCCCGAGGGCAGCGCCCTCTGGATCCATGACGACGACCACGGCGATGTCGAAGCCGTCATCCGCTTCGTGCTGCGCCTGGCAGAAGACCTCGACCTCACTGGCCTCTGGGGGTTCCAGTATGGCCTGACCTGCTCCCGGCCGCGCCTCGACGCCTTCGGCGGCGGCGCGCATGTCATCGATCTCGGCGCTCGCAAATCCATCGGCTGGACCAGCACGCAAGAATGGCTGGCTGCCGCGCTGAACGGGGAGGACGTCGATGCCTGAGGTCATCTGCACCACCGTCTACCAGTTCCCCGAACTCTCGGACGCGGCCAAGGACAAGGCGCGCAGCTGGTATCGCGAGCTTGGGCCCCACGACGATTGGTGGGACGCGGTCTACGAGGATTTCGAGCGGATCTGCGAGATCCTCGGCGTCCGGCTCAAAACCACGCCTGTGCGGCTGATGGGCGGAGGGACGCGGGCCAAGCCCTGCATCTGGTTCTCCGGCTTCTGGAGCCAGGGGGACGGGGCTTGCTTCGAAAGCTACTGGTCCCACAGCAAGGGCGCGGCCGCGCGCATCCGGGACTATGCGCCCCAGGACGCGACGCTGCATGGCATCGCCGACCGCCTGCAGGCCATCCAGCGGCGCAACTTCTACCAACTCGCGGCCGAGGTCAGCCACCGGGGACGCTACTATCACGAGTATACCATGTCCGTTGACGTCACCCGCGATAGCCCGACCTGGCAGCCGCCCACCGAGGACGCAGAGGAGATCGTGACCGAGGCGCTGCGCGACCTTGCCCGCTGGCTCTACCGCCAGCTTCAGAGTGAATACGACCACCTGACCTCGGACGAGTCCGTTGAGGACGGCATCATCGCCAATGAATACACCTTCACCGCAGGGGGGCGGCGGTTCGGATGACACATGGGAGGGCTCAACCCATCTCTTGCAGAATATCCAGAATGTATGTACATTCTGCACAAATGGAGACCCCGATCATGCATGATCTTCCCGAGTTCAAGGCGGCCGACCTGACGCGGCACACAAGTGACCTGTTTGACGCGGCCATTCGGTCACCGATCGCGATCACCAAGCATCGCAAGCCGAAATTCGTGCTGATGAGCATGGATCAGTATCAGAGCCTCACGCGGGGGGCCACGCAACAGGCTCACATGATCGACGAGATGCCCGAGGATCTCAAGACGCTGATGATAGAAGGGCTCGAGCGAGACTTGACGCGGGCGGATGACTAAGCCTGCCGCTGGAGAGGTTTTCCGCTATCCGTTCCTTTGGAAACGCGAACAGATGGCGGGCGAGACTGAGGGCCGCAAGACGCGGCCTGTCTGTATCGCCGTCACTGTCGCCAAGTCCGATAGCGAGACCGTGGTGTTCATCCTGCCGATCACGACACAGCCTCCCTTGGCCTCGCGCAAGTTCATCGAGGTGCCCCAGATCGAGTCGCAGCGCGTGGGGTTAGAAACCCATTTCCGCAAATGGGTCATGCTGGACGAAATCAACACCGATATTATGGAGCGGTCCTATGTCTGGGAGGATCGCACGCCCATCGGCTCGTTCAGTTCCGTCTTCACATCCAAGATCCAGTCCAGCCTGATCGCGCTTGCCAGGTCGGGTGGGGCATCCGTTGTCGATCGGCTGAAGTAGTCTCGATCACCGCTGGGTCTGCCCAGAGTCACTTGTTCCCGTCGATCCATTTCGACATCAGCCCCTTGTCGCGGAAACACTCGTCCGGCACGGCACGGCGTTTGATCCGGGCGAGGCGTTCGGCGAAGGCCACCTGCTTTGATGTCGGACGGCTGTCCTGCGCGCCCGACTTCAGCTTGGCCTGCGCGTCGATCCAGGCGCTCAGGGACCGGCGGTCCTGCTGAACCTCCCAAGGCAGAAGCGTCTGGTTGCGCAGGGCCAGCGCGTGCGCATAGGCGATCTGCTTTGGCGTCGCGGGCAGGGCGTAAGTGGTATTTTCCATCGGGGATCTCCCTTCTTAGCTCGACATTCAATATAGAACATAACAGGAACAAAAGCAAGCCGCCTGCGGAAATCATGGGGTTTGAGAGGGAGAGGAGGGCCGGTGAAGGTCAGGCCTGAGGGTGCCCGAAAGAGGGTGTCCGGGGCTGATCCTGTTCCTCATTCCGGAGTTTCCTGATGACCCATCTCGCCCATTTTGCGACCGAGCGCGCACTTGCGTCTGTTGCCCCCATCCCGTCCCCCGATACGGCCGCCGCGATCTTGAGCGTGGCCGAGGCACTGCAGGCCGATCTGGCGCAAGGATTCCAAATCGACGCGCTGCGCCTGCGCGTTGAGATGGAGCGCGCCTTTGGCGGCTCCGATGCTGACGGCGCCTGGGATTGGAAGCTCGCCTATGAGGCGGGCGAGGTGGCGCTTGTCCTCTTCCTGCGGAAATTCGGCCGTGCGCTGCTCGTTCGGGCTGGCTCGCCCGCAGCACTCTTGACGATCCTCGCCAAGGTGGCTGGCCTCTTGCCCACGCATACCCGCCGCTCGGACGAGATGGAGCGGTTCCAGCAGTTCAGCACACCGCTGCCTATGGGCCTTGCGGCACTGGCGGCCGCGCAGATCACGCCCCAAGATCTCGTGCTGGAGCCATCGGCCGGAACAGGCCTTCTGGCGATCCTCGCCGAGATCGCGGGCGGCAGCCTCGCGCTGAACGAACTCGCCGAAACCCGCGCCGATCTTCTGCGTCGCCTGTTCCCGGGCCGTCCGGTCACCACCTTCGACGCCGCCCAGATCGACGATCATCTCGACGCGGGGCTGCGCCCGAGCGTCATCCTGATGAACCCGCCATTCTCGGCGGTGGCCAATGTCGACGCCCGCACCACCGAGGCGACAGCCCGGCATCTGCGCTCGGCGCTTGCACGTCTGGCCCCCGGCGGACGGTTGGTCGCCATCACAGGTGCCAGTTTCGCGCCCGATGCGCGCGCCTGGGCTGAGACCTTCGGTCGCCTGACCGAGACCGCGCATCTGGTCTTTACGGGTGCGGTTTCCGGTACCGCCTTCGCCAAGCACGGCACCAGCTTCGAGACGCGGATTTCGGTCTTCGACAAATGCCGCGGTGGCGAGGCGGGCGGCATCACAGCCGATCTGGCGCGCCCGATATCGCCTGATGTCGCCAGCCTGCTGTCGCTGATCACTGCCCACGTCCCCCCGCGCCTCGAACTGGCGGAGGTTGCACGAGCCGGGCAGGGCCACACTTCCCCCTTCCCGGGATATCCCGCCCGCACCGCGCGCGCGGCGATCAGCACATCGCGCACCACGTCACCAACACCCGCCACCAACACCGCTCCACAGATCGAGGCCGCAGACCTCGCCTATACCCTGCGCGATGCAACCGAGGACGGGGCCAGCACGCGCCTGTCGGATGCCATTTATGAGACCTTCCGGCTGCAGGCGATCGACATCCCCGGCGCCACACCGCACCCGACCAAGCTGGTGCAATCGGCGGCCATGGCCTCGGTCACACCGCCCAAACCGACCTATCGCCCCAAGCTGCCCGCCGCCGTTCTGCACGACGGTCTGCTGTCCGACGCGCAGCTGGAGACCGTGATCTACGCGGGCGAGGCGCACGGCGCGTATCTCGCGGGGTCTTGGACTGTCGATGAAACCGGCGACATGGTCTCGGCCGCGCCCGAGGATGCCGCGGACGCCGTCAGCTTCCGCCGTGGCTTCTTCCTTGGCGATGGCACTGGCGCGGGCAAGGGCCGCCAGTCGGCCGGGATCGTGCTCGACAACTGGGGGCAAGGACGGCGCAAGGCGCTCTGGATCTCGAAGAGCGACAAGCTGCTGGAGGATGCGCAGCGCGACTGGTCCGCACTCGGGCAGGAACGCTTGCTGGTGTCGCCGCTGTCGCGCTTTGCGCAAGGCAAAGATATCCCGCTGACCGAAGGCATCCTCTTCACCACCTATGCCACGCTGCGCTCCGAGGAGCGGGGGGCAAAAAAGTCCCGCGTCGACCAGATCGTCGACTGGCTCGGGGCTGATTTCGACGGAGTGATCCTGTTCGATGAAAGCCATGCCATGGCCAACGCCGTAGGAAGCAAGGGCGAGCGCGGCGATGTCACGGCGTCGCAGCAGGGCAGGGCGGGTCTGCGGCTGCAGCACAGGTTGCCCAATGCCCGCGTGGTCTATGTCTCGGCCACGGGGGCCACTTCGGTTCATAACCTCGCCTATGCGCAGCGCCTCGGTCTTTGGGGCGGCGAGGATTTCCCGTTCGCGACCCGCGCGGAATTCGTCGAGGCCATTGAGGCGGGCGGTGTCGCGGCAATGGAGGTCCTCGCCCGCGATCTGCGGTCGCTTGGCCTCTACACGGCGCGCTCGCTGTCCTATGACGGCGTCGAATACGAGATGCTGGAACATGCGCTGACGCCGGAGCAGCGCGGCATCTATGATGCATATGCGCTCGCCTTCGGAGTCATACATCGGAACCTGTCCGCGGCGCTGGAAGCGGCGAACATTACTCGCGAATCCGGCGGCACGCTGAACCGCCAGGCCAAATCCGCGGCTCGCTCGGCCTTTGAATCTGCCAAGCAGCGGTTTTTCGGCCATCTGCTGACCTCCATGAAAACCCCCACCCTGATCGCCGCCATCGAGGCCGATCTGGCAGCAGGCCATGCGGCGGTCATCCAGATCGTTTCAACCGGCGAGGCGCTGATGGAACGCCGCCTGTCAGACATCCCCACGGATGAATGGAATGACGTCCGCATTGATATCTCGCCAAGAGAGGCTTGCCTGGACTACCTCGCCCATTCCTTCCCGGTGCAGCTGTTTGAGCCTTTCACCGATAGCGAGGGCAACCTCTCCTCGCGCCCTGTCACGCGCGATGGCCAGCCGGTGGAATGCCGCGAGGCGGTGCGACGGCGCGATGCGCTGATCGAGCATCTGGCCTCGCTTCCGCCTGTGCCCGGCGCGCTGGATCAGATCGTGCAGCGTTTCGGCACCGATCTGGTGGCGGAAGTGACGGGCCGGTCGCGCCGGATCGTGCGCAAGGGCGAGGGTCCTGCGGCGCGGCTGGTCGTGGAAAGCCGGGCAGGATCTGCCAACCTCGCGGAAACCGCTGCCTTCATGGATGACCAGAAGCGCATCCTGATCTTCTCGGATGCGGGCGGCACGGGGCGCAGCTATCACGCCGATCTCGGAGCGAAGAACCAACGCCTGCGCGTTCACTACCTGCTGGAGCCCGGCTGGAAAGCCGATGCGGCCATCCAAGGTTTGGGCCGCACCAATCGCACCAATCAGGCGCAGCCGCCTCTGTTCCGGCCCGTCGCCACCGATGTGAAGGCGGAGAAGCGGTTCCTGTCGACCATCGCGCGCCGTCTCGACACGCTGGGGGCTATCACGCGCGGCCAGCGTCAGACCGGCGGGCAGGGGCTGTTCCGGCCCGAGGACAATCTCGAGTCGCCCTATGCCCGCGACGCGCTCCGCCAGCTCTACCGCAAACTGCATCGCGGTGATGTGGCGGGATGCTCGCTGGAAGCGTTCGAGGATGCCACAGGTCTGAGCCTGACCGATGACAATGGCCTCAAGGACAATCTGCCCCCCATCACCACCTTCCTCAATCGCCTTCTGGCGCTGACGATTGATATGCAGGGCGTGCTGTTTGCGGCCTTCGAGGACTTGCTCGACGCGCGCATCGAGGGTGCCATTGCCGCCGGGGTCTATGACCTCGGGCTCGAGACGCTGCGCGCCGAAAGCTTCCGCGTCACGGACGCGCGGGTGATCTACACCCATCCCGGCTCCGGCGCGGAGACTCAGCTCCTGACCATCACAGAAAAGCGCCGCAACACGCCGACCGCGCTCGCAGATGCGCTCGACTGGCTCGATGATCCCAAAGCACGCCTTCTCGTCAACAGCCGTTCAGGGCGTGCGGCAGTGCAGGTGCCCGCCACCAGCCTGATGTTGGATGACGGCACGATAGAGCCGCGGCTGAGGCTGATCCGCCCCACCGAGGCCAGCACGGTCCCGGCCAAGATCATGGAGGACACCCACTGGCTGGAAGCCGACCGCGCGGCGTTCACTGCCGCCTGGACGGCGGAACTGGCCGAGGTGCCAGAGTTCAGCGAGTCCACCCTGCATGTCGTGGCAGGTTTGCTGCTGCCGATCTGGAAGCAACTGCCGCAGGATGAAACCCGCGTCTACCGGCTGCAGACCGATGACGGCCAGCGCATCATTGGCCGCCGGGTCTCGCCCGCCTGGGTCGCGACAACGCTGGCAGAGGACGCACCAAAACTGACAGCGGCGCAGGTCCATGCCCTCGTTCTCGAGGGCAAGACGGTCGTGCGCTTGGCCGAGGGGATGGAGCTGCATCGCTCGCGCGTCATGGGGGTGAACCGGATCGAGCTGTCGGGTTTCACGGAAGCGGCCAAGGACCGTCTCAAGGCAGATGGCTTCTTCTCGGAAATCATCGCCTGGAAGCTGCGGCTCTTCTGCCCGACGGATCCGCGCGGGATTGCGGTGCTGGAGCAGTTGCTTGCGCGCCTGCCCGTCGCTGGCCTACATGCACGCAATAGTTGAAAATGATGCGGTCCATGTCGGTTGAAACAGAAGATCTTCTGCGCGAACTTGCGCAAAACGCGGAAAGCGTGTGTCGTCATTACCTTCCCGCCGGACGGCGGGAAGGGTCTTACTGGATGGTGGGCGATCTGCAGAACAGCCCGGGCCGGTCGCTTTTTGTGCGGTTGACCGGGCCAACGTCCGGGCCGGGCGCGCGCGGGAAATGGCAGGATTCAGCCACGTCGGAATATGGGGATCTGCTGGACATCATCCGTGCGCGCACGGGGATCACGCGGTTTCCCGAACTCCTGGACGAGGCCCGCGCGCATCTCGGCCGTCCGCAGCCGGTCGTCCCGAATGCGCCAGTGCCAAGGAAGTCCAAGGCCCCCGGTGGCACACCAGCGGCGGCGGCGCGTCTGTTCGCAGCCTCGATGCCGGTCGCAGGTACGCTTGCCGACAGCTACCTCCGCGCCCGGGGCCTCACCCAAGGCGGCAGGATGAGCGCCCTTCGCTTCCACCCCAAGTGCTGGCATCGGGATGAGGGCCAGACAAAAAGCACCCCCCGACCAGCACTGATTGCGGCGGTCACCGATGGGGCAGGGGCCTTGCAGGGTGTGCATCGCACCTGGCTCGCGCTTGACGGCAAGGGGAAGGCGGCGGTCAAGACGCAGCGGCGGGCCATGGGTCACCTTCTGGGCAACGCCGTCAGGCTGACCCCGCATGATGACATCCTCGTCGTCGGCGAGGGCATTGAGACCATGTTGTCGCTCACGCAAGCGGTACCCGGCCTTCCTGTCTGGGCGGCGCTCTCATCGGGTCACCTCGGGGCGGTCCTGCTGCCGGAGGGGCTGCAGCGCCTCTACATCGCCATCGACCGCGATCCGGCCGGGCAACGCGCGGCAGAGCGGTTGAGCGCCAGAGCGACCGATGTCGGGGTTGCCGTTCGGGTGCTGGAACCGCGGCTCGGGGACTTCAACGATGATCTCCGGGCCTATGGCGTCGCAGGGCTGCGTCAGCATCTGGAGGCACAAATCGGGCTCGAGGATCGCCAGCGCCTGTTCGGCTGAGCCGCATCGCGCAGGGGGCGGTCTGGGACAGCGGGGCAGGGTGTCTTTCATCCCTGTCATGGGTGTGGATCACCGGTTTTGCCGCGTCCCGGGTGAATCTCATCCACCCGACACCCGCACGGCCTTCAAGAGATGGGCGTGCTGCCGTCAAAGGGTCCGCCCCCTCAAGGGCGGCAGGCAGGCTATTTCCGCCGCGGGATAAATCCCGCTTTGCATCGCGAAACAAATAGCCTGCCTGCCGCCCTCCTCCACTGCGTTTCGGCCCCAAAGTGGGGGTGAAGGGACGTCCGCCATGACGGCTCAGAGCTGCCCATGAAGGCCGCGCGGGATGTCGCGTGGACGAGACAAGCCCGGAGGCAAAACCAAAATGACGATCCACACCCACGACGACGCGTATGAACCCGCCCACACCGCATCCCAAACCGCCCATGCGCTCGAAGAGCTGCAGCTCTATGGCTACCGCCCCTTTGAAGACGAGCCCGATCCGCGCCCGATGCCGGATGCCGATCACCTGCGCCGCGCCGCTGCCGATATCTTCGATGCCCTCGTCGCGACCCTGGAAGACACCCGCATGGAACCCAACCTCGAAGAGGTGCTCTGGGGCCAGGTCAATCTGTTTCACCGCGCGACAGCACGGATCGAGCGGTCGCTCGATGAGAACGAGCAGGCTCAGCGCCGCCTCCAGCGCGAGCAGGACGGCTCCGAGGTGAAATCCACCGAGCTTGAGCGCCTGATGGCCGAAGGCCTGACCCTTGTTGAGCGGCGCAACTGCATGGACATGATGCGCGATCACGCCGCCACCGAGTTTGTCCATCACACGGGATCCGCCTGGCGCCCCCGCACTGGATCGATGGTGAACCGCCAGCACATGACCGCCGCGCTGATCGACAGCCGCGACTTCCTGGCCGCCAAGCGCCGCGCCGAGACCGAGGTGATGCTGCCCGCAGGCCCCAAGGTTGCCCTGACCGGTGGCAGCGATTTCAACGATCACCGCCTGATCTGGGGCAAGCTCGATCAGGTCCGGACCAAACATCCCGATATGGTGCTCTTGCATGGGGGAAGCCCGAAGGGCGCGGAACTCATCGCCGCCAAATGGGCCGAGTCCCGGGGTGTCACGCAGGTTGCCTTCAAGCCTGACTGGACCAAGCACGCCAAGGCCGCGCCCTTCAAGCGCAACGACGCAATGCTGGACGTGCTGCCGGTGGGTGTTCTGGTCTTCCCGGGCAATGGCATCCAGGAGAACCTCGCCGACAAGGCCCGCAAGCTGGGCATCCCGGTCATGAAGTTTGAGAAGGGGGCGTAAGCCCCCTTTCCCCTCACGGGGGACATCGCTGCGGGGGACATCACGGTGGAAGCACGCGCTTTCCCCTGATATCATGGCACAAACCCCGCTCCCGGATTGCGACATGTTTGATACTGTCAGCCAACTGGAAATCTTCCCGACCGACCTGCAGATGCGCCGGGTCGATCCTGCGCGCAACATGCGCCGGTTTTACCGCATGAGCATCCAGCCCGACCTGTTCGGCGGTGCCAGCCTTGTGCGCGAATGGGGCCGCATCGGATATCGCGGTCAGATGATGAGCGAGCCGCATGCCGATGAAGGGCAGGCCGTGACCGCGCTGATGAAACTCGCGCGCGTGAAACAGCGGCGGGGATATGCGTGACGCGGGCGCGGCGACATGGTGCAAAGCCTGACCGGACATCGGGGGGACGATGACGCTCGACTCCGACAAGATCGATGATGCGGCCCTCGCGATCCTCAGCCTGACGCTGCATGACGGTGATCGGGTCTGGAAGGGGATCGATTGGGACATCACGAACAGGCTTTTTGAGAAAGGCCTGATCCATGATCCCAAAAACAAGGCGAAATCGCTGAGCCTGACGCCTGAGGGTATTGCACATGCGCGGGCCGTTCTCACGCGGGAGTTCAGCAAGGCCGAGTGAAAACTGGTTTGCGACCGCCAGCGTTCACGCAAGATCTGTCTGCGAGAAATCATTGCCCTTGTAGATCAGCTTGAGCCGATAGGCCCGGGCGCAGGCATAGGCAAAGCAATCGCCGAAATTCAGATCGGCAGGATGTCCGACGATCTTGCCATATTCCGCCGCGGCTTGAATCGCGCCATCCCCGATGCTGCCCGTGATATGGATATCCCGTGCGGATAATTCTTCCACGAAATCCTTAACCAGCCCGGCACAGGCCTCCATCAACGCGCGCGATGGCCTTGCCTGCGCGCCGGAGCGTGAGCGCGCAAGGCTGACACTCGCCTCAAACCGCGCCATCGGCGATGTGAAAAGCTGGCCTTCATGATCGCCCATGCGGCGCACCAGGTCCTCATACCCCGCTTCGCGGTTCAGGACCGCCACGATCGCGGAGGCGTCGATGAACATCAGCGCGCGTCCCACATCTCATCGGTGAAGCGCTTCATGTCGAAATCAGGATCGGCAGGACCCAGCTCATCGGCGCGATGCAGCAGCGGGGCCAGCCGGTCGAGCAGCGGCATGCGTGCCTGTTCGACGGCAAGCTGCGCCGTCAGCGCAATGCGCACAGCCTCCGTCTTGGTCTTCGCGCCGCTCAGTTTCATGAAGCGCGTCGCGAGATCATCGACCTTGTCATCCCGGATGTAGAGCGGCATTATCTGTCTCTCACTGATGATCGGCGCATATCCGATGACGCGCCCGCAATGGTCATATGTATATCCCAAAGCGCATATTCAAGCAATGTGTTTCGGGATATCCCGCCGCGACAGAGCAGAGCTTGTGACTGGCGGCTGTGCGGGACGGAGGGGACGGTCGTTGCCCCGCCAGCGAAGACTGCTAAAGGTCCCAGGGAGCAGACAACCAATGACAACCAATATGGTTTTCCGCTCGACACTTAATGTGCGGCCAAATCGCCAAGCTTTTCGATATTGAGGATTCGTTCGGGTGGTGTTGCGACCCGTTCCATCATACAGCAGTCAGTCTGCAGTTTTTCGATGTCAAAGCTTGGGTTCGCTGCCTTGTATGCCCAAGCGTTAAGGAAAGTTCGCGCAAGCCCAGGGATTTCACCCATGCCCATGACGTCGGAATAACTGAAGTGCGGATGAGCTCCTTGAATGAGCTGTTCGCCGCTGAAGGAGACATGAACAAGAACAGGAACGGTCTCCGAGTTGAGCAGTTCAAGGCCTGATTGGTCACCAAATAACCGCTGCACAACGTGCTGATCAAACTCAGACCCGTGGGTCAAATAATGGTCGAAACCATTCACAAGTCCTGATCTAGAAAGGCTAAAATGGACCTGTCCTTGCCTTCTGCCTTGCTTTTCCTTTGGACCAACGTCATCAATCACTTCACGAAGTCTATTCTTTACAGAATACCATATTGGATGGCGCGCGAGAATTTCTCTGAGGCGTTGTTCCCGGTCAGTGGCCACCAAAGGGCGCAGCCCTTTCTGTTGCACAGAGAGAATTTCTTCGTGTAGCAATCTAGTCCCATGGAACACGCAAAATTCACGTGCCCGAAGCCAGCCCTGAATTTCGGTTGAAACGGTTTCGATGTCCGAATGGTTGACCACAAAATCGCCCGCATCTTCTATATATTCGAAATACGATGACGCGAGATTATTCACGGCTTCCTCGCCCAATAGACGAACTACAAGGTCGCCGAAAGACCTCTCCCAAGTTTCAAACTTATCGTAGTGAATTATCATGTGTCAGGTGATGTTTGACAGTTGCCAGCCGCTTCGGTCGTAAGCTTATTGGGCGAACATTGCAAACGGAGTTCCATGCGTAAAGCTAACGTTTGACCGAGATGTAGCATCGGCCACGTTGGGCTTGTTTCGACATTGGCAAGCCCCGCAAGCGGGGCCGGGCTGCTGAGGCTTCGCCCTGAACTCTGACCCTGCTGCCTTCCTGTGCCAATACGGCTTGGTCTGTCTCATCCTGAGCCAGGCCAACCCATTTGTCACATGGTCGCCATCACGATCCGCTTTCAGCCCTGTCGGGTCTGCATCCCTCTTGCAAGGCGGGCGCGGCCGGCAATCCGATCTGTCGCAAAGGACTGACCGCAACAGCTTCGGTCATCAACCGATGGCCATGTCCTCTGCGGTTTTGCCCGATGACAACGCCTCCACAAACCACAGCGGTTTGCGCCCCCGGCCGGACCAGGTGAGCGCCGGGTTCTCAGGGTGGCGGTATTTCGCCGGGGCGGGCGCGCGCTTGGGTGTTGCTTCCTCGCCCATGAGTTCGGCCAGCGAATAGCCCAGGTCTTTGGCGAAGGCTTCCACCTTGGCGCGGACTTCTGTCTTTTGCCGGTCCTCGTAGGTGGTGATCGCCTTGGCGATGTCCTTATGCAATTTGCGCAGTTCCGTGAGCGACAGCGCCTCGAGATCAAAATCAGCCATGTTATGCTTTCCGTGTCCTGAATGATCCCGCAAGGTAGCCTGTATCGGCATTGCCCTGCAACTCCCTGACGGCTGGGGCAGGGGGGCGGTTTGAGATGATCGGTATCAACCACCAGTGCAGTGCCGGGCTTGAGTTCTGACAGGCCATGTTGGCCGGATGACAGGGTCTGGCGTGGGCTTCTCGCGCATCTCTGTCTGCTGGCCCATCCCTTCGACTGACAATCCCCTAATCCCGTTCGGGCTCTCACGCGCAACCCCGCGTCAGACCGGGCCGTGTTGCCCCTTCGGGGCTGCCCGCGCCACCCCGGTCCTGTGGAGGTTTCCGGCGTCCGTTCCGTCCACCGTGCACGCGTCACCCGACGGGCTTTTTCAGGGTCTTGTCGAAGGGACGGTCCCGAAGACAGGACACAGAAGGAAGCTAGACATGCAAAACATCGTCATCCTCGCCGGCAACATTGGCCAAAAACCCGAAACCCGCACCACCCAAGGCGGCACCAACATCACCAACTTCAGCCTCGCCACCTCCCGCCCCCGCCTCTCGGAAGGTCGCGTGCTGCGCGACGAGAACGGCTACCGGGTCATGGACACGGAATGGCACCGCATCACCTGCTTCAACGGTCTCGGCAAGACGGTCGCGGAGCATTGCGAAAAGGGCATGAAGGTCCTTGTCCACGGCCGCCTCCACTACAGCAAGTGGATCGACAGCATGGGCAACGACCGCTACGGCTGCGAGATCATCGCCGAGAAGGTCGATTTCCTCAGCCGCCCGAAATCGGCCGAGAGTGAAAACCCCGAGTTGGTCGACCGCGACGACGAGATCCCGTTCTGAAAAGAACGGGGTCTCCCCCTCGGGCCCGGCGGGGAAACCCGCCGGGTTCGGGCTGTTCGTGAAAGCGGACATTCGCGGCAGCTGCAGCATGGGCCGGCGTGACCGGCGGCTTGTGGCAGGAAGCTGCCGAAGCAAAGATACAAATCTACCTGTCGTAGTCGGAACAACCGAGACATTTATATGCGGCCCTGATGCGCAGCATCGCTTTGCACGAGCAGATACTCCAAACGACCCATCGGAAGACACGCAAAGTCTGTACGTTTGATCAAGATAGGAACGAGGGGCGCGAGGAGTATGCAGGTTTTTTCGTTGATGCCAGGAAACTTTGAGGTTATAGAGCAGAGATAAGCAAGATCAAACTTGCTCCTGACCGGTAGTAGCTCAGCAAGGTAGAGCAGCAGGCCTAAAACCTGTGGTCGTTGGTTCAATTCCAACCTGCCGAGAGACGGTGTAGGACGCCTTTTCTCGCTAGGTTGTAAATGAATAACGCTGAACGTTTAGTAGTTTATAGGGCTCAATGTGCCAATGTCAGGAGCATTTCGGCCGCATTCAAGCAAACTAAGCGCAGCATCAATGACTGCTTAAGGAAAAACCGTTCCCTTGAGGCGGAGAGCCACACAAAGGTTTTGGCACTTATATTTTGTGCTTGGAGTGAGGCGATTTTTTCGAAGACCATCCACACTCCTCATGGCTTCACACTCGACGAAATAGCTCAAATTAAACGCTGCATCCAGTCTAATGGAATTTCGGCGGGCTGGAGAAAGTGCATCGAGTTGGCGATGCGAAAAACCGCTGCTAAGAAAAGCAATTTTGGCCCCAATGCCCGACAGAAATTAGATAAACTAGTGGAAGAGCTAGTTCTAGAACCCAGCACTCTAAGAAACAAAATTGCTCACGGCCAATGGACTGTACCACTCAATAGGAACAATACTGCTGTTAATGGAGCGTTGGCGGCTACCTTGGCGCAACTCGATGTAGTAAAAGTGGATACATGGCAGGTTCGCCAAAAAAAACTGTGCGAAGTTATTGAGCTACTTATCGAATCTCCAAACAAGGCCTTCATGAGTACTTACTGGGGGTTAATCCAGGAAATCGAAGATATTGGGGCTAAGAGGGGCAAATGGGATGCTGCAAGCAAGAAGGCGAAATTGTAAGCACAAGGCGCTGCCTTAATAAGAAACGACACGCCCAGACTGATGGAGCCATCTTTTAGATAATAATCCTTGAGATCCTCTTCTCTGACCGTCAGCTTGTCTATTTCTTCAAAATCTCTGAGCACAGGGTCAGTTTTATGTCTGCTTCATGATTTGTCTTGGTGCCCGCGTTTCTTTCGCATCTGGCAATCATGAGTAAGGCCAGTGTGTGCGATTTTCACGCCTGAGGCCATCCACAAGCAATGGTCGGTTCTTAGCCTTTGGCTCGGTGATCGCTTCGCTAGCACTGAGAAAGCCCACTCTTCCGCCCTTAGATCGGTGCGTGGGTTTCGTGCTTCCGAGACCATGGAGGACGGCTTTAGGCTGCCTGCAGCCGATTGCACCTGCAGCATCTCAACTTGGCCGAATGTCCGGTTTTGGGTGGCTTGAGCATGGGCAAGCCCCGCGAGCGGGGCCGGGCTGCTGCGGCGTTGCCCTGAGCCCTGAGCGCACATGCTCCCTGCCCGAAGGCGCGGCTTTGGCTGTCTCATCCTGAGCCAGTCCCTTGGCCCGCCGGGCATGGTCGCATGCACGCCCAGGTCTCAGCCCTGCGGGGCTGCATCCCTCTTGCGTTTCAAAGTGCGCGGCGGAGCAGTGACGATGGCCCGCGTCAGAAATCGCGCCGTCTTTCACGGCACCGCGGCTTTGAGCTTTACGATCAGGGCATCCAGAGCGTCCAGCCAGAGCGGCTCGATCTGACCGCGCAGCAATTGGGTGGCCATCATGGCGCCGGGGTCTTTGGCGCTCTCGGCAAGCTGCGCAAGGATGCGCTCGGGGACCGGCTTTTGCAGCCGGATGCTGTAGGCGGCCCATGTATCGCCCTTTTGGACAGGCACATAGACCGGGCCAGGCTTGAAGGTTTTCCGGGCCGATTTCATTGCCGCACTCAGGATCAACTCGATTCTGTATCCGGCTTGCGCCAGAGCCAACAGATCTTCCTTGTGGCGGGTGAGCGGCCACAGGGTGATCGAGAAGGCGCGCGCCGGTTTGTGCGCGGTCATGGCCCCGTTCCCTGTCGCACGCGGAGGGGGCACGCGCGGTGCTTCCTGCGCAATCGGTGCAACTGGCGATGCGACCTGCGCGGGCGCGTCCGGTTTCAGCTGTGTCACAGACGGTGTCGGCTGCGGCCCGCGCTGCTCTGCCCGTTCCATGACAGGCGGCGCGCTGTCGAACACCGCATCTGCATAGATCGGATCGATTGCCCCAATTCGGGCTATCCTGCGCTTTGCCATACGCTCAGCTTTCCTCTCTAGGTCTTATTCTGCGGCCGCATGGGTCAGCATGTGATTGAAGATCACAGCGACCTCATGGAGCGCGTCCTCGTAATGGGCGGCCTGCCCACGGACCAGCGGGTTTGGATCGTCGCGCTTTTTCCGGGCGATGGCGCCAAGCAGGCCAAGGCTCTCCATATCCTTGTAGGCCTTGCGCTCGCGCACCGCATAGGGAAACAGCTCCAGCTCGGCTTTGATGCGCGCGAACAGATCCCTCTCGATGGGGCTGAGCTTTTCTGCGCCGTTGCGGGTGCGGCTGTCATAGCGGGTCAGTATGCTGATATGGCGCGGCAGCAATTCCGGCTCTTCGACCCGTCCATGCAATCCCTTGTACCATTGATAGGTCGCGACCGCGCCATTGACGTTGTTCTCGGTCAGGATGACCGGCGTGACGATGAGACTGGCCTGCACGGCGACATGATCGGCCCATGTGCCCGCCACACCGGCCGTGTCGATGATGATGAAATCATGGCTCTCGGTCTCAAAGGCCTCGTCCAGGATCGCGACCAGGGCGTCAGTGTCTTTCGCCTCGATATGCGACAGCAGGGGCGAGCCATTGCCATGCGCTTCGGCCCGCTGCGCCCAGTCAGCGAGCGATCTCTGGCGATCCGTATCGACCAGCAGCACACGCTTGTTCGAATGGATCATCGCCGAAGTCATGGCGGCACAGATCGTGGTCTTCCCGGCCCCGCCCTTGATCCCCATCACCGCCACAACAACCGGCGGGTTCGCCTCATCAGACATATCTTACACACTCTCTCTGTCACGGGGTCTGGCCGTCCGGCCATCACATTGCGGCACAACTTTAGATGGAGTGAGCGAGGTGTTCAATGCGATATGCTGGATGCTCAATGCTCAATGCTCAATGCTCAATGCTACGCGTTGCATGCTCTATGCTGAACGCTCTTTGCTTGGATGCTTGGCGCTACATGCTGAACGCTGGATGCTGAATGCGATATGCTGCGTGCTTTCTGCTACATGCTGATTGCGATATGCTCGATGCTGATCGTTTTTTGCTGGATGCTTTTTGCTGGAGGCCCTGTTTTTTCAAGATAACAGCGCGATTTGCGGCCCTCAGGGCAGTTTCGCCAAAAAACACGCCCCTGCACCCTCAGCACGGCGCTGCGGCGCGGCAACGGGCCATTTCGCACGCGTCGTGTTGAGCAAAAGCCGCGCGGCATCGCCGCCTCCGTCTCGGCCAGAACCATAACACCGCAGCACAACGGACAGTTGAATCTCGTATTGACGCGATTCCAGCATCTGCCTACCCGAGAGGGGGAAGACAGAGGTGTTATGTAGCAGGAAATGGATATTGACTACACACAACACAAACGCGCGTGACAAGGCGATGGGCAAGCCCCGCCTGACCCCGGCACAGCGCCAGGCGATTGCGCTGGCGCGGGGGCAAGGGATCTCGACCAAAGCGCTGGCCGTGCGCTATGGCGTGTCGGTTCAGACCATCCGCAACACTGCGCGCGGGGTGCAGATGGCGCGTGCTCAGGCCCGGTCCGAGACGGCGACCGTGACCGCGCGGGTGCCGGTTGCGGATATCCGGGCCTTTGATGCGCTGATCGCGCGGCTTGGCGGAAATGAGCGCTCAAAGGTGCTACGCGCCTTCATTCGCCATCCTGCCGGATATCTCGGGGCCGATGCGGAGCTGGCCGAGGGCATCCGGGAGCTGCGCCGCGAATTGTCGGCCATCGGATCAAACCTCAACCAGATTGCGCGGCGGCTGAATGACCCGCGGCTGTTGCCAGAGGCGCGCAAGCTGGGCCGTCGCGAGGTCGAGGTGCTGCGCGCAACGCATGCTGCTGTAACCCAGTCGCGCGATCATCTGGCCGTGCTGATCGGGGCCAAGGCGCGCGGGCGCGATGCGGCGTTCCGGGCAATCGTGGGCGATGCGATGGCAGGGGATGCGACCCCGGAGGCTTCGCATGTCGGCTAGGCCAGATGCCGTGACTGCGGCCATGGGCACGCTGTTCGACGAGGGCTGGACACGGGGCCCGGGCGGGCGGGGCGATGAGCCTGCGCCAAAGTCATTCGGACGCCGCGGGGGCGGCACCCGCAGCTATCAGCATATGGCGCGGGCGGCGGCGGGCAACCGGGCGGTGGTCGTGAAGCTGGTGCGCGGGGGCGGGTGCCATGACAGCCGCCAGCTTGGCAATCAGTTTGAGTATCTGACCGGCAAGGCAGACCGGGTGTTTGACTCCATGGGCACCTATGAGCAGCGCGGGCCGCTTTCCGGGGATGAGGCGCGCGAGGCGGCCCTGCGCTGGAGCGAGGGCTGGGCGGGGATGACCTCTGCGGGCCAGACCGCGCATCTGATCCTGTCTTTCCCCCAGGACACTGACAGTCGCGATGTGCAGGCGATCACCGCGCGATTTTGCGAGCGGTTCTTTGAGGGGCAGTTCGACTATATCGCCGCCACCCATAGCGACCGCGCGCATCCACATGCGCATATCGTCGTCAACCGACGCGGCGAGGATGGCCGGCTCTTCACCCTGCGCCAGGGCACCGAGCACAGCTACGAGACCTACAAGGACGCCCTGGTCGAACTGGGTCAGGCGCATGGCGTGGCACTTGAGGCCACCAGCCGGTTGCAGCGCGGCATTTTGCATCGCGCCCCCACAGATGCTGACTATCGCCGGGGCCGGACGGCTGATCGCCCGCGCATGGGGGCTGATCTGGACTATGCACGCACCCAGATCGCGCGCCATGCCGAGAGTTATTCGGCGCTTGCTGCCCATGCGCGCGGGATCGAGGCCATCGATCATGCCCGTTTCACCCGTGGCGAGATCGCGTCTTACACGCGCCTCTCAGATCTCGCCCAAAACCTTCAGCGCGCAGCCGCCGATCTCGGCGCCGGGCGCAGCCTTCAATCCCAAAATTACGGAGCCATCCCGATGTTACAACAAGAGCGGTTCACTCAGGCCCTGCAGCGCCTCGATACGGTCGTGGCTGAGGCCGAGGACCGGATTGCGGCAGCCGCGCCGGGCGAACGCCCACGAGAAGAGGCGCGCCTCAGCGATGCACTTTCAAAACTGGACGCCCTACTGCCTGCAGAGGCGCGCGATCAGGAGTTGGCTGGCGCGCCCAGCGAGGAGGGCATTTATGCGAAGCAGAACGCGGCTATCGCCATGGAACATGTCGCGCGCGTGGGCGAAGGGCGGATCCGGGGGGCGGCGGAGGGCAGCGGGATCAGCGGGGATGCGATCATGGCCCGGCTGCGCGAGGGCGCGCCGAATTCCGCGCTGGAGCAACAATGGCTGCTGGATGACCTGCGCAGCGTGGCGGCGCATCACGGGTTCGATCTCTCAAAACAGGGGGATCTGGACCGCGCGCTGGAAGAGGTGGACCGTGTGCATGACCGGATCGGCGAGGATGTCGGCCTCGATCTGACGCCTGCGCAGCGCGAGGCCATTGAGGATAAGACCTCCCGCAATATTCAGGATGCCATCGCGGATATGAGGCGCGAGGGCTTTGACAGGGCATCGATCTCGTCGCGGTCCTTTGACATCGAAGATCAGGCCCGCGTTGAGGCAAAGGCCGAGGTGCTGGGGGTGGTCCCGCAGGTGGAAAGCGCGCAGCAAGGGGAACGAGCAGCGCAAGCGGATAAGTCTGCGCAGGACAATAAGGTCGTACAAAGCGAAGAAACCGGCACCGCGCGCGCGGGTGATGTCACGGACGCAAAGCGCGACCTTGACCCGCTGGACACCCCTGCAAGCTATTACGACCGCTTTGTCGTGACCAAGCAGGGCGACCGCCAAGAATTCTACCGCCATTACGATGATGCCCGTGCCGCCATCGTTGATACTGGCGATACGCTGAGCACCAAGGCGGCCGACAAGGCGACAGCGCTCGACATGGTCAATCTCGCGGCCCATCGTGGCTGGGCATCCATGAAAGTGACTGGTCCAGAGGATTTCCGGCGCGAAATGTGGATCGAGGGGGCAGCCAAGGGCATCAAGGTCGCGGGCTACACGCCCAATGCGCGCGATGCTGAAGAGGCGACACGTCGCAGTGACATGGAGCGCCCGCGCAGCCTGCAGCGCACCGACGGGCCTGTCACTGCGACGGTCGACCAGGGGCGCGACGCAACGCGTGACCTTCCCCGCGATGCTGCGGGCACCACCACCGCCAGCACTTCGGGCGACAGGATTGATTACAGCCAGGGGGTGCGCGGGACCATCCTTGCGCAGGGCACGCGCCCCTATCTCGACCGCCCCGGTGCGGCCGAGTCGCCCTATGTGCGTTTGCAGCTCGAGAATGGTCGCAGCCATGATGTCTGGGGTGTGGGGGTTGCCAAGGCGCTTGCCGATCAGGGGGTGAAGACGGGCGACACCGTCACCCTGTCCTCAACCCGCTCTGAGCCGGTCACCATTACGACGCGTGACCCCGTGACCAATGCCATGAGCGAGAAACAGGGCAGTCGGCGCGCCTGGGAGGCGCAGGATATCCAGCGCGGCACAGGAACCGCGACTGGAACCACGACGGGCACTACCGCTGGCACTGGCACCGCCGCTGCGACTGCCGCCGCCGCCGGCGTGCTGATCGCCGCGAAATCCGATCTGGCCAGGCTGCCCGCGCCAACCGATGCCGAGCGCGCCGAGGCCTATCGCGCAGCCGTAGAGGAACGCCTGACCCCCGACGAGATCGCGCGCCTGAAGCAGGGCGATATCTCCGGGCTTGAGGGGGTCGGCTCGCGCGAAGACCAGCTGTCTGTTGCCCGCGAATATCTCAAGGCCGAGGGGAACTCGCAGCCTGCGCTCAAACAAGTGACCGAGGACTGGTTCAATGAGCGTGCGGCCAATGCGGCGCAAGACCGGGGGATCGGCCATGATTAAGACACGCGTTCTGGCAGGCCTTGGCCTCTTTGCCGCGCTTGGGCTTTCGCTCGCCTATATTCTGGCCACAGGCTATCTGGCGCTCAAACTCACCGGCAGTGCCGCCACCCTCGATTGGGGCCTCCTGGTGCAGAACTGGCAAGCGATCCGGCTCCACCATCCCGATATCTGGCAGGTGGTCTGGCTGATCTTCCTCTTTGCCACGCTGGGCACGCTGCTGCTGGGGTCCTTTGTCGTCCATGAGGGTCTGACCCGCTTTGGCGAGACCCATTGGCAAACAAGGCCCGAATTGAAGCGCAACGGCTTTTTCGCAAAGCCCGGGCGCGGGTTCCTGCTGGGCAAGATGGGCAAGCCCAAATCCAGCGCGAAGTTTCTCTGCTCCACCACCTTCCCGCATTGTCTGGTTGTCGCCCCCACAGGGCGCGGCAAGGGCACGGGCTTTGTGATCCCAAACCTTTTGTGCTTTGTCGGCTCCGCCGTGGTGCTCGATGTGAAGGGCGAGAATTTCGACAAGACCTCGCGCAAGCGCCGCGCGCGTGGTGACAAGGTCTGGCGCTTTGCCCCGGTCGATTGGGACCGCCCCACGCATCGCTACAACCCCCTGCAGCGCATCGCGGCGCTCCCCAATCCCGACCAGCGGCAGATGGAGTTGCGCAAGACGGCCAATCTGTTCCTGCAGGCCGATGGCGAGAATGCCAAGGGCCTGCTCGAGGGCGGCATCGATCTCTTTGTCGCCTGCGGGATCCTCGCGATGGAATGCAACCTGCCCACCATTGGCGAAATCTACCGCCTGGCCTCTTCGGGGGGCGACAAGAACAAGCAATATGCAGGCTATGCCGAGGAAGTCCGCAGCCCCTCTGCGCGGCTTATTTTTGAGCGCATGGCCTCGACCAATGACCGCACCCTGACCTCCTATCTCTCGCTTCTGATGACCTCCGGGCTGAGTGCGTGGGACAACCCGACCATTGACCGCGCGACCGCTGTGTCGGATTTCGATTTCTCAACCTTCCGGCGCAAGCCGCAGACCGTCTATCTGGTGGTCTCGCCCGACAATATCCGGCCCTTGGCGCCGCTGATCCGGCTCTTCTTCTCCGACCTGATCGCCAGCTTGCAGGACCACGAGCCGGGCGAGGACGAGCCCTGGCCCGTGATGATCATGCTCGATGAATTCGACCGGCTGGGCAAGATGCCGATCGTGGCCGAAAGCATCAAGACCCTGCGGTCTTACGGCGGCCATCTGGCGATCATCACCCAGACCATCCCGGCGCTCGACGAGATCTATGGAGAAAACACCCGCCTCTCGCTGCAGGGTGGGGCCGGGGTCAAGCTCTACATGACCCCCTCCGAGAAGCGCACGGTCACCGAGGTGAGCGAAGGCGTGGGCATGACCACCAAGCGTGTGGTGTCGAAATCGCGCGCCATGGGGCGGGGCATGTTCGACACCAATCTCAGCGAGCGCACCGAAGAACGGCCATTGCTTACCGAAGACGAGGCCGCGCGGCTCGATCTTGATGACATCATCCTCGTGATCGATGGCCAGCACCCCGCCCGCGCCAAGCGGATCAAATACTATGAGGACGCGAAGCTCCGGCATCTGTTTGAAGGGCAGACAGGCGACTACCCATTGCCGCTCGGGGGCAAGCTGAATGCACAGGACGCGGCCGAGATCGATGATAGGATGGTCGCCATCGTGCAGCGGCAGACCGAAGGCATGATTGCTGCACAGCGGGTGGGGGCGGGCGCTGTGGCCGCACCCCCGCCCGCCACAGCACCCACCCCAAGGCCACGCCGCGTGAGCGGGCTGTTGATGGCGGCAAAGATCATCGACATCTCCGGCTTCGATCCTGCCAAGGCACCAAAGCCGATTTTTGAGCGTGCCAAGACCGCCACACCGCTCCTGAAACGGCGCAGCGGGCGCAGCAGTCAGATCCTGAGCAAAGCAAAGCTCATCTCGCCAACCCCCGAGAACTGCGCTGCAGTTGAACGTATCGCCGATATTCTGGGGGGTGACGCCGGGAGTGCCGCTGCATGAGAAGCCTTCTGAGCGGCCCACCACAACGCGTCAGCGGTGCGGTGGGCCGCGAAGCGGGCATCTGATCTACACGACATTCAGTCTATATTTCGCACGGAGTCATCCGTTGCAATTCGTCGGGATGGGGCGGCTTTTTCTGAATTGCTGTTTGGGGGGATCACGGTGGCCACATCAAGACGTCTATCGTCAGTGTTCAGGTGTCGTCATCCGGGTCGCGCACGATCACTACCGGCTCATCATGTATTTGGGATTCGTCCATGAATGTGACGCGCATCCCCCATCCTGCGAACGGCCGGATCAATTGCAGGAACGCCTCTGCATCCAGCTCCTTGTCGTCGAAATAAAAGACAAGATTGCCGTCTTCGGTATCTGACACCTCACATTTAAGGACGTGGCCACGTGCTGACCATTGTTGAAAATCCTCCAGCCATTCAATTTGCGGCCGTCCTTTCGGGATTTCAATTGGACGATTCGCCGGGTCGGCAATGCTCGCCTCTTGTGCGGCAACGATATCATTGTACACGTCAAGGATTTCGTGATCCGTTAGAGTATTGATCTCGGGGCCCAGCGTCAGATTCACTGTCCCATAGGCAGGATCTGCGAACTCGATGATCGCAACCTCCCCGTCTCGCGAAATGTGCACCTGATCGATCGAGGATTGTGGTGGACGTCGAAAGCGCAAGATGGGTCTCCAATTGAATGAGAGGTTATGTGGTCACGACTTTGGCGCAATGGTGTTCCATGTTCGCGCAGGTGGCTCCGACATCCGCATTCATAAGGTCAGCCTTGCACGAACATCCTCAAAATCAGGGTCTTCGGCATATAGACGCTCGAATTCGCGCCGTGCCTGCGCCTTGCGGCCAACCTGATCATAAAGCACCGCCCGGTCATAGCGAATCTGATGCAACAAGCCCTCAGGCCGGTCCTTCCGGCGACGGTTGGCAAGTGTGAACACGTCGATCGCAGCATCGGGGATTCCCAGCGCCGCAAGTGCGCGGCCGCGATAAAGCAGGATCGCCGTATCGACGGGTGTTTCGTTTTCGACATGCACAGTGGCGCGGACCACGCGGTCCATCAACGCGCGGTCATCCGTGGTGTCGAGCGCCAGCTCTGCGAAGGACAGCAGCACCACCGGATCAGTCGCATCAATCTCCATCAGCCGCGCGATATGCCCCATCGCGTCGGCATGGCGGCCCTCAAGCTGTGCGATTTCCACCAGCGCCAGCCGAGTGCCGCGTTCACGCGGGAAGACATGGGCGAAGATGTCGGATGTGATCGGAAGGCTGGCCTGTGCAGCAATCTCGTATTTGGCAAACAGCGTGCCCAGATTCCCCAGACGGGCCAACGCGTGTTCGAAATGCGCCCTGGCGCGGTCGAGTTCCTCGCGCCGCAGGCGGATCATCCCGGCCATCCAGGCGGCATCGGGCAGATCGCCTGCCTCCTCCAGCGCCGTCAGCGCGGCATCCTGATTACCGTCATTCAGCGCGCGGATACCGTCGATGAACCGCTTTTCCTCGGCCGGGGTCATCAGGCGCTGGAAGAACCCTAGCTTCAGCCGGTCGCGCTGCGGCACAGATGGCGCAGGCGCCACCCCACCGCGCCCGGCGCGCTTTCGGTCATGGACCGTATAGAACAGCCCGGTTCCGGGCAGGCCCGCTGTCGCGCGATTGCCGCGCGGGCTGATGGTGTATTTCGCACCACGTGGCCCGAAGGACAGCGACGCGTTCGATTTCGACAGGTTGAGTGTGACACCGGGGGCCAGACGAACGCGCCGCCAGAAACGAAAAGCCAATTACACCCCCCCTGATCGCTGGACGAGTTTCGCCTGAGTGGGGTCGTAGACGAAACCGGCAATGGTACCGTCCTTGATTTTCTCGACAGCATCGCTGATCGCAAAGAGTGGCACCAAAAACCATTCCTTTGGGGCCACAGGCCGCCCGAAGCGATCCATAATCTCGATATCGAGCCGTGCTGGTTCAAAGATGCGATGGATCAGGTTTTCGAGGCGGGTGGGGTTGATGTTGTACAGCTCATAGGTGGCGACAATCTCGACATTGGCCATCAGGAATGTCGGCTGCAGCTGTGCGCCCGCGATGCGCTTTTCGACGCTCATATTGGTCACACCAATCTTATGTACCAGATCGCGGTTCTCGGCCACCCGTGGGTGATCGGATTTGCTGCGCAGCACATAGATGATGCCGCTGGCCTCATCCCCATCTATCGTCTGATCTGAGAACAGGGGTCCGGCATGCGGTTCTGATATGCGCCGCCCTGCGTCGCCATCTGCGTTCAGGGCCCGCTGCAGCGATCGCATCAGCATATTACTTTCGGTGCCGTTGTCGAAAATCACCCTCAGCCGCGCATCCGTGCGCCCCTGATCCGTGAGCTTCATTTCCCCCATTTCGGCGACATAGGCTTTCTGCCCACCCACGATGAAGAAGCGGCCGGGCTCGATTTCCGATTTCAGCTCGAATTTCCGTGCCTCGCGCAAGCCGGTGTCCAGCTCCTTCTGCACCTGCTCGAACAGAGGCTTGAAACGCGCGAAATCCTCGCAGCGGTCGCGGTTGGCTATTTCTTCCGCCGCCTTTTTCTCCGCAGTCGATCGAACATGCTTCAGTTCTGTGATCGCTGGCGCTTCAACCTCGATCCCGAGCGCGCCGAGCAGCGCGTCGTCATCCATCTCTTCCGTATCACTGGACTGCGCGAGTGGCGTGCCATTCAGCATTCCCTGATGATCCATAGGCTCAATCAGGTCGCGGCATTCCTGTAACTCGGCAATCCGGTCAAGGCGGACTGCATACAGGCGCTCGAAGATATCGCGATCCTCGCCATGCTGCGGGCGGCGGCCGTGCTCATCGACAAAACGCTGAATTTCTTCAAAGCCTGCGATGATCCGCTCTTCACGCGGGGTGCGGGAGACTTGCTTTTTCGTCTCGACCTCGACGCCCAGTTCGGCCAGTAGGGCGTCATCTTCATCTGTGAAGCCGTTAGCCATTGGCGGCCTCCTGTTTCATGCGGATAAGGTAGGCCACCCCTTCGGCCATTTTCTTCTCCCATGGGTCCGCCGATGTGATCGACGGCAATCGTCCCCGTTCCTGCTTGAATGCCGCTGCACGTTTGGCCAGCGCGCGCGCCTCCTCAGGTGTCAGCTGCACTTTCTTCGCAGTAATCACCGCAGCAACTTGCCTCAGGCTTTCCTCGCTCATGGTCTTGGCGAGAATCGCATAGGCTTCCCCAAATGGGTTGATCCGGTCGATCAGATCAATATCCAGCTCGCGCACATCCATGGCGAATTTGCGCACCCCGTCGATCAGCGCCGTGTTGGCCGATACTTCGCCATCATCACCGCCTGCCAGCGCAATTTCCTTGGCCTTCTGGGTCAGGTTCAGCGCGGCCACTGCATGCTGGCGCACGGCCTCCTGATCCTCGGTATCCAGTTCGGGAAACCGCGCGGCGACAATCTTGCCCATGCGCACTTGGGTCAGTTCTTCGGGGACCAGTTCTTCATCAAACAGCCCGCGCTCAATCGTGGTCTTGTCCTGCACGAAGGCCGTGATTACCTCGTTCAGATCTTCCTGGCAGATGCGCCTGGCCTCTTTGCTCTTGGGCGCGACCAGCCCCTTGATCTCGATCTGGAACTGGCCACTTGCCTCATTGAATCCGACGTTTTCCTTTGCGGGGTCATACCCCCCTTCACCATAGTCAAACCCCTCGACCGGCCCCGATTGCGGGCTTTTGGGCGTGAAGTTGAAACGCGGGGCCAGCACCTGCTCCATCAGCAGGCTCGCGGCGATCGCTTTCAGCGTATCGTTCACCGCCTCGGTCACGGCCTCGGCCGCGGCGTCAGGCTCGGCGATCAGGTTGGTGAATCGCGCCCGCGCCTTGCCCTCAGCGTCGCGGGTGGCGCGGCCGATGATCTGCACGATCTCGGTCAGGCTTGCGCGATAGCCGACCGTCAGGGCGTGTTCGCACCAGATCCAGTCGAACCCTTCCTTCGCCATCCCCAGGGCAATGATGATGTCGACATGGTCGCGGTTGTTCTTCTGCGCGGGGTCCTTCAGCGCGGCGGAAACCTTGTCCCGCTTGGCCGGTTCATCATCCACCAGATCGGCGATGCGCAGCACGCGTCCCTCCGGCGTCTTGACAAGCTGAAACCCAGTGGCGGGATCGGTTCCCTGCCAGTCGCCCAGAGCATCGATGATATGCTCGACCTCGCGGTGCTTGTCCTTCGTGCTTTCGCGCGAGTTCACATTCGGGATGTGCAGGATGGTCTTCTCGTTCGGATCCAGCACGTTGAGGATATCATCCGCATAGGACCCCGAATAGAAGAAATACCCGATATCGAGCGTCTTGAGGTATTTGTAGCCGTTAAGCTGCTCGTAATAGGTATAGGTAACCGTGTCGAACCGCGCCTCGTCCTCGGGCGACAGGACTGCCTCGGCATCGCCGCGGAAATACGATCCGGTCATCGCCACCAGATGCACCTTGTCGCGGGCGACCAGCGCGCCCAGATGCGTTCCCAGCCTGTTGTCGGGGTTGGCTGATACATGGTGGAATTCATCCACCGCAATCAGCCGGTCGTCGAAGGCTTCGATCCCGAACTTGTCGACGGCGAAGCGGAAGGTCGCATGGGTGCAGACCAGCACCTTGTCGTCGCTCGCAAGGAACTTACCGACCGCGCCAACCTTGCCATCATCCCCGCCCGGCGCGTTGCACAGATTCCATTGCGGCTTCACCTCCCAATCGGCCCAGAAGCCATACTTGCTCAGCGGCTCGTCGTTGAAGCTGGACCCGATGGACTTCTCCGGCACCACGACGATGGCCTGACGCAGGCCCTGATTGTGCAGCTTGTCGAGCGCGATGAACATCAGCGCGCGGCTTTTGCCCGAGGCCGGGGGCGATTTGATCAGCAGGTATTGCTCGCCCCGCTTTTCATAGGCGCGTTCCTGCATCGCACGCATGCCGAGTTCGTTCGACTTGGTCGAGCTGCCATTGGCGGCGTATTTGACGGAGACGGAGGGAACACCTTTGGTCATATTGCGTTCTTTCTGTTGAGTGCGGGATCCTTCGCTTTGGGCCAGGAAATCAAAACCCGATCAAGTAGCCATACAGCACCCTGCCTGTCGCAACAGTATGATTTATATGTATTTTCCAATTTATGCCCTCCAGCCCACATACGCACAATCAAAACCCGATCAAATGTTGTCCCTATCACGCCCACGACGGGACATAGCCAGCACGAGGGCGTTCAGCATCCGCAGGACGGATCAGACCAGAATCCAGCGTTGCGCGAATAACCCGTGACGCCTGTGCAGCGTTCTGGTCGTCGATGCCAAGCCGCTCCCGAAGTGTCGCGTTCGTCATCTTCTGACCGCCTACGTATTTGAGCGCGGCATGTTGGTAACACGCTCGCACGGCTTCTTCCGGTGTCATGTCCGCAAATCGGCGTGGTGCAAACAGAACCACGCGCACGGCGTCTCCCTCCATGCGGAAATCCGGTGGTGGCAACTGGTGTAGCTCAACTGCCGAGATCACCTTGTCGATGCCGGTGCCTTGTTCTTCGCAAAGCTTCATCCGCCGCATCAATGACGCAAGGGCTTCATTTCGGGAACGCGGCGGCGAGTCCAAAAACCGGTCGGGGCTGACCAAGGGGGCGCCCGGGTTCGTGATCTCCATTCGATCACTGAACAACTCGATGAGTGGTCCCGCACCGGTGATTGTCATGTCTTGGTGGATCAATGCGTTGGCGATCAATTCGCGGATCGCTATCGACGGGTAAAGTGGTCGCTCCTCGCGGAATGCTTTTCCGATCAGTTCGTTGCGAGGCAGAAGGCCGTCGATGTAATCCACCAGCCCTTGAAATCCCGCTGCATAGCCGCGCTGGCCATCCTGGCGGTGGTTCACAGCATCAGCTCGTCCGGTGCCAGCATAAGCTACGAACCGGACGCCTTTGCGTTCTACAGATGGACCGAAATCGGCAAGCTTTTTAGCATACAGGATCGCACCTAGATTGGTGATATTCCACCTGTCGCCTACATCCTTCTGAATAAGGCGATCGGCCAACAACTTATCGAAAATCCCTTTTCGGTTATCCGGCAAGGGCTGGGCGGTGAGATCGAAATAGTTGGCGTAGTTCAAACACGTCAAAACCTCGTCACCGGTCAAAAACTGCGCCGCCACCCCAGTCTCCCAAGCGTAAGGCTGCAACTTTGCCCAAAGCGCGCGCAGGCGTTCCGGATGATCAGAAAGGCGCGGCGTTGCGCTGCCGATGCGCAAATAGGCTGTGCGGTCGAATTCTACCGGGGCGGTTGCGGCGGCGGGAATGGTCAGCAGGATCAGGCGCCCCGCAACGTGATCGACTTCTTCGAAACGGAACTCGATGCTTGGTGACAGGTGGTTCGCAATCCACAACTCGAGCGGCTGCCCCTTCTCCTTCTTCACTGTCGGCTCAAAAACCGTGCCGACAACCGCATGATCACCGTCTCTCACCCCCCAGACCACATAGGCGAAGTGCTGATCGGCCAGCCGTGCAGCGTTGGACAAGGCCGAGATCAACTTGCCGATCAATGGTCCGTCGGCATTGTTTTCCTTGAACTCGATCCAGGTGGTTTCCGCTGGCTTGGCGCGCAGATCGTCCACCAGCTTGCGGGTGCGTTCCGCACTCATGACTGGGTCAAGCGTCATGGTGTGTGCACTTTCTGACCCATCACGACCGACCGCCCCTTCTCACTGGCGCGATCCTGCATCGCCCGCATGCCCACGTCGTTCGATTTGGTCGAACTGCCATTGGCGGCGTATTTCACGGAGAGGGAGGGAATACTGTTGATACTTGTCATCGACGTTCCCCTGCCACGCTTGCAAGTGCCGCTTTCAAAACTTGAAAGCAGACCTTGGCAGTGTGCTCATCCGGAGCGAAACCAGAGACCATTTGCTCATATGGATGAATGTAATTTCTAAAATCGCGCAGACCGTGACTGAATTTTTTCACATCAGGCTTCAGAATGCCAATTTCGCAAGAAACATCAATGAACTGTGCGAGACTCCACTCATGAAACTTCCGAACGCCACCGTCTTTACCTTTCGGACTGGACCCAGCTTTGTTGAAGCGGCCCGGCTCCTTCTGTGCTGCTCCCAGCAAAACCGCCTCCAACACGCTGCCACACAGAAAAATTACGGATAAGTATGCACCTGCCCCCATCGCGGTTCGCGCTTCATCGAGGCGGCCTTGAATAATTGGTACCGCCTGAGCCTCCACGGGTAAATTTTGTACATTAGGGATAGTGAATTCTTGGTGTAAAAAATCGTCAAGTGTTTGCCTGGGGCTTTTCTCAGTTAACTTTCCCAAGAGGCGTTCTGTAATAGCGCGCCCTTTCTCCAAAACAGGCTTGTTGATTTCACGACCATTAAGTTCGCCATCAGCCTCGTAAGAGTCCATCATTTCAGACAAAACTCTACCAACGAGGCTATCTGCCTCCTGCTCCCAGAACGCTCGCATCTTTTTGGCCTTGGAAGTACCGTAAGTATGATACTTCATCCCATGAATATTTATGCCATGGCGCTTGAAAAATTCTCCATAGCTTGCATCCGAGTAATCAAGTACGTAGCCGCCGCCCATATCTAGCAGCTTCTCCAAGTAGCGCTTTTCGATGTCTGTAAGGGTGCTCATACCGCCACCTTCGTGGTCATCCTCGTGTACATCTCGAACAGTTTTTCCAGCCGTTCGGTGTCGTTGCGGAAGCGGCGGCCGATGTAGATGCGTTCCAGCACCTCGTCGTTGTGGTCATGCGCGGCGCGGAGGCCCTCGGGCATTTTTTCGGGGTCGTAGAGGTCGGCGATGGTGGCGGGGAAATGCGCCTCGCGGGCCAGAAGGATGCCTTCCGCCGCCGCTGTCAGGTCGGCGCGGTTCTTTTCAGTTAATTTGGGGACGGGGAAGGTGTTCCAGCCGAGGGTGTTGGAGTAGCTGAAGTCGGTCCGCATCCGCACGCAGACCGTGCCGATCCAGACCCAATGCAGGCGCGAGGCGATCAGCGCCATGTTCCAAAGTGGGGCGTCGTAGAGGGCAAAGTTCCGGTCGCCAATGATAAAATCGCTTGTGAGATAATCCACTGGTAGAAAATCACGATTTTCGGATGAAACGCGCGGGACAACAATTGCGTTTTGTTCAGAGCGACCAGCAATCTGGACGAAGCGATAGGGTTTGTTGGAAAATTCCTTCGTTGATTGCGCAGGCGACTCTAATCGATTTGCTGCGACTTTATTCAGGCGATCCGCGATGAACGCATTGCGTTGTGCGATTTCAACCTCGTCAGCTTCGATCCACAGGCAGTAACGCTGTTTGCCGTTTATTAGCTCTTCGGAACCCACAAAGTGACGAACCATGTGCGCAATGCTGGTGTCCTTTCGGAGTTCAAAGGCTTCTTCTGAACTTAGGAAAAGGTGGCCGCCATCACGAGGCATATTGCCGAACAACATTTTGGCTTGTTGCCCAAGAGGTTCGTTAGATTTAACAATTGCCGCCAGTTGGTTAGGAACCAAATAAGGTCCAATGCCCACACATTCGCGCACTGTTTCTCCGTCATAGAGTAACTTTGGGCCTGTCGACGACTGCGCAAGCCCAACGATAATCACTGTCACCCCTGCATTGTGGCTAGCCAAATTGCTCCACTTGAAGGGAACATGGGCAAAACGGATTTCGGTGCCTCGCTTGAAGGCGACCGGCCATATTTCAGACGCCTGTTGACCTTGGCAAATACTGTTTGTGGTCACGAAAGCCGCCACAGCGTTGGGAACCGCTTGGACATAATCCAAATACTTAGCGATCCAGCCCGCTACAAAATCTGTGGTCTTTGCCAGCTTGGAGTGCTTGGCCCATGCCACCACCATGTCCTCTTTTTGCTCCGGCGATTGCCACTTGCTTCCACGGTAAGGCGGGTTCCCGCAGATATAGGTCTCACCCCCCTCGTTCGCGAAGTCGATCTGCGCCTGATCCAGCGGCGACATGAACAGGTCATCAGCCTGAAACTTCACCCCCGTCCCCGTGGGCGGGCAGATGGACAGCCAGTCCAGCCGCAGGGCGTTGCCGCAGGTGATCCAGTTCTGCGCGTCCAGCGGCAGGAATTCTGCGAGGGCTTCTTTCTGGCCGCGATAGGTCACGTCGCACTGGTATTCCGCGATGATCAGCGCCAGCCGCGCGATCTCGGCCGAGAAATCCCGCAACTCGATCCCGCGATAGTTGGTCAGGGGAATGTCGCTGCGGCGCAGCGGCTCGCCCCGCCGCTTGTTGATCTCATACTCCAGCGCGCGCATTTCCTTGTAGGCGATGACAAGGAAGTTGCCCGACCCGCAGGCGGGATCGAAGACGCGGATCTTGGCCATGCGCGCGCGCAGATTGGCCAGCTTGCGCGCGTTGTCGCCCGCCGCCTCCAGCTCGGCGCGCAGATCATCAAGGAAGAGCGGGTTCAGCACCTTCAGGATGTTCGGCACCGAGGTGTAGTGCATGCCGAGGACCGAGCGTTCCTCTTCATCCGCGACGGCCTGGATCATGGAGCCAAAAATGTCGGGGTTGATCTGCGTCCAGTCGAGGCTGCCGATATGGGACAGGTAGCGCTGCGCGATCTTGGAAAAGCGCGGGACCTCGGTGCTGCCCGAGAACAGCCCGCCGTTCACATAGGGAAAGGCATCTGCCCAGCGGGGCAGCCTGGCCTCGGCCCGTTTGGGGATGGCCGTGTTCATGGCCCTGAAGATTTCGCCAATCACTTCGTGCGTGTTCGACCCGTCACGGTTGGTCATCTGGTCGATGGTGGCGGTGAACAGGTTGTCGCTGACGCAGATGTCAGTGTCTTCGGCGAAGAAGCAGAAGATCAGCCGCGCCATGAAGTGGTTCATGTCTTGGCGTTTGTCGGCGCTGCCCCAGTCAGGGTTGCCCTTGATCAGCTCGACGTAAAGCCGGTTGAGGCGGCTGGTCGCGCGGATGTCAAAGGCGCTTTCGCGGATCTGCTTGACGGTGGAGATACCGGCGAGCGGCAGGAAGAAGCCGAAATGGTTGGGGAAATCGGTGTAGCGGCAGGCGATGGTCTCGCCGGTGATGATATCCTCGGCCTCAAGGTCAGTACCATCGGTGGCGAGGATGAACTTCGCCTTGGCGCGGGTGGTGGCGGGGCTGTCGCGCAGCGCAGTGAGGGTTGCCGCGATGTCGCCCGGCGCACAGGTTTTCAGGTGGATGTTGCTGGTCTGCAGGACGCCGCCAATGTCGGACTTGTTGGACGCTCCATCGCGCAGGCGCTTTATGGTGGTGTCCTTGTTGCCGAAGGCCAGAAGAAAGGCATAGGGGAACTCGGCCGCGTTAAACGGCTGCTCGGCAAGTTCTGAAACGGCTTGTTCGATTTCAACAGCGTTCAAGGTTCTACCCCGTTGTCTTTTCCTCTTGCGCCGTCGGGTCCACGCGCAGCCACATAAGCGCGCATGAACTCTCGCAGCACCTGAGCTGCGGGTTTGTCTTCCGCCTGGCACGCCTTGAGAAACTGCTCTCGCAGGTCTCGATCAATACGTATGCGGAGGCCAGCATCTTTCATCGGCTGTTAGCGTATCCAATGGATACACATTTGTGTAGCATAATCTGTGTTTGGTATGATGATGATCGGCGAAGATCGTGTTGAACGGTTGGACATGCTCTCGTTTATTGAGGCACTGACCGAGGATGATGGCGATGTGGCCACCTCATTTGACCGCCACCGCTGCCCAGGGCGCTTGACCGTAAAACCCGCGCGCTACGATCCAGCACTGTCTTGCAAAACCAGCCCCCGCACCATTTCCGCCACCATGTCGCGATCAAATTTCGCGGGCAGTTCGACGAGTTCAATCCCTGCCTCTCGCAGTGCCTGCCGCTTGACGGTATCGCTTTTCTCGGCACGTGCGCGGCTGTCGCGGCTGTTCCCGAAATGGCCTTTGCCCTGATACTCGATCACCAGGGCGATATTCAGATCAGCGTCCAGCAACACGAAATCCGCGCGTTTTGAGTTGATGCTCATGTAGCGCTTATAGCTCTTATTGCGCAGGAACGCCCCGTAGGCGACCTGGCACGTCACGCACCAGCCGGCAGGCAGTTCCGCGCGCAGCATCTTGAAGAGCCGCAATTCCGTCTGGTTCATGAGGGGGCGGCGTTCAAACGGGGGCGCGAAGACGCCCTTGCGGGAAATGAACGCCGCGAGGATCACGACAAGGGCAACCGCGAATGCGATCAGCACAAATGTGCCGGGTGTCAATTCCATGTTCATCTCCCTGTCAAACGTGCCGAGCGCGCCATGCGGGTTGCCGCGGCCGACGCGGTCCCTGGACTGCCCCCCGGCCCCCGCGTTGCCCCACCCGCGCCGGGGCCTGCGGGCTGCACTGGCCCGGGCCGGCCCATAAGTCCAGCCATGCGGGCGGCGGAGAGGGTGCCGAGGGCGGCCATGGGTCCGCTCATTGCAGATGTCAGCTGAATATTTCCGGTGATTTGGCGCATGATCACGGGGATCAGGAATATCGCGAAAAAAGCCATGATGATCATGGCAAAGAAGGGGATGGCCTGACCGAGGGTCGCGAGATCGCCGGAATTCACATTGCTGGCCATCTGGTCGCTCATCGAGATGATGACCGAGAAGACGGCAGCAATCACGATCGGGTAGAAGGCATAGCTGATGATCCCGGTGAGCCAGTTCTGGAAATAGTCTTTCGTGGCGTTCAGGAGGGACATGGTGATCATGATCGGTGCGATGCTGACATAGAAGGTGATCATCAGCTTGGCGAAAACGATCATCAGGCCAGCCGCCGCGCCCATGGCGGCAAGGATGATGAAGGCGATTGTCGTGAAAAACGCCCCGCCGACCCAATTCATTGCGCTGCCGATGTTGTTTGCGGTGTCGATCAAGTCAGAAATGATTGCATCAAATTGCTGCGCGAAATGGCCGGCAGACCCATCGCCGAGCCCGCCCGCCGCGCCGACGATCACGCCGGCAAGGTGTTCCGAGCCACCGACAATGGCATTGGTCACGGAATTGAACTCGGCCCAGTTGCGGGCAAAGATCCCGACAAGAGCAAGTTTGACCCCCAGCATGACGGCCGTGCGCAGATCGATGGATTTGACCTGCAGCATCGCATTGAGCGCGACAAACACCACGGCCAGCGTTGCCATCGCCATGCCGATCGTGCCGACAGCGCCGAGCAAGGCCCCGAAAGCCGTCTCACCTGCAGTGGCGAGATAGCCTTCGACCGAACCGACAATCCAGGAGACAATGCCCATGCTCAGCGGCTTTGTTCACGGCAAATGGCACGAGCACGCGCAACGCGCTGATGATGCATGGAACGATATGACATCTGCACATCAAACATTTGCTGCTTGTCCATCCCGGCGTAGCTCTCATTGAACTCTGCAATGACATCTGCCCAATCGGGATAACGCAGGGCGCAGGCGCAATCCTCATTCTCGACGACCGCCTTGGACCACCGCAGATTGTAGATCGCATGTACCATCGCCCGTTCATTCGTCGTCGCGGGGTTCATCTCGACCAGCCAGTCGGGGCGTCCGGGGACGATGCAGCCATTGACCTCGCGGTCAGGCTCCGACGCGGTGTAGAGCTGCGGGACTGTCAGATCGAGGGCATTGCCCTGCGCGGGCGGCAGGGTGTTCGGGTCGAGATCATTCAAATCAGGCGCGGTCTGCGCGAGAACGGGCATCGCGACAAAGAGCGCAAGGCCGAGGAGGGCGTGTTTCATATCCGGGGGTCCTGTTCATCGGGAAGAGCGGGGAAATAGAATTGGGTGATGCCGCGCGCGCCGTCCTTGCGCCCGGCCTGGACGATCACATCGATCGAATTGGCGATATAGGCGCACATATTGTCATAGGTCAGCGGCAGGTTGGATTTGAGCGCTGCAATGGCGAGGCGCGAGATCGCAAGCTGCGGGGTCTCGGCATGGAGCGTAGTGATCGATCCGCCATGGCCAGTGTTGATGGCTTCCAGAAACGTCATGGCCTCGGCCCCGCGCACCTCTCCCACGATCAGCCGGTCAGGGCGCATGCGCAGCGCGGATGTGAGCAGCGCATCGGTGGAGCGTAGGGGGTTGTCCCGATCAGAGAGAAGCGTGACGGTGTTGGGCTGGGTGGGGATCAGCTCCGCCGCTTCCTCGATGGTGATGATGCGCTCATGTTCCGGCACGAAGGAAATCAGCTTGCGCGCCAGCACGGTCTTGCCGGTCGAGGTGCCGCCCGCAACGATGAGGTTCAGCTTGTGGGCAATGCAAAAGTGCGCAGCCGCATCGAGATCGCCACTCGCAACCAACCCCTTCAGCTCGCGCCCCAAAGCCGCGCGCCGGTCGCCCAGCGAGATTTCCTTGCCATGCAGAAACTTCAGCGCAATCGCCTCGAGCGGAATGCTGGAGAAAAACCGCATCGAGATGGAATGGCCGTGATCGACGACGGGCGGGGCCACGACCTGATAGCGCACGGCGCGCCCCTCATAGAGGACCGAGCCCGAAATCACCGGCCGGCTGCGCCCCAGCGTGCTGTTGCCGGTCGAGGCGATGTTGCTGGCCAGATCCCCCATTTCGGTCTGCGACAGGGTTTGCGCGCTCAGGCGCATGGCGCTGTCGCCTTGCAGCTCGACCCAGACGCGGCCATCGGGATTGACACACAGCTCGACCAGCCCTCGGTCCTTCACGATGGGCCCCAGCCGCTCCATTTCCTGCGCGAAATAGCTGTTATGCCCGTGGCCCGCCTGGGCGTCCATCAGACCATCCATCAGAATATCTCCAGATCGCGGTCGACCATGACTGTGACCCGCGCACCTTGATTGATGGTAATCACCGGTGGCAGGCTGAGCGCGTCACTGACGAGGTTGCCTGTTGCATCGCGCAAATCGCTCGACACGCGGGTGGCTCCGTCCCGAACCGTTTCATTGTCGATATCGCGTGACGCGAGCGCCGGGCCTGACGAGAGAAGCGAGATCAGCGCTGCAGCCCCGAAGCGTTCACCAAAGCGCTTGTTGACGCGTCCAGAGAGACCCGCCCGTCCAATTGCATCGCCGCCATAGGCCGCAATCGCCACACTTTGATTGTCGGGCAGGATGATGCGCTCCCAAGCAACCATCGCGCGGTATTGCCCTGTTTCGATATTGGCCGAGTAGCGCCCGATCAGACGGCTGCCGCGCGGGATCAGGATGCGCATGCCATCATAGGAATGCACATCCTGCGTGACGACTGCGCGAATGGGCCCCGGAAGGCTGGAATCGATCGCGGTCTCCAGCGAAGCCTGAATCACGCTGCCTTGCGTCACTGTATTGGCCGGATTGACGATCACGCGTGCCCGCTCGACGGGCGCGGGTCGACCGACATTGCGCACAAAGGCTTCGTTGTCATCGAGACGGCTTGCCTCTTGCGCGCTCTCGCCCTCGCCAGAGCCGCCGCGCCCACCAATGGCGAGCATGGGCGAATTGAGGCGCGCAAGGCGGGCTTCCTCGGCGGCCGCGCGGCGCCGCTCCAACGCTTCGCGTTCCAAATCGCGGGTATCGCCTGCGATCTGGTCGGGCGGCTGCGAAAGTCGTGCCATTTGCAATTCGCTCTCAAGGCGGGTGATCTGGCGGTTGCGTTCCGCGAGTTCCCGATCGAGCCTGCGCGCAGCCTCTTGCGCCTCGCGTCCGGCCTGATCGGCTGCGGCCTGCATGTCCCGGATCTGGGCCTGCAAATCCGAGAGTTCACTGGCGCGCCCGTCATCTGCCGGGGCAGGCGCATCGCGCAACGCAACCAGCTCCGCCTGCATTGCAGAGAGTTGCTCCAGAAGGGCTGTCATCTCGCTCGGCGTTTCGGGCACCGGCTCTGCAACGCGCTCTGGTGAAGGCGGCGGGTCACGCCGCACATCCATATCGCCAAAGGCCGAGCCGCCGGTCTGGAAATCCTGTGCGCTTTGTGTGGCCAAGCGCGGGCTGGTCTCAGGGCCGCTCAGGGCAAAATAGACGCCCGTGCCGACCACCGCTGCCGCGCCCAGAATGCCGAAGATCAGCAACGACGAATTGGATCTTGCCGCTTTAGGTGCTGCAAAATCTTCCTCGAGCGCCTTGAGACGGGTGGACAGATCGGTGGGGTCGCTCATCGCGCCTCTCCAAGATTGGCAATGGCCGTCTCGATCTCACCCAACCGCAAAACCCAATAGGGGCTGGTTCCGCTCACGCGGACCGTGCCATCGCGCTGGAGAGTGGAATTGGCGATGCGCTCCATCCCGTCGGAGATCGCGAAGATCGTGGGCAGCTCGCGGGTGGTCTCAAAGCGAAAATAGGTGAAGGTCCCGTCATCCCAGACCTCGATGGGTGTTATTGCCGTCATGTCGTTCCCGCCATAGCGGGTGTTGATGACGCGGTGCGCGGGCACGCGCGCGCCGCGCTCACGGGTCTGATCCGCAGGCACTGTGAAGCGCACCGAATAAAAGGCCGTGTTCCGGGAAGCCGAGGCCACGAAATAATAGGTCCGCCGGTTGGTGAAGACAGTGATATTGGTGCGCGCGCCTGAGCGTTTGGGCTTTATAACAAAGGCCTGTCCTCCAGGGACCGCGTCGAAATCAAAGCTCTGTGTGTCGCCTGCCACGACCGAGACGATTTCCTCGCCGCGCGGCAGTTCCACTGTGGTGACGCGCTCGAGCATCAGGACGAGATTATAGACTTGGCCCTGGACATAGATGGCATCGCGCACGCGGGCATCATGTGGGCCGGCGCGCGGGGTGATCTCAGCGGCCAGCGGGCCCGAGAGGAGCAAAAGGCCAAGGGCTATGGTGGCCGCGCGTTTCATCGGCGCGCGCGCCGGAGCGCCCAATGTCTGGGGTGCAAATCTCATATCAAAATCCTCATTCGAACCGGTCAGAGGTGATGGCGTATTCGCGGACTTTGAAGCCGAAAGGGTTGGCCCAGACATCGGCGATCTCGCGGACCTCCGCGGGCTCGAACTCATAGGCCAATGTCACGGTGAAATTGCCGATCTGATCGCCTTCCTTGGAGCGCAGGCGTTTGCGCAACCGGATCTGGGCGCGGTTTCCCGGGAGAGGGGCGATCGAGATGATCTCGACATCCATGCGGGCAGACCCATAGCGCTCGGGCGGGTAGTTCGGGTTTGCACTGCTCCACAGGCTGCGCATGGTGTTGGCCGCATCCCCCGTAGACCGGCTCATCACCGAGCGCACGCGCTGATCATTGTCGAGCTGGTTGAAGGTCTCCCGGTCGCGCACATACGCAAAGACCATGGCGTCAGCGACGGCTTGCTCTTCATCCAGCGATATCGCGCGTACCTCGGCCCAAGGCACGGCCGCCCCGGTCGATGTGTCGAACGGCACGAGCTGAGGCGTGGGCATCTCATGCTTCATCGCGACAACCATCATGCCGAGCCCCATCACTATGCCAAAGCCTGTGGCGCTCAGTGCGATGATCTGCCAGAGCCGTTCGCGGCGCAGCGCCCCGAAGACCAGCTCTTCGGTAACTGTCTCGCCAATATCCGGGATGGCTTGGGGTTTGCGTCTGAACCCTCTCATGGCTGCACCTGTAGGGGTTGCATGGTCAGGTCAGAGAACGCCTGTTCTTCGGCCTGTTGAGCCGCGGTCGAGACGCCAGCCACACCATCGGCCATGGTCTGTGCGGCCTGCAGCTCCAGCATTTGCAACAGGATGATTCCGATCTCTGCCGTCACCAGCGTATTGTGATCGACGGATTCCTTGATCCCGTCGGTCGTGCCGATCTCGTTCACCATGATTTCGATGCGCCGGACGCTCGTGTTCGAGCGTTCATGCGCGCTTTGTGCTGCCGCACTGGAAACCACCGCCGCGGAGGCCTGCTGGCCCAGTCTTCGTGCACCTGGCAGCTCGGATTGCGACATTTGCTGAACCGTCGCCGATGAAAGGCCCGTGCTGGTCAGAACCTGTTCCACGGACTGGGCCATATTCCCACATCCGCCCGAGAGCGCGCCCATGAGATCGCCTTGCGAGAGGCTGCTGACCACGCCCGTGAGGCTTTCGAAATCCTGCTGCAGCAGGCAGTCAAGATCGCCGCCCATCAGAATCGACATTGGATTCTGACTGGTCAGGATGCCATGGATCTCTTGCAGCTCGGAAAGTTGATCCCCGAGCAACGCGACCTGTTCCAGAAGCGTGTCGAGCTGGTCGGTCTGAATACCGAGATCGTCGAGCATATGCTGAAGCTGCTGGATCTGATTGGTCAGATTTTGTGCGTCAAACGTCGGCACGCCCTGGGCAAGGCCGGGCGTGGGCACCACTGCCATGAACGGTGCTATCGCAAAGCCGAGTGCCAGATTTGCGGCAAGGCAGCTTGTTTTTAACCGCCCGGTCATGCTGGGTCTTGGGCGTGCCGTGGATAAAGGTGAATGGGCTGAGCGCATCTCAGAACTCCTCAAGGGTCAAATCGGCAAAGCGTTGTTCATCGGCCATCTGGGCGATGACCATGAGTTGTGCGGCGCTCAGGGGTTTGGCGCGTGCGGATTGCAAGCGCATCGAGAACACCAGAAGCCGCCCGATCTCGGCGCGCGCATAGGTGTTGAGTGCCTGCGCCTCGGCCCAGTCTGCCCCTTCACCGACTTGGCCGACGATCGCGGCCAGCCGTTCTGCCGCGCGCCGGATATTGGCGTGACCGAGTTCTGCATAGCCGATGGCGGCCATGCCGCGCAGGCCCAGCTCGGCATTGGCCATATGCGCGGCGGAAATCGTGCCAAGCGCGTCTTCGCCGCCAATGAGGCGCAGATATTCGTTGTATTTGTGCGGGATCACCTGGACGTAATTCTGCGTCTCGGCAAAGGGCGGCACACCCCCATATTGCTGCACGCGCCCCAGCCCTGCATTATAGGCGGCCAGCGCCAGGATGATGTCGCCGCCAAGCTGGTCGAGGCGACCGGCCAGGTAACGCCCGCCGCCTTGCACCTGCAAGAGCGGATCCGTGCGATACGCGGGGTTGATGCCGAGATCACTTGCCGTGCCGGGCATGATTTGCGTCAGCCCATAAGCCCCGACAGGGCTCTCGGCGGCCGGGTTGAAGCGGCTTTCCTGCCAGATCAGCGCTTGCAAGAGCGCCCGCCATTGCACCGGCGAGAGCCCGGCGCGGGCCACACCGGGGTGGTAATAGGTGTCGCGGGCACCTTGAATGATGATTTCCTCAATAGTCTGGCGGGCATCGCCAAAAAGCTGGCGTGCCGGCAGGCTGGTCTCGGACTCCGGGTAGACATTGGCCGCCGCGGATTCTGCGGCTTGTCCGGCCTCAAGGCTCTGGATCGTGGCCCCCATGTCTTGGGGCGAGAGCGTGCCGCTTTCAATAATCTGGTCAAGCATGTCCAGCTGTTCGCGCTTGATGTCTTCGATGCTGCCACGCGCGTCGCCCTTGCTGATCTGCACAGCCTGATCCTGCAAGCGCTCGGCAAGCTGGCGGGCATGTTCGACAGCCTGTGCCGGATCAAGGATTGGCACGCCTTGTGCCTGAACGGATGGGGCCGCCCAACCGCCCAGCCCCGCGACAATCACAACCTGCGCAAAAGCTGCGCAGGATTTGGTCTGACTACCCATTGCGTGCAGCCTCGCGGGCCCAGAGCTCCGGAAGCGGTGTGAACTTGCAGCGCGGTTTCCCATCCGCGCGGAAACACTCCGAGCGCACGGGGGCGGCAGGTGTGCTGGCACAGCCTGCCACGACAGATGTGAGGATCAGCAAAAATACGGCAGGTTTCATGTCGCCCGTCTCCAGAATTCAGGGGTGTCGCGGTAATCCGTGCCAACCACGGCCTCACCGGATTTGAGGCCACCGAGCACAGCGAGATAGTCGCCCAGCGGGGCGAGGCCCGCGTCGATGATATGGGCGCCCTGATCATCGCGGATGAGGCCCAGATGCGAGGCAGGCAGCGCGTTCATCATCACATCGAGCTCTTTGTCACTAAGCGCCAGCGGGCCGTAATCGCCGGGCTTGGCGCGGGAATTGGGAAGCAGGATCTGTGTCGGCAGCGCCTGAATGATCGTGCTGCCCACGCGCGATTTGTCGAGTTGCGAGGCGAACTGCGTCATCATCACGACGACCGTGTTCTGTTTGCGCGCGGTGACCAGCCAGTCTTCGAGTTTCATCGCGAAATAGCTGTTGTCGAACGCCTTCCAGGCCTCATCGATCAGCACGATGGTGGGGCGGCGATCCTCGATCTTGCGCTCGATGCGCCGGAAGATGTAGCTCAGCACCGCCATGCGCGCGGTCTCGTTGTCGGCGTCCAGAAGTCCCGTCAAATCGAACCCCACCACATCGCCATCCAATGAAAACGTGTCCTCGGTGCTCGTGCCAAAAACCCAGCCGAAGCGGCCTTTCGGCGCCCATTCCCGCACGCGCTCAGCCAGATCGCCGCCATCATCGACCGAGCGAAACTGGCCTGCGAATTCCGTCCAGTTGCGTAAAGATGGATCACTGGCCTCCGCATTGCGGCGTACGATGGCTTGGACCGCGTGCGTCTGCTGGGGTGTGAGCTGCGCGCCGCGCGATTCCAGCAAGCTGATCAGCGCATCGGTCAGCCATTCGCGCCCCGGTGCATCGGTCTCGACCCAGAGCGGGTTCAGCCCTGTGGCCTCGCCCGCTTTGATCGACTGATAACTGCCCCCGAGCGCGCGCAGGCCCATCTCGAGCCCGTAGCGGTAATCAAAGGCATAGATGCGCGCGCCTGTGCGCCTTGCCTGCGCCATCAGAAACGTCGCCAGCACCGATTTGCCCGAGCCCGAGCGACCGAGGATGATCGTATGCCCGCTGGTGGGTTCAGAGGCGGGGCTGCCTTTCTCATGAAACGAGAACCGATAGGCTGAGCGCTCGGGCGTCGGAAACATCGTGATCGGCGTGTCCCAGGGGGTGCGCGCGCGCGATTTGCCAAGCGGCGTGCGATGCAAGGCGGCCATATCGGCGAAATTGAGATTGGTGATCGTGGCGCGGCGCGCGCGGTAGCTCGCATTGCCGGGGCTCTGGGCAAAATAGCTCGCGCGGGCGGAGTATGTCTCCATCATCAGCTTCACACCGACGGAGGCCGCGATATTGCGGATTTCAGCCGCGATGCTGTCGAGCTTGGTCTCGGACTCGGCAAATGTCGCCACACTCATATGATGATCGCCGAAGATCAGGCGTTCGGAGGCCAGATCATCGGCGGCTTGCACCAGATCGTTTTGCAGCGAGATGGCAGCATCATCGCCTGCGCGCATCATCCGGATCTGGCGCTTGATCCTGTCGCCCATCACGCTTGAGTTCACCGGCGTGAAGCTGTGGGTCACGACCATGTCGATGGGGAGCGCCAGATCATCGAACATGGAGCACCAGGTCTGGCTGGGGTAGTTCTTGACGGTGAAGATCTGCCCGATGCGGTCCTCGCCCGACCCGCCTGTGACCAAGAACTTGTCGCCACAAAACGTGACGCGCCTGTTGGCCACGTCATCGGCGATGGTGGAGGGAAAGCCGCGCGGATAGGTTGGAGCCTCGATCCCCGTGTTCAGCGATTCCAGAAACCCCAGCAGCGCGCCCGAAGAGGCGGTCAAACGCCGCGCTTCCATCTCGGTCAGGCTTTGGGTGAGAAACTCCACCACTTCTTTCAGCCGCGCAATCTGGCGGCGGCTTTGATCGCTCCCCTGCCCCGCGCGGGCTTTGCGCAAGAGCGGCAGGCGCTCGAGCACTGTGGGGCGCTTGACCACGGTGATGGTCAGGGTGCGGTCGCGCAATCCGGCTTGGCCCAAATGCGTTTGCCAGCGCGCGTCCAGCGCCTCGGCAAAACCGCCCGCCTCCATCGGCTTCAGCTCCACCGGCACGCAGGCCGAGACCTTGTGCACATAAAAGGAAAACCCTGCCCCACTTTGCGCGATCACCGCTGCGATAATCGCGCGGGTCTTGTCGAGGGTCGCATCGGGGGCAGTGAAGCTATTTGTGCCACTGACCCGGATGCATTGCATATATTCGCCACCGCGCGTGAGGATCGTGTGATCATCAATGAGTTTGACATATGGCAGATGATGCGCGAGGCGGGCTTCGTCCCCGGCCCAAGCTGGCAGGATGTGCGTGGCGGCCGCGCCTGAACCAAGATCACGGGGCATAGGAATCTCCGTTCCAGATTTTGCGGTTCTTTGTGGGCCGCGTGTGCTCAGACACCACGCGAATGACCTCGACAAAGGCCGGGTCCCATTGCGCAGCCAACCAGAGTGCCGGATAGGCGGCAGCCGCGAGGGCAAATGCCCAAAGCGACTGCGACCAGATGAGTGCGAGCACTGACCCAAAAATCCAGAGCACCGCATAGAGGATGGGCAGGCCCAGCATTTGCGGTGGCCGCACGAGGCCCAGAAACAAGGTGGAGCGCTCACACATCATCCGCGCCCGTCACGTCTGCCAGATCGCGCTGACGATGGTCGCGGCACTGGCCACGATGGCGATGGCGATCACCACGAACATCGCCTGGCGGAAATCGATGATCCCGAAAAACCACGACAGCCCAATGCCGACCACGGCCAATGTGGCAATCGCGATGCCCAGAGGGCCCGTGATCGTGTCGATGATGCCTTGCAACAGGTTGGTGACAGGATCGAGATCGATCGATTGCGCGAGCGCGGGGCCTGCGGCCAGCATCAGGGCGATGATGCCGAGGCTTGCGGCAATGGCCCAGGGCCGGATGGTCGGTGTCTTGGTCATAGTGTCTCTCCTTGGAGGCGGTCAAAAACAGCCATGACCTTGCGGACATGACCAATGGTCTCAGGGTAAGGGGGGATGCCGTCATGGCGGATCACGGCGCCAGCGCCAGCATTGTAGGCCGCGAATGCCAGCTCAGGACTTCCGAATTGCCCCAGCCGCATCAGCAGATAGCGTGCAGAGCCGTCGAGGTTCTGCGCCATGTCATGGGGATTGACGCCAAGGCTGCGGGCCGTGTCGGGCATCAACTGCCCCAGCCCTATGGCACCTGCATGCGAGAGGGCGTTCGGGTTATAGGCGCTCTCGATCTCGATATTCGATTGGAATAGCGCCAACCAGTCCGACGCGCTAAGGCCAGTAGCGCGCAAGGCCCCGTGGCCTGCATAGCGCGCGGCGGTCTCGGCAATCAGCGCGAGGATTTCTGGGCCCACGCGCGGTGCGGCCCGTGCTGCTGTGCCCTCTACGCGCGGCCTTTCGGACCGCTCGGGCACAAGTGCGGCCTCGCGCAGGGGCGCGATCAGCTCGCCGCCTGAATAATGCTTGGCAAAGCTGCGCGTGGTCTGGGACGGGCCAAAGCTGCCATCGTCTCCAAAGCGCAGGATCAGCCCGTCGCTGGCCAGCGCCGGGGTGGCGAGGGTTAGCGTCAAGATTGCGGTCAAGACCACAGACATGATCTCTGGCCGGATCACGGTCGGGACCGCTGTCCCGGGACAAGCATTTAAGCGCACCAAAAAATTCACACTCCACAACCTGCAGATCGCAGGGGCAAAGCCGCGCATGATCCTGATGCTGATCCAGATCCCTGCGCCGCGATCGGCACAGCCGCTCTCCTGCCGCGCAACAGGGATTGCGCGGCCTTGGATCGAGGGGTGTTTCGCGTGACGTGCACCCGAAATCACCCGCCCTTTGACGACAGATTGTCTGAACAGCCCCTCAAGGATCGCGGGGCTCATAAATTTAAAAACACACCCTTGGGTTGAACCCTTTGAGATGCAATTCGGGCAGCATGCAGACAGGCGAAACCCGCACTGTCACGGCAGCACTGCAGTCTGATTATCGATGTATTCTAATACCTTATACCCTCTTTTGCACTTGCAGAAAAATCGCGCCTCCGACATAGGCGGGCGGGCATTCGATGCACGCTGTAGTCGATGAGATGATTTCTTCAATCCGCTATCAGTTGTGTTGGCGCGCTGTTTAGACACCCATTTCTTGAGGGGCAACCCGGAAAATACAACCATGAGAAGATTTCTGTTTACCTTGTATTCTGGCCTGTTTCGCAGGGCTTCCGCACTAATGCAGCTGCAGCATTTCGCAGGCTTGGCGGGCACGCGGGACGCGGCTGTGATGGCGCTTCACAGGCGCGTCCCGCGCCGGTTTTGCGCCCGCGACTCACCCCCGAATCAGGTCCACCGTGACGGTTTAGGGCGCGGGAGATTCGCGCCTTGCGTGTGGATCTGGCCGAGGCGGTCGGTCATCCGCGCAGGTTTTGGACTGGTGATGCTTTGCGCGGGCACCTCCGCGCCCCAGGCCCAGAGCGATGCGGGGTTCTGTCTCCCGCTGACCCCGCCGCTCTTGCCGAGCGACGCCCGGCTGATGCGGGAATTCGCGGACCTCCTGCGCGACGAGTTCGAGCACTACCTTTCGGAGGTGACGGGGTATTTCCGCTGCCTTGATGACGAACGCGCCCGCGCCTGGCGCGAGGCGGCCGAGGTCACAGCGCAATATGGCGCGTTTCTCGAGACCCTGCGCGCGGCACCGCCATGAGGACAGCCCGCACATTCTTCGCAACGCCAGGCCTCATGCGCCCGGCACTTTCGTCACACTCACACCCAAGAACAGGAAGACTGATCATGTTCACATCGCGCGCGGCGACCCTGCTGTTTGCACTCACGGCCACCGCACTCCCGGCGCCCAAGGCGCAGGCCTATCCGATCGATTGTGCGATCCTTCTTTGCCTTGCGGGCGGGTTTCCTGCGAGCGCGGAATGCATGGCCGCGAAAGCCACGATGATCCGGCGCATCACACCCTGGCCGGTCACACCGCCTTTGCAGCTTTGGAACTGCCCGCTTGGTTTGCCCGCTGGCTTTGTGCCTGCCCCGGGCAGTCCGGAAATCCGCCTTGGCCCGGACGGGTTGACCGATGAAGTGCGCGGCTACCGCGATGCGATCGAGATCTATCATATCCGCACATCACCGCCCATGAGCAGTGATGATCCGCCGAACTCCTGGCGCGATCACACGCAGCGCGGCGTCTATCTGGAAGATGGCAGTCATCGCTGGGTCAGTGCCAGTTTGCGTCATGGGCCGGAATGGCTGGCCGGGTCTGATCGCATCCGGCGTGTGCCGATCCAGGTCTGCGCACGCGAGACCGATAATGGCTGCTGGGAATGGCGCGTCTCGCATTATGAGAACTGGCCCGGTGGCGGGTTCAGGGGCGGATACGGGCGCGTGGTCGCCATCCGCTATGAGGACCATGAAGGCCGCAAGCATACCGAGTTCGTGAATTACTAAGCCCCGCAAGCCTGCGCGCATCCCCTGCGCGGGTCCGACACGCCCCACGAGAAAAGGCACCACCCCACCACAAAAGTAAAACCCCCGCAGGAAACCTACGGGGGAGATACAGGCTCAACAAAATCCAAGGTGCCTGCCTTGGAAAGCGCAACAAAACCGGCGCCTTGTTAGTCTGACATCTCCTCAACCGCAAGTGGAAAAACGCATCTTGTGCGCATGATCCCGCGCGGCCGGTTTCTTGCTCTCATCAGAAGCAAGACCCATGACCAACACCCCAAAGCCGCTCAAACCTTCATCCGCAAGTTTCCGCACCTATCTCGAGGAGGTCGTGCGCCCGCTGCTCGCCTCCCATGTCAGCCGCGCACAGGTCTCGGTCCTGATCGACCTCCTGGGGTTTCTCGAGCAGCAGCGCTATGATTTCTCGGCCGGGCGCGCGTTTCAGACGCGGCCCTTGGCGAATGCAGCGATTGCCGAGCGCTTCAGCGTCACTGTGCGCTCGATCCGGCGCTGGTTGGCTGATCTCGAAGCCCTCGGCCTCATCGCCCGCGAATACCGCAAGAACCCGCATCATCGTTACAAGAACCTGCTCAACCGCGTCAGGTTCTCGGGCTTCTGCGGCTGGTTCAAGCGCAAGCTGCAAGCTACCCCGGACAGCCCCTGTCCGCCCAAGAAGAAAGATTTCCAAGATAAATCAATTACCCCTAAAAATCATCAAGATCAGAAGAGTGCCCCGCCATTTCCGGCCTCTGGCACCATCACCTATGACACCTTCTGGGCCGATCTAGCCCGTACCCACCTCCCCAGCGGGAGATCGCGGCCCTGCATGAACAGGATTGCCGAGAAATTCAGGGGCAATCTCGCCGGGAGTGGGCAAAACTTGGGGGTCATGCTGCTATCTTGTGGAATGAGACTGAGAGCCTACCGTCTAGGACGGCTGCTCTTGTGACTGCGACTTGGTGAGCGCCTTTGGGGGACCATCGCATACGTCGGCGTTTTCCCATGCGGGTGTTGCCGATGTCGTCCACACAACCCTCTGCCCGCGACGAGGAAATCGGAAAACCGTTTCGGTGTCGCCAGCCATAATCGGTCAGGTTGCCCATGTTGTTCGCAAGATATGTGTAGAGTTCCCTGCAACGCGCCTGCACTCGCGCGGTTGCATCACGCACCGCAAGGTCATCTTTTGAAAGTCGCGAGCAGTCGACCATGAGGCATTGAATAAGCGTGCCGGCTGTCTGGATCTTCCCGTGCCACAAATTCCACCGTAGCGTTTCCGCCGGGCGCTGGAAGAGCTCCGATATCCCAGGGAAGTTCTCGGCCTGCAGCAGACCCTTCACGGCGTTCTCGACATGCTGGACGCGCATCGAGATATGCCACCAGTCCAGAATGTGGCGCACAGATCCCTGAACCGCGCGGTGGACCAGATTTGGCAGAGCTGGCTCACCGTCGGATATCACAGTCACTGGGCGCCGACCGTCCCAGCCCTGCGAAATCAGAGCCTGACGGAGTTGCTTGGCCGGAGAGCGCGGCGCCTGCTGAACCAGACCGAAGCGACGGCTCATATTGGGACTTTCGATCTTACCCACCACGACATCAAGGTGACGGCGTTGGTATTCTGGCCGACACCGGATGTGGGCACCGTCAAGAAATACGGTCAGTGGTGGCGATGTCGCATCTTCATCGACGGCGCGTTCTGCTCGGTCGATGCCACTGATATCCTGGGCGATCTTGCCCAAGCGATTACGCACCGTTGTATTCATCTGCCTCGCACAGGGTAGAAACGTCTCCATGATACGAGCGGCTTCCCGAAACGAATGTCGCGCCCCAAGCTCGGCCTGAAGGCGCTGCAGTTCCGGGGTTGATCGATCTGGAAAAACATGTGCGAGCGGCGAAAACGGACCGCCCAAGACGACTTTAGATTTGGCGTTACAGGCACAGCGGCGCATGCGTGGTGCCTTGATGCGGAACCGCCCGAACAGCGTGTCGACAACCCTTGGTCGATAATCATGGATGGCTCTGACTTTGTTGCAGTCGGGGCAGATCCTGCTCACTTCCGATATTTCCTCGATCTGATCGCGCAGGACGGCTTCCTGAATTCCACAAAGCAAGCTTTGGGAATCCTTCATCATGAGGCCGAAGTTCTCTGGCCCGACCTGCCGAGCCGGGCGAGAGATGCTGTCCAGGCGATGGGATCGTTTCGTCCCGTTTTCGAAAGTCGTCTCGACAATAATCCGTACATCCATGGCGGTCTTCCTATTTGAACAACCGCTTCATCATAGCAGCCAACCCCCAAGTTTTGCCCACTCCCGTCGCGTTGCCCTTAAATCTGAGACGAGGCGCTTTCGGCATCGAGTTTTGCCCTTAATTGCGAGATTCAGCTGTCGTGGGGCCTTTGCTTCTCGCGCGCCTTTGTGCAATGTGACCAACTGCGGCAAGCAGACGTGGCACCGCAGCCCTACGCTCCTCCTCAGCACCGAAGGCAACCGAGTCTTCGCCATCATTTTCCATCGACATTTGCCGCACAAGTCTTTGACCCCTGTCTCAGGTTTAAGGGCAAAAATATCGGAAGTAAGGGCAAAATCTCATATTTAAGGGCAAAGCACTGCCGTTGATTTCCTTGAATTTCCCATCTCACAATTAAGGGCTACGCGACACCGCTCTCGGCCACGATGCCCGCCTGTCGATCTTTCGCCTGTTGGTGAAGGCAGGGGATGACGGGTTGCGGGTCAGCGATATCGGCGAGCATCTGGGGCTCGCGCCCTCGACGCTGGCGCATCATCTGTCGACGCTCGTCGATGCCGGGCTTGTGGTGCAGGACAAACAGGGCCGCGAAGTGTTCAACCGGGTCGATTTTCCGACGATGCACAAGCTCGTCGGCTTTCTGACCTCCGAGTGTTGCGCCGGTGTTTCGGTCCGCTCGTCGGAGGATGCGGCGTAAGACCTGTGCAACCTTTTTCTTGCTCTAAAACAACTGCAATTCCGGAGATTTGGTGATGACTGACACAACCCTTCCGACACCGGGCCTCCGGTCCGCGCTGCGCCATCTCTGGCAGGACCAGCGTGTCTGGCTCGCCTCGGCGCTGATCCTTGCGGCGCTGGCGGTGTTCGATGCGCCACAGGCCGCCGAAAGCGCGGGGTTCGCAGCAAACGCGCTGCTGAACACCGCGCCCTTCCTGATCCTGTCGATCGCGATTGCCGCCTGGGCGAACGCGACCGGCGCCGACAACCTGATCGCCAAGGCCTTCACCGGCGCGCCGGTCCTGATGATCGGGCTGGGCGCGCTGGCGGGCGGCATCTCGCCCTTCTGCTCCTGCGGGGTGATCCCGCTGATCGCCGCGCTTCTGGCCATGGGGGTGCCGCTCTCGGCGGTGATGGCGTTCTGGCTCGCGTCGCCGATCATGGACCCGTCGATGTTCGTGCTGACGGCGGGTGTGCTGGACCTGGAATTCGCGGTTATT
>Ga0076930_100092_pt3 | contig 87408 bp, 57 predicted proteins | sample HotLakConsoUCCRE_FD_71149 | JGI IMG/M metagenome (GOLD analysis project Ga0076930, IMG submission 71149) | Hypersaline microbial mat communities from Hot Lake, Washington, USA - Hot Lake Consortium UCC-RE (version 3) (version 3) ...
CTGGATTCACGCAACGCCCGGTCATTTACGAGTGAGCTATACTGTCGCGATTGATTCTCATTAACCTTACCGGAGTTACCGTATGCACTACCTGATTCTCGCCGCTCTTGTCACCATGACCAGCTGTTTCAGCCTCGCGACCTATGCCAGCGAGCGCCCGGATCATTTCAAGGGCGAACCGGCCGAAACGATGGAGCAGGCTCTGGCCAATTTCTCGGAATACAACGCGCGCCTGGCCGCCCTGCTCGAACAGGACGAGCTGACAATGGCCGACCTGGCGCAGATTCATCAATTGACCTACACGCTGGAAAATGCGCTGGAAAGGATCAACGACGATCTCGAGGATCTGGCCGAAACCCTGGAAACTCTGCATCTTTCCTCCGAGACCGCCGACATCGAGGCCGCACGCAACAACGCTGAGATCTACCTTAACGACGCACGCCGCTTTCATCTCGGAGATCTTTGAAAGAATTCGCTTGATCCAGATCAAGCGGTCACTTCCAGCTGATTTCTATAATTGAAGGAGGATGACTTTAAAAAAGGGAATGAAAGCCATGATTGTTCGACTCTCGGGTGTGCTGGCCACATCGTTTCTTCTGGCGCAAATGGCATTGGCTGTGACTGAAGTAGGCGGGCAGATTGCCATCGACACGACTTGGTCGGATCCGGTTTATCACGTTACCGAAAGCGTACTGGTCAGCACCGGCGTCACGCTGACCATTCAGTCCGGCACGGTTGTCAAATTTGACGACCGAAAAGGGCTGAGCATACACGGCACCCTGCTCGCACAGGCCACTCCCGGAAACGAAATCTTCTTTACCGATATTCGTGATGACAGCGTGGGCGGAGATTCGAATGGTGATGGTGCTGCAACCGAACCTGAGCCCGGATGGTGGACCGGCATCTATATTCGTAACAATGCCGATGCTTTATTGGAAAACATCGAGGTTCGTTACGGTGGCCGCTATGTCCAGTATATCGATGAGGCAGCTATTCACAAAAGTGGTGCCGGAATGCTCAGCCTGCGCGAATCGGCCATCCGCCACAGCTCACGCCGTGCTCTGGCTTTCAGGGATACCACGTCCAACCACATTATCGAAGGCAACACAATCGAACAGACGGTACTCACAGAGGCCATTTTTCTGCGCGACAACAGTGGCCTGATCAACCTTGCCGACAACCGGATCAGCAACGCGCATTCTTACGGTATCTATGCGCTTGGTGCCAACCAGCTCACCATTTCCGGAAATCTGATCCAGAACAGTGGCCATAGCGGCATGCTGCTCAACGGTGCCCTGATCAGTGCCGACGTAGTCGCCAATATCATCGAGGGCAGCGCAATCCATGGCATTTACGTGCAAGACACCACCGATGCCGTCGAGTTGTCCTTCAACACAGTGCTCAACACGAGCCAGAATGGCTTCTACATGGTCCGCAGCATAAGTCCCGCGCTGAGTAATACGGTGCGCGGCAGCGGTTCCCAAGGCATGTATGTAGCGGGCGTGGAAAGCACGCCGCTTTTGGCTGGCAACCAGATCTACGACAATGACATCGGCATTCTGTGTGCCGGCTCGGCCAACCCGGTCATCGGTGGCTCACAAGACCAGGCCAACGATATCCATCGCAACATCACAGCCGGCGTACAAAACACCACCGACACCATCATCATCGATGCCCGCTACAACTGGTGGGGCGACGCGACCGGCCCCTACCACGACACCACCAACCCTGGCGCGCTGGGCAACTCGGTCTCCGACTGGGTCGACTACGGGCTGTATCTGGACCTACCTGCCCTGGACCGTGTCTTCGGCGATCGATGGGATGGATCTGAAGACATTTAAGACAACTCATCGCCGGATCTTTGTGTCAACTTTGTCAATGTGATAGTATTTTCGAGGATTTACCAAATGGAAGCATGATGAACGCATCCCTGCAACGCCTGATTCGAGATGCATCGCCCGAAACGCGGTATCAGATCGAGGTGCTGCTGCGTCAGGAAGCCGATGACGAGGCATGGACCGAGCAGCTCGGCCCGGTCTATCGGCAAGGTGATGTGGCCCGGCTTCTGGGCAAAACCAGGCAGGCCGTATCGGCCGACAGCGGCTTGCTGCGCCTGGCAATGCGCAATGGCGACATCGGTTACCCGGTTTTCCAGTTCGACGGCCGCAATCAACTGTCCGGCATTCGAGAGATCGTCCGGGCGTTCGAGCCCGTGGTCACAAGCCCGTGGACAACAGCATCATGGCTGACCTCACCGGCACCGGAACTCGACGATCGCACGCCGTTGGCCGCCTTGCGTGCCGGTGATCGCGAACCGGCACTCGCACTGGCGCGTCAGGTCGCTGCTGCCTTGCGGCACTGATCATTTCGTCACAGGATGCCGCTGCAACACCCACCGCAACAAGCGGGCAGTCTTTCGGGACTACCCAAGCGCGCACTATCCGAAACCAGGCTTTACCGTGTCTGGCGGCATGTTCTCCCCGACGGAACGAAACGATCCGAACCCTGGTGGTTCGCCAGCGCCGACATCGACGCGACCGAGGGTGGCCGTTTCGACCTTCCGGAGCCCATGGGCACCTGCTACTTCGGCACCCGGCCGGCCTCGGCCTTACTCGAAGCCTTTCAAATGCGTCTGACCAACCTGCCCCGCGCTGAACTTTCCGTGCGCACCATGGCCGTGGTCACGACACCCTCGGCCACGCTCGATGCCGCAATGCTGACCTCGAGCCGTGTCGCCGGGAAATTCGGCATTACTGCTGAACTGTGGGCCGGACCCGACCGCTCCCTGTCGCGCGCCTGGGCCCAGGCGGCACGTCGCGACGGCTGGTGGGCATTGTATTCAGGCGCCTCTCACGACCCGTCCGGCAGCCTTCGATCGGTCAGCCTGTTCGACCATGCCGGCGCCCATCAACCCAGCCATGCGGGCCGCTGGCGCTGGACCGGACAGCGGATCGACGGCGACAAATCAGTGGAGGCCGCATTGAACCGATATGGCGTCACCGTGCGCGAACCGGGTCAACTTCCGTGGTCCCGACCCAGCCACTCAGATCCAACATGACCCATCTCATCGCGACCCCGATACCGATGCAAATATACCCATTGAATCAAGGCAACCCGGAGGCCGGTTCGTCGTCCGACAAGTTTTCGCACCCACCAGGAGTCCACCACTGCATGGCATGACGATATGCCTCGGGAGCCGACGAGGCATGGTGTTGATCAGCCAGCGTTTTCACGGTCAAGGCCAGCGCATCGGAATCAGCAGCCGACCAGGCGGTCAGCCATCGCTCCAGCGGTTCGCTAAAACTCGGTCGTTCTTCCGCTCCCCGGGTGATGAGGATCGGCGCGCGCACTTCCCGACCTTTGGGTTGCAGGTCGATGAAGTAGTCCACGTTGCGATGCAATGCCGGGTTGATTGATAGATAGGCCGCAAACAACTCGGGGCGGGTCAATGCCGTGTACAGGGTAAATTGGCCTCCCAGCGACTGGCCGAGCACCAGACTGTTTGCATGGTCGACCCGATAGTCACGTGAAATTCGCGGGATCAGTTCGTTGGCCAGAAAATCCTGGTAAGCCGAAGCACCACCGTAATACTCGGGGTCAGATGCCGGTGCGGTGTAGTCGGTTGAACGGTAGTTGCCGTTGGCAAAGCCCAGCCCGCCATAAGAAATCCCAACCAGCACGGCGGGTGACGCCAATTCATCAATTTCGAGCATGAAATGATACGGCGCAAGCATTGGAAACAGGACGCCGCCATCCAGGATATAGACGACCGGCCAGTCGCACTCAGTCTCGTCGTAATCACCCGGCTTGCGGACATAGATGAAAAAGTCACGGTCCAGCGTTTCTGATTGCAGGGTGAACGTCTCAGCCGGCCCCAGGCCGAACAGTCGGTCAAGTTCCTCGCTCGATGCCTGGACCCCTGAAACGCTCGTCAGCAGCAGACCGCTTGCCAGAAGTCCGATTGCGTTGAGGCGTTGAATCGACGGGATCATCGTCATGGTCGCAACTCTGAATCAAGGACGGGTCTGCATTGTTCCGCAAATCCATTCACCTGGCAATTCGATCGATTCCTTGTACGTTGCAGTAAGATGCAGGAAATATCCCATGCAAGCATTACCATGCGTTACGTCAGCACACGCGGACAATCCGATCCGGTCAGCCTGGAAACCGCCCTGCGCGCCGGGTTGGCTTCGGATGGCGGCTTGTTTGTTCCGGTCTCGCTGCCCTCATTCGCTGTCGACGCCTTTGCCGAGTCTCCGGACCTGTCGGTCACGGCCAGTGAGCTTTTGACCCCGTTTTTTGCCGGCAGCGTGCTTGAATCCGGACTGGCCGACATTTGTGCCGAGTCACTGGATCTGCCGTTGCCCCTCGTCGAGATTGAACCGGGAAAAAGCTGGATCCTGGAGCTTTTCCATGGCCCGACCGCTGCCTTCAAGGATTTTGCCGCACGCTTTCTGGCCGCCTGCATGCAGGACCTGCGCAGCGACTCTGATCCGACTCAGACCGTGCTGGTGGCCACCTCCGGCGACACCGGGGGAGCGGTTGCTGCGGCCTTTCATCAACGCCCCGGATTCCGGGTTGTCATTCTCTATCCGGACGGCAAGGTCTCGGCCCGCCAGGCCCATCAGCTCGGCGCATTCGGCGACAATATCCATACCTTCAAGGTCGCCGGCAACTTCGATGATTGCCAGCGGCTGGTCAAGCAAGCACTCAACGATGCGGATCTGGCACGTGAACTGGCGCTGACCTCGGCCAACAGCATTTCCATCGGCCGATTGCTACCCCAGATCAGCTACTACGCCCATGCCGTGGCACAACTGCAGACGGAGGGAGCGGGCCCGGTGGATGTGATCGTTCCCACCGGCAATCTGGGCAATGCGCTGGCCTGCATTCTGGCCCGCGATATGGGTTCGGCCATTGGTGAAGTCATTCTGGCCACCAATGCCAACCTGACGCTGGAAGAGTTTTTCAAAGGAGATGATTACCGCGGACGGCCCGGCCTGGAAACCCTGGCCAACGCGATGGATGTGGGCGACCCGAGCAACTTCGAGCGCCTGGCCTGGTTCTATCGTGACAAGGATCTGCGCCAGGCCGGCATCAGCGCGATCAGCATCGACGACGGCACGATCGGCGCTTGCATCCGGCGCGTCCACAAGGTACACGGTATGGCCGTTTGCCCCCACACCGCCTGCGCCCTGGAAGCCCTGTCCCGCCGCCGGGATACCGGCAATACCCGTCCCCACCTGATCGCAGCCACCGCTCATCCAGCCAAGTTCGACAGTGTGGTCGAGCCGCTGCTGGATCGAAAAATCCCGCTGCCACCGGCGCTTGCCGAGCTACTGGATCGACCGAGCCAAGCCGAGCAGATGAAACCCGACTATGACAGCTTCAGATCCAGTCTGATTTCTCTCGGCTCGTAAGTCTGGATATGCATACTGTGCTCCGACTGCTGATTCTGTTGATCATCATTTACGCCGCCCTGATGCTGCTGGTCTTTCTGATGCAGTCTCGATTGCTTTTTCTGCCGGACCTTGCAGGCCGGGATCTTGCGCTCACCCCTGCGGCCATCAATCTGCCGTACTCGGATGTTTCACTCGAGACCGAGGATGGTGAAACGCTGCATGGCTGGTGGCTGCCTCATGACCAGCCAAGAGCTACCGTACTGTTCTTCCACGGAAACGCGGGCAACATTTCACATCGACTCGACAGTCTTCGGATATTCAGTGATCTGGAACTGAATGTCCTGATCATCGACTATCGCGGCTACGGTCAATCCACCGGGAAGCCATCCGAAGCCGGTGTCTATCGCGACGCCACCGCCGCCTGGCGCTGGCTGACCGAAGACCAGGCGATGGACCCGAACCGGATCATCCTGTTCGGTCGATCGATGGGCGCTGCGGTTGCCAGCCAACTCGCCACCCGGGCCGAAGCCGCCGGACTGATCGTCGAGTCCACCTTTACCTCTGTCCCGGACCTGGGTGCCGAGTTGTACTGGTGGCTGCCGGTGCGCCTGCTCTCACGCCTGGAATTCAACACCGCCGACCACATCCGTCGTACCGACCTTCCTGTACTGGTCATCCACAGCCCGGATGACGAGATCATTCCCTTTTCTCATGGCCGTCGACTTCATCAAACTGCAGGCCAGCGCGGAACCTTTCTGGAAATCAGGGGCAGCCACAATACCGGCTTTCTGGATACCGGGGATCAATATCGCGAAGGACTGAACCAATTCATCACTGAGCGGATTCGTTGACAGTCCCTATCAGCGGGTCGCAGTTTTGCTAGACTGTCCCGGCTCCGAATCATGGCTAAAAAAAAATGATGAATCGAATCTTGTTGGTACTGCTGCTTGTCCTGCCAGTGACGACTAATATTGCCACGGCCCAGGTGCGTGTGGTTGCACCGGAAGTGCTGGCCACCATCATCGACGACGAGCCAACGCTTCCGAGGTCCATGACTGCTGCCGAGCGGGCGCGCTGGGTGCTTCCGGATGTCAGTCAGCGCGGCGTGCCACCTGAAGGAACGCTGGTAACACCACCCGAATATGCGCCCAATGATGCGTTGTTCTTACGCTGGGGATCACTGAACTCTGTCGTTGCCGAAATCACTGTCGCTGTCACGACCCAGACCGAGTCAGCGCGCGTCAAGCTGATCGTCTCCGATCCCTCGCAGCAATCGTCAGCATCATTTGAACTCGACAAAGCCGGTGCCGACCTCGATCGTGTGGATTTTCTGACCATGAGCAGCAATTCGGTCTGGATACGCGACTATGGCCCGCGGACGCTGTTTGTCGACAACCAGCGTGCGTTGATGGATCACACTTACAACCGGGATCGTCCTCTCGACAACCAGGTACCTGCCGGCGTAGCTGCAATTGCCGGGGAAGATCTGTTCGAACTTCCTTTGGTTCATGGCGGCGGAAACTTTCACCTGTTCGACAACGGCGAAGCCTTCATGACCGATCTGATCACGGCCGAGAATCCCGGGCTCAGCGAGCAGGAAATCATCGACTACTATGCTGACTACCACGCGCTTGACCTGACCGTGCTCGATCCGCTGCCAGCCAGTTATGACGCAACCCAGCATATCGACATGTGGATGCTGCCGGTCGACTCCGACACCGTGATCATCGGACAGTACGACCCTCTCGAAGCCGGCGGAATCCCTTATCAGGTCAGCGAAGCCGCCGTCACGTTGATGGAAAACCGGGGCTATACGGTGTTGCGAACCCCCGGCTGGCAGTCTTTCGGTTCCCACTACACCTATACCAACTCGGTGATCATCAATGAAGCCGTACTGCTGTGCCAATTCGACGGCTATCCAACCGAAAATGCCGCTGCAGCGGCGGTCTTCGAGCAGGCCTTCCCGGACCACGTAATCGTCGGCATTGATTGCTCAACCATCATTACCTACGCTGGCGCCATCCACTGCATCGTGATGCACTACGCGGCTTTGGACGGACTCTTCCGCGACCGCTTCGAACAACCCTGAGCAAAACCAATGGAGACGCTGAGCGACATCGGCACAATCTCGGCAATCATGGCCGGCATCAGTCTGAGTGCCGCATCGGGCCTGCGCGTCTTCATTCCGATTCTGGCACTGGGTCTGGCGGGACGGTTCGGTGTTCTGGAAGTCAGCGAGCAGTTCGTCTGGCTGACCTCGGAACCGGTATTGATCGTCGTCGGCCTGGCGGCCCTGTTCGAAGCCGGAGCCTACTACGTGCCGTTGGTCGACAACGCGCTCGACCTGTTGGCCACGCCGGCTGCCATGGCTGGAGGCACCGTGATCGTCTCTTCCCTGCTGCCGGAGATGAACGATGTATCCCAGTGGACCACCGCCGCGCTGGTCGGGGGCGGCTCGGCGGGTATCGTCCAGATTGCCACCGTGCTGACGCGTGGTCTGTCAACGGCAACCAGTGGCGGCTTGACCAATCCGCTGGTCGCAACTGGCGAAACCGGTGGCAGCCTGCTGGCTGTAATGCTGGCTCTGCTCGTCCCGATATTTTTCGGCATCGTTGTCATCGTCGCACTGGTCGCGCTGATCGTCTGGGTTATTCGTCGACTACTGCAGCGGCCCCGACAGAACGGCCCGACTCAGCCACGCGACAGCCAGATGGCTCCATAGATCAGCAGTGAGCCGATGATGTAACAGGCGTTGACCAGGTGACGTCGCCGGCTGTTGCTGCGAGCTCGGGTGACGTCGAGTAACATCTGGTGAAGCAGAAAGGTATAGAGCACGTAGTACAAGAACGGAATGGCATGCACGGCAACCGAATAGTCGGTCGCGTTCTTGCCGAACCAGGACAGAATCAATTCAATCTGGGCGTAGATGCCGAACAGGCCCAGCGCCGAATTGATGAACATCCATTTGACCCGATCAATCCCGAAGATTGCGAAATAAAAGATCAGGTACACGAAACACGCGAACCCCCCGTGCATATAGAGAAATCCGAGACCCGGTCCGTCGTCGGCATAGGCCATGAAAAATCCCGACAGCCCAAACGCCCCCATGTGCACCATGAAGAAGGGATAGATGAAGTACCAGGGAATCTGATCGCCCTTCTCGTAGCGTTTGCCATTGATTGTCAGGCTGCTCTGGAGTTCCATTCTGGCCGGTCTCGTCAATTCTCGCGCTATGATAGCCATTCTGCCGGACGGATCGTGCCTTGAGTTGCAGGGAGCTGGGATGAAGTACGGATTCCTGAACTTCGTACTGGATGTACCCAACCAGGAATTGCTGGCTGGGGATCGTAGCCTGTCGTTGTCAGCCCGCAATTTCCGGTTGCTCCAGGTGCTGGTGGAAAACCCGGGCCGGGTTTTTGCTCGCGAAGAGCTGATCGAAAGGGTCTGGCCGAAGCGTTTTGTCACTCAGAACTCGCTGGATCAGGCACTTTCCAAGGTGCGTCGTGTCCTCGCCGAGGCCACGGAAACGCCCTGCATCGAGACCGTTTACGGCAAGGGCATCCGATTTTTGCCCGACGTCACCGTCATCGACCCGGAAGCACCCCCTGAATCGGTCCTGCGCCGTGAAAGCTTGCGAAGTCGTCCGTTCTGGATTGTGCTGGCCGCGGTGACTGCCCTGTCACTGGCATTGCTGCTGTGGCTTTCAAGCCGGGATTCGAGCATGACCGCGTTCGGGGCCAACGCCGGACCCGTGGTTTTGATGCTGCCCTCCGCGGATGTTTCAGGTGAAACGCATTTTTCCGCCGGATTCAGCACCATGCTTGGCCGGGTACTTGACCTGTCAGGGATCGTGGAACTCCGGAACACTGGCGCCAGCACCGGGAATCCCGCAGACGATGTATTCCTTGCCGGTCAGTGGCGCGTGTCGCCGGAAATGAAAGTCGTCACCACCCGTTTGGGTCTCACCGAGGACGGGTTCGAACTCCACTTGCAGGTGCTTGATCGCGACGCACCAACCCGGCAGACCCTTCTGTCAGCGGCCAATCTGGCCGACCTGATGAACCAGGCCAGCGCCTGGCTGATCGACCAACTGGGTCGCCAGCAAAGTGGCAACCAACTGGAGAATCTGCTGACCGGTGACAATTATCTGCTGGAAACCTACCTTCGCGGCCTGACGAGCATCGGCAAGGGAGAAATCAATCATGCGGCAAACTACTTCGAAACCTGTCTGGCCCAAGATCCGCACTTCGTATTGGCAAGACTGGAACTGGCTCGGATGCGCTATCGACAAGGTCAACCCGACGACGCCCTGGCCCTGCTCGGCACCCTGGCTGCAATGACCAGCCAGCCCGGATTGCAGATCGAGGTTGCGGCGCTCCAGGGCGATATCCTCGACACGCGCGGTGATTTCGACGACGCGCGAGAACTGTTCGAGGCCACGCTCGCAGCCCACGATCCCGCATCGCATCCACAGCTTGCCGGAATCCGCTACAACCTGAGCTACACCCTGTCCAACCTGGGTGAGCTGGATCGGGCACTGGAAGAGCTCGACTGGCTGGAAGATCACTTGCCCGAAAGCCGCAATCCGGAGTTACTGGCCCACGTGTATCAACGCCAGGGCAGTATCAATCTGCAGACCGGCAGATCGCTGATCGCGGCGGAGAAGACGCGTGCGGCCCTGATTTTGTTCGATCGTCTTCAAGATGAGTTGGGGCGTGCGAAAACGTTGAGCCTTATGGGGAGAATCTATACCCACCAGGCACGCTATGCCGAAGCCGAGCAATACTTCGGCGACGCACTTGCTCTGGCTGAATCATCGAACTACTCACTTGGTATCGGTGCGACATTGAATGAACTGATTCATGTTTATCTCATGCAGGCCAGATATGGCCAGGCAACCGCTGCCAACGAACGTATGCGCCAGATTGCCATCGAGATCGACTACGCTGGCATGCTGCAGATTGCGCGGCAACATGCCATCAACATTGCCCGCGCACTCGGACAATGGGAACGTGGAACCCGCTTGCTTGATGAGCACCTGACCGTCGCCCTGGCCAGCGGCAATCAGCGCTGGATCACACGCAACCACCAGTTACGAATCGAGTTCCTGCTTGATCGTGGTCAGTCAGACACGGTTGAAAGCTTGATCGAACAGGTGCAGCTCTATATCCAGGACAGCGGCGAGCACCGAATGCAGCCGGAACTCAACCTTCAGAAGGCTCGCTGGTTGATGTTGCAGAATCGGGATCAAGAGGCTCTCGAACTGCTCAGCCTGACGCGCGACCTGGCTGCCCGAACGGAAGATGGCGAGACTCTGGCCCGACTGGCTGAAATTCACGCCAGGTTTCTGCTTGATCGAAACCTGCCTCAGGAAGCACTCGAAGCCTTGAGCCAGAACGAGGATGAGCTACCTCGTACCCACGGTCATCTGCGACTGTGCGCTTACGCCAACGCCGCCTTGGGTCGACCGATTGAAGGCCTGGACTGCGCCATGAAACTTCGCCAGCTTGCCTTTGAGTCCTGGTCGATGGAAGACCAGCAACTTCTTGACCGCTTGCAACAATCAAATTCAGTTGATCTTTGACGGCGTTTATTGCCGATGGAAGGAGCGTGGAATCGTTGCTCCAGTAAATGATTCTTGGGTCTGCCAATCATTTGCTTTCGAAGCGGTCGAAAAAGACCCCATCAAACGGACTGATCGCGCTGCGGACACATTCATAAGTCTCGGCAATGCGCTCACCGGTATCGAGTACTTCGAAATCCTCGACCTCAACCGGCGTTGGATTGTCCCAGAACACATGCGGACCCAGGCCAAGGTCGGCCCAACTGGTCTGACTGTGGCGATCGCTGGCAAAGGTCAGCGCGATATTACCACCATCGGCAAGCACGATCCCATAGCGCTGCATGGTTCTGAGAATCACCCGCGCGGCGGGGCTGTACCCGCTCATGTCAAACTCGGCTTTCAGGCGCAAGCGCGCACCATACGGTACGCTGCCAACCGGTCCGGACGGCCCGCCGGCATGACTGGCCGGCCGGACATAGAGTCGTCCCGCCACACCGCCAAGGGATGCATCACTGGCCATGCGGGCATTCGGCAAGATGAAGCGGATCGCATGACCCAGGTCGGAATCCGGTTGATCCAGACGATCGGCGATTTCATCAGGGTGCACCAGCAACGGTGCGATCGGAAATCCGGCGGCATCGGCACTGGTGCAATGCTCACCCCGCCCTTCGGGTGGATAGACCACGTTCAGGTTCCACACGGCCAGACAGGCGGCATCCAGTACGCCGTTGTCGAGGTTTCCGGCATAAAGCTCGTAGAGCAAATCTCCCTGGCGCACCAGCAGATGGCAATCACTGTTCGCGTTGTCGCAGCTCAAGCCGGCCTGCCCTTCAAACGCGGCGTCGGCCGGCACCGGCATCGGCGTGCCCAGCGGCTCGCAGTCCGGATCGTAGTAGATCCCCCAATCGGAGTGGGTGCTGACCGGGATCATCGGCACACTGTTGTCAGCGTCGGGATAGTAGTGCAGCGAAAAATCGATCTGAAATCGATTGCCATTGCCCCAGCCACCCAGACCGGCCAACGTCGACAGCATACTGGCCGACTGCGGGTGAACCCCGGCCTGCGAAATGTCCTGGTGCCAGACCGCCGCTGGAGGAAACTCGGGCTGGGCATGGACGGGCATTGCCCACACCACGCCAAGCACGGTCAGCAGCAAACCAGGACCGAGAATCGAAACCCCCTTGTCTGAATGCGGCGACATACGCGCTCCAGGATGGTTTGATTCAGGTTCCTATCTTACTCTTTGGCTCGACTTTCGATCCAGTCGCCGATAACGGGCACCAGATCTTGATGCAACGGCAGATCGGGATTGGTATAGCTTGGCAGTTGCTCTGGCAGCGTTCCTTCGACCGCCTTGAGCACATGGTTCATTCCTTCGATCCATTCGGCCTCAGAGGCCTGGCCGGCGAGTGCATCGAAATCGGCCCGCGTGACCTGGATATCGGTACTTCCGGCGATGACCAGCAGCGGTGCATTGAGCTGAGCTGCCAGTTCAGCCGGGTCCATGGCCAGCCATTCGATCAGGTAGGGCTGGATCGATGGCCGAAACAATGTGTTCAGCAACGGAGAAACCTCGGCCACTTCCTGGCCGGACTCGAGTGACGAGAGGATACGTTCGAATTCAACGCCGATCTCCCCCGGGCGCCTGCCTTCGGTCTGCTCCCGCAACAGGATGCCGGCGGGACGGCCGGCACCGGCCAGGCTGATCACGCTGGCCACACGGGCTCGAGCGGCGGCGGCCTTGGCGAACAGCGCGCCTTCGCTATGGCCCAGCAGATGAATACGCCAGTCCGGATTGCGTGCGCTGGCCCATTCAATCCAGGCAATCAGATCAGCAATATATATCGAAGGCCGCAACGCATTCTCATCGTTCGACATCACACTTTGACCCACGCCACGCTTGTCGATGGCCAGCACCGCGACACCGTGCCCAGCCAGTCCTTCGGCCAGAAGCTTCAAACTGTTGCTGTTCATGGACGCCTGGTTGCCGTGGCGGTCAGTCGGACCGCTCCCCGCATGCACGATCACCAGGTCACTGGCATCGGAAGGACGATAAAGACTGGCGTGCAAGGTCAGCTCAGGCCGGTCGAGAGTAACCTCTTCCACCGGACTCTGGGCCTGGGCCAGGCCAGCGACCAGGAAAATCAAGGTCAAAAATTTCATTTTATGTATCTCCAGAGACGCTTTTCGTCCAATTGATGTGTTTTTATATGCTATGACTTGAATTTTATTAAGTCAATTGTTAATATTATTCACCATGAAACGAACGCCATCGAAATGCCCATCCTGCGACAGCGAACTCGCCGTCAGCCAACTGACCTGTCTGAACTGCCAGACCGAGGTGACCGGCCACTATCGCCTGCCACCCCTGTTGCGCCTGGATCCTGATGACCAGGCCTTTGTCGAGGCCTTTATCGTTGCCTCTGGCAGCCTCAAAGCCATGGCCGGCCAGCTCGGCGTTAGCTACCCCACCGTTCGCAATCGCCTTAACCACATCATTGATCAATTGACTGACAAGGACGCGCAATGAAAACCTGGTTGTTTCGACCTTTCGAGCGGATTGCCGGCGGACCGGCACTGGGGCTGGGGCTTATCGTGATCCTGCTGACCGCCTGGCTGGCTGCACGCGGCGGTCTGCATACCGACGGCGTGCTGGACCTGCACTTCAAGCCAGATGCCGGCCTGTTTCAATTGATCCTGCAGGGTTTCATCAACTGGTTGAGCCTCAGCCTGGCGCTGCTGGCAGCAGCCTGGTGGCTGAGCCGCGGCCGCTTTCGCGTGCTCGATCTGCTCGCGACCCAGGCATTGGCACGCTGGCCGTTGCTGCTGGGTGTCGGTTATCTCTCCATCCGACCCGTTTCAGAAGCCATCGAACAGGGAACGGCACGCATGATGGCGGCGATGCCAGAGGATCCAAGCCAGGTCATGGCGCCGCCTGAATTCCTGCTCGATGCGATGTGGTTGATGCTGATCAGCCTGCCCTTGCTTGTATTGATCGGCTGGATGATCTGGTTGATGTACCACGCTTATTCGCTGGTCACCGACTTGAAGGGTCAACGCGGGGTATTCAGCTTTGTCGGCGCGCTGGTGGTCGCTGAAATACTTTCGAAGGCTCTGATCTACCTGATGGTCAGTAGCTGACTGAGGACTAGGTGTGATCTCTCAGCAGGTTGTCCATAAAAGCGGCTGGATGTTTGGTGGTCAGCGGCGAGTGGTGTTGTCTGATGGTTGCAAGGGGCTGGGTTTTGCCTTTACCAAACCCTCAAACTGCTGCATTGGGTACGGCCTGATCCGTCCAGACGGCATCGCTTCATTCGCTCACGCGAAAGCCGCAATACCGTCACGACGGGGCCTGTCGGGAGGGGCGGGCTGGCCGGGGCGCGGAAGCGACTTCAAAGCCAACAGCATTTTTCAGCCTCCACAAGATTTTCAGGAAGCCCTGAAACGGGGCCATCTTCACCGCTGCCTATTCGTTGGCACCTGGCTCCACCAAACCGACCGACTCATCAGAGCCGATCGTCCCGGCCAGCCCGAACCGCCCGGCAGTACCCGATGCTCAATGCCCTCTACATCTCAAACTCGACAGCCTTGAACGTTTTAATCGTTGGAGTGGACAACCTACTGAGAGATCACACCTAGCCTACCGCCGGGACGCCGATCAGCAGTGGATGCAACCAGAAGGCGAAGGCGATGTAGAGCGCCAGCCCGCCGACGATCACAAGCACGTCATTGAACGCTGTCGCTGGCAACTGGGGCACAGAATCGCTTGCCTTGCGACGCTTGACCGAAATCCGGTCAGCAACGGCCCAGATCAGAAAGCCTCCGAACAACAGCACATCCGCCAGCATGCCGTTGACGAGCAGATGTCCCAGCGCCCAGGCCTTGACCGCGATCAGCATCGGGTGCTTGAGAGTCTGCTGGATGCGTCCGGGCAGGTAGGCCGCCAGCAATGCTGGAAACACGATCAGCATCAGCAACATGTTCAGATGACGCAGGAACGCTGGCGGCTGGTAAAGCACCACAGGGTCCAGGCGCGCTTGTCCATAACCAATCACGATCAGAATCAGGCCAGCCAGGGCGATGAGGCTGTAAAGTCCCTTGTACGGCCACAGGCCGAGACGTGAGACAAGGCCGGAACGGGCCGACTCGGCCACGATGCGGAGGGAGTGAACACCCAGAAAAAGCACGAGACCGAGAATCAGCAGCAGCATGGAAGTTCACTCCGGAGGTTGAAAGGGCATTGCCTGATTCAGGATTGTACCTTGAACATGCCCCTTGCTTCCCCTGCTGAACAACGGGTCCAATCCGGGCCCTTGCTATACTTGCCGAATTGATTTGTCTGGTCAGGAAGCCTTCATGAACGAGCACATCAAGGCGCGCAAGAGTGCGCCGGAGATTCATGCCCCGCACGGCACCAAATTGAGTTGCAAGGGCTGGCATCAGGAAGCGGCCATGCGCATGCTGATGAACAATCTCGACCCGGCCGTGGCCGAAAAACCCGAGGAGCTGATTGTCTACGGCGGGACCGGCAAGGCGGCACGCAACTGGGATTGCTACCACGCCATCATCGCTACCCTGAAGCGGCTCGAAAACGACGAGACCTTGCTGGTCCAGTCCGGCAAGCCGGTCGGTGTAGTACGCACTCACGATCAGGCACCGCGCGTGCTGATCGCCAATTCCAACCTGGTGCCACGCTGGGGCAACTGGGATGTGTTCCGCGACCTGGAAGACAAGGGCCTGACCATGTACGGCCAGATGACCGCCGGCTCGTGGATCTACATCGGCTCCCAGGGTATCGTCCAGGGTACATACGAAACCTTCGCCGAGCTGGCCCGACAACATTTCAGCGGCTCGCTGAAGGGAAAACTGACTGTCACCGCCGGCCTTGGCGGGATGGGTGGTGCTCAGCCGCTGGCCGTGACCATGAACGACGGCCATTGCATTGGCGTGGAAGTGGACGAATGGAGAATCGATCGACGAGTCGAGACCGGTTACTGCGATGCCAAGGCCACGTCCATCGACGAGGCCCTGGACCTGATCGAAAAGGCTGACGGTCCGCTCTCGGTCGGCCTTCTGGGAAATATCGCCGAGGTCCTGCCCGAGATGCTCGCCCGTGACATCATTCCCGACTGCCTGACCGACCAGACCTCGGCCCATGATCTGCGCCAGGGCTACATCCCGGTCGGCTATTCGCTGGAAGCCGCGGCAGCCCTGCGCAAATCCGATCCCGGGACCTACGATGAAAAAGTACTCGACTCGATGGTCGTGCATGTCGAAACCATGCTGAAGATGCAGGAACGCGGCGCGATCACCTTCGACTACGGCAACAACCTGCGCGGTCAGGTCGCTGACCTTCGCGGGATGAAAAACGCGTTCGACTTCCCCGGCTTCGTGCCGGCCTATATCCGCCCGCTGTTTTGCCGCGGTGCCGGCCCGTTCCGCTGGGCCGCACTCTCGGGAAACCCTGCCGATATCGCCGCCACCGACAAAGCCATCCTCGAACTGTTCCCGGAAAAGGAACACCTGAAACGCTGGATCCACCAGGCACAGGAAAAGATCCAGTTTCAAGGTTTGCCGGCGCGCATTTGCTGGCTGGAATACGGCGAACGGGCCGAGGCTGGCGAGAAATTCAACTGGCTGGTCGAAAAAGGCAAGGTCGACGCACCGATCGTTATCGGCCGCGATCACCTGGATTGCGGCTCGGTCGCCTCGCCCAACCGCGAAACCGAAGCGATGAAGGACGGCTCCGATGCGATCGCCGACTGGCCGATCCTCAACGCCCTGGTCAATACCGCCTGCGGCGCCAGCTGGGTGTCGTTCCACCATGGCGGTGGTGTGGGCATCGGCTACTCCCTGCACGCCGGGATGGTCAGTCTGGCCGATGGCACCAGTTCAGGGTATGACAGGTTGCAACGCGTACTCACCGCCGACCCGGGCATGGGCGTCTTTCGCCATGTGGATGCCGGCTACGACGAGGCCATCCAGACCGCGAAGGAACGCGGCGTGGATGTGCCAATGCTGAAATAGCATGATCGCTTCCCTGGGCAGTTTTTTCGCGCATCATTTGCGGCGCTGGATTCCGGAGCCGTTTGTTTTTGCGTTGATTCTGACCTTGCTGGTTGGCGGATTGGCGCTGTGGTTGACAGACTCGGGCTTCGACGACGTTTCCGGCCACTGGTATCGCGGATTCTGGATGTTGCTGGAATTCGGCATGCAGATGGTGCTGATTCTGACCACCGGGTACGCGATTGCATTGTCGCCTGTGGCTGATCGGATCATCGGTCGGCTGGTCTCGGTGGCGAAAACGCCGGGGTCGGTCTATGTGCTGGTGATGATCGTCGGCGGGCTGTTCAGCCTGGTCAGTTGGGGCTGGGTCGTTCTGACGGCAGTCCTCGCACGCCAACTGGCGCAGAGCGTCAAAGGAGTCGACTACGCCTACCTGGTGGCCTGCGTGTATTTGTCCGGTCTGCCCTGGGTCGGCGGCTTTTCCAGTTCGATTCCACTGCTGCTCAATACCGAAGGCAATTTCCTGATCGAGTCCGGGGTACTGGAGTCAACCATTCCGGTTTCTGTGTCTCTGGGTGGCTGGGTCAACATCAGCATCGTTGCCATGTATTTTCTGACCGCCCCTTTGCTGATGTGGTGGTTGCGACCCACCGATCAGGCCACGCGGACGCTGGACGAGCTTCGCGACATCAAGGTCGAAGAAAGTGACAGCGTGGCCGAAGAAGCCTCGCGTCACCAACTCGACGGCTCCAGCGTCTCCGACCGGTTGAACAACGGCACCTGGCTGCAGACCATTATTGCGCTGATCGCGCTGTGGTACGTGGCACGCCACTTCGCGGCCAATGGCTTCGACATCAATCTCAATATCATGATCTTCACGTTCTTCGGTCTGGGTCTGCTGGCCCATCGAACGCCGATGCGCTACGTTGTTGCGATGAAACGCGCCTGCTCGAACGTATCCGGCATCATTTTTCAATACCCGTTCTATGCCGGCATCATGGGCATCATGATGTTCTCCGGCCTGGGAGCCATGATTTCGGAATGGATGGCCGCCGGTGCCACGATGAACACCCTGCCGCTGATCGCCCACTTCGCCGGCGCGGTGGTCAACTTTGCAATCCCGTCCGCCGGAGGCGAATGGGCCGTGATCGGCCCGTCACTGACCGAAACCGCATTACAACTCAGCGCCGGTCTACCGGAAGCCGAACGCCAGGCATTTGTTGCCCGCATCGCAATGGCCGTGGCTTATGGCGAAACATCCACCAACGCTCTGCAGCCATTTTTCCTGCTGGTCATACTTCCGATCATGGGCGCCGGTGTAGTCATCCACGCCCGCGACGTGATGGGCTACCTGGTCATGCCGTTCGTCTGTCTTTACATATTGGTAGCGCTGTTGGTCACCTTTGTGCCGATGTAAACGCGAAACGCTGGCTGATTGGCTGGCGTTGAACTGATACCATCGACGAAGTTCTTTGCTGTCAGGGCATCATTTTCATGGAAAATCCGGCGTCAACTGCTTATGTCGCTTTGCCGCAACTTTACGAGGGACTGGAGCGGCGCTGGCGTTCGCTGAAGACCGATCCTTCTCCGGTTGCTCGCTCACGTGAGGTCGTGGAAAGCGCCCTGTCCAGCGATCAGGCCATTTACGGGGTCAACACCGGGTTTGGTGCGCTGGCCAGCAAGCGCATTGAAGCCGACCAGCTCGGGCAGTTGCAGCGCAACTTGCTGCTGAGCCATGCCTGCGGAACCGGTGAGCCGGTACCGATGGAAATTTCCCGGTTGATGTTGCAGCTCAAGATTCATGCGCTCGGCCTGGGTCAGTCCGGGATATCCCTGCCGGTGTTTCGTCAGCTGCTGGCGTTCGCTGAGCACGATATCGTCCCGTTCATTCCCAGCCGCGGCAGTGTTGGCGCCTCGGGCGATCTGGCGCCGCTGGCGCATATGAGTTTGCCGTTGATCGGGCTGGGACGATGCTGGAACGTTGAGCGCAGCGGGTCTGAGCCGGCGGCCGATACGCTGGCTCGGGCCGGCCTGAAGCCGGTCAAGCTGGCCGCCAAGGACGGGCTGGCGCTGATCAACGGCACCCAGCTGATGCTGGCTTACGGAGCGTTTATTCTGCACCGGGCACTGCACTTGCTTGACGCAGCAGACATCCTCGGTGCGATGAGCCTGGAGGCTTTACAGGGCTCGGCCCGGCCGTTTGATGCCAGGGTCCATGCAGTGCGTCCCCACCCCGGTCAGGTCAAGGTCGCCGCGCATATTCGCCGCCTGCTCGAAGCCAGCGAAATCCTGGAATCGCACCGCGACTGCGGCAAGGTGCAGGATCCGTATTGCCTGCGTTGCATTCCGCAGGTGCACGGTGCCAGTCGCGATGCGCTGGCCCATGTCGTTCAGGTGATCGAGTGCGAACTCAATTCCGTCACCGACAACCCGCTGGTGTTCGACGATGGCGACATCATTTCCGGCGGCAATTTCCACGGCCAGCCGCTGGCTTTGACGCTGGACTACGCGGCCATTGCACTGTCCGAGATTGCCAGTATTTCCGAGCGCCGGACCTATCTGCTGCTGGAAGGCCACGATGGCTTGCCGAAGCTGCTGATGAAAGACACCGGCATCAACTCCGGCTTCATGATTCCGCAGTACACCGCCGCCGCACTGGTCAGCGAGAACAAGGTGTTGTGTCATCCAGCCAGCGTCGATTCCATCCCGACCAGCCTGGGCCAGGAAGATCATGTTTCGATGGGATCGATCAGCGCGCTGAAGTTGCTCAGCATCCTGCACAACGTCGAGCATGTCCTGGCGGTTGAAATGCTCACCGCCGCCCAGGCACTGGATTTCCGCGCCCCGCTCAAACCCGGTCTGGGCGTACGCCGAGCCCATCGGATGGTGCGCGAACGGGTCGTTCATGCTGATGAAGACTACGAAGTTGGCGCCGATATCGATGCCTGCACCCGCCTGCTGCGCTCGGGAGAGATGGTCGAAGCCGTCAGATCGGCGGTCAACGGATCTGAATGATGAAGCTGCTAAGGAATATTTCGATGCTTTACCGAGTGCCGGCAAATGGTGCGCTGGACGAGGTTAGTGGCGTCAGGGGCGCTGTCGTGGTCTGGGAGGGCGATACGATTCGCTATGCCGGGTCGGCCGCCGAACTTCCTGAGCAGTATGCATCGGCCGAAAGCATCGATGCCGGTGGTCGTTGCGTCATTCCGGGGCTGATCGACTGCCATACTCACCTGTGTTTCGGCGGCTGGCGTGGGGATGAGTTTGCCGCGCGTCTTGAGGGCCGGAGCTACCAGGACATCCAGGCGGCTGGCGGCGGGATCAACAGCACAGTCAAGAAAACCCGCGCAGCCACCCTGGAGACTCTGGTTGACAAGGCCGCCGTGGTTCTGTCGGATATGGCGAGGCTTGGTGTGACGACCGTCGAAGCGAAATCGGGATACGGCCTTGACTTCGACAACGAGCTAAAGCAGCTCGATGTCTACCGCCGACTCAGCACCACTCAGCCGGTCGATATCGTTCCGACCTTTCTGGGTGCTCACCTGGTGCCCGTTGAATATCGCGATCGGCGCGAGGAGTATGTTGCGCTGCTGTGTGAACGCCTGATTCCAGAAGTAGCCGAACGAGGCCTGGCTCGTTTCTGCGATGTCTTCATCGAAGAAAACGCCTTCAGCCTGGCCGAAGGTCGACGGATCCTGGAAACCGCGAAGCGCCATGGACTGGGGTTGAAGATCCACGCCGACCAACTCTCGTCAGGCGGCGGGGCCGGCCTGGCGGCCGAACTCGGAGCGGTGTCGGCTGAGCATCTGGAATATGCCAGCGATAAGGATATTGCCGCGATGGTCGATGCCGGCACAGTTGCTGTCAGTCTGCCACTGGCTTCGATGTACCTTCGGGAACCCTATTTGCCCGCCAGGAAATGGATCGAGGCCGGCGCCCGGGTTGCGGTAGCCACGGACTTCAACCCCGGCTCCGCACCCAGCTACCATCTGCATCTGGCCATGACGCTGGCCTGCATCAATCAGCAGATGAGTCCAGCCGAGGTTCTACGCGCGGCCAGCAGCCATGCGGCTCGTGCTGTTGGCATGGAACAGACTCACGGCAGCCTGATGCCGGGTTATCGAGCCGACCTGGCCATTATCGACGCGCCGGACATCAATCACTGGCTGTATCACTTCCGACCCAATGCGTGCGTGGCGACACTGAAAAACGGCACATGGATTCATCAGAGCTCAGTTTGATGCAGGGCGCAGGCGAGAGGTTCTGATTTCCAGATAGACCTGAGCCGTGGTCGGATCTGGCGCATTGTCGCCATCAACGACTGACAGTGTGGCAATTTCGCCTTCGGGCACGCCAAGCATCGAGTCGGTCAGGTTTTCCCATGTTCCATTTTCGAACCGGTCAATCGTGATATTGACCCATAGCGAATCGGTTGGAATCAGTGGGTCATCGACGGGGTCGACTTCCACCTGCAAGCGCCAGTTGCCGTCGGAAACGCTGCCGTCTTCCGCCGCAGGCATCAGGAATGCGGGCTCCCGGGCCTTGACGACCATTGCCGGCACCTGCCGGGCTTGCCCTTCCAGCCAGAGCGTAGTTTCGACCAGAAATTGTTGCTCACTGGCAAAACTGGAACCGGCGGCCAGCAACAGGCCGCCGGTCATCAAGACTGCGTGCAGGGACTTCAGTTGCGGAATCGCTCGGGAAGCACTTCCACATCCGGCTGATCGGCCCCTTCCTTCTGCACCGGCATCAGATCCTGCTTGGACACGCCCAGCAGTACGGCAGCCGACCCGGCGATGTAAATCGACGAATAGGTTCCAATGATGATGCCCAGAATCAGGGTGAAAGCAAAGGAATGGATGATCTCACCGCCAAAGTAAAACAAGGCGATCAAGACCAGCAGCGTGGTCAGCGAGGTCATGATCGTCCGGCCCAGCATCTGGTTGATCGACAGGTTGCACAGCTCGTAAGCGGTTCCCTTGCGCTTGACCGTGAAGTTTTCACGCAGACGGTCGTAGACCACGATGGTGTCATTGAGCGAGTAACCGATCACCGCCAGCAATGCGGCGACTACAGTCAGGTCAAAACTGACCTGCAACACCGATAGAATCCCGACCACCAGCAGCACGTCATGCACCAGGGCCGCGACGGCACCCACGGCAAACCGCCACTGGAAGCGGAAGGAAATGTACAGCAACACACCAAACAAGACATAAATCAGCGCCAACCCGCCCTGGTTGGCAAGCTCCTGTCCGACCTGGGGACCGACGAACTCGACCCGGCGCAGTTCAATATCCGGCGTTTGTTCGGACAGCGAACTCAGCACCCGGTTACTTAACTGGGCATCATCCTGATTATCCTGATCTGCCGGAATGCGGATCACGATATCGCGTGCGGTGCCAAAGGTCTGGACGGTGAAGTCGTCGAACCCCTCTTCGGCAAGCCGGGCTCGGACCTGCCCCAGATCCGGTGCTTCCGGGTAGGAAATCTCGATCAACGTGCCGCCGGTAAAATCCAGTCCGAAATTGATGCCCCGTACAAACAGCGAGGCAACGCCGACGGCAAGCAGGATGCCGGAAACAAGCAAGGCCAACCTGGCTTTGCCCATGAAGTTGATAGTAGTGTTGGACTTGATCAATTCCATTTCGAATCCTTTAGATCGCCAGCGACTTGACGCGCTTTTTGCGTCCGTAGATCAGGTTGACCACGCCGCGCGTACCGACAATGGCGGTGAACATCGAGGTCACGATACCCAGGCTCAGGGTGACCGCAAAGCCCTTGATCGGGCCGGTCCCGAACATGAACAGCACAATCGCTGCAATCAGGGTGGTGACGTTGGCATCGGCAATGGTCGAGAACGCCTTTTCATAACCGGCGCGAATGGCGGCCTGGGGCGTGTTGCCATTGGCCAGTTCCTCGCGGATACGCTCATAAATCAGCACGTTGGCATCGACGGCCATACCGACGGTCAACACGATTCCGGCAATGCCCGGCAGGGTCAATGTGGCCCCGAGCAGTGACAACAACGCAATGATAAGGACCAGGTTTACCGACAGTGCCAGATTGGCAATCAGACCAAAGACCTTGTAGTAAATGGCCATCAGGACCAGGACCAGCGCAAATCCGATAATGACCGAGTTGAAGCCCTGGTCAATATTGTCCTGGCCGAGGCTGGGCCCGACCGTGCGTTCTTCGATAATCTGCATCGGTGCGGCCAGCGCACCGGCCCGCAACAATACCGCCAGCTGCGCGGCTTCGGTGGCCGAGCCCAGACCAGTGGTCTGGAAACTGCGCCCGAACGGCTCGCGGGTAACCGCGGCCGAAATCACTTCCTCGATCCGGCGCATGCTGCCAACCTCTTCACCGTCGACCTCGCGGGTCTCCGGCCGGTATTCAATGAATACCACCGCCATGCGGTTGCCGACATTCTGGGTCGTATGATCAAGCATCCGGCGAGCTCCGACCGGATCGAGTGTGACGACCACATTGGGCTGGCCGGACTGCTGATCGAAACCGGCCTGGGCGTTGATCAGATTGTCACCCGAGGCGATGACATCGCGCGACAGCAGAATCGGATTGTCATTGCGATCGAAGTAGAGGCGCGACTGCGGCGGGATTCGGCCGGTGCGCTGAGCTTCGAACGGGTCATTCTGTTCGTCCACGCCGCGATATTCGACGGTCGCGGTGGATCCCAGTACCTGCTTCGCACGGGCCGTATCCTGAACACCCGGCAGCTGAATGACGATGCGATCGGCACCCTGCTGCTGGATGACCGGTTCGGATACCCCCAGCTCATTGACACGGTTGCGCAGCGTAGTGATGTTCTGTCGAAGCGCAGTTCGCTGGAGCTCAAGCAGCGCCTCTTCGTCAACCGTGGCCCGGAAATTGAACGTTTCCGATCCTTCGTTCTGTTCGAATACGAGATCTTCCAGCTCACGGTTGACCAGGCTCAAGGCCTCGTCGCGATCATCCGCCGAGCGAAGTTCGGCAACGACTTCATTGCGGTCCATCCGCACCGAGCGATAGCGAATGCCATTGTCGCGCAGAATATTGCGGATATCGGTGACATAGCGTTCCAACTGCTGGGTACGCGCCGTGTCCATATCGACCTGCATCAGAAAGTGGACTCCCCCCTGCAGATCCAGGCCAAGCACCATCGGCGCCGCGCCCAGCGTCTGCAACCAGGGAGGCGTGGCCGGAGCAAGATTCAATGCGACCACGTAATCCTCACCCAGGCTGTCGCGCAGCGCATCGGCTGCTCGGGTCTGGCGATCAACGTTGCCCAGGCGAACCAGCAATCGCTGCGGCGCGAACTCGATCTGCCCGTATTCGATGCCAGCGGTATCGAGAATGGTCTCGACCCGGCTGGACATGTTCTGGTCCAGTTCGAATCCGCGAATGGATGACACCTGTACCGCGGGGTCCTCTCCATACAGGTTGGGCAGCGCATAGACCAGTCCCAGACCGATCACGATGACCAGCAGGGCGTACTTCCAGGGTGGGAATCGGTTCATTGACAGAACTCTTTATCTGTTGCGATCAGGATTGAAAAAGAATGAACATCAGCCGGCCGAGTCGATCGTACCCTTGGGTACGACCTGGGCGACCGCGTGCCTTTGCAGCTTGATCTCGATGCCGTCGGCCAGTTTCAGTGTCACGAAGCTGTCGCTGACCCCGGTAATCCGGCCCAGCATACCGCCGGAGGTGATGATTTCATCACCGGCAGACAGCCCGGCAACCAGTTCACGGTGCTGCTTGTTGCGCTTCATCTGCGGGCGAATCAGCAGAAACCAGAAAATCACAACAATCAGAATCAGGGGAATGAACGAAGCAAGCGTTCCACCGGGAGGCGGTGCGCCGTCTTGCGCCATTGCGCTGGCAATCAGAAAATCCATGGCTCTATCCTTGACGATTTAATGAATCAAAATACGGCTCGATAAAGACATGGGGTCTGTCGGGCCGGAAACAAACGACGAATTATCGCACAGGACCCGAGTGGTAGCCAGACGGATTGGATACCCGAAACGGCTGGCAGCGCCACGAGGCACTGCCAGCCGGGAAGCTCAGTAGAGTTCCGGAGTAAAGCGGTTGCGGAAGATCCGATCGACAACGCCGGAACGAAGCGTCAGGTTGTCAAGCCACAGGTCGAACGCAGCTTCTGCGCTGGCGTCAGAGGTGACCTGGAAGCTCACGGAGGCCGAGATCGATCCGGCCGGCACTTCATTGAGTCGCACCAGCAACGGCTGCCAGACACCGGCACTGTGGCCGAACTCGGCAGCTTGACCGAGGGTACCAAGCGATGATCCTGAGCAATCGGCTCCGGAATAGAAGACGGTTTCGGCGCTGACCAGCGGAGCTTCACCGAATGCCTGGTTGGTGAGAACACTGGCACCCAGCGCAAACTGATCGGTCAGCCCGTCCAGCGGTACGCACTGGCTGAGCGAGTAGCTGGCACTGGTGCCGCTCTGGTGCAGGATTCGAACGGCTCCCGAGCTCAACAGCCCATCGCGGTCGGCTGCCGACCAGCGCAACTCACCGTTGGCCGGATCGACGTCGGTCTGCCACTGTCCCAGCGTGCTGTCGAGGTTGGGGTTGCGCAGCAGGTTGGTACTGCCCACCTCGAAGTCGAGCAGATAGTCGGTTCCGGGACTGCCGTCGCCCTGGCCGTCGAGGAAGTTGTTGTCGAAATCCCGAATACTGCCGCACACTGCCAGGCGGTATTGACCGGTCGGCAACGACCGGTTTCCGGCTATCCGCACAACCGCCCGCTTCTGCGCTGCCTGATAACTGACCGAATCCAGATCAATATCGGAGACTTCGGTGCAGTCGACCGGAGCACCGGTACCGCGTGCGGTCATGTCGAACAACCGGTAATTGGCCACATTGTTGGCCGCCTGCGGATCGGTGCCGCCCGGTGCGGTAAATACACCGCGCGAGAATTCCGGAATCACCTGGGTGATCGAGGCCTCTGTTGCCAGTCCGGTGGTCAGGCGACCGAACTCTGTCGCGTGGGCCGAATAGACCTCGTCAATCCGGGGTGGCTCGGTCGGAAGCTCGTCTTCTCCGAAAGCGAAGAAGTGCGCATTGTCGAACAAGGCCTCCAGCGGGAACGCATTGCCACCCGGGAAGTTCAGGTTCAGGGCGACCAGTGCCGATCCGGCGCCGGCAACCGCACCCGGCGAAACCGAGGCACTCAGCGGCAACCAGGCACCGGCGGTGTCATTGGCCACATCATTGCTGACAAAGCCCTGGAGAATGCCGGTACAGTCGCTGCCACTATGGAAGGTCATGGATGCCGTCGCAATCACCGGGTCCGGATCACCGATCGGATCGCTGATCAGGGTACGTGCCTGAACCGCGTATCCACGCACCAGCTGACTATCCAGCTGGACGCATCGGGTCACGGCGTAGGCCGTCGGTGCACCGCTTGCCGGAACAATACTGACCGCTCCGGAGCTGGCAGCACCGCCGGAATCCTGAGCAGGATCATGGCTCATGAAGTCGTCTTCATTGACGCTCCAGTTGGCAAAGCCCAGATCAACGTCGAAATTCGGGTTGGGCAGAAGATTGTCCCAGGCCACACTGAATCGCAGCGAATACGGATCGCCCGATATGCCATCGCCGTTGCCGTCCAGGCCATTGCCATTGAAGTCTTCGAGCTCGGGACAGGCAACCAGGGTGTAATCACCTGCCGCAAGTCCAAGCTCGGAGGACACCGTCAACAAGGTGGTGCGATCCGCGCCGGAATAGCTGGCACTACTGATAAATCCGTCATCGGCAATTGAACAAGTAACCGAACCGGCGCTCAGGAAACCCTCAAGCAAACGGAAATTGCCCAGGTCACTGGCAGTGGCGCTCATCGGCTTGTCGAAACGCACGGTCAGGCGAGTGGTTGCGCTGGTCAGATTGGCACCTTCGATGAGTTCGTCACCGTCCGGCGCTGCCACCGCACCGACAGAAAACACGCTCGGCGCATCCAGGTCATCACCGACCGCAAACGGACCGATCGTCTCGGCATCTCCGACGTTTCCAGCGACATCGATCGGGCGGATGTGGAAATACCACAAGCCATCGGTCAGCACATCACTATCCACGCCAGTCGCCGCGTCACCCAGATTCTGTTCCAGGTTGGGTCCCGCTGTCGGATTCTCGTTGAAGACGTAGCTGTAGCCGGACAGACCACTGACCGCGTCTCCGGCGTCGGTGGCCGGACTCCAGGACACGCTGATCACATTGTCCGGAATGGCCGGATCGCCAGGCACGTGGGTCGAACTGTCCAGATCGAACGGACCGGTCGGTGCGGTCGCATCGATCCAGTATGGTCCGACACTGACCGTGCCCGAGCAATTGCCGGCGTTGTCGCAGGTTCTGAGATGGAACCAGTGATCGATGGCATCGGCCAGCGGCTCACTGGATACTGTATGCGGGTCACTTCCCTGGGTCACCTCGATGGTCTGATCAGGTTCACTGATCGAGTTGTTGGAAAACAGCACCGAATAGCCGGCAATGCCGGAACCGGCGCTGGCACCCGACGGATCCAGGTCCTCGGCACCGGCCCAACTCATGTCAATCACCGGGCTGTTGTTCCATTCCTCGATGACATGTGACGTGCTCTCGACGACCGGATTGACCGGTGCCAGCAGATCGCGGGCAAAAACCGTGACCGCCTGGTCAAACCGGGCGGCCACGTAGATATGCGCGTTGTCCGGACTGACCGCAACGCCACTGGCGCCCCAAAGTCCGATCACACCGCCGAGATTGTTGCGCTTGACTTCTTCGTAGCTCAATTGTCCGAAGGCGGGATCGGAAGCGCCGGTCTCACGGCGCATGACCGTTAGCGTGCCCGGTTCGGCTTCGGTGCCGTCCGAGGCCGATACCACATAGACCAGTTCGCCATCCGGGCTGACCGTGACTCTCAATGGTTCTTCCAGTCCTTCGACGTCACCGCTGCCTGCCTGAAGGTGCTGCACGAAATCGAGATCGCCATTGGACTGACGAGTGAAAACCGCCACTGAATTGCTGTCCCGACCAGTCGCATAGAGCTGCTGACCCGCTGGCGCGAGCGCCAGGCTGGACGGCGACTGAATGCCCGACACACCCCCAAGCGTGTTGACCACCCGGTTGCGATAGCTCAGACGTCCGTTGTCCCCGAGATTGCGGTTGAAAACTGCAATGCTGTCATCCGACTGCCCGGCCACATAGACCCGGCTGTCATCAGGCGAAACTATGATCGACGCCGCATTTCCAATACCCTGAATCTCATTGCCCAGTGGATCATCCGTACCACGCTCCAGATGCTGCCTGAACAGCAGCTCGCCGCTGGCCGCATCGCGGCTGAACACGACCACGTGGCCCGGCGCACCGCCGGCCGCAATGTAGGCATTGTCGCCATCAGGGCTGATGGCTACCGAACGCGGACCCAGAAGGCCGCTGATGGGCGGTGCCAGCGAAGGTTCGGGCTGGTCGCCGTTGAACAGGACCTGGGCCACGCTGAGCGTACCGTAGTCGGGACTGCTGTCATCGTTGTTCCGGTCAAAGGTCACCACGGCATTGTCTGCCTGGGCAACTGCGTAGACATGCCCACCATCGGCTGAAAGCTGCAGATCGGCAAAGCCGTTGATACCGACGATATCGCGGCCCTGGGCAATCAGGTAGTCACTGACTCTGACCGCGCTCAGGGCGTCAAGCCCGCCGGTTGCCGGATCACGAGCAAAAACAACCAGTTCATCGGCAGTGCGTGAGGCCACATAAACATGCCCACCATCCGGGCTGGCCACGGCCAGGCTGGCCGGGTCGCTCATGCCCTCGACGGTAACGCCGTTCTGCTGGGTTTCCACATAGACCAGCGTCTGCTGAGAGTCGACAATCACGCCGCGACCGGACGCTTTCCCAATCGTCGCCTGGCTGGGATCGCTCAGGTTGACGAAGAAGTCGCGCTGCTCAGCACCATTCGCATTGGCCAGTATGGTCACCGGAATCTGGCGTGAGACCTGGCCCGGCGCGAAGCTCAGCGTACCGCTGTCGGCGACATAATCAACGCCGGCCACAGCGCTGCCATTGGCCGTGGTCCAGTTGACGCTGACTGAATCCGTCCACTCGTCACTCAGGCTGACCCGGAAGACGGCCTGCCTGGTGCTGCCGACCGCCGGCTCGGACACCGTAATGTCTTCGATATTCAGTTCCGGCACCGTGTTGTTATCAATAATCACGGCCTCTCCAACCGACTTGAGGAAGCCGACGCCGGTCGATGGATCCGAGAGTTCAACAAAGAAGTGGCGGTTGCCATCGGCAATATCATTACCGCAAACGGTCACACTGATCTGGGTTTCCAGATCGCCGGCATTGATCGTTCCGGTGCCGAAATCCTGCAGGTAGTCGATTCCAGAATTGCAATCGGAACCGCCAGTTGCCGCATCGCTGCCCGCGCCATCGGCGGTGGCCCAGGAAAAGGTTGTCGGTTCCTGGGTCGCCTGGCCCAGGGTGACGGTAAACACTGCCTCGGTGGTTGTCCCGGCATCACCTTCAGCAACCTCGATGTCGTCAATACTCAATGCAACCAGTCCTTCGAGCATCTCCGGATCCAGATCCAGGCGACGTGCCGCACCACGCTCGCCGATGGCCACCATGGCGACCAGCTCCTCATTCAGGTAGATCAGAGCCTCATCACCTTCGCGAGCAGTACCCGGAATACGTTCACCGACCGAGTTCATCGGAACGCGCAGCGCGTAGCCGGAACCCAGCGCGGTTTCCTCACCCAGTTCGTAGCGCGCAATCGGCCCGCTCTCCCAGGCCGGGACATGCAGCGTCAACTCACCTTCGATGACCGGATCGCCAAACCAGCTGACCTGGCCATAGAGAAGATGATCCGGTTCGGAAATGGTTGCTTGGGCACTGCTTGCAGCCAGTGCCAGAAAAGCCAACCCGAACAGGGTCCTTGATAGTGTCATTGCGTTGCGGTGCATGACTAGTTCCCCGAGTAGGAATAGGTTTTGAAGAAAATGCGAATATCCGAGACGCCTTGACCATCACGCTCATCGGTATCCGGTATCAGTTGGCCGTCGATAAAGGTATCCAGACCTTCGTTCGGGTCGGCCAGCAGGCTGCCACCAGGAATGATGACAATCCATTCGCGGTTCCACACCGATCGCCCGATCAGGCGCGAGTCCGTTGTCACCTGGCTATCGTCGAACGGTTCGGTGAAGTGATGTGCCCGGAACTGTGAGTAACGGCGCACCTCGTTGAACGCATCGGATAAGGAATCGGCCAGCGGCAACCAGTTGGCATTGTCCAGATCCTGCGATCCCAGCGGGAACGGCACCGGCAGAACCTGGTCGATAACGTGCCAGTTACGCACACGGAAATCACCCGAAGCAGGAGTCCGCAGCACATCGGCGCCGACCGGGAACATATAGATACGAGGTGTCTCGGTCAGCGGCAGTTCAGCATAATCACGGAACCAGGTTCCGACTGAACGTACCTTGGTGGCAAACCGGGTCGGATCGTAGGTGCTGTCGCCCGGCCCCAACGGCCAATGGAAGAAATTCAGTCCAAAACTGACCGTGGTCGGAAAACGGAATACCAGGCCTGGCAATGGGCCAGCGGATTCCGGCTGCGGCGGCCGGGCGAATCGACGAAACTCGGGCAAGGCCCACAGATTGTTGACCCTGGCCTCGGAAAGCACCTGGCGCCAGGCCTCATCACCCTCTTCGTCATCGCGCAGACGATACAACTCGCGCCGCAGTGAGAAGCGGTTGGTTTCGACCTGTGGGTTATTGAATCCCAACTGGCCCTTGAGCACTTCGAAGTTCTGGGACATACGCCCCATGGGATCGGCCAGGCCACTGGAACTGGCAACCGGCTCGCCATCGAGAATCTGACCCAGCGAGCGTTCACGAACGATATCGGTCAGGAAAGTCTGACCAGCTTGCGAGTCGCTGCCCAGCAGATTGGTTTCATAGTCGTAGGCCGCAGCGGCCAGATAGACATAGCGTGCTGCCATATCGAACGCCGCCCGGTACTTCTGCAAGGCATCGTTGCGGAAGATCCGAAACGCCATATCCTGGTAACGATACTCCTGGGTTGCTGCCGCGCCAGTCTTGCGGAACTGAACCAGCTCTGCCATCAGGCGCTGACCTCTGGCTAATTCTTCGAGATAGCTTCGATAGAGCTGCTCAATGGCTTCGATGCGTGAAAACATCTCCATCCGCAGCAAGGGCTCACGCCGCAGCAACTCGTCGAACTGTCCTTTCAAACCGTACAGTTCGAAGCGCGAATCCAGGGTCTGAACTTCAAGCGCGGCCAATTGGCCAACATCGTCCTGACCCGCCGCAACCCCGTTGGCTGCCAGCTCAAGCCCTTCACCAATGACATTGGTGACCGAATTGACGGCAATTCCAACCGACTTGATGCCGCACCGTGCCACGGAGAAGATATCCCCGCCTGCAGCCACACCGGCAATCGTGTTCTTGGGTACGCACTCGGACGTGGCCTCCATCAATCCGCCAGCCAGATCGCCGGCGGCCTTGGTCGCCTTGGCCGTCTGATTGAGCGTCTGAATGGCGATATTCATTCCATTCAAGGTTGCGCGCTCGCTATTGGCGATGTTGAGTTGAGACTCGCGCAATGCAAATGTCGCTTCGATATCGGTGATGATTCCCTCGACTTCGGTGCTGAGGTTTTCGTACTCGCGCAGTGCCCGAACCAGGTCCAACCGGGCTGAAAACATATCGTGAAGAATGTTCTGCATCGAGCCGGTCGCGCGCCGCCGCCCGGTCCATTCCGGTGGCTTGCCGAAGGAGAAACCAAAGGCGGGCGAGTCGTAGGTAACGTATTCCACTGACAAGTTACCTTCCGGTTTCGGTCCCAGCGAACAGCCGGAACTCAGAGGTGCCGATGGACAGTCGACATCGGTAAATGCTGCTTCCTCATCAAAGTCAAAGAAGTTGACGCCCTGCAACGGACCGTATTCGGCAGTGAATCGATCCAGCTTGACGTCACCTTCGATGTCAAAACCTTCAAGCAGCTGGGCCTGCTGGCCAACCAGCTCCATGACATCAACGTAGAGGTAATGGTAGACATCCGGACCATCGTAGCCGGTCGGGTAAAGACCTCCCGGACCGATATCATCGGGATAGGGATAACCGAAGATCTCGATCAGGCGGTTTTTGAAGTCTGTTTCCGTTGCCCGCGAATTGGCAAACTGGTCCGCTTCGGAATCCTGGTTCAGCCGCAGCATGCGGTTGAGCTGATTGGCAAAGTCCCAGGTCTTGACGGCATTGTCCAATGCACTCTGGGCACGGTCATAAACCTGCTCAAAGTGGGTTTCCCCATCGTCGACGCGAGCTGGATCAATGTCGAAGGGAACCACGTCGCGCGCCAGCCCCAGCGGGTTGAGTCCGCGATCGGCGCCGTCAAGCTGCGCCTGAATGCCATCGAAGTGCGCCACGATTTCATCGAGTTCGTCGACCGTGGTGCGATCAATCTGCTGGATACCCAGATTGCCGGGATCCGGATCCTCATCCGGCAGGATGGCATTACCCACCACCCAGTCGAAATAGGCGCCCTGCCCGGCCCGGCGAGCCCATTCGGACAGGCCCCAGGCGCGCCCTTCATCCTCATCCTTGTAGCCTTGCCACTGCGCATTCGGATCTTCGACATAGAACTGTCGGTAAGTCAGGTTGACGATCTCGGCACCGGTGCGTGCCTTGGCCGCGGCCAGGGTGGCGAACTTGCGCTCGTCGAAGAAATCGACCTGCAGCGGAACGCCAGCCACTGGAACGGCCTCGGCACGCGGTTCCCAGGTAAAGAACGGGTTGCGCAACAGTTCGTAATGCGTCTTGACCCCGGTCAGGTAGTGACCCCAGGCATCGCCGTGACCCTGGGGATACTGGATCCGGGCGTCGAATTCGTCGATCACGCCGTCGTTGTTGAAGTCCGAAATGCCATAGTTGAGCGCATAGGCCACTTCACCATTACCGGTGGTGAAGTTCCAGAACAAGCGGTTGTAAACCGGTGATGCCGAGGTCGTTGCCTGCGAGGTGTCACGACCGCGCAACAGCACCAGCTCTTCTTCCAGCACCGAGGCGAGCTGATTCTCGAACGGGAAGATGCTGGGGGCGACGCTGGCAAACTCACCGCTAGTCAGAAGACCGATGGTCGGATCCTGGGCGTCGGCGTAGGCCTCGTTGCCCAGCAGCGCGTAGAAATCGGCGATCCGGCTTGAGATATTGAGAATGGCGGCATTGGCCGGACCGTAATCAACGGGGGGCACGGCGTTGACCGACAAATCCAGCGCCCGGCGCATGACCGTCGTATAGGCCTCGATCAATCCGATCTCATTGAGCACGGCCGGATTCGAGGTCAGCGGAATATCGCCCTCGTAGCGCTCGCCCAGCTGAGTCAGCATGCTGGCGATGGTATTGCTCGGCCCGGAATGGAAGTCCTGAACCCGGGCTTCGAAAGGATTCAATCGGGCAACGACACGCTTGACCCAGCCCAGGGCAAGTTGGGCGCGCTGGTCCAGTGGTGTTCCGCCAGGCCCGCCGGCCCACAGGCTCCAGTTGGTGTCATTGCCACAAACCGGCAGGCCGCGATAGCGGGCCAGATACCAGTTGTCCGACAAGGTCTGGATATTGGCACCCTCAACCACGATTTCGACAGCGCCTTGTGGATCATCAACGGGGAATCGCTGCCAGCCGTTGAGCTGACCGGTATCCGGATTGGGCAGCGGCTCTGGCGGCAGACCGGTGAGGTCGGGCTGGAAGTACCATTCGAACTCCAGCGCATCGGGATTGCCGCCAAAATCACCGGAATGGCGCAGCGTGATCTGCTCGTCGAAAATATTGTCCGGCGAGATCACATTGAGCTGTCCCTGGTAGGACGAAAAGATTTCAGGCGTTGCCGGTGGCAACGGGTCGACCAGACAATCGACGCGGATGATCTGAACACTGACCGGTGCCGGATTGAGGGTCGGATCGTTGTTGAACGCAAGCGTGACCCAGCCCACCGACTGAGTAGCCCCCGCACTCAGAGCCGCCGAGACGCCAACCGCCTGGAAAGGCTGAATAAATCCTTCGCCGCCCGGGTCGTCAAAGGCCACCAGCAACTCACCGCGCGCCACATCCCGCGGAGTGGTACAGGTGCGAATACCGGTATCCGGATTGGTCTGGCTGGCCTCGCAAATGGTTTCGATCCCGTTGGGGTTGCGGGTCAAACGGAACAGCGCTTCGATGGCCTCGACCCAGGAGCATTCATCACCCAGCGTATCGCAGGCCTTGGTTGAATCCTCGGCTGCGTCCGGGCTGGATCCGTCAAGCGCCTTGAGCAGCTCGACTTCGCGGAAACTCATCACGTTAAGGAGCAAAAACGGCTCGCCGGCCAGGCTGTCGTCGAACTCACCGCTGAATATCAGGCGCTGGTTGATCGGGTCGAAACGCAGGCGCTCACGAATCGAGACCGGCAAGCTGGTCAGTCCGTCACCGCTGCCGGTGATGACCTGCCAGCCGGTTTCCGGATCCAGCTCGGTCGCCAAGCCTTCCAGGGCGTCCAGGCGGACAAAACGCGGATTGAGCGGATCCATCAACTGGACCAGTGAGTCCTGAGGCTCGGCGCCGCCGGTGGCTTCCATGGCTTCGCGGAATTCATCGAACACGACTTCGACCGCATCCTGCTGAAAGATATTGGGCAAACCGCGCTTTTGCTTGAGCAGGGTTTCACCCGGAATCAACTGGGGCGCTTCGGCCGGCCAGGTGAAGGCATATTCCACGGCAATGGGATTGGAAGGAGATTCGGTGCCCCCCTGATCCTCCGGCAGCCTTGCCATCCAGGGAATGCAGTTGCCTTCCGCGACATCCGGCAAGTCGTCGTTGCTGACGTCATAAAACATCCCCGGCTGAAGCGGATACCAGAAAAGCATGGCGCCCTCGCCGGCCGACTTGCTCCACAGCCCGTTCTTGTAATCCTTGAAGAACGGTGGCGGTGGCTGCGGATCATTGGCGGCCTGACCGACAGCGATCGACTCATCACAGCCCGGCAGGATGGACAAGGGGTAGGGTGGCGTGACGGCGGTCCCGGCCTCACCGCCGAACTGGAATCCGTCGAATCCGGCCCCGGTGGCGGTGACATAGAACACGCGGAAAGCCCAGCGGTTCATGTCCTCATTCCAGTACTTGACCAGCACATACGGATCGGTTGCCGCCGTCAGGTCACCGGGCAGATTGATACCGAAGTCGGCGCGCAGGGCAAACAGCGCGAGAATGCCCGAGCCGGTATTGGACGGTGCGAAAAAGGCGTGCGTGGCGTTGGGGTTGTAACCAGGCTGGCTGGCAACGGGCTGCTGATAAATGCGCAGCTCCGGAAACTGGGTCGGACTGAGCGGTTGCTGTCCCAACACTTCGGCTCCAACCTCGGAGGCAACAATAATCCGCTCCGGGTCCAGCGGCCAGTCCGGCGCGTAGTTGATCGCCCGTTGCGGCCAGTAAATGCCCATGGCATTGCGCCGATACCAGGCAATGGTCATGTCCTTGTCGGCATCCTGAAGACGATTGGGCCGAACCTTGTTGACCGGAATGATGTCGCCGGTACGGGCTTCACGATCGTAGGCGGCGTCCTGGCCAACGCCGTCATAAAACGCGGCGCTACGCAGCACGTATCCATTTCGGGATGGCTGATTGTGGTAAGGCTCGACGATCGGCTCACCGATGTCCCAGCGAACGTTTTGCGCATAGTCCGGCGACTGGTTGGCCCGGAACGTCCGCACGACCTCAATCGACAGCGGATACTCAAATGGGTCCGCCGATGCCCCCTCGGCGTACATCAATACGGTGAAACCCGGCTCTGTGGCCGTCATGACACCGGCATTGACTGCCGCCCCACTGGACTGGGCCTGCGGGGGAAAAAGACTGACAAAGCGAAATGCGCTGCCCGCTTCATCGGTTTCAACCGGCGCGCCTGCGATATGCACCTGATAACACTCAGCGTCATTGGCCGGGGTGCAGGCCTGACTCGGCCAGGCAGTACGGCCAACCGCAACGATTCGGCTGCTGCTGCCAGGCGGTTCACCCTCCACCTTCCAGTGAACTTCGACGCCATCAATGGCATCCAGCACCTTGAGCACAGCGGCATCGGAACCGGCCGGGCGCGCCCAGAAAAACAAACGCCCGATCGCATCAAGCACCAGCTCACCGTCAATATAGATATCCGGCACCGCACCCAGGTCCGACGTATCCGCACTTTCAGGAGCGGGCACAGTCTCACCGACCAGCCAGGTCTGAATCTCGAACCACACACCCTGGAAGTTGAGGTTGGCAGCAAAGCCATTGCGCCCGGCCGGCGCACTGAGCGTGGCTTCCTTGCCAAAGGTCAGATCGCCACTGAAGCTGCCGCCAACATACAGGTTTCCGACATCATCACTACTGATGGTTGTCAGTTCCGCATCGCCGGCTCCGCCAGCTTGTCCGGGCACACCGCCGCTGGAATTGTAGCGATCGCCGCCGGTGACCCAGGTAAACGTCCCGTCGTCACGGGTTGCAAGTGCGACAAACAGATCACGCTGAGCGGCCGCCTGAATTGTGCCATCCACATTGTCCTCGACGAAGGTCGCCGTGTCCGAAAACTGCCCGGCCAGGAAAACCCCGTCGTCGTTGACCACCAGATCACGCCCCTGCCCCCCGGATGCAGACCGACCCCATGTCCAGAGACCATCGCTACCGCTCATCCGGGTCACGGAAGCGCCAGTCTGGGCAAGGCTGCCAGAGGCGCCCGGGTCTGGCAGGCTGACCGGGGCCATGGTCTCGCCGGCAGCATAGAAATCTCCTTCCGGCCCGATCGCCACAGCACTGAGCAACAGATCTTCGGGAACGCTTCGCAACCAGGACCAGGTCGGTGTTGTCCCGGAGACATTGGAAAGACGGGCTACAAACTGGCGCGAGGCCGGCTCGAAACCGTCAAAGAAAAGCTGCTGCTGGTCATCAAAGACCGCCACATCGTCAAGGTAAAGTCCGGTGGCCGCGAGAGATGAGCCCTCGCCAAGCACCCACTGAAAACGCACGTCGGACTCTCCGATCAGGCTACTCAGATTGACCGACACTTTTTGAAAGTTGGGCCACTGGCTGCTGGTATTGCACCAACCCTGACCACTGACCGGGTTGCCTTCAAGCCCGTTTCCGCTACCGTTGTAACCACCTTGAGTAAATGCTGAACCGGGGAACCGAGACCAGGTGACACCTCCATCGGTTGAATAATCCAGTGTGGCCACGTCAAAGCATCCACCATTGGCTTCGTCGAGTTGGAACTTGTGAGCAAACTCCAGGTGTGGACTGCTGGCATTGCTGAGATTGAAGGATCGAGACAAGCGAAGGCGATTGAAGGCAACACCGGAGGTATTCGGGATAAACATCGTGCCAACACCATTGGCGTAAGTATCCGAAGTGACCTGCCAATTACCTTCAACCGCATCGAATTCCGCACCGCCAGCGCTGGTTGCGGGTAAATTGGTGCCGCCAATGGTGATCTCCCCGCTGTGCGTACCTAGCAGCATGGCCCGACCATCTTCGGAAATATCCAGGTCCAGAATACGCGTAGCATTGCTGCCGTTGGCCCCATCATCGAAAACCCAGCGCCAGCGACCGTCCGAGTCCATGGCGGCAACAAAATGCTGGGACGGGTAGCTGTTGTTCGGGCAACTGCCGCCCTGACCAAGTGTCTGATCGAAGGCCGGTTCCGGATCATCGGCCGGGGTATAGAACCGAAGCTGGCACTGGTAGTGACCGCCAATAATGACCGTCGCCGGCGTTTGCGGAATGGTGCCCGGATCACCGGGTATCACCCCGATGCCGGTGACCTGATCAACCTTTTGACCGGTTGCTGCCTTGGCCCAGACCCAATCGCCATCAGGGTCGAGTTTGGCAACGAAGAGGTCTTCTTCAAGGCTGGCCGAGGCCAGTTCAAACGGCCCGAAATCTGCCTGACCAACAAACGTGCCGGTGACGTACACAAAACCGGCCTCGTCCACGGCAACGCCGATCGCACGATCGGCCCGGCTGGATCCGGCGCGCGCAACCCACTGCAGGTTGCCGGCCTGATTGTAGCGGGCGACAAAGACGTCCTCATCACCGCGCGAGGTGACAAAGGAGGAACCACCGAACAGTGCTTCGCCGCGAAAGCCGCCGACGACGTAGAGATCGCCATTGGGGCCGACTGCCGAATCCTCGACGCGATCGTCAAGATTGCCGCCGGCCGCAGTCGGCCAGACTGCCAGGGACGGCGCACTGAGAGTCAGCAAAGCCAGTCCGAGCAGAAGGCGACCGGGATTGATGGACTTGGAAAATTTCATGGCCATCCTCACTGATTCAACAGGGGCACGGTGGAAACACGGCGCATCCGGAACGTACCGGATACAAAAATGGTCGAGCGATGAATACCCGAGATGGCTTCGGTGTAGCTGCCAGCAACTTCTCCATCACCAAATTCGGGTCGATCCAGTCCTTCCGGATCGTCCTGCGCGAAGAAAAACTCGATTTCGCGAGTCACCTCGTAGGCTTCTTCGCGAAAATTCAGAAACTGCGGATCCAGATTGTCGTGATCCGGATGGAACCGGTGCAAGTAGGGATTGGTCGGGAATTCAGGATCGAGCACGATGGTGCCCGACAAGGCGCCGTTGGGGCCAAATGCGCCGTCCATTTCCAGCTCCTTGCCCGGGAAATCGTAAGCCGCCGTGCTGACGCGAATACCGACCGGCTCACCACCCCTCAGCACCGCCCCGGTGTAGTTCGGGATCAGGTTGTCCTGCGTGACCAACACGAAGCGGCCAGGCGTTTCGGTGTTGAAAAACCCGGGGTTGTCAGGGTCCGGCACTTCCGTGCCGTCTTCCCACATCTGGATCACTTCCTTGAGCAGGCGAGTGGTTCCACCCGCATCGACGTGCATCAATACCCGCATCGGAAAATCTTGCCCGGTCGGTACCGGGATAACCCCGCCCTGTTGCGCCATGCTGACGCCGTCAACGCTGATCACCCCGACCCACAATCCGGCAAATCGAGGATCCGCGCTGAGCAACTGACCATCCTGGGAGCGACGCGGAGAGTTCGAAGACACGCTAGCCAGGGGTTGCGAAACCGATGCAGAGACCTCGAGCAAGCGGCGGGCACCAAAACCATTGGTGATCTCCAGGATATGACTGGCCTCGTTGGCTAACAAGTCTGCCCGGCGAACACCCAGACGCACAATCACTGCCTCATCAACCGGCAAGGAGATATTCATGACCTCCGGCAAGACCGGCCAGAATATCTCGGCATTGACCTCGTCGGTCTGTTGAATGGCCAACGGCACGGGCACGTCGGAATCCAGACGCCGGATCTGAATCTGGTTACCCAGTCCACTGAAATTGCGCAGGGTGAACCGATCACGCGACAGACCTTCACCAAAATTCAGCCGGCTGCCAAACTCCAGCTCGACTTCCATCGGGCCCTGATAATTCGATCGTCCGCGGGTAAACACCCAGTAGGCCTTGCCGCTGGCGATACGCTCGATATGCGGCTGAGTCACTTCGACCCATTCGCCCTGCCCGTTCAAGGTAAAGATGGACTGGTCGGCGTGGGCCTCGGAGCCGGCAAACCAGTTGGTAAAGGTGGGAGGCTGATCCGGATCGACCGGAAAACCGGTGAACTGGAAGTCATCACTGCGCCAGCGCATGCGGCGCATTTCCGGACGGCCCTCGATACGCAGCTCCACCGGCTGACTGCCCAACAGACGGACCAGGTAGGACTGATTGGCGTTGATGGTATATAGATTGGTCAGCACGCTCTCTGGTCGCTCCGGCGGAAAATAGCCGTACCAGCCGTCAATTGTCAGCAGTTCTTCATCCGGGTTCTGGATAAAAGCGACCGGACGGTCATCCGGAATCCAGCGCCAGACGCTGGCCACGGGAATACCGGCGAACACCTGCTCGATCGCGTCGACATCCGGCGTGACTTCGACGTGGATGGCGTTCCAGCCCGGCTGCAGTTCGATCACCTGCTCATAGGTCGCCGCGGCAACCGACAGCGACACGCCGCCAGTCATCATCAGGGCTATCAAGGTTCGACGGATAAATTCAATCTTCATGGGATTCACTCTCTGCACTGTCGGCATCCGGGGCATCCTGACTATCATCACTACTATCGCTGCCGCCAGGCAGCGGCGGCGGCCGCCGGCTATCGTCCTGAGGTTCGCGTTCCGGGGGGATTGACTCCGGAACCGGTACGGCGTCCAGTGCCGCTTCATTAATGGAAATGGTCTGCTCGCTTCTAAGGCTGTCGACCAGACCATTCTCGAGTTCGGCGGCTCGCTGACGCGTCAGGCGATGACGAATACCTTCGGTCACACTGGCCAGTGGTTGCCGTCGCTCGGCTTCCAGGGCGACCAGCCGCACCAGCCACAAGGCCGAAGCGGTTTCGATGACCGGACTGATATCACCAGCGGAATCCAGCTCGAACGCGGCGGCGATGACCTCCGGCTCCAGGCGATACTGAGACTGATCGGAATCGACCAGCCATCCGACCACACCACCCTGGTACCGACTGCCCCGATCGTCCGAGTAGTCAACGGCCACGCCACCGAAGTGAGGCACATCATCAGGAAGTGACTCGGCAGCCGCACGGGCTTCCTCGGCCCTGGATCGCAGTGACTCGAAGTCGTCTCCCTCTTCCCGGGCCGGGCGATTGATTCGAATAAGAGCGACCTGGCGCCGCTCGGGACGGGTGAACTGGTCCTGATTGGCCTCGTAGTACTGCACCACCTCGGCATCGGTGATCGCCATGTCGTCCAGCGAGGCTTCAAGTCGCTGCTCGCGCAGGCGCTGGATCATCATCCGCTCGACCAGGTCCGAAAATTCCGGCTCTTCGGGGATGCCGGCAGCTTCGGCCGCATTGAGTTGGACCAGGTGATTGACCATTTGCTCAAGCAGCTCACGTCGGCGCTCAGCCTGATCGTAGTAGCCCGGGCGCACCCTGGTGCGCTCTGCCAGCTCATGCTCGAACTGATCGACGGTGACAACCCGCTCGCCCACCTGGGCCAGAATCTCCGGCTCTTCTTCAGCCGGCCCACTGCAGGCCGCCAGCGCGAACGCACACAGCATCATCGAAATCCGTCTCATGAATCATCTCCCCTGGCCGGATCCGGTGCCTCGAAGCGATCACGGAACACCACATCCAGATCCAACAAGGTACTGGCTGAATCCTGGTTGTTGTCCTGGTCAGGATCATCCGGCCCATCGACCGGCATCACACTGATGGCATTGGTTACAAACTGATCAGGCCCGGCTGGAACGCCCGGATCGATCACAGCCGTCACCATGAACTGCAGGCTGCCACCCGGCGGCAGCGTGGCCAGCAGATCAATGTCTCCTGTCCCACCGGCCGTCGGGCAGTCCGCGCCGTCCAGAGCGTCACAGGTCCAGTTGACGTTGATCAGTTCGACTGGCATCGAGTCAAGAATCTGAACCTGGGTAGCCCCGCTCGGGCCCGTGTTGCTGACCATGATGTCGTAGACGATGGTATCGCCCGGCAGGGCAGCCGAAAGATCGACGATCTTGGTCACGCCAAGGTCGGCGCTGGAGCTGGTTACCGCAATGCTGTCCTCGGCCGAGTTGTTGCTGGTATCCGGATCGCTGACGTCGGTTCCCGGCAAGGTAGCCGTGGCGACATTGGTAATCACTGTCGGTGTTGTCAGGAACGGATCCACGGTGGCTTCGATCTCGAACTGCAGCTGGCCACCCGATCCCAGAGCCACGGTTTCGACGATGTCGCCGCTACCGCTGACGGCCGGACAGGTCGCGGCACCCGAGGCGGTACAGGTCCAGTTCGCATCAATCAGCCCGGACGGCAAGGTATCGTTGATGGCGACACTCGGTGCATCACTGGGCCCGAAGTTGTCCACGTTTACGGTAAAGGTCACCATCTCGCCGGCAATCAACTGTAGCGGACTGGCAAACTTGTCCACGACCACATCCGCCACCGCACTGACGGTCGCCGAAATCGTACTTTCGTTGTTGCCGTCATCAGGATCGCTCGCATCGCCCGGCTCGTTGACCCGTCCGGTGTTGCTGAGCTGGCCCAGGAAGTCCGAATCGATCTGGCCATCGACCACGAACAGCAGACGTTCGCCCACCACGATATCGACATTCTCGTTCAGATCGCCGCTACCGCCGGCCGGACACAGGCTCTGCGAGCCGTCAGTCGGAATCACCTGACAGGTCCAGTCGGCACTGACGATCGAGTCAGGCAGGCTGTCAACGATGCCAGCGCCAAAGGCATGACTGGGACCGTCATTGGTGACATCGAGCACGAAACGCACCGTTCCGCCACCAATCAGGGAGCTGGCATCACCGTCGATGGTCTTGACCAGTCGCACATCGGTGACAACCGTAATCGGACCGCTGTCGGTATCGGTCTGGCTGGCCGGCGTGAGTGCTGTCGTGCCAGCCGGCTCGATCATGTCGACCGAATTCTCGAGGACACCGCGGGCGCCCGGATGGACCAGTGCTTCGACGCGGTAAGACAGCGACCCGCCCGTGGCAAGATCAACCGAATCGAACAGTTCGTCAGCCTGGCTGCTGTTCAAACCGCAGTAGCCTTGAGCCAGCTGGCCGATATTGAGCAGCGTACCGTTGCCGGTCGCACTACTGAGCAACAGGCTGCCGCCATCAGGTGCCGCGGTCATCAATCGAATCTCGCCCAGAGACGGATCTTCCAGGGCCTCGATCGTGACCAGCTCGCCGTTGGACCAGTCGCGTTCGAAAACGACAACCCGCTGGTCATTGAGAGCTGACACATAGACATTTTCCCCATTGGGGCTGACTAGCACGCCGTTGGCACCGTCAAGATGTTCAATGCCACCAAAGCCATCCCGGTACTGAACGGCCAGTGCCAGGGTACCGCTGTCCTGATCTCGATCAAACAGTGTCACCGAATCCTCGGACAGACTGGCCGCATAAAGATGACGACCCTTGGGACTGATGGCAATGGACTGAACCAATTCCAGACCGACAACACTGCTGCCAGCCTGGAGCTGCCCATTGGTCATGCTTTCACGCCAGGTCAGGCTGCCGGAGTCGGTCCGTTCAAAGATCGCGATGCTGTTGTGTTCGGTGGCGGCCGCGTAGACGAAGCGGTTGTCGGGACTGATCACCACATCACGCACCCCATCCAGGGCATTGACCGGCAAACCACCCAGACCGCTGCGCTGACTTTCCAGCCAGCTCAGACGACCGGTCAGCGACTGACGGCCAAAGACGGTAATGCCGTTGGAGCCGCGCGCGGCCACGTACAGGTGGTCTCCGCTGGCGTCAAACCGCACCCGAACCGGCTCTTCCAGCCCGAACACGTCGCCATCGGCATTGGCTCGAGCTTCGATAAAGGTCAGGCCGGGCTCATCGCTGTCGAACGCGAACACCACGACGGCATTGGCAACACTGGAGGCGACCACCAGATGGCGCTGATCCGGGCTGAAGACGACATCCGCGGCACCGGCCAGGCCGGTCACCACACCGATTTCCACATCATCTTCATCCACAATGGAATCGCCATCACTGACCACCTCGACCAACGTCAGGCCACCGCTGGCCGGGTCACGTTGATACAGGATGACCGAATCAGCATCCTGGCCGGTCGCTGCCGCCCAGAGTCCGTCAGGACTGACCGTCACGCCGCGGGTGCCCGACAAATCCGTATCACTCAGCGTCTGGTTGACCGTCAGGTGGTCGGTGCCCGTGCAGATCCATTCGGCCGAGCCGGCAACCACGCCTGCACCGCCCGGATTGGCAATGTCACCCGGCAAGGTCGGCAGGGCGTCATTCACATCGACGCCCCAGATGGTGCTCGGCCCATCGTTGACCAGATCGATATCCCAGACCACCGGCTCGCCGGCCACGATCGGATCGGTCAGGCGGGTCTTGGTTACCGATAGCGCTGCCGCAGCAGTGATGGTGGTCTGGGCCGTGGCAATGTTGTTCGCCAGATCAGGGTCCTGACCGATAGCGGCCGGATCAACGCTCGCATTCATCTCGACGCTGCCGCGCGCGTTGGCAAGTACACGCGAGGTCAGGTCGAACACGACCTCCCCGCCTGCCTCCAGATTGACCTCATCGAGAATGATGGCCTGGCCGGCCCGACCACAGGTCGAACCACCGAGTAACTGATAGATATCGAGATTGTCGAACCCGCTGCCGGCCGCGTAGACATGGCGACCGTCATTGGCAACGCTGATCTGGTGGGCCTGACCGGGTGCTGTCGCCGGCGAACCGGCAAAACGGCCGAGGAACTGAAGATCCGCCCCTTCAAGTACGCGGAATGCGGCCAGACTGCGTTCACCCAGAACATCATCCACGCCGGCCAGATAGAGCTGGCGACCGTCACTGGTCAGCTTGAGCTGACTGGCGCCGATCAGACCGGTGACCGGCATCGGTGGAACGCCGATCGATTCACCTTCGCGCAGAGCCAGGGCCGGAATGGTCAAGTCCGGCGATTCGCGCTCGAATACACCGACAACCTGGTCGCCGCCGCCCCGGCCATAGGTGTAGAGCCAGTCATCGTTATCGCTCACAGCCAGCGAGCGAACGCCAACCAGCCCGTCAACCGTGAAACTCTCAGCACCGTTGGCCACGACCTGGCCCTGGACCAGGCTGCCGGCAAATGCCAGCGTGCCGTCGCCCAGCCGGTCGAACCGAACCAGGGCGTTCGAATCGCTGGCCGCGACCAGCAAGGTCGCGTCACCATCGGCCAGGACCAGATCCTGGGGAGATGAGAGATTGACCACATTGTCCTGGCCATTGCGACGGTTCTGCAGGTAGGTCAGCAGTCCGGTGGCTGGATCACGATCGAATACGGCCACCGCATTGTCCAGCTGACCGACCGCGTAAAGCTGCTCGCCATCGTCGCTGATGGCCATGGCAATCGGACCACCAAGACCGTCAACCGAACCGATGTTGTCGCGCACGACCTGCACAAATGTCAGTTCGCCGGAAACCGTATCACGCTCGAACACGGCAATCGCATCGTCGTCGTAGCCGAGTACGTAGACATACAGATCATCGTCACTGACAACCACCGTGCGGGCTCCTGCCAGTCCGTCGATCGTCAGATCACCCTCGGGCGCCGGTTGCAGCTCCAGATTCTCGATGAGCTGCTTGACGCTGAGCTCGCCACTGAGTGTATTGCGATCAAAAACCGCCAGTGCACCAACGCTGGTATCACCAACCAGATAGACGTGCCGGCCATCGCCACTAATGGCGCTGGCCCGCGTAACCGACATGACTGGAACCGGTGCTGTCTGAAGTTCCAGTGTGCCCGGTTCGCGATCCGCTTCGCAGACCCAGGCAGTCTGTCCCAGGGCCTCGGGCAGACGGTGCTCGACCTGCCCGCCGATGACATTGCTTGGCCCGGCATTGGTCACCCGGAGGCGATAGCTGACCATCGAACCGGCAATCAATTCGCTCGGCAGATTGTCAATTTCAATCGCCAGATCACCACGCGAGCTGATGATCGTGTCGTCATCGACGGCTGTGGAGGAATTCGGGTCGAGGTCGACGATGCCGGCCGGCATGTCGACCGTCACCTGATTGACGACAAATCCACCGGCATCGCTGCGCAACTGGCCCTGGGCAAAGAAGGTCATGGTGTCGCCCGCCGCGATCGTTACCGATGTGTCGATGTTGCCGGTGCCGCCGACCGGGCAAGCGCTGTCGGGAGACGAGAACGAGCAAGTCCAGCTGACCGCTTCAAACTCGGGCGGGAAGATGTCCCTGACCCGTGCGCCATCCACTTCGCTGGGGCCTTCGTTGTAAACCGCAATGACATAATCAACGTCCGACCCTGGCACTGCCCCGCCCTGGCCCTGAATCATCGCGCCTGCATAGGCCAGCGCCGAAGCATCCAGATCCAGCGCTACCAGCGCACCGGGGGTCGTGGCAGCCGCATACAGCCGTTCACTACCGGGCAAGGCGAACAGCGCGGTCGGTTCAACCAGTCCTTCGACCGCTACCAGTCCGGAGCCCGGGTTCTGAACGTCGCCATCACTGACCAGCCCGGCAAACGACAATTCGCCGGTTGCCGGATCACGACCCAGCAAGGCCACGCTGTCAGTGGTCGGTGAACCGACCGCCAGCCAGTCGCCGGCTGAACCGAGCAGAGCCAGGCTTGATGCACCCGCCAAACCGGTAAAGCCATTGCTGCCGTCCACAACTGCTTCAAGGAACGTCAAGCGCCCGAAGTTGGTGGCGGTCGACGAACTGGCTCGACCAAACGCCACGACCGCATTGTTGCCGGTGCCGGCAGCGTAAACGAACTCATCATCCGGAGCGACAAGCACGGAAGACACCTCAAGCAGGCCCGCCACGTTGCCGACCAGATTGCGGCGCGACTGAATCCAGGTCAGGTGGCCGTGTCCGGGTTCAGCTTCATCGTGTTGGCGGCGCAGCACGACGACCGCATCACTACCGGTCGCGGCAACGTAAACATGCCGATCATCACTGGACAGCGCCAGATCCGACGGGGACTGCATGTCCTGAACATCATCGGTGCCATTCTGGATCGACGCCTGCCAGGTCAGATCACCGAAATCATTCTCATCCAGATCATTCTGTCGTTCGAAAACCACGACCGCATTGGAGTTGCCTGCCGCAACGTATAGGTGACGGCCGCTGGCATCCATGGCCATGGCGCGCGGGCCGGACAGGCCGGAAACCCCGCCGTTGTTGTTGCGATAGATCGTCTGGATAGTCAAGCGTCCGGTCAGCGGTTCACGCTCGAAAGCCACCAGTGCACTGTCAAGCTCCGAGGTCGCGTAGACATGACGTCCGTCAGGCGATACCAGCACATCGCTGATGCCGTTGAGCTGGGAAACACCGTTTTCACCGCTGATCACAACCTCGACAAAGCGCAGGGGATAGTCCCCGGTTGGTGCACCCACGACCGGCTCGATGGCATAGACCCCGATTCCCGGCTCACCGGGTGCGGCAACATACAAGTGCTCGCCCAGCTGATCGATGCCGGTGACCGCGCTGGCTTCTGCCAGACCCCGATACTCGGCCAGGTTGTCGGTCTTGGTCACCACCAGATTGGCGGCCCGATCCAGGAAGCTGACATCACTGGCGCTGTAATCAGCCGTCACACCATCCTGAACCAGGCTGACGTCAACCGTGTTGACAATACACTGGCGCTCCGGATCCAGCGGCGCGGGACAGCTCTCGCCATCGGTACCTGGCGCCGTTTCGACCGAAAGATCGATCACGACTTCACCACCGACCGCGATATCAACCAACAGATCGACGTCCTGTGTGCCGTTGTCCACGCTGCAGCGCGAGAAGCCGGCCAGATCGAACCGGGTGACCGCGCTATCGAGCAGTGCCCCGGCCACCAGCTCCGTACCGTCCTGGCTCAACACCAGGCTGGACAATCCGGCCAGACCGGACTGATCGCCGGCATCGACGTAGCGGGTCAGGAAGCTCAGCTCGCCGGTGCTTCGATCGCGTCGGAAAGCCAGCAGTGAATTGGACCCGTAAGTGGCCACAAAGGCGCTACCGCCGTCCGGGCTGATCAGCATCGAGCGAGGACTGGCCAGAAACGGCACCTCTGTGCGATCGATGCGCTGCAAAACGCCACTGAGCAAACGACCGAACTGGCCGCTGAGCTCATCGTTGTCTCGATTGAAAATGACAATGGATTCATCATCGCGAGCCACGGCGTACAGCTGGGCGCCATCCGGATCCATGGCTAGATCGACCACGCCGCCCAGGCCGACCGTGGCCGGCGAGGAACGGGTCTGCAAGTGACTCAGGGTGCCATCGGGATTGCGGGCAAAGACAGCCACCGAGGACGCGTTGGTGCCGGCCGCATAGAGATGCTCATCTTCCGGACCCAGAACCAGGCTGGAAACCCCGTCGATCATGATCGTGCTGTTGTTGTCGACAATCTGATTCAGGCTGAGCATCCCCGAAGGCAGACGGTCGAACACATAGATGGCGTTGCTGTTGGCCGCCGCTACGTAGAGCTGGTTGCCATCGGCGCTGAGCGCCAGATCGGTGGGCTGATTCAACCCATCCAGGCCGGCACTGCCTTCGTCAAGCACCTGGATCACACGCAGGCCACCAAATTCCGGGGCCTGGTCGTCAACCGTATCGACCTCGATCACAACAATGCTGTTGTCGATCTGGCCGGCAACATAGATCAGACGGCCATCGGCCGACGAAACCACTGAACGGGCGCCCCGCAGACCCTGAACCGGATCGCCATCAACATCAACCCCGCCTTCGACCAGCTCCAGTCCGGGCTCGGCCACCAGCTCACCGGAAACCGGATCTACGCCCATCACTGCCAGCGCATCGCCCAGCACACCGGCAACGTATACCCGCTCACCGATCAACGGATCGGCCGCAGCAGCCCAGGCCAGGCCGGCGCTGCCCGTCAAACCATTGAGGTCAGTCGCTTCGGCATTGAGTGTTTCAAGCCGGTCCAGCAGACCCGCTCCCACCGCGCGACAGGACCACTGTGACGAATCAATATCGAACTGGCTGTTGGCCGAGAGCAGATCAGTGATCTGAACATCGCGGGCATGGCTGGGCCCGTCATTGGAGACCACGATTCGATAATTCTCGGTCTGACCGGCGACCACCGACAGGCGATTGTTGGTCTTGGAAACCACCAGCTCCGACTGCGGCACGATATCCGTCGGCGTCGAGCTGTCTTCGTCGTCCGTACCCGTGTTGGTGATGTCATCACCGATAATCAGGGTCGCGGTATTTTCCAGAGTGCCGGTCGCACCGGGGTTGATCGTGCCCGTGATGGTAAAGCGCACGGTGCCGCCGGCAGCAATAAACACCGGCTCGGCCAGATTCCCGCCACCGGCGGCCGGGCAGCTTGAGCCGGACCGACGGACGAAGGCCGTCACGCTCTGACCACCCAGAGACGCAGCGTAGATGTTGCGCCGAGCCCCGCCGGATACGGCCAGGCCATAGGGCCGATCGAGACCGATCACGCCACCGACACCCTGGCGGCGAACCTCCAGCGGTGTCAAATTGCCGAACTGCTGACCTCCCGGGCTGATGTTGCGATCCAGAATGACCAGCGCGTTGTCATCATCCGATGCGACGTAGACCCGATCATTGCCCGGATCCACCACGATGCCGCGCGGACTGGAAAGCCCTGTCACGTCGCCGCTGCCGTTGACCAGACTTTGCTGGAATCGCACCCGGCCCAGCAGATCAGGCTGGCTGGGATCGGTGGATCGCTTGAGCACGGTAACCGCGTCGGCGTCCAGCGAGGTCACCATGACATGCTCACTGCCCGAGGATTCGCGTGACACGGCAAGCCCGGTCGGACTGGTCAACACCGCCCCCTCGGTACCGTCGAAGAAAGTCTGACGATGGATCAGGGCATTGCCATCGATATCCAGCACGACCACCGAATCGGATTCGCGCGCGGCGACGTACAGGTGCAGTCCGTCAGTGGATACGGCCAGCGCATTGGCGCCGAGCATTCCGGTCACGCCATTGACCCCGTTTCGGGCTTCACCGGCAAAGCTCAGGGCACCGCTGGCGGCGTCACGAGCAAAGATTGCCACGGCATGATCGAATCGACCGGCGACGTAGAGGTAATCTCCACCCGGCGAGGCCGTTACAGCCGCCGCGCCAAACAAGCCGTCGATCGACCCGCCGTCAGCGTAACTGGCAACAAAACTGACCGTACCCGTGGTCTCGTCCTGGCGGAAATGGGTGACCGCATTGGAACGTTCGGCGGCGACATAGATATCCTGGTCGACAACGGTGACATCGAGTGCACCGTCCATACCGACAACGCCACCTTGCTGGTTGCGCAAAGCCTGGCGGAAGCGCAGGTGCTGGCCCGGCACAGTACTGGCCGCGTCACGCTCAAGCACGACGAGCGCACCACTCTGACCACTGGCAATCTGGCCGAAGCCAGCAATGAACACCCAGCGCCCGTCATCACTCAGCGCGGCCGCGCGCGCGCCAAGCAGGCCGCTGGCGGTGGCTCCGAAACCATCATCCTCACCATCGATGACCGCTTCCAGAAAGCCGTAGGTCGGATCTGGAGCCTGGCGACTGAACACGCCGAGTTGCCCGACCGAGGCCGCCGTGAAAACCTGCTGGCCATCGCTGGAAAAGTCGATACCCAACACCCCTTCGATACCGCCCTCGACCGGCTGGTCAGCCGGAACACCCAATGCCAGCTGTTGCATCGGCTTTAGCGTGCCGACAAACGGCAAGCGGCGGAATACCACCAGGCGATTGACGGCGGCACCGCTGGCCACCAGGTGTTCGCCGTCAGGGCTGACGCGCATGGCGGCCAGTCCTTCCAGAGAATCCGAGTCGATCGGCGGATCAGCCATGTCCAGAGTGACCACTTCTTCCTGGGTCAGCTCACCGGTGTCGATGTCACGCACAAAGACCCGAATGGATTCGGCGGCCGAATCGCCGACGTAGTGGTTGGCGCCCTGTGCGTCCATTTCGGCCGAATCGGCGGTACCCGGCAAGTCGACAATTGAAGCCAGTTCCAGCTCGCCAAAACCGACCGCCGTGCTATCGGCGTTCCGAGCGAGCACCGCAATGGTCGCGCCACCCGAGCCACCGGAGGCGGTATCCACCAGCAGCGATCCGTCGCTGTTGGCCAGCTCGATATCGTCGACCCACCAGCCTGGATTGCCAAGCGCAGAGCCTTCGCCCAGACCGAAGCGCAGCATCAGCTGGTCACCATTGGCGACCGCACTGCTCAAGTTGATTTCTACCGGGTTGAAGCTCCCGCTGCCCCAGCCGGGACTGTTGCGACACCAGCCGGGGCGACCGCTGAGCGGGTTGCCTTCCAGTCCGTTCTGCGATTCGTTGTAGCCGCCCTGAACAAAAACACCACCTGCCTCGACCACGTCTTCCCAGCTTTGACCGCCGTCTGTGGATATTTCGAGCACGCCGACGTCATAACAGGAGGTGGCCCAGTCCAGCGAATAGATATGCTGGAAACTGAGGGTCAGATCCGTTGTACTGGGAATGGTCAGTGGCTGCTCCTGCTGCAGCCACTTCAATGCCACGCCAGCGGTGTTGGCGACAAAGTAGGAGCGATCGCCGACAGCGGCCCGATCGTCGGTGGTCGTCCAGGCAGACCCGCCAAAGGAGGCGACCGGCCCACCGCCCGTCACGTATACAAAATCGTCTTCGGGTGGCATCTCGATATCAAAAGCACCCCACAGCGCAAACGCTGACTGGGACAACAGCGCGGCCGCGGACAGCTTGCCCTGGAATGACAGCACCCCGGTGCCGGGATCACGACGGAAGGTGGTGACCGCATGCTCATCGCGGGAAGCCAGGTAGACATGCTCACCATCGGCGCTGACATGCACGTCCGAAGCACCAGCCAGACCGCTGACCGGCGTGATCACATCACCCGGCTGATCCGAACCGTTGAATCGCGCTTCAACAAATGTCAACTGACCAAACTGGGCCGAGCCAGCGAGCGTATCGCGCCGAAAAACCGCCACGGATCCGGGTGTGCCGGCGGCAACATAAAGATGCCGCTGATCCGGACTGAAGGCCATCGCACGTGCATCACCCAGGCCCTCGACTTCAAGACCGCTGTCGTCTTCGTCATTGACGCCATCGATTTCGACCTCAAGCAGAGTGAGCTGGCCGAAGTTGGGGCCGGGCACGATATTGCGTTCATAGACGGCCAGCGAGGCCGGCGATGGATCCTCACCGGGTGTAAATTCGCCGCCGGCACCGAGCAGGTAAACATGCCGTCCGTCTTCCGAGCTGAGCACAGCGGTCGGCTCGACCAGCTGGCCACCCAGGCCGGTATGAGAGTCATAGCTCAGATCACCCGGAATCGGCGTGGTTGCATCGCAGGTCCAGGTCACATCCTCCAGTTCTGGTGGGAGCAAATCCTGAACGACCACCGGGACGCCATCCGGCCCATCCTCGTTGGTCAGCGTGACCAGGAAACTGACCTGCTCACCTGGCGTGACCGACGATCCGGCCAGGATTTCCTTGCTCAGGGCAAGGTCGGCGGTGGCCAGCAGGCGTACCTGGCGAGTTTCGGCGTTGTTGGTCGGATCGGAATCAGTCACCAGTGGTGGCGCTGACACGCTGGCCGTGTTCTCGACAATGGCCGCGCTGGGATCATCGACCGGCACACTGATCAGGAATTCGGCCCGGGCATCGGGCGCCAGGGCCATGACCTGGTCGATCGGTCCGGACTGACCGGCCAGATCCGTCGCCTGGCAGGCACCCGATCCGAACTGACAGCAGGAATCCGCCAATTGAGCCTGACCGGCATTGGTGATCCTGCACGACCAGCTGGCCCCCGCGGTATCGAAGCTAATGTCGTTCAACAGGTCTTCAACCGTCAACCCGGCAGCCGCCGACGGCCCGTTGTTGCCAACCTGCAGGCGATATTCAACCAGTGGCTGACCCGCTTGCTCGCTGACACCCAGACTTTCCTTGACGACCCAGAGATCAAGATTGGCCTCTATATCGATCTGGTGGACGCTGGTCAGATCTGCCGGGTCAAAGGCTTCGATTCCCGAGGGCATGGTCAGATCAACCTGGTTGATCAACTCGCCGGCCGGATTGGACAATGGATGCAGGTCACCTCGAAGCGTGGAAGTCAGCCCCGACCCGGCTGCCAGGTCCACTGCATGATCGACCAGCGCCCCGGTAACGAACGGTGTCGGCTGAAGCTGTCCACACTGACTTGTCGAACCGCCCGAATTACAACAGGCGTTACCGGTGGCTTCACACTGCCATTCCAGCGAATTGGAAACAAAGCCGACGTCATTGGCCCCGAATACAGGCGGGAGATCATTGACCAGCAGACCATTGACCCCACCCGGGCCGTCATTGGTGATTTCAATGGTGTAGGTGAAATCCGTGCCGGGAATCGGTCGCTCGCCAGGCGCCGTCTTGGTGACGGACACCTCGGTCGCGTTACGGATTTCGATCAGCGCGTTGTCATCGAACGAGTTGCTGTCGGCGTCTTCAAGACTGGCAACATTGTCGATTTCCGTGACCGGGGGATTGGCATCGATTCCGGCAGCAACGGTCACGATCAGCTGCTGACCAGCCGGCAGCGCCATCGGTCGTGCAACGATATCGCCACTTTCCACATCGCCGTCGCGAAGATCATCACACTGACCGGCACCGGCCAGGCGATACATCTGTATCTGGCTGCGATCGGGCTCGACGACTCCGGTCACATCATCGGAAGTTGCGACAACGTAAAGCGATTCACCGGCCGAGTCGATGGCCAGTGCATTGGGCTGCATGCCATCGGCCAGCACCTGGGACCGTCGCAACACCATGTCGCCAAGTTCGTTGCGCGTAAAGATCGTGACGGCTTCATCATCGCGCGCGGCCACGATGAAACCGTTGCCATCCGGCGTGACAACCAGATCGGATACGCCGGTCAGCAATCTTTCCGGCAAGCTGCTGGCCGTGGTTGCAACAAACGTCCCCAGCAAACCGGTTCCATTGTCACGCTCGAACACCAGCACCTTGTTGTCGCCACCGGCATACAGCTCATCACCCTGGGGCTGGACACCCAGCGCACGGAATGCGACCGGCTGACCGCCGACCTGAGGCATGACGCTGGCCGTGCCAAGCGGCGACAGGCTGCCATCGGCCGGATCGACGGAAAAGCCGACAATCGCATTGTCATCCGGCGCGGCGGCGTACAGATATTGCTGATCGCTGGCCATGGCCAGCTGACTCACGCCAGCCAGCGCTACCGGGTTGGAACCGGCCATGTTCCGGGCCTCTTGCTCAACCAGAACAGCGCTGCCTGCCTGGGCGTCAAACGCGAGGACGCTGATCGCATCCGCGCCGCTTTCGGCGACATAGAGCACATCGCCGCTGTCGCTGAACAGCAGGTCGGAAGGCTCATTGAAACCGGACACCAGCACCGCGGCCGTTCCCAGGGAGCCGTCGGCCGGGTCTATCGCCTGAACAGACAGATCGGCGCTGGCACCGATCTGCGCGCTGATCAGCCAGCGACCGCCGGGATGAACAACGACGGCTCTTGGCTCGGTAATCGATGCGAACGACTGATGATCCAGGGTTCCGAAATCCGCATCCCGCACCAGCGCACGATCAAGCACGGCAACCGCGTCGTCGAACTGTCCGGCAGTGTAAACGCGTCGCCGATCCGGGCTGACCGCAACCTGACGAGCTCCCCCGATACCGGACAAGGCCATCGAATCCGTATCCAGTGTCTGAACGAGGACCGGCCGGTCCGGCGACTCGCACGACCAGCAGGGCTGGCTGGCACCCACTCCGCAGACAGACAGACTGCCGCTCAGGTTGGCATCAAACAGGTCGGTCAGCAGCGGGCGAAGCCCGCCGCTCAAGTCGCTTGGCCCAGAATTGTCGATCAGAATCTCGTAGCTGAATTCCTGCCCGGGAACGACCAGGGGCTGACTGGCCGTCTTGCTGATGCTCAGCGACCAGACGGCTTCGACCGTTACATCGAACAGACCGGCAGAATTGTTGGAGGCGACCGGATCGAAAGTATCGGAGCTGACCTGCGCCGTGCCCGAAGATATCGTTCCGGCGGCCTGACCGGCAACCGGAGGATTGCGCGGCAGACGAACGGTGACAGCGACGTCGGCGCTGGCACCCGATGCGAGCGTCGCCCGTTCACACAACAGAGTGCCCAGTCGCTGATTGATCTGGCAACTCCAGCCGGTACCGTTGGCCGACAGCAAGACCGAACCTGCCGGAACGCTTTCGGTGAGCACCAGCTCACGCGCCTCCGAAGGCCCGATATTGGACACTTCGACGGTATAGCCGTATTCCGAATCGGCCGGCTCATCAGCCACCGGCGGCAGTTGTCGGGCAAGCGCCAGATCAGCTTGTGGAAGAATCTCAACGGTAATTTCATCACTGAAATTATCGGCCGGGTCCGGCAAGTCCTCGGCCGAATTGACCTCGGCCGTATTGCTCAGATCAATCGGGTCGTCCGTCGACGGCGCATTGATTTCGACCTCGAGCACCAGTTCGTTGGATCCGCCGACGGCCAGTGGGACCGATGAATCGCATTCCAGCACGCTCTGACCGGCCGGTGGCGAAGCTGCGGCCTGGCAGGTCCAGTCACCGGCACCGGCACCCAGCGTGATACTGCCCAGCACGCCGGCCCGATCAAAGACATCGCTCAGGGTGATCGAGCTTGCCGGGTGCGGACCGTTGTTGGTAATCGTGTAGGTGTAGGTCAGCGGATCGCCTGAATACACCGGGCTGGGGCTGGCCTGCTTGAGAATACGCAGGTCGGCTTCCAGAAAGACCTCGATATCGACCACATCACTGGACCACGGGAAGCTGGTGCTGTCGGCATCCGATTCGGCCAGCACCTGGTTGGTGAAATTGCCGAACACCGCGGGCATCGTGACATCCAGCAACAGGTCAGGTGCGGTATTACCTGCCGCCAGATCCTGGGCGTAGGTACAGGTGACTATGTTCTGGGCACCCGTGTCATCAATGCTGCATGACCAGTCCGGATCGCCAAAGTCTGTCTGCGCGGAATCAGCGATAAAGCCAGTGGGCAGGGTGTCTTCGATCTCCAGGTTCTGGGCCGGGCTGGGCCCGAGATTTTGAACCGACACTGAAAACTGGAGTCCATCGCCGCCGCGGACGCGAAGGGTGTTCACGTCATTCATGCCATCGACAATGGCCTTGTCCAGTACCAGTTCCGCCTCTGCAACGATGGTGGTATCTGCCGTGTCGGTAGATTCTGTGGTCCCGGAAATATCCAGATCGACCGAATTGGTTACCAGCGTGTCAGTGGCCGGAGCACCAGCGTCCACAGCGATCGTCAGCGAACTGACCCCGGTCGGCAAATCAGCAGTTCGGGAGCATTCGACCGTGACCGGAGTGCCGGCCTGCTGCACGCAACTCCAGCCAGTGCCGGTGAAGCCGCTGTACGAAACCAATGTGGGCAAGGTGTCGACGACCACCACATTGGCCGCCGTGATGGCTGCACCGGTAGTGTTGTCGACTGTGATGTCGTAGTTGAACGCCGTGCCGGCATCGGCCTGGGCAGGGGCAGCCTTGGCGATAGTTTGTGCGTGTGCCGGATTATCGAGCCCAACCGCGAGCATGCCAAACGCCAACATCGCAACCGCGGTGCGGCGACCGGGCGCCAGCAAACTGGCGCATCCCTCTCTGAATTTTGTCATGCATCCCTCGAGCTTCGGACGGCCCGCACCATATGTGAATGGCCCTTGAAAAGTCGCCGTTCCCGGTCGAACCGGCGGCAGCTGTCTCTTCTACGCTATACCTGAATCAGCGCTTTGTCGAGCGAAATTGTGACACGTCATTCAAAATTAATTTGCCAACGCTTGCTCGACGCGGGCCAGCTCCGACGTCAGGGCCACGGCATGAGGATGGCCAGGCCCGAAGGCTGTCCGATAATCCTCGATCAGTTCGGTCAGCAGCGGTTCAGCCTCGGTCATCGCGCCTGCGTCGACCAGCACCCGGGCCAGCAAACCGCGTGTGGTCAACACCCAGCCGTTGTTCGACGGCAGGCGCTGGATCAGGATGTCGAGGCTGCGCTCCAGAATGTCACGAGCATGCGCCAGGTCGCCACGAGCGTGCGCCAGCATGCCCAGCAACGTCCGGGAATAGGCGGTGGCATGGTGATCATCACCGACATGGCTGATTCGAAATTCGATCACCTGCCTGGCCAGCTGATCGGCCTCGTCCAGCTTGCCCAGACGGATCAGCAGGCGAGCCAGGTTGTGCTTGGCGTGAATCACATTGGCATGATCAGCGCCGTATTCATCCTGTCGAATCGCCAGTGAGCGTCGAAACAGTGGCTCGGCACGCTCCCATTCACCCCGATCCTCGAACGCAAATGCGAGGTTGTTGATATAACTGACCGATCCGATCAGCGGATCGCCCGACTGCTCATGCAGGTCAATAGCGCGCTGATAGAGTTCAATGGCGCGATCAAAATCACCGCGATCGTGGTGCATGCTGCCCAACTCGTTGTAGTCGTAGTGCAATCCGAAATGGTTGTCACCAAACAGCTGAACGCGCAGATCCAGGCTTTCGCTCAGCGCATCGCGCGCCTGTTGATATTCTCCCAGCCTGACCAGGTTCTGGGAAAGCGTTGTCAACGACAACGCGTAAGACGGGTGCAAGCGACCGATGCCCTCTTCCTTGAGAATCAATGAGCGTCGCAAGTGCTCAACGGCACTGGACCAGCGACCCTGGGCCGCCTCGGCCAGCGCCAGGTTATGCAGCATGCGCGCTGCCGCGTCTCGGTTGTCGTCATCAAGATTGGCCTGTACCAGATCGGCAAAAACCTCGCCCGCGGCCTGCGGCTCGTTCGCATCGAGCATCCACAACGCATGATGATTGCGAACCTCACGGATCACCGCAACAGACAACTCCTCACGGTGTCGATCAACCAGTGCCAGGGCCGACTTCAACGCCGCTTCAGCCGGCGAGGACTGCTTGCGAAGATAGTGACTGAAGCCCAACAGACTCAGCGCACGCACCGCCACCGTTGGGGTTGAACTGCCCCCGGCCCGCGCCAACAGTTCGACAGCTTCATCGTGTTCCTCCAGGCGCAGATAGACCTCACCCAACGACAACAGCAAACGATCCCTGGATTCGTCGCTGATGTCCATCTGACCGTCAAGTCGGGCATAACTCTGATCGACCACCTGGCGCACGGTAACCGCCTGGCCGCGGGACTGGCCGGGTGCGGCAGCGCTGATCGCCTCAAGCAGAACATTGAGCACCTGCTCGGCGTGAACCGACTCGGCCACAGCCCGGGCCTCGGCCCGCGATGCTCGCTGATAGGTATCCAGCCAGCGCCAGCCAACCGCCATCAACATGACCAGCGCCAGGCCGCTGACAACCAGGCCCGACCGATGCCGCCGGCCAAATTTTCCCAAACGATAGCCCAGCGATGCGGGCATGGCATGAACCGGTTTTCCGTCCAGGTAACGGACCAGGTCAGCCCGCAATTCCGCCACGGAGTTGTAGCGCTGCTCCGCTTCGTTTCGGGTCGACTTGATAATGATAGCGGCCAGATCACCCGGCATTCGGCTCAGCAAATCCGATTGGCGCTGCGATTCATGGCCCGGCGGGTTGCCGGTCTCATCCGAACCTTTCATTTCACCGAGCAAGGCCAGCAACAGTCGACCCAGGCTGTAGGTGTCGCTGGCGGTCGTTACCGACTGGCCGGCCAGCTGTTCAGGGCTCGCAAATCCGGGGGTGTAGCCCAGCATGTTGTGCGCTGATTCAGCCTCCTGATCATCGAGCAAACGGGCGATCCCGAAATCCACAACCACCGGTTCGCCGGAGCGGGCGACCAGGACATTGCCCGGCTTGATGTCGCGATGGATGATCAGATGCTGGTGTGCGTGGTGAATGGCATCGCAAACGCGCAGCATCAGACGCAAGCGCTGCTCGCGTGAGGGCTGCATCTCCCGGCACCACTGGCGCAACGGCAGCCCGTCGACATAATCCATCACCAGGTAGGGCTGGCCGTCATCGGTGGTGCCGCCATCGAGCAGACGGGCGATGTGGGGATGCTGGAGATCGGCCAGAATCTGGCGCTCGCGACGGAATCGTTCCAGCGCCCCGTCACCGGGGAACCCGCGAATCACCTTGATCGCGACCTGCTGGCGGTACTCCTGGTCATCGCGTTCGGCCAGATAGACCTCACCCATCCCGCCCCGACCCAGACGACGGACAATGCGATACGGACCCAGGCGTCGCTTGACCGGTGTCGCGGAACTGCTCAGATCCACAGCGGCCCGACCGACCACGGACTTCAATACGGTTTCACCCTCATCGGCACTTTCAAGCAGCCTCAGCACCTGGTCGAGCAATTCCATATTGTCGCCAGTCTGGCTCGCCAGCCAGGCGCGGCGCTTCGATTCGGGTAATTCAAGCGCACCATGAAACAGCTCCTCGATGCACTCCCAACTGGCTCCCGTGCGGCTCACGACACCTCCAGCTCGGTTCGCAGCCAGGCTCGACCCAGCTTGAGATCGCGGTCCACGGTCCGGCGGGAAATACCCAGCACCTCGGCTACCGCGTCCTGGGTCAGGCCACCGAAGTAGATCAACTCCAGTGTCCGGGCAGTGCGTTGGCTGTGGCTGGCCAGCTTGGTCAGCGCCGCGTCGAGTGCCAGCAAATCGGTGCTCGGTGCGGGCGAACTGACATCCCCGGACTCCAGATCGACCTTGAGCTGATCACCGCCGCGTTTGAGTCGGGCCCGGGAGCGTGCGTGATCGACCAGCAAACGACGCATCATCTGGGCCACCAGCGCGTAAAAATGATCTCGATCGCGCCATTCAACATCAACCTTTTCCAGGTTGAGGAACGCCTCGTGAACCAGGGCCGTTGGCTGCAAGGTATGACCGGAGCGCTCGCCGGAAAAGTGCTGATCAGCCAGACGGTGAAGACGATCGTAAACCAGACGCATCAGGCGATCGCGCGATCCGGCATCACCCTGATTCCAGTTCTGCAGCAGTCGGGTGATCTCGCTTGTTTCACCGGTCTGACTTGAATTCATGCCCGCCGTCTTGTTCCTTTTCGTATGGGTTGATGTGCGTGAAAGTACCGATGATTCAGGGGATGCCGGCGCTCCAGCCCTCGCGCAACCGCTCGGCTGTCACGTCGAAACAACCCGCTTCGATCGCGGTTCGAATCTCATCCATCAGGTGCTGGTAATAATACAGATTATGAATGGTCGCGAGACGATGCCCCAGGATCTCGTTGCATTTCTGCAAGTGCTTGACGTAGGCCCGTGAATAATGGCTACAGGTATAGCAACCACAGTCCTCGTCCAGCGGGCGAGTGTCCTTTTCGTAGCGGGCATTGCGAATCTTGAGCACACCCCGACTGGTGAACAGATAGCCGTTCCTCGCGTTTCTGGTCGGCATGACGCAGTCGAACATGTCGATGCCACGGGCCACCGATGCCAGCAGATCCTCCGGGCGTCCGACGCCCATCAGATAGCGGGGTCGGTCGTCGGGCAAATGCGGACAGGTTTCTTCAAGCACCGCGTTGCGCTCATCTTCAGGCTCTCCTACCGATAACCCGCCGATAGCATAGCCATCAAAGCCGATATCAACCAGCCCGGCAGCGGACTCCTGCCGCAGGTCGCCGTACATGCCACCCTGGACTATGCCGAATAGCGCCGACGGACTGTCATCATGGGCGATTTTCGAGCGCGCCGCCCAGCGCAGCGATCGGCGCATCGATTCGGCGGCCTGCTGGTGAGTCGCCGGCCACGGCGTGCATTCATCGAAGATCATCACGATATCCGAGCCCAGGGCGCGCTGCACGGCCATGGATTCTTCCGGCCCGAGAAAGACCTTCGAGCCATCAACCGGGGAAGCAAAGGTGACCCCCTCCTCGGTCATCTGGCGCAGCTCGGCCAGGCTCCAGACCTGGAAGCCGCCCGAATCGGTCAGAATGGGTCCCTGCCATTGCATGAAGTCATGCAGATCGCCATGGGCCTGAATGACCTCGGTGCCGGGCCGCAGCATCAGGTGAAAGGTATTGCCCAGAATGATCTGGGCACCCAGGTCACGGAGTTCTTCCGGTGCCATCGCCTTGACGGTGCCATAGGTGCCGACCGGCATGAAGGCCGGCGTTTCGACTGTGCCGCGGTCGAAGGTCAGACGACCGCGTCGGGCCGGACCGTCGCAAGAAAGCAGTTTGAAATCCATATTTCTATTCAATGTACATGGCATCGCCATAGCTGAAGAAGCGGTATTGCGCTTCGATGGCATGGGCATAGGCGGCAAGTATGCGCTCGCGGCCTGCGAAGGCGCTGACCAGCATCAGCAAGGTCGAGCCGGACAAGTGGAAGTTGGTGATCATCGCATCGACGACGCGGAACTGAAAACCGGGATAGATAAACAGGCGACTGTCGCCACAAAAGGGTTCCAGCCTGCCACCGTCTGCCGCCGTTTCCAGCGCCCGAACGGCCGTGGTTCCAACCGCGATTACCCGACCGCCACGAGCGCGGGTCTCGGCCACGCGCTCGGTCAGGGTCGAGTCGACGACCAGCCACTCGGCATGCATCTGGTGATCCTCGACCTGGTCGACACGGACCGGCTGGAACGTGCCCGCACCAACATGCAGTGTGCACCAGGCCCGGCCTACCCCCTGCCGGTCCAGGCGTTCGAGCAAGGCCTGGTCGAAATGAAGACCGGCCGTGGGCGCGGCAACGGCACCAGGCACCTGGCCGTAAACGGTCTGGTAGCGATCGCGATCCATGCCCTCGTCGGCACGCTCGATATACGGAGGCAACGGCATATGCCCTCTTTGATCCAGCAGTTCGGGCCAGTCCGGACCATCGCGAATGGTCAAGTGCCAGAACTGCCCTTCCCGCTGAGCCACCTCCAGGCATGCGATGTCGTCAACCTTCAGTTCGCTGCCCTGAACCGGCTTGCGATTGGCACGAAGCTGCACCAGTGCCCGGCGTGGCTCGATCAGTCGTTCGATCAGGATTTCGACCGCCCCGCCACTGGCCTTGCGGCCGAACAGGCGTGCCGGAATGACCCGGGTATTGTTGAAGACCAGCAGATCCTTGTCAGTCAGCAAGTCTGGCAGGTCAGCAAATTGCCGATCGATTCTCTGGTCAGAGGCCCGATCAATGTGCAACAGTCGGGACGCCGAACGCTCGGGTAACGGTCGCTGGGCAATCAGGTGCTCGGGCAAGTCGAACTGGAAATCGGAAACTTTCATTGCAGGACAGTCGGATAGATGGCCTTATTCTAAGTGGTGACACTGATCAGGATGTGGCAATCCGACCTCGCTTGGGGCAGACTTGCGAAACCATGAATTCATCTCAGCCAATTCTCATCGATTTACACAGTCACCTGTTGCCGGAACGGTTGCCCGTGATTGATGCCAGCGGCTTTCCGGTCATCGAAGGCGATGGCGATGATCGAAGGATCATGATCGACGGTGAATTCTTTCGCGCCGTCGACCGTAACGCCTTCGATATCGTCCGCCGCATCGAGATGTACGAGGCCGCCGGGGTCCATATTCAGGTGGTCTGTACGGTACCGGTGATGTTCAGCTATCACCTGCCGGCCGCGCCGGCGTCGAAATTCGTCCGCTTTCTCAACGATGACATCGCGGCTCAGCAGCAGCGTTTCCCGGACCGGGTCATCGCCCTGGCCAGCCTGCCGCTGCAGGATACCGAGCTGGCGATCAATGAAGCCGAGCATCTTGCCCATGACCTGGGTATTTGCGGTATCCAGATCGGTTCGAATATCAACAATCGCAACCTGGACGATCCGGAACTGTTCGAGGTGTTTTCCGCCTGTCAGGATCTGGGCCTGGCCATCCTGGTTCACCCCTGGAACATGATGGGCAAGGAATTCATGCCGGATTACTGGCTGCCCTGGCTGGTCGGCATGCCGGCCGAGCTGTCGCGCGCGATCTGCTCGATGATCTTCGGTGGCGTGTTCGAGCGTCTGCCCGACCTGCGCGTCTGCTTCGCGCACGGCGGCGGCGCCTTTCCGTTCACGATCGGACGAATCGAGCATGGATTCCGGATGCGCCCGGACCTGGTCGCAACCCGCAATCCGGTCAATCCCCGCGATTACCTGGGGCGGTTCTGGGTCGACTCGGTCACTCATGATCCGGTGGCCCTGGATTACCTGATCAAGGTCATGGGAGCTGATCGGGTTGCGCTGGGCACCGATTATCCGTTTCCGCTGGGTGAGCAGGAACCCGGCTCGGTCATCCGCGCTCTCAATCCGCCAGCGGAATTGGCCGAGCGTCTTTACTGGCGCAACTGCCTGGAGTTTCTGAATCTGCCGGCCGAACGATTCGGCCTGGACAAGTGATAGCCACCCTGGAGATTGCCGGCGTGACTCGTCACGCCGATCTGTCGGCAGGAACGTCGCTGGCGATCCCGGTGCGAGACGGCGGCGGTCACCCGCGATTCTTCGTCGATGAGCCGGTCTCGTTTCGCCCCCTGTGTGCCGGGAGCTTCAGCGGCCGGGTCCAGGCTGGCGGCAGTTGCAATGCCGATCAGATCAGCTTTGTTCCCCACTGCCACGGGACGCACACCGAAGGGGTCGGTCATATCACGCCTGATCGCCAGGCGGTTCAGGATCACATGCCCGAAGGCATGTTGATGGCCACGCTGGTCAGTGTCCGGACCGAGCCAGCAGCAAGGACCGCCGACAATCCGGTGGTTGCCGCAAGTGAGCTGGACTGGCCATCGGGTACCGAGGCACTGATTGTTCGGACCCTGCCAAACCACCCGGACAAATGTGTCCGCGACTACAGCCGCGCACCGCTCTACCCCTTGCTCAGTCTTGACGCCATGACCCGGATTCGCGACGGCGGTATCCGCCATCTGCTGGTCGATACTCCATCGGTCGATGCGGCCGACAACGACCAGCTGCCGCTGCATCGCTGTTTCTGGGGCATGGACGAAAACGGATCCCGCGTGCCGGAATCGCGCCTGGGCTGTACCATTTCCGAGATGATTTTTGTCCCCGACAGCCTCGCCGACGGCCAGTACCTGCTCCATCTGGGGATTGGTGCATTGATTGGCGATGCGAGTCCCAGCTCTCCCGTTGTCTTTCCGCTGACATGACTGTTCACAATCCTGAAACAAGCTATTCACCCGGCCGCTTCCGTGAGCGCTTCCGTATTCCTCGGGGGCCCGATGGCAACGAAAGTCTCTACTTGTGCGGCAATTCGCTCGGACTGCAACCGGTCGCCGCCGCCGACGCTGTCGCCGCCGAGCTCGAGCGCTGGGGCGGGCTCGGCGTTGCCGGGCACTTCGACGGACCGCTGGCCTGGATGCCCTACCATCGCCTGGCCACCGACAACCTGGCCCTGATTACCGGGGCAAAGCCGTCCGAAGTGGTCGCGATGAATTCGCTGACCGTCAATCTGCATTTGATGATGGTCAGCTTCTTCCGTCCGCGTGGTGCGCGGCGCCGGATTCTTATCGAGAAAGGCGCATTTCCTTCTGACCGTCATGCGGTCGAGTCTCAGCTGGTGTTTCACGGTCTGGACATCGACCGGGACCTGGTGGAACTGGCTCCACGTCGCGACGGTCTGCTGCACGAAGAGGATATCGAGGACTACCTTGAACGCTACGGCGAACAGGTTGCCCTGGTGCTCTGGCCAGGCGTTCAGTATGCGACCGGACAGGTTTTCGACCTTGAAAGGATCGCCCGCGCCTGCCGCCGGGCCGGCGTACCACTGGGCCTGGACCTGGCCCACGCGGTCGGCAATATTCCGCTGGCCCTGCACGATATCGGCTGTGACTTTGCGGTCTGGTGTTCATACAAATACCTGAATGCCGGCCCCGGCGCGGTCGCCGGCTGCTTTGTTCACGAACGCCACGCCGAGGCCGATCTGCCACGCCTGGCCGGCTGGTGGGGCCACGATGAAAAAACCCGCTTCCGCATGGGGCCGGATTTCAAACCGATGCACGGGGCCGAAGGCTGGCAATTGTCCAACCCGCCGGTGCTGGCGCTAGCTGCGCTCTGGGCATCGCTGGAACTGTTCGCCGAAGCAGGCATGGACGCCTTGCGCCGCGCCTCGCTGGAAATGACCGGACACCTGGCCCAGCGTCTGGCCGAAAACGTCGATGATCGAATCAGCATTCTGACGCCGCTGGAGCCGCATCGGCGCGGCTGTCAATTATCGCTGAAGGTACGGTCCGGGCGGCGCGACGGGCGCCGGTTGTTCGAGCGGCTGGAAGGCCATGGGGTGGTCGCCGACTGGCGCGAGCCGGATATCATCCGGGTCGCACCGGCCCCACTCTACAACCGCATCGATGAAACCGACGAACTGGTTCGATTGATCGACAAATTGCTGCCATCAGCTGGTAAAACATGACATCGTCTGATCGCATCTCATCGGAACCGATCACCATCATCGGGGCCGGACTGGCCGGTAGCCTGCTCGCAGTGGAACTGGCGCGGCAGGGGCAATCGGTCAGCGTGTTCGAACGCTATCCCGATCCACGCAGGCAGCAGGCCCCGGCCGGTCGCTCGATCAACCTGGCCCTGGCCGAGCGCGGCCGGGCCGCACTGGCCCGGGCCGGGCTGTTGAAGCAGGTCGAGGAATTTGCCCTGCCCATGGCCGGACGGATGCTGCATGACCGATCCGGAGAAACTCGACTCCAGCCGTACGGGCAGCAAGACGATGAAGTGATCTGGTCAGTTCACCGCGGCAATCTCAACCTGGCCCTGATCAACGCCGCTGAAAAGGCCGGGGTGAGCCTGCACTTCGACCGTCAGCTGGACTCGGTGGATTTCGAGCAGCGTCGGCTGGCCTTTCGCGATCGCGACGGTCAATCGCACCAGGCTGACTTTCGGCTGGCCATTGGTGCCGACGGAGCCGGCTCCGCTCTGCGCCAGGCCATGGACCGCGTCCAACCAGTGGGCCAGCGTGAACAGCCGCTCGGCCACGGCTACCTGGAACTGACCATTCCACCCGGCGAGAACGGCCAGTTCCAGCTGGAGCCCGAAGCGCTGCATATCTGGCCTCGGGGTGGTTACATGATGATCGCCCTGCCCAATCCGGATGCCAGCTTTACCTGCACGCTGTTTCTTGCAACCGCCGGCACGGATGATCAACCCGGCTTTGACCAGTTGTCCGACACGTCAGCCATGCGCCGGTTTCTCGAGACCAATTTCGCCGATGCGGTGTCGCTGATGCCGAACCTGGAACAAGAACTGGCCGATCACCCGGTCGGCTACCTGGCGACCCTGTACGTCGACCACTGGCATCTTGACGACCGGGCTGTACTGATCGGTGATGCCGCTCATGCGATCGTTCCGTTTCATGGTCAGGGCATGAACGCCGCGTTCGAAGATGTCACCGCCCTGGCCGACCGCCTGGTCAACCAGGGCATTGGTGAATCAGTTCTGGCCGACTTTGTGACCGAGCGTAAACCCAACGCCGACGCGATCGCTGCCATGGCGCTGGACAATTACCTGGAAATGCGAGACCGGGTGCGCGATCCGCACTTTCATCTGATCAAGGAACTGGAGTGGGCGCTGGAAAAGCGTCTGCCCGGTCGCTTTATCCCGCGCTACCAGATGGTGATGTTTCATCCCGAAATCCCCTACGCCGAGGCCTGGCGGCGCGGCGAGCGCCAGCGCGAGTTGCTTGAAGCCCTGACCAAAGGCCGTGACAGCATCGGCGAAGTCGATCTCGACCGCGCCGAAACCAGGGTCGTGGGCGAACTGGACTGGATCTGATGGAATCTCCGTTCCGGCGCTGGCCCCTGACCTCGGGTTTCATCCTGATGCTGGTCGTCGCGGCCATTATCCTGGGTTTTGGTGCCTGGGGACTGGAACCGGTGATCGAGCTGCTGCTGACCATCGATACCCTGATCCAGGCCCACTTCTTTACCGCACTGGCCATTTACATCGGATCCTTTATCGTGCTGGCCAGCCTGGCCGTTCCGATCGGATCGCTGTACTGTCTTACCGCGGGCTACCTGTTCGGTATTCCGATCGGCGCGGCAGCGGCCCTGCTCAGCTCCATGATGGCGGCAACGCTTTCATTTCTGATGGTGCGTCACTTTGGCGATCATGGCTTGCGCCAGCGCCTCGAACGGGGACGGATTGCCCCGCTGCTGGCGATTCTCGAACGCGATGCGACCTGGTACCTGGTGTTGTTGAGGGTCGTGCCGATTGCCCCATTCTTCATCATCAACGCAGCCGCAGCATTGACCCGGATCAGCGCCCGCCATTTCCACGTAGCCACGACCGCCGGCCTGATTCCAACGACCCTGATATACGCCTCACTCGGCGGCGGTATCGGGTCGGTACTGCAAGCCCGCGACATGATGGGCCCGGGCATCCTGCTGGAGCCGGCCATTGCTCTGCCGCTGGCCGGTCTTACCCTGCTGATCCTGGCTTCCTGGGCAGTCAAACGCCGCCTGAATCGTCGCCTCGCTCGTCGTCACCCTCGTCATCATGATCGTCATCACGATCGTCTTCATAGTCGTGGCCGGAATTCCCCGGAAGTCGAAAAATGACCTGGTTGTCGTCCTCATGCCATGGCGCTCCGAAGCGTTCACGGTAACGATCGATGCATGGCTCGATATCCGGCAACTCCCGGACATAGCCGAACGGCGAGCCTCGATGAAACACAACAAAGCGATTCTCCGGCGGGCGCCAGTGCAACAGACTGTGCAGAAAAACGAAGCGGTCGAAGCGGATGGTCTGATCGGACTGTGGGCGAAGCTCACCATGGGTCCAGTCGCTGCACAAGCCGCTGATCATGCCGATACGCACCGGCATCTGATGAAAACGCTGGTATTCCGACAGCGGACTGAAATGGCTTTCGAAATGCCACGGGGTTTCAATCAGTACCCAGTCGCCGGGCTCGGTCATCATTCTCCGATACACCGCTGGCAAACGGGCCTGGGCCATCACCTCGGTATAGATACTGCGCTCGAACTTGTAATCGAAGTGATAACGCATATGACTGGTGAACTGGTTCAGGCCACGATAGATCTCCGGCAGCGGACCCGACCAGACCAGCGCCGGCAACAGCAACAGGCTCATGGTGATGGTCATGGCCCGCTCGCCGGCGGGACTAGCGGTCAAACGGCCGGCCAGCCAGCCAGCCGCTGACAGGGTTCCCAGGGTTGCCAGCACCAGCACCATGGGTACAAACACCGCCGAATAACGCACCAGCACCAGGGCATGATGAATCCAGGCCGGGTCGAGCAGCGCGATCACGACCACAGCGACCACGCTCATGAACAGCCAATAGCCAGCAAAGCCGCCATCCTTTTGCACCAGCCTGACGGCACCGGCAATGACCAATACACTGAATAGCGCCAGCGCGAGCCCATTGGCCGTACCCGCAATCAATTCCCAGCCGCGCAGAAACGTGACCCATTCAATCTGGTGTATTCCCGACTTGCTTTGCATCGCCGACGGATCGGCCAGCAGCGGTGGCAGCACCAGCGCCCCGGCCAGAACCGCGGTCACGATACCGGTCGGCACAATCCGCTTCAAACCTGAAAAGTCGCGCTTGAACCAGGCCTGACCCATGGCTTGAAACCCGAACCAGGTCAGAGCCGAGCCGGTAAACAGCAGGGTCAGCGGATGCAGCCAGGCACACAATACGGCAGCCAGCACGAACGTCAACAGCCAGCCACGGCCACCCTCATGCCACCAGCGCCACAGGCTGACCATGGCGACAAAACCCAGCGGCACGGTCAACGCGTAGGGTCGAACATAGCGGGTGAAGTGAATCAGCAGCGGCGAGATCGCGATCAGCGCGCCAAACAGCCAGCGACCCTCCCGTTCCAGCCACGGTCGCATGACCCAGGGCAGAATCACAATGGTTGCACTGCCGAACAGTAGCGGCAATGCGCGCATCCGCCACTCACTCAAACCGATCGTTTCGGCCAGAAACCTGAACAGCAGGGTCAGGGGAATGGTGTGGTCGGCGTGCCCGAACGACAGGAAAATCTCGCGATAGCCGGCCGCCATCAGCTTGTGCACCGCGTGCCATTCGTCGTCGATCAGGATCTGCAGATCGATCTGCCAGAAACGCAGCCACAGGCCGACCAGAATCACCACTGCCCAGGCCAGGGGCCACAACCAGCGTGAATCAGTCATTTGTTTCGGTCATTCGCCCAGGTACGGTGGCCGGTAGATGCCCATCCGCGTGCTCAGTACCGCCAGTGAAACACCGATCACGCCAAGACCATAGATCACGCTGCGCCGAAAATTGATCGACGAGGCCTCTTCGAAATAGCGGGTCGGACAGGTGACTTCACCGATCCGGTCGCCGCGGGCAATGATCTGGGCGAGCATCTGGTTGTCAAAAATGAAATCGTCGGAATTGGCAGCCAGATTCAGCGCTCTGAGCAGATCGGCGGAAAAGGCCCGATAACCGGTGTGATACTCGGACAACTTGGCACCGGTACACAGGTTCTGAAACGCTGTAAGCAGCCGATTGGCAATGTATTTGTAGCGCGGCATGCCGCCGGACAGCGCTCCGCCACCGAGAATTCGCGACCCGAGCACGGCCGGAAACAGATCGCTGGCAACCAGCCCGGCCATGGCCGGGATCAACTTGGGCGTGTACTGGTAATCGGGATGGAGCATGATCACGATGTCGGCACCGAGTTCCAGCGCCCGCGCGTAGCAGGTCTTCTGGTTGCCGCCGTAGCCACGGTTCTTCTCATGGCGAATCACGTGATTGATGCCCAGCGAGCGAGCCACTTCGACCGTATCGTCCTGGCTGGCATCGTCGACCAGGATGATCTCGTCAACGTAGTCCTGGTCGATTTCGGCCACGGTGCGCTCCAGAGTGCGCGCCGCATTGTAGGCCGGCAGGACGATAACCACCTTCTTGCCGCCAATCACGTCCGCTTACTCTCCAGGCTCGCGCAGTCGGCGACAGGCTTGATCCGATGCCGGGTCACGGCTGACACGGCATCGGCTCGGACCACTTCTCGGTCGGTACATCCAGCAGAATATCGCCCCCGATCGGAGCCGGCGAGACGATATCGAGCAATTCGCTGCCGGTGGTCGACGAGGTGAATTCGCGCTCGAAGGTACCGACCACTTCCCAGGTGGGCGTCAACGGTTCGCAGTTCGGGCAGAATCCCTTGAAACTCCAGACTTCAAACTCGTCGGCAAACGGTCCCGGCTCGATGGCCTGGGCAATCACCCAGCGTCCGACGCCGTCACCGTCATAGTAATAGCGCACGTAGAACTGACCCTCATCGTAGACAATCACCGTGGTCCCGCCCTGGGCCAGGCCCGGCGAGTGCCACAGTCCGGAATAACTGACCGGCTGGCCGTTGACCTCGGGACAGGTCGGGGGTGCGATCGGAGTCATGATTTCCGAGCCGTGCGCCCCGTTCAGACGCCAGGCCATGACCAGGTTTTCACTGTCGATGGTGGTCACGGTCACTTCACCGACCACATCCACGTTGTCACGGATGCCGACGCCAGTGGCGCGGTTGATCGAGGCCGTCCAGGTCGACGATTCCGGGTCGACTTCATTGATGGCCAGATAGAACACCGGCAGCCCCTGGGCGTCGTAGCTGTACCACATCATGAATCCGAGCCCGGCCCGCTGCCACTCGATCCCCTGGTTGGTCACCCGGTCACGCGGACTCCATAACCCGAAGCGCGGCTCATGGCGCTCGGTTTCGGCCAGCTCGACAGTCACCTCAACCAGACGCTCGGCCGCGGCCGCGTTGGTCAATTTCACGTAGTAGCGTCCCGGCGCCGGACTGGTTCGACTCAGTTCAAAGCCTGCTGTCGAACCACTGGCGCTGTCCAGTGCCGTGCCGGCGGCCGGCGGCGTATCGGGTGCGCTGCCCGCTACGCTGTCAAACTCGGCAAAGTGGAGTGTCCCGGAAACATTGGCGTCGCCGACCACGTCGATATCCAGGCGCTGAGTGCCGGGGGGTACATCGACAAACAAACGGTCGTGCACGCCAGCAGGCGGCAGAACCACCGCCCGGGTCTGGTCCTTGAACAGCGCGGTTGCACGAATCGGATTGGGTTCGGTGCGGGTCACGATCACCGGAATGACGCCGACATCCATCAGGTTGTCCGGAGTCGAACTGATCCCGATTGCACTGAGCCAGGTCTCATTCTCGCGCATCGCCGGCTGGTCCACGAACAGCTGGACATCCAGCGCACCACCGGTATGAATCCCGGGGCCGTTGACACCGAAACTCATGTCGTGGCTTTCGGTCAGTACCGCAAACTCCAGAATCGATTCATCACCGCCCGCCACGCCCGAACCAAACCAGTTCTGGACCACAATCCACCAGGTTCCGGCTTGCGGCTGATTGATCAGGCAGCGCTCCAGCTCGGTTGGCGATGTCGAGGCACACACCAGTTCGTCTTCGTCAGCCTGACCATTGCCATTGAGATCGCGCCCGACAAACAGATCCAGATCCTGCGCTTCCGAATACACGGTTTCGGCAAACAACGCCATGGCAGCGGTCGGTACCTCGATCAGTGTGGTTCTGACGCCCGACCCGCCGGAAAACGGGTTGTCGGGACTCGGATCCTGGACCAGACTGAAGGTTTCAGCGTCCGGGCGCACCAGCGGCGAGGTCAGAAACTTGGCTTCCGGCAGCGGCAGAACATCCGCCAGCTCCAGCATGCCTCGCGCCTGGTTGGCATCAACCTCGATGACAAACAACTCCGGCAAGCTGCCCAGTGACATCAACGCCCCGACCGGCAGCCGCTGGGTTTCCAGTGACGGCAACGACGGATCGAGCACGATACTGCCACGCCCCCACTGGCCCGCAGCAACCGAACCGGCGCTGACGGTAATCGACAGGGTCACTTCTTCGCCCGGCTGCAGACTGAACGCGCTGGGCTCCACCTCGATGCCCAGATCGCCTTCGACAGTGACCGACCAACTACTCAGGGCCAGCGATTTCAGCGTGCGCTCGAAGCTGCATGATCCGATGCAGGCGGTGCTGACGACGCCGGGCAGATTGAGATCGCCCGGGTCGCCGTCCTGGGCCGGATCGGCCGCCATGAACGCGTCTTCGCTAGTCTCCAGGTACAGACCGATTCGGGCTGCCTTGTCGACCTGAACGCCGCCCGCTCCGCCGTCAATGATGCGGGCTGGCGTTCCCGTTGCCGTGGTGACCAGCCCGGCCGAAGCCGTTGTTTCAAGCGCGCTGATGACCGCATCGACGCTCCAGTCCGGAAATGCATGGCGCAATAACAACGCGGCACCGGCGACATGCGGACTGGCCATGGATGTACCCGTGCTGAAGGCGATCGAGTCGTCATCCGGCGCACTGGCCCCGAGAATGTCCGTGCCGGGCGCGGTCACATTGGGCTTCATCAGGTTGGGTGCACCGGAAATCGGACCGCGGCCGCTGGACGGAGCCAGGCGCCCGCCAAAGTTCGAGCTGACCTGACGACTCGATACCGGAATTCGGCCCTGATGGCCGCCGCCACTGGCCAGCCAGTCTTTCAGGCGCTGGCCGGTCTGGGCCGTCACATGCAAGGTGGGAAGACAATGATCCTCAGCGGTAATGTCGTTACCTTCGGCAGGGCTGTTGACCAGGATCATGCCCGAAGCACCGGCGGCGAGCAGATTGCGCCCCTTTTCGACGCGCCCGTAATTGCCACGGTCACAGACCACGATCTGGCCGTCGAAGGTTCCGGGTGAAAACGGATTGGAGACGCCGGAATTGTCCTGGCAGGAGGGCCCCAATTCCGGCTCGCCGGTACCACACAACGCGTTGCCGAAATCGCCGGCATAGACAATCGGTGCAACCTCGGTTCCCTCACTGATGCCGGCCCCGGTGACCAGTGGTGGCGATGAAGAACCACCGGACATGTTGCTCATGCTGCCGCCGATGACCCGGTTATGGGTCGCATTGGCCACCGCCATCACCCAGGGGGCATTGGCCGGTGCTGAAACGGTCCCGTCGCTGGGCCCGCTGTTGCCGGCCGAGGTCACCGGCACAATCCCGGCGGAACGCACGTTGAGAAACATGGACCGATCGGAATTGAACTGACCGAATCCGGCCCACGGTCCCGGGGCGGTCGAGCCAGTTGATCCAATCGAGTAGTTGATCACGTCGACCTGATCGATGATCGCCTGTTCAAGCGCCGCAACGAGCGCACTGGAGGCACAACCGCCCTCATCCTCGGGGTCATTCGGGTCACCACCATCGCAGACCTTGTAGGAAATCACGCTGGCGCGCGGTGCCACGCCCGATGGACCAAAAAAGATCGGCGTACCGGTGCCAAGATTGAGACTGAAACTCATTGATCCACCCAGTGCACTGGACGCGACGTGGCTGCCGTGACCGCCGATATCCTTGCCCTTGGTGCCCTCATCGGTAAAGTCGTAGACGCCGATGATCTTGTTGTTGCACTCAACTTCAGGGTCATCGCACAGGCCGAAGAACTGACCGCGCGGGTTCTCCATCTGAAAGCCACCCGGGCTGTCAGTAAAAAAGGGTGAGTCCCAGTTGATGCCGGAATCGATCAGGCCAAGGACCGTTCCTTCTCCCCGGTTGGGGACCGGCGTTCCGAATTGCGGCTGCCACACACGGTCTGCTCGAATCCACTGGTAACCGTTGTCGTTATGCAGCACATGCCGCTCCACCGGAATCACCTGAGAAACCCCGGGCAACTCCGCCAGCTGGCGGGCTTCATCCTCCGACAGACTGGCAGAAAAACCATTGAACCCATGGCGATAGACATGGCGTGGTTCGACCGTGCGTCCCAGCCAGCTTTCAGCCAGCTCCAGCACCGCAGTGCGCTCGCGGTCCAGGTGGGCCGCGTACTGGCGAACCTCGCGATGATTGACGTCGAATCGCAGCTCACCACGAACGGCCGGTGCGGTTGCCGCCAGGGTCTTGAAAGTGCGCTGACCCGATGCCGTCAACTGGGCGACTTCGCCGCCGCGAAACTGGAGACTGGGCGCCGAGCTCAGCTCGACCAGGTACTCCCCGGGAATGACTTCAGGTTGACGCGCCTGCAGTGAACTGAAACTGATCAACACGCCCGTCAGGGCCAGAACGCTGAATTTAACAATAGACATGGTGCGAGTTCCTCGGGATTATCCGGTGGTGCTGCTGATCGGCTGGCGCAGCGTAACCAGTTCTTCGGCGCTGGTCGGGTGAATACCGATGGTGCGGTCAAAATCGGCTTTGGTCAATCCTGCCCGGACGGCGACGGCAAATCCCTGCACGATTTCGGGAGCATCCACGCCCACCGCGTGGACCCCGAGCACGCGATCATTCCCGGCGTCCACGACCAGCTTCATCAACCCCTTCTCTTCACGTCCGGCCAGGGTGTATTTCATCGGCGTGAATGCAGAACGGTAAATCTTGATTCGATGACCGGCTTCGCGGGCCTGAGTCTCGGTCAATCCTACCGTTCCGACCGGCGGCTGGGAAAAGACCGCAGCGGGCGTGTTGGCATGTTCCACGGGGCGGTTCATCCCGCCGAATTCGGTATCGGCAAAGGCATGGCCTTCCATCAACGCGACCGGCGTCAGCGCGATGCGATCGGTCACATCGCCGACAGCAAAGATATTGTCGACACTGGTGCGACTGAATTCATCGACTTCGATCCGGTTGCCCGGCCCCAGCCTGACCCCGACCTGCTCCAGTCCGAGATCGGCAACATAGGGCGCTCGACCGGTAGCAAACATCACGCAGTCGAACAAGTCGCTACGATTATCGTGACAATCGTCGTCACAATCGTCGTGACGATCATCATGACGATCATCATGACGATCGTCGGAATACGTTACCCGGATACCCTCGTCGGTCTGTTCAAGTCGGGCCGGTTGGCGATGATACTGCAGCGAAATTCCACGGCCGGTCATTCCCTTGGCTACGGTTTGCCGGATATCGCTGTCGAAACCGCGCAGGATCAGCTCACGCCGGTAGGCCAGCGTTACCGTGCTTCCCAGCCCGTTGAAAATGCCGGCAAATTCCACCGCGATGTAGCCCGCACCAACAATCAGAACTCGCTCGGGCAATTCATCCAGGTGGAAGGCCTCATCCGAGGTGATTCCCAGCTCCCGTCCGGGAATGTCCGGTTGCCATGGCCGGCCGCCGACCGCAATCAGGATCTTTTCGGCAGTGAACTGCCGCTCACCGACCGCGACGGTATGGGCATCGACCAGGCGCCCGCGTCCCATATGAAGCTCCACCCCGGCCTGATCGAGCAGGCGCAGGTAGATTTCATTCAAACGATCGATTTCCTTGTCCTTGGCGGCGATCAGCCCCGGCCAGGAAAAGTCGGTGTGGCCGACAGACCATCCGTAGCCCGGCGCATCGGCAAAGGATTCGGCAAATTGCGAGGCATACACCAGCAGCTTTTTGGGCACACAGCCGCGAATGACGCAAGTGCCGCCCACCCGGGATTCCTCGCAGATCGCCACGCGGGCTCCGTGACCGGCGGCAATGCGCGACGCCCGCACACCGCCGGACCCGGCACCGATCACGAACAGATCGTAGTCGTAATTTGAATTCTTGTGCTTGATAACCGTCGTTTCCTTGATGAAATTCTTCGAAATGGCGCTTGAATTGATCCAGATCATGCCGGCTGACGCAAAGCCGGTAAAATAATACCGCACTCGCCCCTGGCATCCGATAACAATCATGAGCGGCCGGTTACTGATACAGGCTCGACAACTGGGATTCGATCGTCAGGGGGAACCGATTTTTCAGACCATGGATCTGGATCTGGTCGCCGGCAACGCGAGCATTGTTCTCGGACCCAACGGCTGCGGCAAGACCACCTTGCTGCGCTGCCTGGCCGGCGTGATCCGTCCAACCAGCGGCGAACTGACTTGTCACGGTCGGCGCGCCCTTCTGGGGCATTTGCCGGCCATCAAGGCCGAACTGACCTGTCGAGAAAACCTGGATTTCCTGAGACGTTTCCACGGCCGTCCCGCCCTGGCCACCAACCCGGCCCTGGCTCGAGTCGGCCTGGCCGGATTGGGGCTGCGTCCGGCCCGAACCCTGTCGGCCGGCCAGAAGCGTCGACTGGGCCTGGCGGGTCTGCTGGTCGCCCGACGTGAAATCTGGTTGCTGGACGAACCCTATGCCAGTCTCGACAATGCTGGCGGAGAACTGGTTGATCAACTGCTTGACGAACACCTGGACAACGGCGGCACCGTCGCCCTGTCCACCCACCAGCGCCTGCCGCAGATCAACGCCCCGACCCGGTTGATTGAATTGACCACCCCAGCAAAGGACGTCCACTCATGAACCTGGCTGCCGTGGCTGCCCTGCTGAAGCGCGATCTGCGCCTGGCGCTGCGCCACGGTGGTGAATCGCTGATGCCGCTGATCTTTTTGTTCGCGGTCATCATCCTGGTGCCCCTGGGTGTCGGCCCCGGCCCCAATCTGCTCGCATCAATTGCGCCGGGAATGATCTGGGTCGCCGCCCTGCTGGCCAGCCTGCTGGCGCTGGACAACCTGTTTCGTCCCGATCTCGACGACGGTACGCTGGAACAATGGTGGCTGGGTCACCTGCCGGTGTTCGGACTGGTCTGCGTTCGCCTCCTGTCGCACTGGCTGATTACCGGCGTACCGGTCATCCTGTTTGCCCCGGTCGCTGCCGAGATGCTGTTTTTGCCGGCCGAGGCGCTGCCCACGCTGATGTTGAGCCTGCTGATCGGCACCCCCATCTTGTCCCTGATTGGCGGACTGGCCGCTGCACTGACCCTGGGAACGAACCGCGGCAGCGTGTTGCTGTCCATTCTGGTGTTTCCGCTGGTTGTCCCGGTGCTGATTTTTGCGACAGGGGCCGTCAGCGTGGCTGCCGAGGGCTGGTCGGCCAGAGCCCACCTGGGCCTGATGGCTGCCATTCTGATACTTGCCGTGACCCTGATACCGCTGGCCATCACCGCTGCACTGAGACTGATCATCGAATGAACTTCCAGACCATCAAGGTGGGCTTCCACCGACTCGGATCGCCACCGACCTTCTATCGACTTTGCCGGCGCCTGTCGCCGTGGCTGTGGGCCGGATTTGCGGTGACCGCGGCGATCGGACTGTACGGAGCGCTCTTTGTCGTTCCTCCCGACTACCAACAGGGTGACAGCTACCGCATTCTCTACATTCATGTCCCGACCGCCTGGCAGGCCCTGGCCGGCTACGTGATCATGGCCGTGCTGGCCGCCATCGCGCTGGTCTGGCGGATTCGAACCACCGAGATCATGGCCATGATGTGCGCCCCGATCGGGGCCGCGTTCAGCGTGGTCTGCCTGGCCACCGGATCGATCTGGGGCAAGCCGATGTGGGGAACCTGGTGGGCCTGGGATGCGCGCCTGACCTTGCTGCTGGTGCTGCTGTTTGTCTACCTCGGCATCATGGGACTGTACGCGGCGTTCGAAGATCGACGCAAAGGTGCACGCGTGGCCTGTATCCTTGTACTGGTCGGCCTGGTCAATATTCCGATCATCCATTTTTCGGTGGAATGGTGGACGACCTTGCACCAGGGATCGACGATCCGCCTGTTTGGCGAATCGACCATGGATTCGTCGATGCTGCCACCGCTGATCTGGATGACGATTGCGATCAAGATGATGTTCGGCGCGACCCTGCTTGACCGCGCCGCCAACGAGTTGCTCGACCAGGACCGGCGCAAGCGCTGGGTGACTGAGTTGACTGGAAATTGAACTGACTGGAGCTCCAACCGATGATCCCCGAGTTCAGCTATGCCCCCTACGTCTGGTCCAGTTACGGCCTGTTTGCCGTGATCGTGGCCTGGCAGGCCATCGTTCCCGTACTGCGCCGCCGCCGGATACTGGCCGAACTGGCCGAGGAAGCCGCCATGCAAAAAGGAAACTACCATGACCCCGACGCGTAAGAAGCGCCTGGCCATCGTCGCGCTGATTGTGCTTGGCGTAGGAGCTGCCACAGCGGTAGCCCTGACCGCACTCGATGATGCAATGCGTTACTCGATCAGCCCCAGTGAAGTTCATGCCGGCACCATTCCCGAGGGTCGCCAGCTGCGCCTGGGCGGGCTGGTCGCAACCGGTTCAGTCGAGCGCGACAGCGGCTCGCTGGCCGTGCAGTTCCTGGTGACCGACTGCATTCACAACGTCCCGGTCAGTTTTTCCGGCATCCTGCCCGACCTGTTTCGCGAAGGCCAGGGCGTGATTGCCAACGGCCGGCTCAATGCAGACGGCCTGTTCGAGGCCAATGAAGTTCTGGCTCGCCACGACGAAACCTACATGCCGCCGGAAGTCGAACGGGCAATGGCCCAGGTCGGTGACAACCGGGCCTGCGCCGACCATGTGGCAGACCGCTCATGATCGCGGAAGTCGGACAGATTGCACTGATCCTGGCGCTGGTGCTGGCCGTGCTGCTGGCCACCCTGCCATTGATCGGAACCTGGCGAGGCGATACCAGGTTGATGGCGATGGCACCCTCGCTGGTCATCGGGCACTTCGTGTTCGCCCTGTGTGCCTACGTCGCGCTCAGCCTGGCGTTTCTCAACCACGACTTCAGCGTCACCTATGTGGCGATGAATTCCAACCTGCTGCTGCCCTGGCCGTATCGGCTGTCGGCAGTCTGGGGCGGCCACGAGGGCTCACTGCTGCTGTGGATTTTGATGCTGGCCGGCTGGATGCTGGCCGTTGCTGCTTTTTCGCGCACATTGCCGCGAGTCTATGTGACCCGGGTACTGGCAGTGATGGGAATGATCTCGATCGGCTTTCTGCTGTTCACCCTGCTGACTTCCAACCCGTTCGAACGCCTCCTGCCCGGTCCGGCAGACGGCCGCGACCTCAATCCACTGCTGCAGGACCCGGGCATGATTTTCCACCCGCCGTTGCTTTACATGGGCTACGTCGGCTTTGCGGTGGCCTTTGGCTTTGCCATTGCCGGCCTGCTCGGCGGACGGGTCGAGCGCGACTGGGTTCGCTGGTCGCGCCCCTGGACCCTGATCGCCTGGTCGTTTCTGACCGGCGGGATCACGCTGGGCTCCTGGTGGGCCTATTACGAACTCGGCTGGGGCGGCTGGTGGTTCTGGGATCCGGTCGAAAACGCCTCGTTCATCCCCTGGCTGATCGGTACCGCCCTGATCCACTCCCAGGCGGTGACCGAAAAGCGCGGTGCCTTTCCGGCCTGGACCATCTTGCTGGCCATTGCCGCGTTTTCGATGTCGCTGCTCGGCACCTTCCTGGTGCGCTCCGGCGTTTTGACCTCGGTCCATGCCTTTGCCAATGACCCCGAGCGCGGGCTTTTCATTCTTGGTTTCATGACCGTTGTGACCGGCGGCGCGCTGCTGCTGTACGCCTTGCGTGCACCACGCATCATGACCGGCGAGACCTTCGACGGGGTCAGCCGCGAGACCGCCCTGCTGCTCAACAACGTCTTTTTTGCGGTCTCGGCCGCGATGGTGCTGCTCGGCACACTCTATCCGCTGATCGTCGACTTCATGGGCTGGGGGCAGATTTCAGTGGGGCCGCCGTATTTCAGCGCGATGTTCATTCTGCTGATGACCCCGGTAGTATTGCTGATTCCATTCGGCCCGATGAGCCGCTGGAAAAGCGACCAGATTGGACGCATCGCCAGACCGCTGATCGCCAGCGCCGTGCTGGCGGTCGTATTGGCGCTGATCATCGTGGCCTGGCTGGATGCCTGGAACCTGCGCGCGCTGACCGGCTGGATCGGCGGACTGTGGCTGATCCTGGGGGCGGCCAGCTATGTTCGCCAGGTCACCCGCAATCGCCGCTTTCGTTTGCCGCGCCACCAGATCGGGATGATCCTGGCCCATGGCGGGCTCGGAGTCTTCGTGATCGGTGCGGCCATGGTCGGCTCGTCAACACTGCAGCGCGATGTCCGGATTGCCCCGGGCGAGACCATCGAAGTCTCCGGTTATCAGTTCACGCTGACCGAGGTCGCCTCGGTCAAGGGTCCGAACTGGATTGCCGACGAGGCCCGCTTCCAGGTCGCTCGCGGCGATCGCGAGCTGCCGCCGATGACGCCGCAGAAGCGTCGCTATCATCGCGGCGGCCAGATCATGACCCAGGTTGCCCTGCGGCCGGGATTGACCCACGACCTCTACATCGCGATGGGCGAGCGCCTTGACGATGGCCAATCCTGGAGCATGCGGGTGCATATCAAGCCGTTTGTGCGCTGGATCTGGGGCGGCGCGCTGTTGCTGGCCATCGGCGGCCTGGTATCGGCCTCTGACCGGCGCTACTGGAAAACCCGGCAGGCTACGGCAGCGGAGCCGGTGCAAGCCAACGAGGTCCCGGCATGAGGGTAGCGGCATGATAAGAATGCTGATTCCGCTGCTGCTGTTCCTGGTCCTGGTCGGCCTGATGATCGCCGGCATGCAGACCGCCGACGAGCGCAAGCTGGTTGCCTCACCGCTGATCGGCCGACCGGTTCCGGACTTTGCACTGCCCGGCCTGCACGATCCCCAGGTCACCCGCAACAGCGGTGACTTTCTCGGCCAACCCTGGATTCTCAATGTCTGGGGCAGCTGGTGCTGGGCCTGCCGGGTCGAGCACCCGTTTATCGAGCGGCTTGGACGCGAGGCCGGTGTCGAGCTGGTCGGCTTCAACTGGAAGGACGAGCGCGCCGACGCGCTCGCCTGGATTGAACAGTTTGGCGATGCCTGGACCAGCCACGTGGTCGATTTCGAAGGACGCAGCGCGATTGATCTTGGCGTGTACGGCGCGCCCGAGACCTTTCTGATCGATCATCAGGGAATCATTCGCCACAAGCATATTGGACCGATTGATCAGACGGTTTTCGATGATCTGATGCGGCGGATATTTGAATTGAAGGGGGAGAGGGAAGGATGAAAAGACGGGTTACGGTTTCCGGTTTCCGGTTTCCGGAGTGGCATATGCCGGGTCTGGTGTTGGTTTCAATGCTGGTGCTGGCCTTCGGGGGCGTTATGGGTTCGGCGTTTGGGTCGGCGATTGAGCCTTATGAGTTTGCCAGCGAGGTGGAGGAGACGCGGTTTCGGGCGCTGGCCGAGGAGTTGCGTTGTACGGTGTGCCAGAACCAGTCTCTGGCCGACTCCGATGCGCCATTGGCCCAGGACCTTCGTCGCGAGCTGTATGGCATGATTCGCGCCGGTCAGTCGGACATGGAGATACGAAACTTCATGGTCGAGCGCTATGGTGATTTCGTCCTCTATCGACCGCCGATGGCCGGTCATACCCTGCTGCTGTGGGCCGGCCCACCGCTGATTCTGATTGCCAGCCTGATCGGCGTTGTGCTGATCATCCAACGGAGACGCAAAACCCTGTGATTGCCCCCGGATTTCTTATCGCCGCCAGTCTGGCGGTCATCATCGCGCTGGCCTTCGTTCTGCTTCCAGTGCTGCGCTCGGACCCGGAAACCCGGCGCCTGCGCCGTCGGCTGGCGGCCCTCGATGACCTGGCCGACGAACTGGAGCCGTCTGATCTGGCGCAACGTCGCCAGCGTCTGGAGACATCGCTCGACGATCATGGCGGCAAGTCCACAAGTCCTGGCGTGCTGCTGGGGCTCCTGATCGTGGTTCCGGTGGCCACGTTTCTGCTGTACCGGGCCGTGGGTGAACCCCAGGGCCTGGACCAGTCCGACAGCCAGGTGACCCAGATCCGGGCGGTATTGATCGACCTGGCCAATTCACTGGAACGCAATCCTGACGACATCGACAACTGGGTGCGGCTAGGTCTGAGCTACAAGGATCTGCGTGAATTCTCGTCGGCCGAGCATGCGCTGCGCCGTGCCTTGTACCTGGATGAGGGCAACGCATTCATCCAGGTCGAGTTGGCCGAAACCCTGCTGTTCGGCTCCGGCAGCCCCGAGTTGCCGGACGAAGCGGTCAACCTGCTAGAACAGGCCGTGACTAACGATCCCGAAAGCCAGAAAGCGCTGTGGCTGCTCGGCATTCACGCGTTCCAGAACAACGACCCGGACCAGGCTCTGGCCCGTTGGGAGCAACTCGACGCCTTGCTGCCGGACGGCTCGGTTCGCGACTCGGTACGCGCCCAGATGGAACGCGCCCGCCAGGCCGGGGGGTCACAAGCAGCCCCATCGTCGCCAGCACTGCCACCCAATCACCCACCCGTCGAGCCCGACGACGGTCCGGTCTTTCCGGTCACGGTGCGAATCGCTCCATCCCTGGCCGACCGGCTCAACGGCAATGAAACCGTGTTCCTGATTGCGCGCGCCGCCAGCGGTCCACCTGCGCCGCTGGCCGTGCGCCGACTGAGCGTGTCCGACCTGCCCACCGTGATCAACCTGTCGGATAGCGACAGCATGGTCGACGGACTCAACCTGTCGACCTTCCCCGAAATCCGCCTGACCGCCCGGGTATCAATGAGCGGCGACGCCCAACCCCAGCCCGGCGACCTGGAAGGCGAAACCGGACCCGTGTCCATCACCGAACAAGCGGCCAGCGAAGTCCTGATCAACCGCGAACTCTAACCAACCGCTGGAGTTGACCGGAACGGCTCTGTCAACGTCATAAAAATCTTTTGGACGCGAAGCAGCAAAGCAGCGAAGCAACGAAGAAACAGTATATGAAAGCTTTTCTCTTTCTTTGCGTCTTTGCTGCTTCGCTGCTTTGCGACATAAAGGTTTTTGTGGCCTGGCCAGTTCAGCCGTCCTTTACTGCTCGCTAGCCTAAGGGCAATGTTACAATTTGGTGTCGTTTTTATTGCAGTTGTGTGACACCTTATGGACACCTCCGGTTACATCTCGCGCATTTTCGGTGCCTCGCCGGTGCGTCCGCTGCAGAAGCATTTCGACAAGGCGGCCAAGTGTGCCCACAAGCTGCCCAAATTCATACGGGCAACGTATGCCGGAGACTGGGACAAGGCCAGTGCCGCGCGTGAAAAGATCATTCTGCTCGAACACGCGGCCGATGATCTCAAACGCGACCTGCGTCTGCATATGCCCAAAAGCCTGTTCATGCCGGTCAGCCGCTCGGATGTGCTCGAAATGCTGTCACGCCAGGATCGGGTCGCCAACAAGGCCAAGGACATCTCCGGGCTGATGATCGGGCGCCGGATGGTTATCCCCGAACCAATCCAGTCCGATTACCTGACCTTTCTCGAACGCAACCTCGACGCGGTAACCCAGGCGCGGAAATCCGTTCATGAACTTGACCAGTTGTTCGAGTCCGGCTTTCGCGGTTCGGAAGTCGACCTGATGGTTGAAATGACCGAGGAACTCAGCCGGCTCGAAGACAGCAGCGACGAAATGCAGGTCAGCCTGCGAGCCAGACTGTTCGAAATCGAAAGCGATCTCAAGCCGATCGAAGTCATGTTTCTGTACAAGATCATCGACTGGACCGGTGAACTGGGCGACATTGCCCAGCGCGTCGGCAGTCGTCTGCACATGATGATTGCGCGTTGACCACTCCATGAGCATCTAGATTGTGGAGCAGGCACTTTTCTATATCATCCTGGCAGCAGCCTTTGGCTTGTTCATGGCCTGGGGTATCGGCGCCAATGACGTCGCCAACGCGATGGCCCCTTCGGTCGGCTCGAAAGCCATCACCATTCGCCAGGCCATCGTCATTGCGGCCATCTTTGAATTCGCCGGCGCGGTACTGGCAGGCGGTGGTGTCACCAGTACCATTCGCAAGGGCATCGTGGATGCGTCATTGCTTGGCGACCAGCCAGAACTGCTGGTCTATGGCATGCTGGCCGCCTTGCTCGCCGCGGCCGTCTGGCTGCTGATTGCCTCGCGTTTTGGCTGGCCGGTTTCAACCACCCACACCATCATTGGCGCGGTTGTCGGCTTTGCCGCGATCGGCATTGGCGTCGATGCCGTGCATTGGCCCCAGGTTGGGCAGATTGCGATGAGTTGGGTGGTCAGTCCATTGCTGGCCGGGGCCATTGCCTGGCTATTGTTCATCAGCGTGCTGCGCCTGGTACTGGAACGGGACAATCCGCTAGAGCAGGCGCGACGCTACGTGCCGGTTTATATTTTTCTGGCCGCCTTTTTCATGACGCTGGTCACCCTGTTCAAGGGAATCAAGCACATCGGGATCGAAATATCGGCCCTTCAGTCCTATGCCATCGCTGTCCTAATCGGCCTGGTCATCACCGCCATCGGCACCTTGTTCATTCTGCGCATCCCATACCAGGAACCCGAAAAGCGCGAGTTTCACTTCGTCACGGTCGAGCGCATTTTTGGCGTGTTGATGGTGGTGACCGCCTGCGCGATGGCCTTCGCCCACGGCTCGAACGATGTCGCCAACGCGGTCGGGCCGCTGGCCGCCGTGGTCAGTATTGCCTCCACAGGCAGCGTGACCCAGGAAGCGATCGTGCCCGTCTGGGTGCTGATTGTCGGGGGTATTGGAATCGTCATCGGTCTTGCAACCTACGGCCACCGGGTGATTGCCACTGTCGGGCAGAACATTACCGCCCTGACCCCCAGTCGCGGCTTCGCGGCCGGACTGGCTGCCGCCATTACCATTGTGATGGCTTCGGGCACCGGCCTGCCGATTTCGACCACCCATACCGTAGTCGGTGCCATTCTCGGCGTCGGCATGGCTCGCGGCATTGCCGCCATCAACCTGCGCGTGGTCGGCTCGATCTTCATGTCCTGGATCATCACCATCCCGGCCGGCGCCACCCTCGCCGTCATCTTCTTCCTGATCTTCAAAGCCATACTCTGAAAGAAAAACAACCACCGAAAACACCGAATACACCAAAATTCAAACGCTTTTTCGGTGGGTTCGGTGTCTTCGGTGGTTTACAGGTTTCTTCCGCTCCGAACGTGAGCTCCGATACTCAAAGCACTCTGGTTAGTTGGGTGAGGAAGTGGCGGACGTCGGTGTGGGCTTTTTCGTGGTCGATATCGAATTGCTGGCTCAGGCGTTCGGCCAGGTCCTGTTCTTCGCGGCATCCATCAGCAATGGCTGACACGATGGCCAGGCCGGTGGTGTTCAGGCTCAGCAGGGCTTCTTTTTCCTGGTCCAGCAGGACACCGCTGCCGTCATCCAGCACGGTCAGACTGAGTCGTCCCGTGGTCATGGCCTCAGCGATTGTTTCAGCCGACATTCGATTGTTCTCATTCAACGCATCAAGCCGGATTATGGCTGAAGCTCAACCTGCTCTCAATGCTGATTGAGTATCATGACGGTTCCTGCCTCACACCAACCTGCCTGTGAAGTTCATTTCCGATTCAACCGTCATCGCCTGTCGAGCTGTTGCCGAAGCATTCGATGACGAGCTGCAGATTCATGGACTGAGCGCCGGCGAATGGGCAAGTCTTTTCGGGGCCGGACGCTCAAGGCCAGACTGGGCCAGCGTGGCTGACCGAGGACCGATCCGGATCGGTCGCGGCAATGACGGCCCCGCCTCTGATCAGAGCGGAAAGGAACGACGGCTCGATGACGGCCGTGTCGCATTGTCGAGCAATGCCGCCGGACTGGCCTGGATCGAACCCGATGCGGACCGCCACAATCTGCTGTTGCCGCAGGCTTTGCACCTGCTGCTGACCCAGCAGTGGGCTCGGGCCGGACTGATGCCTGTCCATGCCTGTGCGTTCAGCATCGCCGGTCAGGGCATCCTGGCGCTGGGCGATCGTGGAGCGGGCAAATCATCCCTGGTTCTGGCCGCCCTGGCAGCGGGCGCACGGATCGTTTCCGACGACTGGCTGTTGCTCGGTCTGGATACCGACCAGGTCATCCAGGCCGAGCGATTGCGCGAGTTTCTGATGCTGCGTCCGGGTCCGGTGGTGGAGCAATTTTCAGGTGTTCTTCCGGCTGATCTGACGACCAGCGGTGATGGCCGGCTGGTCTGGTCCATCGAAGCTGGCGATCCACGATTCCCGGTCAGCCTGTCGATTGACCAGTGCTGGTGGCTGAACTCACCGGCGGCCGATCGGCCCGATAAAACTGCTTCGCGGCCGCTGGTCCAGTCAACCATGCTCGCTCATCTGGTAGGTGCAGCCATGCCTTTTCTGCTGACCCCGGAGTTCAGCCATGAACAGATCACCCTGCTAAGCACGCTCAAGCGCATTGTTCACCAGGCTGACTGCATCGAACTGGTCAGCGGTCGTGATCTCCTGGATCAGCCCATGGCGACGATCGAAAGAACACTGAATACCAACCAGGCATAAGGGCGTTGTTCATCTCGATCAGGACGGGCTCGAATCAATCCTGAATCATCTCACGGTGGATTCTCACTGCCGTATTGCGCGGACGAATATCCACCCCGCGAGCCTCGACATGGGCCCGGGTAACAGCGGCGCCGTAAAGCAGAATCAGCGAGGAAAAGTTGACCCAGAGCAACAGCAAGGCCAGCGAACCAGCGGCACCGTAAGTCGACGCCGTCGCCGTATTGGCCAGGTAAATGGCAATCAATGACCGTCCCAGGGTAAACAGCAGCGCGGTGATCAGGGCTCCGAGCATGACGTCGCGCCACGACAGCAACACATCGGGAAGAATCTTGAAGATGGCAGCAAACAGAAAGGTCACAACGCCGAGTGAAATCACGATTTCCAGGCCAATCATCGCCCAGTCCGGCATCGGCAACCATTGATTGGCAAACTCCATCACCGCGCGCATCAACACACTCAGCAACAGCGAAACCAGCAGCACAAAGCCGATGGCCAGCACAATCGTCAGCGACAGCAGACGCGCCTTGATGAACAGCCATATGCTGTTTCGTGTCGGCCGCGGCACCACGTCCCAGATCCGGTTCAATGATTGCTGCATCTGGGCAAACACGGTCGTGGCCCCAACGATAATCGCAGCAATTCCGATGACCGTCGGCCAGATGCCGGATTGCTCGATCTGCGAATTGACGACGGCAGTTTCAACCACCTCGGCCGCCTCCGGGCCCATCACCTGTTGCAGTTGCTCCATCAATTCGCCCCTGGCTGCCCGTTCACCAAGGACCAGGCCGACGATCGTGACCACGACGATCATCACCGGAGCAATCGAGAACACGGTAAAGAACGCCAGCGCGGCGGCATAGATAAACGCGTGGCTCTGCGTCCAGTTGCGGGTGGCTGCGCCAAAGATGGACAACCAGTACTGAACCGGAGCCGGGAGTGCCTCGTAGATTTTCGCAATCATTGGCCAAGCATAAGGGATCAGGCTACTATTCGCGTCAATCTCGCCCGGATCGATCCCCTTGTAAGCCATGGCCCGCGTTCTGGTACTGCAACATGTCGCTGCCGAACCCCTGGGTGTCCTCGACCCCATGCTGCGCCAGCGTGGTCATCGCATTCGCTATGTAAACTTTGCCCGCGACCCCGATGCCCAGCCGCGTCTGGAACGCTATCAGGCACTGATCATTCTGGGTGGACCGATGCAGATTGGACAGGCTGGTCGCCACCCTCACCTGGTCACGGAATGCCGCCTGATCGAACAGGCGCTGCATGAAGAGCTGCCGATGCTGGGCATCTGCCTGGGTGGCCAGTTGCTGGCGCATGTCCTCGGCGGCCGGGTCGGACCGGGCGAGCAAGCGGAAATCGGCTGGTATCCATTGCACCCGACTGCGGCCACGCCGGATGACAAATTGCTGGCTCCACTGATCGAGCCCCACCCGATCTTCCAATGGCATCACTGGGGCTTCGATTGTCCGCCCGACGCCATTTCAGTGGCGGACAATCCTGACAGCGGCTGCCAGGCATTCCGGGCCGGCGAGTCGGCCTGGGGTTTCCAGTTCCACCTGGAACTGGATCGGCGCCTGATTCACCGCTGGCTGACTCTGCCGTTCTACCGCAACGATCTCAGCGATTCCGGCCTGGCCCGAACCCCGGACCAGATCGAAGCCGACACCGACCAGTACCTCCCCGACACCCTGAAGCTGGCCGACAAGGTCTTCGGCGCCTGGCTGAACCAGCTCGACACCCCCAGCCAACGCATCGTACTGGGTTCACGCTAATCTGAGAAATCGATGCTTCGCCGAGTCGAGATAGGGGTCGGAAAGGGCTGAAGCCCTCCCCGCCCTCCGAACCGTACGTGCGGT
>Ga0076930_100172_pt1 | contig 86294 bp, 58 predicted proteins | sample HotLakConsoUCCRE_FD_71149 | JGI IMG/M metagenome (GOLD analysis project Ga0076930, IMG submission 71149) | Hypersaline microbial mat communities from Hot Lake, Washington, USA - Hot Lake Consortium UCC-RE (version 3) (version 3) ...
GAGGCCTACGGCCCGTGGTGATTCATCGCAAAGTCTCGGGCGGTGCCCGCAGTGATTGGGGGGCTCAGTTAGTCGCGATGATGTTCAGCTTTCTCGAATCCATGCGTCGTCAGGGTCAAAATGCCGTTGACCACCTCTTTGAACTCATCGCTTCGTCGGGGTGCTCGCCTCCTGCTCTTTTGCCCGGATAATCCTGGGGCTCTGGAGGCTTTCTCATTAAGCCTTCCTTATTGCTGTGACTAATTACGTCAGTTCTTAGATGGTAGCCTAACTCGCGCCAAGCTCAACTAGACGAAAACTCTAGCACCTTTAGGCTTCCTTGAGAATGAAATAGCCCTGGGGGCTATTGTCCCATTTAGTATTGGGGCGATCCGCATTTCTGGCAAGCCCGTTGTTTGGAGGTTGCTTGGAAGTACCTAAATAAAAATTACTGCGAGTATTAGAAAACCTTCGGAAACCATTGACTAAATTAATACATCAATAAATTAAGAGCACTGACAAAAAAGGAGCAGAAATTCTGCTCCTTTACAAGCTTCAAGCGACTAGTCGATCGCTTTCTTGGCTTGGTCTTTTACATCTTCTTTGGCATGCTCAACTTTTGCTTGGCCTTGCTTTGCTTTACCTTCAGTTTTTTGAGAGGTATCGCCGGTAGCTTCGCCTACAGTCTCTTGAGCCTTACCTTCGACATTCTTAGCCGTAGCTTCAGCTCTGTCTTTAATACCCATAGGATATTGCCTCATATTTTCGACATGGATATAGATTAAGAATTTTGCCCCCCAAACGTCATCATCCAACGGGAACACTTTTGAGCGGCACCTCAAAATGGAGAGGATTTCTGACTGAAAATGACCTTGATCTCTTTCAGAACCTTATTTTTGAGAATGAGATTTTAAGGGTTCAACCAAAACTTAAATTATTTGATAACTTCGACGGATTTCAATCTCCTACCATAGGTCGATAAATCACAGCAGGCCCTTCGATAAGCTATAAGGCATAGTTCTGCAAGTTTTAGTAGCCTGCACGGCATTACAGCGGTTCTTTCCTAGGTGAGGTACAGTAAGCCTCGGCAAAATCCTTGCTGAATAAAGCTTTCAAAAATCAATCTGTACCTCATTGAATCGGGAACCGCTCTAGAACAGCATCAACAGCCATTAGTGATGAGGCTAAATATCTGTACTCAGTTTTCGGGAGATGTCGATAAATCGATAAGTCGCTGAGGAATGAGGATCAAATAACATCCAAATTGTAGGCATCTTGCCTGCCTTGGGACAGCCGAGACAGCTATCCCAATTTATTCAATTCCCATTCCATTAGCGAAAAGAAATGCCAATTTTTGGGAATCACAATTTCCTTTCATTGTTCAGTTTGCTTGACAGTGAGCCGTGACAGTTGAAATCTTCACTTGTCATCTGCTTGAACAAGCTTTTATCGAAATTTAGTTGCAAGTAGAGGTTTTATTTTATGGCCAATTCTAATTTTCAACAGCTCTTAGATTGTGGACAAAGCCTGTGGATGGACTATCTAAGCCGACAGGCAATCGAATCAGGTGACTTAAAAAAACGCATCGAAAACCAGGCATTAAGAGGAATTACCTCTAATCCTTCGATTTTTGAGAAGTCCATTACGGGCGACGAAACTTATCGCAGCGATATCGAAAAGGGAATCCAAAAGAATTTATCCCCCAAGAAAATTTACGAAATGCTGGCTTTTGAAGATATTCGCCGAGCATGTGATATTTTGCGCCCAATTTATGACGAGTCCGATGGCAACGACGGCTACGTCAGTATGGAAGTGTCGCCCCACTTAGCCCGCGATCGCGATGGCACTTTAGAGGAAGCTCGCCGCTTTTATAAGGAAATTGACCGTGATAATCTCATGATCAAAATTCCTGGCACTCCAGAATGCATGGACGCGATCGCCCAAGCGACTGCTGAAGGGATGAACATCAACGTTACCCTGCTCTTCTCCGTGGAGATGTATCGACAAGCAGCAGAGGCTTACATGCGGGGCCTAGAGCAGCGGGTCGAAGCTGGGCAACCCATTGACCGCATTGGGTCAGTCGCGAGTTTTTTCTTAAGTCGCATTGACGTCAAAGTGGACGATCGCATTGCTGAGCGGATGAAGGGCATCGGTAGCGATACACTCAACGAGGAGAAGCGACTAGAGGACATCAAGGGTAAAATCGCGATCGCCAATGCGAAAATCGCCTATCAGACGTTTCAGTCGTTGGTTGGCAGCGATCGCTGGCAGCGACTGGCCGAGCATGGAGCCAACGACCAGCGGCTGTTGTGGGCCAGCACCAGCACCAAAAATCCAGACTACAGCGACGTGCGCTACGTGGATGAATTGATTGGTCCTCGCACCGTCAACACTATGCCGACAGAAACGATCGAAGCCTTTGGCGATCATGGCACGGTCAACTGCAACGCCGTCACGACTGATGTGGAAATCGCGTCGAACTTGCTCAACAGTTTGTCTGATGAAGATATTCAAATTGATTTGGATAAAGTCATGGATGAACTGCTCGAAGAGGGCATTGATAAGTTCGTTCGCCCTTACGATTCCTTACTAAAGTCTTTGGAATCGAAGATGCAACAGGTTGCAACGACATAATTATTTAACGTGCCTAGCATTTAACTGACTTCTGAATTTACCGCCTCGCGAAAAATCTGCACTCATGGGGCGGTAATTTTTTGAGCTTGCTGAAGTTTAAAGGCAACCGTAACCGTCCCCTGAGCGGAGTCGAAGGGGAGTTCTAGCGGGGTTTTGGCTTCGACTTCGCTCGGCTAGCGTAGTTTCTGGGACGGTTACAAGGCAACCTATCGCGATTTATTCAAGACAGTTAAAGGTGGAGCAGCCTTTGATTAGCAGGGAACTCAGCTCCACAATCTGAATTTCGATTATGATATTTGCCATCTACAGTAAGTTGGTGGACATTAATAAACGATGTTGTAGGGTACTGTTAGGCGAAGCCGTAACACACCATTTCACAGGGATTTGATGCGTTACGCAGGCGCTAACACATCTTACAAATAATTAAGTCCATCTACTTATCTCATTGAATTGATTTCCGCCGATGGGTCGATCAGGACTTCGCCCTCAGGCTAGACATTTCCAAAACGCTAACTGCTTAACATGAGGCTGAATATAGACTTTTATTGCCATCATTTCTATCTATGAAAACGGCCATTTTCGAAGTTGAAGATTGGGAAGCAGACACGTTTTCAGCGTTGGATAGTGAAGATCACGACGTGGAATGCGTGCCGGTGCCGCTGACCGCTGAAAATGCCAGCGAGTTTGCCGATGCCCAGGTCATTTCCACGTTTATTTATTCTTCTTTAGATGCGGACGTGTTGGCGCAACTACCCAACTTGAAATTTATTGCCACCCGCTCGACCGGATTTGACCATATTGACCAGCCGCATTGTGAAGAACGTGGCCTCATGGTAAGCAACGTGCCTTCCTACGGCGAAAACACCGTGGCGGAACACACCTTCGGCCTTCTGCTCAACATCAGCCATCGGTTGACAGAAGCGGTCGATCGCACCCGCAAAGGAGACTTTTCGCCCAAAGGCTTACAAGGATTCGACCTGCGGGGCAAAACGTTGGGCGTCGTCGGCACCGGCACCATTGGTCAGTATGTTATCGGCATTGCTCGCGGCTTTCAGATGTCAGTGGTCGCCTTTGATGTCAAACCCCAGCCCGATTTGGCCGAATCGCTCGGCTTTCGTTACGCCGACTTAGATGAGCTCCTGGCGGCGGCGGACATCGTGACGCTGCATGTGCCGGCCAATCCCCATACCCACCACCTCATCGGCAAAGCGCAGTTTGACCAGATGAAAGACGGGGTCGTGCTGATCAACACGTCGCGCGGCAGCATTATCGATGTCGATGCGCTGATCAAGGCGTTGGCGGAGGGCAAAGTCGCGGCGGCGGGACTGGACGTACTGCCCGAAGAACCCACCCTGCGCGAGGAAGCGGAACTGCTGCGATCGGTGTACCGCAAACGCCACAACTTAGATACCTTGCTGGCAGACCATGTGCTGCTGCGACTCCGCAATGTCATCATCACGCCTCACAGTGCCTTCAACACGCGGGAAGCGGTGCAGCGCATTCTCGATACCACAGTCGATAACATCGCCCATTTCGCAGCAGGCGACCCGCAAAACGTGGTGATGGGCAACCCCGGTTGAGGAGAGTGGATGGGTGGATGGGTGAGTGAGTGGAGTAGGTGGAGTAGGTGAAGCAAGTGAGATAAACGGGTAGGTAAGGGATGAGGATTATTAAAGTCCAATTTTGGTGAGAAATGTCCCTTGCCTGTCGGGGGACAGCCGAGACGGCTATCCCAACTTATTCAATTCTCATTCCTAAGTAGGTGCCCTGAACCTTTGAACTTCTACGACTGTTGATTAAATTCGTTTAAGCATCAATTCCATGGAAAGCAATCCGTTCGTGCGCTGGTTTGAAGATCTCATCTCCGATGATGCCAGTGAGGTGGGGGGCAAAAATGCGTCTCTAGGGGAGATGATCCAGTCCTTGAAGGAAGAAGGCGTACGGGTGCCGGACGGCTTTGCCACCACCGCGGCGGCCTACTGGAAGTTTTTGCAAACGGGAGATTTGAAAGACCAGATTCGCGATCGCCTCCAGGAACTCGAATCTGGCGATCGCCCCTTAGCGGCAATCGGCCCGGCCATTCGCAAGCTGTTTTTGCGGACGGCGTTTCCTGAGTCTGTCGAACAGGCGATTCGCCAAGCCTATCGGGATCTGAGCCAGCGGTACGATCGCGACGAACTGGATGTTGCCGTTCGCAGCAGCGCCACCGCTGAAGATTTGCCAGACGCGAGTTTTGCCGGTCAGCAAGAAACTTTTCTCAACATCCAGGGCGAGGACGACCTGCTAGATGCTTGCCGTCGCTGTTTCGCTTCCCTCTTTACCAATCGCGCCATCAGCTATCGCGAAGAGCAGGGCTTTGACCATATGCAGGTGGCGCTGTCCGTTGGGGTGCAGCGCATGGTGCGATCGGACAAAGGCAGCGCCGGGGTCATGTTCTCCATCGATACGGAGACGGGCTTTCCCGATGTGGCAATCATCAACGCCGCCTGGGGATTGGGGGAAACGGTGGTGCAGGGCAGCGTCACTCCCGACCAGTACACTGTGTTCAAACCCTTGCTGAAAGGGGAAAATGGTGGCTGGTCGGACTACGAACCCATCGTGCAGAAAAAACGCGGTCCCAAAGAGACCAAGATGATTTACGCCAGCGAAGGCAGCGACAACACTGAGACGGTACAGACCTCGGGCAAAGAGCGAGATCGCTTTGTGCTCACTGACGCGGAAATTCTGCAACTGGGGCGCTGGGCCACCACCATCGAAGACCACTACGGCCAGCCGATGGATATGGAATGGGCCAAGGATGGCGAAACCGGTGAACTGTTTATCGTGCAGGCGCGTCCAGAAACGGTGCAGTCTCAAAAGGCGGCGGGCCAGCTCAAGACCTACAAGCTGCAGGAAAAAGGCGAAGTCGTGTTAGAAGGGCTGAGCATCGGCGATGCGATCGCGGCGGGCCAGGTCAGCCGCATCCTCAGCGCTGACGACATTGACCAGGTGAAAGACGACACCATTCTCGTGACGGCAATGACCGACCCCGACTGGGTGCCGATTATGAAGCGGGTCGCGGGTATCGTCACTGATCAGGGCGGCCGCACCTGCCATGCGGCGATCGTCAGTCGGGAGTTGGGCATCCCCGCGATCGTGGGCACGGGTGACGCCACCCATGTCCTCCAAGACGATCAGGAAGTCACGATTTCCTGTGCGGAGGGCGACCAGGGGCGCATCTATCAAGGCATTTTGGCCTACGACGTCACCGAGGTCGATGTGTCTGACGTGCCTGACACCCGCACCCCAATCATGATGAATATCGCCAGTCCGGCGGCGGCGTTTCGCTGGTGGCAGCTGCCAGCCCAGGGCATCGGCCTCGCCCGCATGGAATTCATCATCAACAACATCATCAAGATTCACCCGATGGCGCTGATCCACTACGACGAGTTGGCAGATCGCGAAGCGTGGAAGCAGATTCGCGACCTGACCCAGGGCTATGCGGACAAAAAGCAATACTTTGTCGAAAATCTGGCCCAGGGCATTGGACGCATTGCCGCGTCGCAGTATCCTAACTCGGTCATCGTGCGCATGAGTGACTTCAAGACCCACGAGTACGCGGACCTGATTGGCGGTGAAGCCTTTGAACCCCAGGAGGCGAATCCAATGCTGGGTTTTCGGGGGGCGGCGCGGTATACCAGCGATCGCTACCGCCAGGGCTTCGATCTGGAATGTCAGGCGATCAAACGGGTGCGCGAGCGGCTCGGCTTTGACAACGTCATCGTCATGATTCCCTTTTGTCGCACGGTGCAGGAGGCGGACGGCGTGTTGGCGGTGATGGCTGACAACGGCCTCAAGCGAGGCGACAACGGGCTGCAAGTCTACGTAATGAGCGAAATTCCCGCGAATGTGGAACTGGCCGACCTCTTCGCCGAACGCTTTGACGGCTTTTCCATCGGCAGCAACGACCTGACCCAACTGGTGCTGGGGGTCGATCGCGACTCTTCGGAGCTCTCCCACCTCTTCGACGAGCGCAACCTGGCGGTGAAGCGCACCATCCAACGCCTGATCACGACGGCCCACGACCATGGCTGCAAGGTGGGCATTTGCGGCCAAGCCCCCAGCGACTATCCCGAGTTTGCGGGATTTTTAGTGCAAGCGGGGATTGACACTATTTCCCTGAATCCCGACAGCGTTATTCAAGTCAAAAAATATATTGCCGAGCAGGAGTCAGCTCATAGTCATGCCTGAAAAGTTCGAGGCGGTCAACTTTCAGGCCAAACGCTTGATCATGATGCGAATCATGGCAAGGTCAATGAACGTTTCTCCTGAATTTACCTCGCGCACCCGCGATCATCTGGGCAATGAAGGAACCCATGTAGTCGGGATGAGAACCGCGATCGCCCGAATTGGGTTTAGACTGCTCATTGCCCGTTGGCGCGATCGCGGTTCTCTGGGCTCATCAGAAACTGGGCATCGCTGGCTATTGGGATTAAATTTGTCTTACCCAGGATGTGGCTTTTGGGGCCTGTTCTTAACCTTGATGTCCGTTAATGCTATTAATAATCCCGTTTAAGAGGTTTGCCATGAGTACTTATACCCCTGAAGAAATTAAAGCTATTGTGTCTGCGCCGATGAATGTTGGCATGGCGATCGCCATGGTCGATATGGGCATCATCTCGACCGCAATTGAATCGGTGGCGATGACGAAGGCGATCGCCGGAGCCGCGAAAAAACATCCTCACAATTCGATCATTCAGGCCGCATTTTCGGATGAAGCGCTCAAAGCCACCAAGTTTGACAAGCCTGATGTGAAGCCCGAAGACATCAAATCGGGGGCCTATGTGGAGGAGGCGATCGCCGAAACCCATGAAGTAGTTGCTATGCTGCAAGACAAAGCCCCCGAGGCCGAAATTGCCGAGTACAAGCAGTTTGTCTACAACTGTGGCGAGGCAGTCGCCCAGGCAGCGGGGAGCGGGCTGTTTGGCCGGGGCACCAAAGTCAGTGAAGCGGAAGCCCAGACCCTGGCAAAATTAAAAGCGGCCCTGGAGATTTAGGCGCAAACTGCGCCGGGATGACTCCAAGGCTGTTACAGACGAGCGATCGCAAGCTGCTAGCAGATGGGTTCAGGATGGCTAAAAACCCGGTTTTGGGGTGGGCTGACTGATGAGATGGGGGCTGTCCCAGAACCGAAACCGGGTTTCTGTACCCGTGTTCGAAACGGGCGATCGCTCTGTAAATTTCTGTAAGTTGGGTCCCTGGTTGCTCAGCCTCATCCCCGAAAATTCAATCAAGTCATCCCCTACACGTCCTTATTTTTTTCGGTTAAAGCCCTTTCAAACAGGATCCCGTTATGCAAATGCCCCGTTGGATAAAATCCCTTTTGCCCCTCGTATTAGTCGGTCTGTTGACGCTGGCAGCTTGTAGTTCGGCCCCTTCCAAATACGATCAGGCCCAACAAGACACCACTGGCTTCAAAGCCCCCGCCGCTGTCGAAAAAGGCGCAGAAAAAGGCGGCACGTTTAATCAGTTTTTTCCCGCTTCCGAGGGCGAATTCTCTGTCGTCCCCTCGCAGGAAAAACAAGGTTTCGCTGAGTACAAGCTCAAGCGTGATGGGGAAACCCTGGCCATGCTGACCATCAACGACACCATCAGCCTGCCTGCCGCCGCTCAGAAATATGAGGATGCCACCAAAACAGTGGCGGGATTCCCAGCAGTTGAGCAGGGTAGCACCGCGACGGGGCTGCTGGTCAACGGTCGCTATCAGGTCAAAGTGCTTTCTCGCAGCGATGCCTTTACCGCTAGCGATCGCGCCGCCTGGCTCGAAAAGTTTGACCTAGCAGGACTCGCGAAACTCGAAGCGAACACTCGGGCTTTCCGCAAAGTGCAGAAGAAACAGGCAATCCAGGAGCGCAAGGCCGCCGTTGAGCCGACCGATGCTGCCGTTACCGCCCCCCCCGCACCGACCACTCAGCCCGAGTCGATCACTCAGCCTAAATCGACAACTGTGCCCAATTCCACTCTGGAAACCTCCCCTTTCCTGGTGCCCACACCCACCAGTTAAGCCATGGATAGAGTTTTGAGTTCATAGTTTTGAATTTTGCATTGGCCTCTCACTCAAAATTCAAAATTCAAAATTGAGAACCGAATAATTCGGCTGCCTAAGCTTTAACTGATCGGGTGCCTCCCATCGCCCACAGCTAGGGCATCCTTTTCATCGTTTGCAGTATCGTGCCAGCGTCATGGGCCGTTGCCTTGAGAACAGGGGATACCTGGCATTTTGTATATTTTGCTAGCTTCAGAACCGCTGTACCCCAGCTTCTAAGTAGGTGGACATGAACAAACGATGTTGTAGGGTGCTGTTAGGCGAAGCCGTAACGCACCATGCCACAGGGATCTGATGCGTTACGCAGGCGCTAACACATCCTACAAATATTTAAGCCCATCTACTTAGGCCAAACTAATGTGCTAGCGGCTGGGTTTGAGCAAGTGACAACTGCCGCCAATTATCGGCATAGGCCTATTGCGATTAGCTTCAAGGATGACGCGCACTCTCCGCTGACCTGCCGCGTCGGCAGTTGAAGTGGCAGCCTGGCTAGAGGAACGATACGCTCATCGGACTTTCCCGTGTGGGTAAGGGCCGCGTTGCCTGTCTTCAATGGCGCTGTGGAGGATGTCTTTAAATAATTGCCAGGAGGTTTTGCGATCGCTGCGGGACGGCATCCAGACTTGCACGACGTAGATCAGGGTCGGTTCTTGTATCGGTTTGCCCTCTCAAACGTGAAAAGCGACAGGCACAAGGCCCGTCGCTTGATCGAAATAAAATTGAAAAGGATCTGAAGGTTAAGAGGCTAGAGCCACCTCGACGGTTTCTTGCAGTTGGCCGTTTTGATACAGCTCAATCAAGATGTCGGAGCCGCCGAGAAATTCACCGTTGAGGTAAACCTGGGGAATAGTGGGCCAGTTGGAATATTCTTTGACGCCCTGACGAATTTCGTTGTCAGAGAGCACGTCAAAGGTTTCAAAGGGCACGCCTAAGACGTTCAAGATTTGGACGACGTTGTTAGAAAAACCGCACTGGGGCATGAGTTTGTTGCCCTTCATGAACACCATGATTTTGTTGTCGTTGATCAACTTTTCGATGCGTTCTGTGACCTCTGGAGTCATTGTGTATTACCTCATGTGTTGGTCGCGGATGGACGTAGGGAACGAAATGAAGATCAGGCGCTCTGGCTCGTTTTTGACCAGGTTTCGGGAGTGTAGGTTTTTAGGGCGAGGGCGTGAATGGCCTCGCTAGACATGGCTGATTGCACGGCCTGGTAGACCAGCTGATGCTGTTTTACCAGGGTCAGTCCGGCAAATTTTTCTGAAACCACGGTGACCTCGAAATGATCGCCGCCGCCTGTCAGGTCGTTTACGTTGACTTCGGCATTGGGCATTTCTGCTTGAATCATGGAAATGACTTGATCGGCTGTGACCATGCGCTTCCTCTTAACGGATGTTTGCCCTAGTCTATCAATTTCGTTTGACGGGATTAATTAAATTGGTAGGGGGCTTCGACAAATCCCATCTCAAAGAGTTGCTGGTAGGCTTGCTCACCCAGGTCACGGGTAGGTTGTTGGCTGCGCAGCACTTCCATAAAGAGCGGAATGGCTTTTTCGGGTGCGTTTTGGCTGCGGTGGATGAGGCCCAACTGATAGGTGGCTTCGTCGCGCTTTTGGGCGGCTTCGATCGCTTTATCCCGATTGCTACGGTTTTGTCGGGTGTCGATGCCAAAGAACATTTGGGCAAGCTCTTGGTAGAAGAGGGAAAGCTGGTTGTAGAGTTCGCGGGCCTCGTCCAGTTTGGCGATCGCTTCGGAGTAGTTTTGGTTGGCGATCGCGGTGGTGCTTTCGGCGACAAGTTGATCGGCATAGGGCACGCTAAATTCGCTGGAGGAAACTTGATCAATGCGGCGAACTTCTGACTCAGGGCTGGGTTCGCTCTCTTGGGCAAACCCGGTCGAGGCGATGCCCCCGACGAGACTGACGGCCAACAAACCACTGCCAATCCAGCGCCGTAAGTTACAAAAAGTGGGGGAGAAGTGAACTGCCATTTGGGAACCTGAGTGAGAATACCGAGGGAATGCAAAAATACCGATGTATCTTACCATTTCACCTGAAACTTGAAATCAAAATACGGTCTGATAGCCATCTCGCTGGACGTTCGTTACAGTTGAGGCACTGACTAGCGTCTAGTGAAATGACTAGCACAGTGGCTGGTTAGACGTCACCAGGCGGCGGAAGGTTCCAAAGGGGCAGACATGACGAATAGCGGCGGGGCGGGACGACAGCTCACCTTGCAGCGGGGCGGCGAGGAAATGCTGCTGACACCCGTGGGCGATCGCTTTACGACGCGGCTGGTCAGCCCAGATGGGGTGGCAGATTTGAGAACGCTCGTTGAGCCGATCGCGGTGCGCCCGGTGGCCCAGGGTCAACTGGTAGAATGGCAAGTCACGGCGGCCTGTCTAGAGGCACAGTTGGCAGCGGCGCGACGCAGTGATCTGGTGCAGTTTGCCAGTCGGGTTTATCAGTTGGTGGCGAGTCCGCGCACGTGGATTTATTTGACTGATCAGATCACGGTGCAGTTTGCCCCGACGGTGCTGGCGGCGCAACGGGCACAGTTACTGGCCCCCCATGGCCTGGCAGAGTCACAAGTCCTAAACGGCATTCCAAATACGTTTGTCTATCGGGTGACGTCACAAGCGACGGAAAACCCGGTGAAGATTACCAACCGCTTGGTCAGGCAAGCAGCGGTCTTGACGGCGGAACCAAATATTGTGGTTGAGCTGGCCCCGCTCTATCGTCCCAAGGATGATCTTTACTCTCAGCAGTGGCATTTAGCCACGGTGGTCGGCGCGAATATTAAGCCAGATGCACATATCTCGGCGGAGTCCGCTTGGGATTTGACCCGAGGGGCGCGATCGGTGGTGGTGGCGGTGTGTGATGACGGCTTTGACTTGGCTCACCCAGATTTGCAGGGAATGGGCAAGGTGGTTGCGCCGTTGGATCTGCAGGCGAGCGATGCGGTGCCGCTGCCGGATGCTGCGACGGATAATCATGGCACCGCCTGTGCGGGACTGGCGATCGGGGAGGAGAACGCCAGCGGTATCGTGGGCGTGGCTCCGGGCTGTGGGTTTATGCCGATTCGCATGACGGGGTTTTTGGATGATCAGTCGATTGAGAGCATGTTTCAGTGGGCGATCGCTCAGAACGCGGCGGTGGTTTCTTGCAGTTGGTCGCCAGCGGCGATCAAGTTTCCGCTCTCGCTACGGCAGCGCAATGCTTTGACACAAGCGGCGGCCAGGGGACGCAATGGCAGGGGCTGTGTCATTGTGTTTTCGGCGGGGAATGCTAATCGTCCGGTCAGCGGCGTGGTGAATGAGCAGGGTTGGCCGCGCAATGCGGTCAGGGGGATGACGGAGTGGCTGAGCGGGTTTGCGGTGCACCCCGATGTGATCACCGTGTCGGCTTGCACGAGTCTTAATGGAAAGTCGATTTACAGCAGTTGGGGGCAGCATGTTGCCGTGACCGCCCCCAGCAACAATGGTCATCCATCGGTGTCGCTGCCGGAGACGGGCACCATCAAAACAGGACCTACGATCACGGCGGCTATGCCGGGGCGGGGTATGGTGACGAGCGATCGCACGGGAACGGCAGGGTATGACGCGGATGCATATACCAACACCTTTGGGGGAACGTCGAGTTCGTGCCCTGAGGTGGCGGGGGTGGCGGGGCTGGTGTTGTCGACCAATCCGACCCTGACGGCTCGGGAAGTGAAGCAAATTTTGCAGCAAACGGCAGATAAAATGATCGATACCACTGCTGACCCGCAGCTTGGCACGCGCTATGGCACCTATGACAGTCAGGGGCATTCCCAGTGGTTTGGCTATGGCCGGGTAAATGCTTATAGAGCCGTGATGGAGGCGAAACGTCGGCTGTGGCAAGGACGGACGTACACTCGCACGGTGGAACTCCGGGGTGAGACTCCTAGTGAGATTCCGGATAATGATGCGGCGGGGGTGGTGCGATCGCTCGCTTTTCGGGAAGCCGGGACGGTGCAGGATATTGCGGTGCAGGTAGCTCTGGAGCATGAGTATCTGGGAGATGTCATGCTGCATTTGCAACTACCAACGGGACAGGAATTGCTCTTGCAAGGGCGATCGCTGGGCAATCAGCAAACCCTCAATCATCAATATAATTTGAACACTACGCCGAATTTGATGTGGGCGATCGGACTGGACGCTGCAGGTATGTGGGGGCTACGGGTCAGCGATCGCGCCCCCGGACACATCGGTCAATTGCTGGATTGGCGTCTCACTCTAGCTCTCCGCTAAGCGCTTTGTCCGGCTGAAAAGCTAGCATCTGGAATTACTACGGGTGTTTGCAAGATTACGTCCACCCTTCTGCTCAGACGCGCCAGAAGCACAGCAACTGCATTCTCTACTGGCTTAGCATGGCGTTAACCAGCAGAGAATGCGTCAGTTCATCACCTTCTTGCAGTCCGACAGTTTATCAAATAAAGCTGATGTGTGATGCCAATTGCGATCCAAAATATTATTTATCGTCCCCCCAATAATCTTGAACTGAGACTTAAGCCAGATCAAATAAGACCTGACCTAAACCTCATAAGTCTCATAAAGAGGTTGGTGTTTTGTCTCTTTTTGAGACTCAGTTATCTCACATAAAGTCTATTTTCAAGGTGCATGAGTCTTATTGCAAGATTTGGTGTGGCTATATGAGCACTTGATTGGTTTGAGCAGTGTTGGGTGATTTTGGGCATTCCTTAGTGGCTGCCCTTGTTCCCTCTTTATCTTTGTCTGCCGTCAAATTTTATCGGTAGCGCTATTTGCAAAATTGAGTGTGAGAGCAAATAAGGATCAGATCAAAAATAGACTCAATAAAGCTATTTTAAGACTTGATGCTAGTTGGATTAGTCTCAGAAAGAGATTGATTGCTGAGCTTTTGTCTGGATACCGACCGAACTTGCACAATTTTGATGGTGAGCAGGAGTATCGCCAGAGCGGAGTCTTTTGCGTCAAGTTCCTGGCAAGACGGTCAACACTCCTTTTTAACCATGGTTTGCAGAATTGGCGCGACTGGCCTTACAAGAGCGGAAGAAGTAGTTGCTTGTAGTTGCGCTGTCTCAAAATAGGCTTAAAAGGCTCAAATCAAGATTTGGTGTCAGTCGGCGTAGTCTTACGATGAGACGAGCTTAAGGTTTATGGTCCGCGTGACTGGTGGGTTTATGGGTGCTGGATTTTGATGGGTTGCGATCGCTCTTTTGTATCTTGCCTGCTTGATACATCATCAAAGGCCTAGACATCTGTTTGCAGAAGTGATGTTTATCCAAAACGGTTTTGCCACAGTTTTAGCGCCTCAACACAATCAGTCTATTAATGAGACTAATCAGTACTGCTTTAAGTCTTTATTTGTATTTAGCTAGTCTTAAAATAAGATTTTACTTTTTGCCAGAAAGGTATTTGGGATTTTTGCATGGTGGTAAATATGCGGGTGGTGGTGCTGATGCGGAATTGTGGGTTGAGCAAGGAGATGAAATGCTTGGTCGGATTTGAATAGGGAGATGAGGTTGGGATTTTCTGGGGGTTTGTCTTTGTAGTTGCTTTATACAAATTGGTTTGGATTGAATGAAGTGTGAAGTGGGGCGAGCAGGGATTCAGGTGGTAGTAGCGATTTCAGGCTCCGGTGGACTTGCGAATATAGACGTGTTACTCGAGTCGAACCCAGTAATTTAAAGGTATCTGCTATGAAATCTTCTCTGTTTTTGTCTCTGGCTGCAGTCGCTTCTTTGACTGCGATCGCGGCTCCTGCCCAAGCCATTTCTTTTAATTTGAGTGCTGGTATTACTGGTCCTAATGGTGAAGTGAATCAAGGCTCGTACTCAGAGTTCTCTCAGCAAGAAGGTTTTGTGACTGTTGATTTCAATGACGGGGGGGCTCCTGTGAATGGGTTTGCGTCCTATTCCTTTGTCAGTTCGGGACGCAGCGGTGGTCAGAGCCTGGTGACAAGCAATATGTGGGCTCCCGACGGTAGTAACAACGAAGTCAACAAATCGAAGTATTTGCAGGTTTTTAGCGGCCAAGATGTGGTGATCAACTTTGCTGAGACCTTGAACTATTTCGGCATCAACTGGGGATCTGAGAGTCCCGGCAATACATTCTCTTTCTTCCAGGGCGACACGTTGATTGGCAGTTTTGGCATTGAGGATATCGACTTTGAGCAGGTGGGTTCGCTCAGCAAGCAGGGAACGGGGTACCTGGATTTCCGGGCTGAGAGTGCTGATGACGTCTTCGATAAGATTGTGATTTCTCAATATGGTGGTGGTGGGTTTGAAACCGACAACCACACCTTCCAGGCTGGCACTGGCGGCTTTGATGCGGCTGATGTGCCTGAGCCGGGTTTGGTAGCGGGCTTGTTGGCTCTGGGTGGTTTGGTGGTGGCTAAGCGTCAGCGTTCTGAGTCGGCTGCTTAAAACATTTTTGAGTCAACGCAACTTAGAACAGCGCCGGGAGTTCAGTGAATTCCTGGCGCTGTTCTACTTTAAAGAGAAGCGAGGCTATACTTATTCACCCTCGACACCGTATAGGCAGCCTGCATGAACCTGCCACTGAACTAAAGGGCCACGAGACATTCCAGCGATCGCCTCAAAAGGGTGCAAAATTTAGTCCAAAAATAGTCCAGAATCAAAATCAACTTGTCGAAAGCCCTTCTGAACAAAGAATGAAAGCTCTTGAGTAGTTGCGTATCCCGCAACTACTCAAGGGATGGAAGCTGGCATAGCGAGGCGATCCCTTGGACTTGATAAAATACCGTTCGAGTGGCACGTCTGTGCAGAACCTGCGTGACGATGATGACTTGAGGATCGCCCCAGGACTCCCAAGATGAGACTCAAGAATCCCTAAACTTGTCCCTTGGTTCGCCTCGATAGACTCACTATGAGACAGGTCGATCGCGCTGCCCCGGCTCGACGGCGAGGCTCGGAACTCGCGGATTGGAGGCGTCAGGAAATGGGCGTTGCTGAATAGCGGTATGATTTTGCAAAAATTTGAACGAGGTTCCAATACCTAGAGTGATTGGTTCATACCTGGAATCAGCAACGCCGGAAATGGGATTATTAGCCACTCACCAGCAGCGCCACTGGAAACTGCGAGAGAATTTTGCCCACCGAGAGCGAGTTCTCCCCCTTCACCTGCTGCTGAGTAAAGACATCTGTCCAGGTGAGGGTGGTGACTTCTGACAGTTCGAGTAGGGTATCTTTCCAGACCCCGTCGCCGATGGGGAAGGTGCCCACCTCACAAAGGGAAGTCGGGAAGCGGGGGGCAATCATGAGGGCATAGCGGCTTCCCGCCCGCCGCAAAAAGGCCACTACTTGATCGTCAAACTGCCCAGTGACGCGCACCGGGATGTATTCGCCCCCTTGAAACAAATCGCTCTGCTCAAATCGCGCCGCCAAGGTTTCGGCCATAACGAATAGTTTGATGCGACCGTCTTCGGGGTAGGTAATCAAATTTTCCAGTAGGCCGGGGCGATCGCTCGTTGCCCACTTCCGCAGTTCCTGCAATTCGTGCAAGCGATGGCTGTAGTCCACCGGGCGACGGTTGTCCGGATCTACCAGGCTGAGGTCCCACATTTCGGTGCCCTGATAGATATCCGGCACCCCCGGCATCGTCATTTTTAGCAACAGTTGCGACAAAGAGTTAACCATGCCGTAGAAGCTCGTGGTTTGCTGAAAAATCTGGAGCCGTTGCCAGAATTGGTTATCTTCACCGGGCTCTAGCAACTGGTCAACAAAGTGCTCAAAGGCTTGTTCGTATTCGGTATCGGGACGAAGCCAGGCAGTGTGCACCTTGGCTTCACGCACGGCCTTGACGACATAATCTTTGATACGACCCACATACTCGTCATGGTCAAAGGGTTCGAAGGGAAACGTGCCCACCAGCGTTTGATACAGCAGGTACTCATCGTTGGCGTCGGGCATAGCGCGATCGCCCACCAGGGTTTTGTAAGGTTGGTTGAGCTTTTTCCAGCTGGTGACTTCGGCCTCCCACCTCTCAGGAATCTCCGACAACACGTTAATTCTGGCGCGCACATCTTCGCTACGCTTGGTGTCGTGGGTAGACGAAGCGTTCATCGAGTGGGGCCAGTAAGTCGCTTGCTGCTGGTTAAAGGTGTGAAACTCTGGCAGTGTCATCCCAAAGTGGTCCGGTGCGCCCCCCACTTCATTGAGAGACAGCAGGCGATGGTAAATGTAGAGCAGCGTATCTTCCACCCCTTTCGCCATCAACGGTCCCGAAAACTGCTGCATCCGCATGACGAAATGCACCCACTGCTGCTTGTCTTCGTCAGTGAGCCAGTCTTCGTAATCCAGCAAAAATAGCTTGGCGATGAAGTCGAGTTCGTTGACGTGTTCAGGTACGCGCCGTTTGGCTTCTTGGATCACCCGATGAATGTAGGTGCGGTTGCGTTCGTTCAGTCCAGCTTCGGTCACATAGGTCCGGTAGACCGGAAACAGCACCAGCACAGCAATAATGGCCTGTCGCAAACCACTCAAGGTGAAATCGCTGGCATAGCGATAGCGGCTGGCAATTTGCTTCAACATATTGGCGAGGTTTTCGACATCGCCCGCCAGATTTTTATCGACGATGAGTTCCTTACATTGCAGGGCGCGTTCTTCGTAAGAATCCCGCACACCGGTAAATCTGCGGTACAAGCGAGTGAAGGCCGATTCGTGCTCAACCTGGCAAAACAAGCCGTTAATAAAGTTGAGCGCATCGTAGCCGCTCGTGCCCTGTACGGGCCAGTCTTCGGGGAGGGTTTCGCCCAGTTCGAGAATTTTTTCGACGGTGATGTAGGTATTGCCCAAGTGTTTGCGCAGCCGTTCGAGATAGCGGCGGGGGTTATACAGTCCATCGATGTGGTCAATGCGGACGCCATTAATCCAGCCGTCATCCACCAGTTCTTGAATCAGGCTATGGGTAATGTCGAAGACGCTGGGATGATCAACGCTGACGCAGATCAATTCGTTGATGGTGAAAAAGCGGCGGTAGTTGAGTTCTTCGGCCCCGACCTTCCAAAAAGACAGGCGAAAGAACTGATCGGACAGCATGGCATCCAGCAAGTCAAAGGTGGGGGTGGTCGCCTCGGGCAGTTCGGTGGAGGCTGCGCCGTGGGTGGTCGCGATCGCGGTAGACGCAATCTCCCCGTTAAAGATCTGCAGATTGGTATCGATAAAGTTCTGCACCTCCGGATTGGATTGATATAGCTCCCACAACAACCCTTTCACAAAGGCTACCTGGTCCCGATATTGCCGCCCGGTGCTTTCGGTGGTGGTGTTTTTGAGCAGGTAAAGAATGCCCAACAGCTTGATAAAGTCGGGATGCTCCCGCCCGAGCGATCGCTCCAACCGCCCAATTTGGTAGGTCATCAACTGGGTATAAGACTCAATCCGCAGGGGAAAGTGAAAGTCATAGTAGTTGATGGTTAACCCCGCCTGGTCGTATTTGAGCTGGAGTTCGCCCTTTTCTAAACAGCGTCCATAAAAGTCGCCCAACACAGGAGCCAGCACCTTGCCCTGAATATCCTCGTAGGGATGCTCCCACTGAATGTCAAAAAAATTGTAGTAGTCGGAATTCGGGCCGTATTCCAGCACGTCCATCAAAAATTCGTTGGCGCTGTCATAGGCCATGTGGTTGGGCACGATGTCCTGCAACCAGCCCATGTTTTCCTTATGCAGGGCTTTGACCAGGGTTTCAAAGGCTTCGCGATCGCCCAACTCAGGATTGATGCGACGCGGATCAACCACGTCATAGCCGTGGGTGCTGCCCTCCCTCGCCTTGAAGATTGGGGAGGCGTAGAGATCAGAAACCCCCAGGGACTTGAGATAGGGAACGATGGCCTGGGCGGCCTCAAACGTAAAGTCAGGATTGAACTGAATCCGGTACGTCGCAATCGGAATTCTCATCAGTGGTCATTGAACCTCAGCGGCTGGGGCAAGGCAGGATGCGGCTCAGAACATTGCGATAGGGTTACTCTAACCTGAGCAGAGTAGCAACGATGATAAGGTCGCAAAAATCGATCGATGGGCATAGATTTGGGAATTTTCCTCCCCCAGAGTTATTCTCAATCGGGCTGACAGATTGAACGTCAGGCCACTGGCGGTTAGCGGGCGAGCCGCCGATAAAGCGCCACGCTGAACGGGGCCATCGTCGCCCCCAGAGCCGCCGAAAACTTTTCGGGTAAAGCACTGCCGGGTCCTTGCCAACGGGCCTCGGCAGAGTCGATGAGTTTTTCCCATAGCCCTGTGGGTAGGGAAGTCGGAGCGATCGCCTCCGGGTTCCAGTTCATGCAAATCCACACCTCGTCCACATCGCGCCAGCGGCGAACCGTCAGCCAGCGTTGGGCTTCGTCATAGTTCACTTCGAGATCAGCCCGATCAAAGTTGGCCAGGGGGGGCAGCGATCGCCGCAACGTCAGCAGTTCCCGATAAAACGCCCGCAGCACGCCGTGGTGTTCCTGATGGCGCTGCTCCCAATGGAGCACGCAGCGATCGAAGGTTTCCTGACTGGCAGCCTCCGGCGGGTCACCCGCCAGGTGAAAGTCGGCAAACTCCCGCTTGCGGCCCGCGCGCACTGCCTGCACCAAATCCGCATCCGTATGGCTGATGAAATACCAAAACGGCGCGTCTTCGCCGTATTCCTCGCCCATGAACAGTAGCGGAATTGCGGGCACCAGCAGAACATTAGCGGCGGCCAGCTTTAACCCCTCAAAGGTGGTGAGCTGAGTCAACCGCTCGCCCAGCATCCGATTGCCCACCTGGTCGTGGTTTTGCCCGCATACGACAAACTGCGAACCGGGGCGATCGCTGACATCATTCCCGTGCCAGCGCCGCCGAAAGGTCGAATAGCGCCAGTTATAGACGAAAGTTCGGTTCCAGGCTTGGGCCAGGTGTTCAATTTTGCCAAAGTCCTGGTAGTATCCGGCCCGTTCGCCAGAGAGCAAGCTGTGGAGGCAGTGATGAAAATCATCGCTCCACTGAGCGTCAATGCCGTGGCCGCCCTGATCAGCAGGCCGAATCACCCGCCCGTCATTCAGATCGCTTTCGGCAATCAGGTAGTGCGATCGCCCCTGAGCCTCCCCATAGGCCAAAACCGCTTCGGCCATCTCCGCCAGAATGTGTTTTGCCCCGTAATCGTAAATGGCGTGAACCGCGTCCAGCCGCAGGGCATCAATATGAAAATCTCGCAGCCAGTAAAACACATTCTCAATGACGAAGTTGCGCACACCGTAGCTATAGGCATCGTCGAAGTTCATCGCCGCGCCCCAGGGGGTGTGGTAATGCTCCGTGAAGTAAGGCGCAAAGTCGCGGGTGTAGTTGCCCTCGGGGCCAAAGTGGTTGTACACCACGTCGAGGATGACCGCCAACCCCTGCTGGTGACAGGCATCCACTAGCCGCTTCAAGCCATCGATGCCGCCGTAGGAAGTCTGCACCGCAAAGGGATAAGCGCCGTCATAGCCCCAATTGCGATCGCCCGGAAACTGCGCCACCGGCATCAACTCAATGGCAGTAATGCCCAAGTCTTGCAACTCTGCCAGCCGCGGAATAATCGCCTCAAAAGTGCCTTCCGAGGTAAAGGTGCCGACATGCAACTCGTAGCACACGTATTGATCGAGAGGCCGGTTTTGCCAGTCGGCATCTCGCCAGCCATGGGTAGTGAGGTCCACGACTTGCGATCGCCCATGCACCCCCTCCGGCTGACATCGGGACATCGGGTCAGGCCGCTCCGTCTCACCATTCAGCCGAAAGTTGTAAAGCGCTCCGGGTTGGACCCCATCGGCCACAATTTCCCAGTAGCCCAGGTCGTCTTTTTGCAGCGGTAGCGATCGCGCTGCCGGCGTTTCTGCTGTGTCCCAAATGTTGACCGCCACTGACTCCAACAGGGGTGCCCAAACCGTAAACTGGCAGCGATTTTCAGGTAATGCCTTCGCGCCAATGCTTTTGCCCATAGCGATCGAGTTCTTCCACTAAGTTGCTGTCAGCGATGCCTCAAGGTGGCTAATTTCTGGGGATGGAGAAAAAAATCTTCCCGCTTTCCTAACATCGTGCAAAAAAGACCGATCTGGAATCTCTCGGAGGATAGAGTCGCGAGTCGTCGTTGCTATAAGTTTCTGCTGAGACTGGGGGCTGGGTATGTTGGCAGGAGCCTGCCCAGAGGGCTTGGGTAGCTGGGGGCTGGGCATCATCGCCGCAGTCCCGCCAGAAGCAGGTCCCAATCGCCTGATTTTCAAGAGCACTGGCGACCTAAAGCGCAGGGGGTCTTTGTAAGAGGGCTTTGAGGGTGGCTTGGCGCAGGTCGGGCGACTCATCGGCAGGCTGCCAGAGGGTTTCATAAAAGAAAAAGGCCATCCCGGCATAGCCTTGAGTGCGCACAGCTTCACACTGCTGCTTGAGCAGGGGCAACGGCATAGGCCGATTGCGCAACCCCGCCAACACCCCAATACTGATGGGCACTCGGGTGCGCAATTCTGATAGCGGGGGCTTTTGCAACTCGCTGACAAAGTAGGGGAAATTCCAGCGATAGGTTTGGACGACCACTTCATCCACGTTGGCAGCGGCGAGCCACTTGGGCCAGTCTTGCAAAAAGTTGCGGTAAGAAAAGGCGGGCGGATTGGGAGAGACGGAAAAAGTCGCCTGGGGGCGGTGCCGTTTGACCGTTTGAGCAACTTGCGTGACGAACTCGGTGAGTTTATCTGCCCGCCACCGCATCCACCGCTCTTCGTAGGGATCGCTGGGGACGACTCGCCCTGTTTCAGAGCGATAGCGCTGGGTAGTGGACGGATCGTAGCCAAACTCAGTGGGCAGGCCAAAGTGGTCGTCAATCTGAAACCCATCGACCGGATAGCGCGACATCAAATCGGCAATCATTTGCAGAAAAAATTCCCGCACTTCGGGATGAAACGGATTGAGCCATTCCATTTGATGTTGATCGGTGGCGGTGCCATCGCGCTGATGGGTAAACCAGTGGGGGCGACGCGATCGCAACGTATTCCCCCGACGGGCAAAAAAGCCGTACTCAAACCAGGGAATGACGCGCAAATTTTTTTCCTGGGCGAGTTCCAGGCATTCGGCCAGCATATCGCGACCGTCTTGGGCCGCTTCTCGGGGCGATCGCTGGGCTCCAGCGGGATGCAGCCGCTGCTTTTCGCCTAACACCGCCTCGGCGATCGCCGACGGAAACAGCGTAAAGCCCCCATTCCACACCGTCGGATACAGCGTGTTGAAGCCGCAGTCGGCCAGCCGCTCTATCGCCGCCGCCAGGTTTTGCCGAGCAAACAGCACCTCACTGTCGACGTTGGTCAACCACACGCCGCGCAACTCCGCCGCCGGATCGATGCCCACATCCAGCTTCGAGGTGACGATCAAGCTTTCTGAAAACACGCTGGCAATGCCGGTTTGAGCCACCAGGGCCTGATAGAGAAAGGCGGCAGCTTCCGCCCGAGTGGTGGAGTCAAGGGGGCGCAGGCGATCGCGCTGGGACACCAGCACAATCAAGCGATTTTCTAAGGCCGCTGCCGCCCCCGACACTGCATATTCGGGAATGGTGGCGGCATCGGCAAAGGTCGCTTTGAGGACAGCGAGGGCGGGACGCCGGGGCACGAAATTCAAGCCTGCGGCGAGGGCCACCAACACCTGTACGCGCGGCATCAAGAGATCAGGGCCAAAGGTCCCGTTGGTAAAGCCCGAGAGCCAGCCCGCTCGATAGACCTGGTCAATGACCGCCTTGGCCCAATGCGCTGGCGGCACATCGGTAAACCGCTTGGCCGGACGCCGGATTGCCAAGTTAAACGTGCGGCTGACGATGACGGCAAACTCCGCTCGCGTGATGGCCCGCTCGGGCTGAAAGCTGCCGTCTGGATAGCCCGAAAAAATCTTTTTTTGCAGCAAATATTCAATGCACGGCTGTGCCCAATGTCCCTCAATGTCTTGCATCGGTTTCCTCGGCGAGAAAGTGGGTTGAATTAGGGCGATCGCTTTCAGAGACGCCCTGCTTGAGGCCAACTCGGTATGCCCCGACCAGCCGCGTTAACCGCGCCAACCCTGGCTAATGCTAGCCCCATTTCTCCGAAAAGCAGCGATCGCTATTATGCAGTCTCTACAAACCCGTCGCGCCGGTTTACGGCTATTGCTCAACGGACACCGCTGGAGGGCTCTCAGCCAGCGGTGCGCGGGGCTGTGTTCCTACCCCTGTGGCTGATGCCGATGCCATGGGGGGTGAGGGCGATCGCGCTGAAACCGGATGGATGGCCCGTTTTGTCGAATTGGGATAAGGTCAACAGAGGCTTGAGAAATTTCAATCCTGGCCCTCGGGCCATCAATGATTTGTGGGGAAGGGGCGTGCTCGGTTTCATCTTGGTTTTGCTGTCTTCAGTCTTCTTCTGCATCCAAAATGTGGTGGTGCGGCTCTTGTTTGCTGAGCAAACGCTGATCGGCGTTGGCGTCACCGGCGGCTTTTTGGCACCAACTCTGCACAACTCCTTCCTGCTCCTGTTGCTGCGGATGCTGCTGGCGGTGCCGCTGATGAGCTTGCTCACCACCCGCCTGCACCCCACCATTTGGCAAGACGTGCGAAAACTGTCACACCCGAGCGATCGCCGGGCTTTGGGCCACGCGATCGCCGGGGGGCTGCTGATGTTTACCTATCTAGCGCTGCTGTACGTCTCGATTGGGCTGATTGCCACCGCGATCGCCCTCACCCTGTTTTTTACCTTTCCTATTTTCACTGCCCTGCTGTCCTGGCGCTTTTTGGGCCAACGCCCGAGTGCCCTGCAGTGGGGCATCATGGGCTGCATTATGGTGGGCAGTGCCCTCACCATTCCCGCCGAACAGTGGACCGGCGGCGGCAATCTGTGGGGCGTCTTTTTGGGCATCGCCAGCGGCATCGCCTACGCCAGCTACACCGTCAACGCGCAAAAAAGCTTTGAGGTGCTGCATCCCCTCACCTACACCTGGCTGAGCTTTGCCCTGACCCTGCTGATCGCCGCCCTTTGTTTGGCCGTCTGGCCGATCACCAATCTGCAAGACCTCGCCTGGACTCCCATCTGGATATGGAGCCTGATTTCGGGCATTGTCACCTTCGCTGGGCACATGCTCTTTAACTCTGGCATTAAACAGATTGGAGCCACCCTAGCGGCCATGCTCGGCTCCGCCAATCCCGCCTTAACCGTCGTTCTCGCCTGGGTCGCCATCCGCGAAACCCTTACCACCGCCCAAATCTTGGGCGTCAGCGTCGTCACCGCCAGCGTCGCCTCCCTCAGCCGCGGCAAGTAAGCCCCATCCCCCCCTTAAAACCGTTCCACATTCGCCATCTCAGGCGGGAGCGATCGCTGCGCGGCTTCGCCACAGGTGCGCGGCGTCGGAAAGATTTTGGTCGGGTTCGCCAACCCTTGCGGATTCCAGCTCGATCGCACCCACTGCATCGTTTCCAGATCCACCGGGGAAAACATATCCGGCATGTAGCACCGCTTGTCGGCCCCAATGCCGTGCTCCCCCGAAATGCTGCCGCCCACTTTGACACACAGCTTCAAAATGTCGCCCCCCAGTTCTTCCACCGCCTCTAACTGACCAGGAATGTTGTTGTTAAACAGAATTAGCGGGTGCAGATTGCCGTCCCCCGCGTGAAACACATTGGCCACGCGATAGCCGTGTTTTTGGCCCAGGGCTTCGATTTCCTGCAGGACGTAGGGCAACTGAGTGCGGGGGATGACGCCATCCTGCACATAATAGTCGGGACTGAGTTTGCCCATGGCGGCAAAGGCGGCTTTACGCCCCTTCCACAGGCGCAGTCGGTCTTCGGCATCGGCGGCGACAGTGACGCGGCGAGCGCCATTCTGTTTACAAAGCGTGGTGATGCGATCGCGACTCGCCGCCACCTCCGCTGGCAAACCGTCAATCTCAATCAGCAAAATCGCTTCCGCATCGCGGGGATAACAGTCAGTTTTGACCACATCTTCCACCGCATTGAGGCTAAAGTTATCCATCATCTCCATGCCCGCCGGCATGATGCCTGCACTGATCACATCGGAAACCGCCGCCCCCGCCGCTTCGACACTGGTGAAATCCGCCAGCAGCACGTTAATGATTTCCGGGGCTTTCAGAATGCGCAGCGTAATTTCCGTCACAATGCCCAACGTGCCCTCCGAACCGACGATCAGGCCCACGAGGTCATAGCCCGGTGACTCCGCCACCGCGCCGCCCATCTCCACGACTTCGCCATCGGGCAGCACCAGCTTCACCCCCAAGACATGGTTGGTCGTCACCCCGTACTTCAAACAGTGCACCCCACCGGAATTTTCCGCTACGTTGCCCCCCACCGAGCACACGCTCTGGCTCGAAGGATCCGGTGCGTAGTAAAACCCTGCCCCGCTGACGGCCTGGGTAACCCAGTTGTTGATTACCCCCGGCTGCACCACCACCCGCTGATTGTCAAAATCGACGTGCAAAATTTGGCGCATAGTCGCCGTGACAATCAACACCGCGTCTGCCACCGGCAACGCCCCCCCCGAGAGGCCCGTCCCCGCGCCCCGAGGCACAAACGGCACGCCAAACCGATGGCACACCCGAATCGCCGCCGCCACCTGCTCCGTTGTGCGCGGCAGCACCACCACCGGGGGACGCTGGCGGTAACTCGCTAACCCGTCACATTCATACACCAGCAGTTCCTCTTTGCGGCGCACCACAGAGTCTTTGCCCACGGCTTTTTCTAAAGCGCGAATAATCGGCTGCCAGTCGCGTTGGGACATCGGAGAAGTGAGTTGAGCCACCATAAATTTGCCGGTCGGTATTGCTAAAAAGGCTTAGATCCTCTTGATTCTATCGCTGGTGCAGCCTTCGCCGCGATCGCCCTCTCCGGATCGGCACTCAACCTGATGCCATCCAGCAAACTAGAGCAAGTTGAGAAGCCAGAAGTCAGCAGCCCACTCCAACACCTGCTGCCCTCATTCTGCCGATCGCTCATGCGGGACAGAATAAATCGCGATCGGGGGATCGCCGCCATAGGCTTCCGTCAATTGTTCTGCAGTGAGTTGGCTGATGACCCTTAGTTGGAGCGGCTCTTCGCTTAAGACTGTTGACCCATAAGCCGCCCCGAGTAACTGTTCGTATTGAGGGCGATCGCGCAAATAGAAGTTCATAAAAGCGACATTCAGCGCGTGGGCATAGCGGCTGCTGAGTTCCGGGTTGGGGCCGGTGAGTAAGGTTTTGACCTGCGGTGAAACGTCGACCTGATCGCCAAAATGGATATCTCCGTTAAACGCCACATGACTCGCAGGGATGATTGCCGCCAGGTGCTTATTGGGCGTCTCCAACCAGATAAAGGGATGAATTTGTTCCGGTATGGCAGGCGCGATGAAGTCGTTAGTCCCGGTCACAATCATGACCGGTCGTTGAATCTGCGCCATGCTTTCTGGCCCCAGCAAAACGCTCGTGACCGGACTATAGGCGATGACCGCACTCACGCGATCGTCCGCCAGGTCATAATCTGCCAGCGGCAACTGCTCCGCTCGACACTGCAATAAAGTCGATAGATTCAACACGTACTCCACCGGGTTGCAAGTCGCCCTCAGCAAGGCTTGATTGAGCGGGGCTCCGGCGAGGGCCAGGGCGGTATAGCCCCCCAGTGAGTGACCGATCACCCCGACGTGGTCGAGATCAAGCTGTCGTTGATATCCCGGTTGGGCGGCCAGAGCGTTGAGCAAGGTCTTAATGTCCCAGGGCCGGTAGACAAACTCCAGCGGGTTAATACCTTGATAAGCCAGACTCGCTAAAAACTCTTGCTGATAATTGGTGTCACTGCCCGGATGCTCCGGCACAGCGACGGCAAAGCCATAGGAGGCCAGATGTTCGGCCATGTTTGCAAACTCGCCTGGGTTAGAGCCCAGACCATGGGAGATAACGATTAACTGCGTATCTGGTGAAGCTCGATCAGGCAAGTAGAGATCAACCTGAAACTGTCTCGACTGACCTTCAGGAATACCGGGAAATTGGTTTTGTAGCTGCAACACAGATTTAGAGAAGGGGGTGGTGTCGCGATCGCGCAGATCCAGCACTGTTGACCAATCGACGGCATCGTCGGTAGCTGCCATCTCCCGTTCCGCCTGCGCGGCGATCGCGGCCAAAGCCGCATCGCGATAGCTAAAGTAAGCCGCAACCTCCTGTTGTAATGCCAGCAGTTCTCCCGCATCAATATGTATGCCAGTGGTCGGAAAGGCTTTTAGAACACCGAGGATAGAAAACCCCTCCGGCTCCGCCGCCGACAAAATTAATGCCGCTCGCAGTGCTTGATTACCGTTGAGTCCGGCGGAGGTCTCGATGACGTTGCCCAGACGATTGAGAAAATCCTCGCCGATGGCAGAATATGTCACCTGGGAAACCGCCACTGGACTGACCTCAAACTCGCGGGTCAGCACCTCGCGAAACTGCTCTTGGGCAGACGGCGATAGATAATCCAGATAGGCATCGAGCGTTTCAGGAATTTCCCCCGTTTCGGCAAAGGTTTGTAAATCCGCCAGCGGCAGCGTAATACTCAACGCCCCATAATCCACCTGCAAGTACTCGGCGCTGTGCACCGGCAGCGATCGCCATCCGCCCCAAGTTGCTAGCCCCACCGCGATCGCGGCCCCCACCCCACCGCGCCTTAGCCATATTGTCATCTTTGGCCCTCCCTTCCGTCCTATCTGACACCATCTCCGCTGCCGGGTGGCGGCTTCAGTCTATCGAGGCCCCCCAGCAATTTGGATGAACAAGAGCCGACTCCAACCAGCAACGATGGTAGCTCCACTGTAATCGGGGGCTGAGCGATCGTCTTGGACTAGCCATTCACCGGGGGTCGTCCCCAGTCAGTCTGGCTGAGCAACCGTATAAATCAGGAAAACCGCACCTCAGGCCCGTGCTACCCCAGCTAAACAGCCAAATATTAAAATTGTAAAAAACCAGTGAAAACGCCCACTCACTTTTTGTTAACGAAAGTTAATTTTTGGGCAGCTTTAAAGGGCTCGCTCTTATCCATTGACCCCTCGTTCAACCATGATCCAGCAACTTGATCGGCTCTGCGTCCAAACCGATGGTCGTTTCGCGACTGATGCTGAACTGATGTTTTTTCAGAACTATCTGAAGACTGCCCAGCTCCGATTTTCGCTCTATCGAAAACTTCAGCACCTGGAACCCCAGATTGTCAAAAGTGTGCTGGCCGAACTCCAGAAGCAGGATCCTAACCTACTCAAAAGTAATGGCACTGACCTGACCGCCAAATGGCAGCGCGATACCGTTCGTTTGCTACGCTATGCCGCTACTGCCCTCTTAACCGATGACCCCGAACTCTTCGACGAGAGAATGTTGAATTGGTTTCAAACGATTATGAAATCCTTCAAGGCAGAGCGCAGCTGCGAAGCCACCTACCAGGCCATGTACCAAGTTTTGCAAGCGAAGCTGATCCCGGAAGAAGCGGCATTGCTTTGTCCCTTGATAGAAATGAGCCGCGTGACCTTAGGGACATCTCATGCCGCTTAGCCCAGTTTTGCGATCGCTGTTTAAGCCGTATAGGCATTAACTTCTCAGTGATTTTACGGTCTTTATCGAACCATCAGTTAAGAAATATTTGACTGAAGCCGAAACTGATCCTAGATAGTCTGCCCCAGTTCTGAAATTAAAATCCTTCTCCGGCCCGTAGAGAGTCTGAGGAGGATTTTTGTTGCCGTTGACCATAATCAGCGATCGCGTTCTGAAAAGCGTCTTTTCACTGAAAATCCTCCCAAAAAACCAAAATAAATCAGCGGAAAGCTTAAGTTCTTTCAATTTCTGAGCGTAATCGTTGATGTTAATTGTCTGGTGGGCACATTACAGTTAACAGTTCATAAAAACGAGCTTCTCGGGCAGGAACCTATGGCCACAAGTTTATTGACTAACAACCACCAACTCCACGATCGCCATCCAAAGAAGCACAACCACTACAGCTTCAGGGACTTTTTTCAGTTCAACCCAGAAGCCGGAAGCGTTGTTGACTGGAATGGTAGTCGCAACTTTTTTTCGAGTGAAGATTTCATTATCGGCTTGCTCGAAGGACTCGAAGAAGAAGTTGGGGAAGCCTCAGCCGCCATTATGTATTCCATTGGTTTGGAATGGGGCAAACACGATTCACTGTTTTTTGAAAGCTGGTTTGAGAAAGAATTTGGTACGAGTGCCCGTAAGGCCAACCTCATGTTCTTGCTGGAAACCTGGTGGTGGCCCTTTACCTCCCAAGGGTGGGGCCGCTGGGAAGTTGACATGAGCGATCGCAAACAGGGCTTCATGTTTATCAACGTGTTCGACTCCGCCGTTGCCCGCACTCTAGGCGATGTCGGCAAACCCGTTTGTCACATTTACGCCGGGCTATTTGCGGGCTTCTTTACCGAAATGGTGCGTAAGCAACTGAGCTGCATCGAAATTCAGTGCTACTCCATGGGCGAGACCTACTGCAAGTTTTTGCTCGGGGGCAAAGAGCGGATTGATGCCGCCGCCTTTTGGATGAATGAAGGCGCAACCGCTCGGGATATTGAAAAACGCCTGCGCTCTGGGGAGGTAAACGCATGAGTACAGCGCTAATGAATGGCCATCGGCAGAGCCCCTCCACCACCGCTGGGAATTGGTCCACCACTTCCGTACGAGACTTTTTTGAACAAATTCCCTGGACGGGCGTGGTCATGCGGGCACCAGAGACTGCCTCGGGTAGGGCGCAGGGAGCCTCATCCGAGCCTCATAGTCTGAGTATGACCCTCAACGTGAGCGAGTACTTCAACCTATTTCCCTGGGATGGCAAACCCAACATCGCCGCCCCCGTCGCCCCGCTCGACATCCAGCCAGATTTGCCGGAAGACGATGGCATTACCCTGGATGGCTTTGCTGATCTCTTCTAAACAGCCTCAATGCACAAGATTACTGATGGCAGCGCAGCGGTTGATCGCTGCTATCACCCATTGATTTGGAGCACATAGTATGAACCCTAAACTCGAAGCTTTGTTTGACGAACCGGAAAGAGCCTATTTACAAACTGATGAACTCAATGCATTGAGCCAGTTTGTCAGCTCACTACCAGAGCGCATCACGCTCTATCAACGCCTTCGCAACGAAGAAGTCACGTTGATGCAGTCGGTCGCCGATGCCCTGCAGCAGCAGTTTTCGCGCGAACCTGAAGAAAAACTCAAGCGCAGCCTCCAAAATGCCATTTTGATGGTGCGCTATGCCGCCATGGCCATGCTGACGGATGATGCCGACATCGTCACCAAGCGTTTAGAAACCTGGTTGCCCGAAATTATTACCGCCTACGAAACGAGAGATATCGATATGGCTCTCTACAAACTGATTAAGACTCAGTTTGCCGGTCGCTTTTCACCAACTCAAATGGCCCTCCTGGCTCCTGGGATTAACGCGGCTGAGCGGTTGATTGCAGAATCGGGTTCACCAGCCGAATCTGAAGAAGAAATTACCAGCGAAACATTGGTGAGTTTGTTTTAGTCGTGATTGCAGGATGAGGGAGTTATGATTTCCGTTGCTGATCTATTGGTTGATAATCGCTTACCAAGCAACTACTTTGCGAGCGATGTTTATGTCAGGGGGACCTTAGAGCTAGGGCTGTTAGAAAACCGTCGGGGCGATCGCCTCTTGGCATTACCTGATGCCCTGATGAAATCCATCATCTCGGGGCTGAACCAAGAGACTGGGCAGGCGACCAAATACGTCTTGCGTAACTGCGGACTCTGGTGGGGCAAAAACTTCTACGCCCGCTTTTGTGAAGAGCTCAGCGATTATTACCAAAAAGGGGTCGCTGAGCTATCCATGATTGAGTTTGTCAAAGCGTTGCAGGAGTGCTGGCGGACCCATGGTTGGGGAGTGCTGGCTCTCAACACTGACCACCAGATGAAAGGGTTTTTGGTTATCGAGATCAAAAATTCGCCCTTTACGCTGCACCCCATTCAGGCTAGCCAACCTTCGGGGGCTTTAGAAACGGGGGTTTTACAAGCGTTCTTTAGTCAACTCACCGGGCGAGACTTGACCTGCGTGCAAATCAGTTGTGAATCACTAGGCGCTGATTGCAACCGCTTTGTTTTAGGGTTAGAAAATCGCCTGGAATCGGTAGAGTCGTTGGTGCAAGAGGGCCAACCCCATGCTGCCATCATGCAGATGTTGACCCAATAACACCGCTGCCGCCGTCCCCTCACTAGAAGGGCTACTCACCGCTCTTACCAGTCTGCCCCCCTTGTCGAGGGCTGCTGTGTACACCTAAGTTTTGGGTTGAGTCGTGGTCAGGGTTTAGATTCCCCCACCCCCTCTTAAAAACTGCCGCTTATACATAAGTTTCTGACTGACTGCTGCCAGTGGTTTAGCCCCCTTTTCTGGTATGCCCAGAGGGCTTTAAGCCCCCAATTCTGGGGGACTTCAAACTCCGGTCTCCCCCCATTTTTGGGGGGACTAAGGGGGGCGAATGTGCCTGTTGAGGTGGCAATCAAGATGTGTATAAGCGGCAGGTTAACCAGGGGGGCAACGATTCATCCCGGCTAGTACTCCGTGGCGGAAGTCTCCCTACCCTGCTGCAGGATGCCACCTTAGCCCCTAAACCTGGCACCCTGCCCCTCCATCATTGTTAATCGTGAGCATATTTACGCCGAGCGGTACTAGTAACCTCGCTGCCCCTGCTTCCTAAACTCTCCATGTCTGCTAACACTGTGCAAAAAAGTCGTCAAAGTACCAAATACAAATCGCTGGGGTTAGTTGGACAAGGGCAATTTGGGCAAGTTTACTGCGCCATCCATCGCAAAACCGGACGATTGGTGGCGCTCAAAAATTTAAACCGAGATCGCTTTGCCACGCATCAATTTTTACGCGAACTCCGGTTTTTGCTGAGTCTAGATCATCCTCACATTGCCAATTGTCTGGCCTTAGATCAATCGGGCAATGGTCGGCAATTAGTGTTGGACTACTGTGAGGGGGGCACCCTGCGCGACGTGATGGAACAGGGGGTGCAACTGACGCTGGCCGAAATCTTGCAACTGCTGACGGAAGTATTGTCAGCCTTAGAACATGCTCAGCATAAGAACATTGTCCATTGCGATATTAAACCTGAAAATATTTTGCTCACGCTGTCGCCTGACGGTTGGCGGGCTAAGGTTTCCGATTTTGGCATTGCTCGACTCAGTCAGGAATTTCAGCAAAATCACACGGGGGCGACGGGCTCACCAGCCTATATGGCCCCAGAGCGCTTTTACTTTCAATCTTCTGCGGCCTCTGATCTGTATGCAGTCGGCATCATTCTGTATGAGCTACTACTGGGCGATCGCCCCTTTTCAGGGAATTACAACCAATTGATGGTGTGTCACCTCAACCACGCGATCGCGCTACCCACGGCGCTGCCTCCGGGCATCCAGGCCATTTTGAAAAAGTCGACCGAAAAACTCACCCCTCGTCGCTTTCGCAGCGCTGCGGACATGCAGGCCGCCCTCATCGCGGTGAGTAAAACCCTGACCACGGAAGAGTTGCGCGATCGCTATCCTAAGCCAGTGCCCCCTTCGCCCAGTGGTCGGTGGCGATCGCCATCTCCCCTCAAACTCCCTGCATCTTGTCAGGCGATCGCATTGCTGGATAGTGACCAACCCACCCCTAAACTGTTGACCACCGGGGGACAAATGCTCCACGTCTGGTCACTCAGCAACACTGGCCAAATTGATGAGGCGGTGGCTCCGCAAATCTGGCAGTTCGACGCCCCCATTACTCAACTGAGTAGCACGATAAAGGGCGTCCTCGTCAACACGGGGCGGCAGTTATATCACCTGACCGCAGCGGGCAGGTCACGATTGGCAGAATTTGACCGCCCTATTGTGATCATGCCCGGTAGCCAACGGTGGGCATTTTTGCAAGCGCTCGACCCACCGCCTCAGCTTTGGTTAATGGACACCTGGCAACGAGTCACGCCTAGACCCCAAAGCTTACCAGCGCTAGAGCAGTCGCCAGGAGGGCAGGGCGTGGCTTTGGACGATCGCCATTATGTGACGGCCACCGTTGATGGCGTACAATCCACCTTTCACATCATGACTCGCAAGGGTCTGAAGTTAGGCAAACTGGGCATTCAGGTCCCCATTCACCAGTTGTTTGGCAGTTCCCAATCGGCGCACTTTCTCGCGGTCGCGGGGACGCAAAAAAGCGATTTCTTAGTCGTTAAACTTCAGCCCTATCGCATCATGCGCTGTCGCCTCGACATCACCATTCACTGGCTCGGAGAGTTAGTTGTCGGTTTCGCTGCCATCAGCCCCTCCGGACAGATGCGCCTAGTGAATGATCAGGGGCAAATCATCGGCCAGGTGGAAAACTTACCCTCCCCCAGAGCGATCGCCTTTCATCCACCTTATCAAATTTGGTTGGCGAGTGAGCAGAGTGGAAGCCCTCAGCTACATCGCATTGACATTCGGGAATTAGGCTTAGACATCATTTTTTAGGACTGTCAGAACGGTTGCGCCGCCGCTGACAACTCGCCTTCGCGCTGGATGGCCAAGCGGCTGAGGTGACCACTTCAATCGAGGTCCGAGACCTGACAGGGAGACAACGGTAGCCAAAAGCTTTGTGTAGCGGTTGATGCAGACTGCCAGAAACAAGATGGGCCAAGATTGGTACACTTGACCTGTCCGCCAAAAATGATCGCTCAACCATACCAGAGCATCGTACGAAATGAACTCAGTCATGCCGCCGATCTATTCTTAACGCTCTTGGTGGCCAACCTACCAGTCCTGAAGCAGGTGAAGTTAGAACGATTGGCAGAAGCCCTGCCGTTGCCAATTTTATTTGAGAGTCGTCGGAAGAAACTGCAGCGGTTCTTGAAACTGGAGGGACTGAGTCTTGAGACGCTTTGGTTTCCTTGTGTGAGCTATCTGCATGGGACGAACTTGGGCAGATTAACCATCGTTGGATTAACTATGACAAGCGGGGGCAGCGAGCTATAGAGCTTGCTCTGTCTACGTTCTGAGCCCGCTATCGCCCCACTAATCGCGTCTGGCCCAGCCGGTCGTAATCACTGGCTGGGCGATCGCCACTGTCAGCGCCACTGTTAAAGAGCGGCGCAAGCGCAAGCACGATCAGTCGCCTAGAACACCAGTACAGAATTGGTCATACTCTGGTTGTCAGGCTCTGCCGCGTAACGACGGCAGAGCGTTCTGCAGGGGTGATTGTATAGATAAATTAATGTGGATTTGTGCGATCGCCATCAGCGTTCTGGTGAAGTCCCGTATAAGATACCAGAATTGTTTTTTCACAATGCTATGGGCAAGTTTGGCTATCCGCGATCGATACTCCTGCGGGATCGCCCTTATCTAACGAATTGGATGAGTGGGGCGCTGGCGACGGTTGCCACGATCGCTCTCCTGCCGCTCCCAGGCTGGACGCAACTCCTCCCCGACGATACCCTCGGTGCCGAAAGCTCGGTGGTGAATGTGGGTGGGGCGGTCAATGGTCTGCCCGCTGATCTCATTGAGGGCGGGGCGGGGCGGGGCGGCAATCTCTTCCATAGCTTTCGGGAATTCAATGTAGAGACGGGACAGGCAGTTTATTTTGCTAGCCCCCTGGAGATTGAGAACATCCTGACGCGGGTAACGGGGGGCAATCTGTCCAATGTGGATGGGCTGTTAGGGGTGGCGGGTCCGGCCAACTTGTTTTTGCTCAACCCCAATGGCGTCATCTTTGGCCCAAATGCCCGGTTGGACGTTGGCGGCTCGGTTTTCATCAGCACCGCCGATCGCCTCACCTTTGCCGATGGTAGCGAGTTCAGGGCAGTACCATCGGGGGAGGAATTGCTGTCGATGAGTGTGCCGTGGGGGGTGCAGTTTAATCGTCCCCAGGGTGATCTAATCAGCACGGGCAGTTTGACCACGGGGCAAGACCTGACGCTGATCGGTAACAACGTGGTGTTGGAAGGGCAGGTCAGCGCGGGTAATCATCTGAATGTGCAAGGGGCAGATACGGTGACAATCCGCGATCGCGCCGATACTCCCTTCATCGCTAGTGCGGGTAATGCCCTGACTGTGCAGGGCGATCGCTTGGTAGACATCGCGGCGCTCAGTCATCCTGACAGCGGCTTGTTCTCAGGGGACGATCTCCGGTTGCGCTCCGATCATCCGGTGATTGGCGATGCCCACTTTTATGCGGGGGGGAACTGGCGGGTGGAAACGACCACTGGAGCCGTGGGCAGTCTCATCAGCCCCAACGACCCCGTCATTCTCGCCAGTGGCGATGTCACCTTGGGCAACTACAGCGGCGCATCGCTGCATATTTTGGCGGGGGGCAGCGTCAACCTGGGAGCCGTCACCATTACCGGCACTGGCCCGATCGCCTCCACCATCAACCCCAACAACCCCACGCCCTTTAACGGCAGCCGTACCTTTGCAGATCTGGCTAACGTAAACCTGACGGAATACCAGGCCATTCTCAATGCTGATGGCTCGGTCAATACCGTCGTGCCAGTGACGCGGACGATCACGGTGGATGGCAGCACCCAGCCCACGCTGGATGTGCGCGCCGGGGTCGATTGGGCAGTGCTCGGAGGCTTGCCCACCAGTCCCGTCCAGGTAGGCAGTGTGGCTCCTTCTCCCCTGACCACCACCGCCAGCGCCAGCCGGGCCGACATCACCGTCACTGGCGACCTACGCATCACGCAACCTGATGGACTGCTGTTGTTGACCAATCAGTTCAATCCCAATGGGGCACCGGGGGCGATCGCGATCGTTGGCCCACCCATTGACTTACTGCGGGATATACCCTTGCGGCAAATCAGCAACCCCTTACTCACCGATCAACCAGTAGTCGATTTGGATGAGTTAGATGATGAGTTCAATAGCCTGCGGCAAGTGATCACGACTCCAGCCACGGGTAATGGGGGCGATATCAATCTCTATGGCCGGGGCGATATCAACATCAGGGGCACGCAGATCCGATCTTCCGGGGCAGCAACCGGAGGAGCCGCAGGTGATATCGCGATCGCGAGTAATGCGGGTAATGTCACGATTACGAATTCCAACTTGCCAACGGCTTCCGCTTCCTCCGCTTTGGGAACTAACTCCACGATACCGAGAGGACGCATCGCAGTCTCGACGAATGAAGGAGATCTGACCATTCGCAATTCGTTTCTAGGATCTTTCTCAGATCCGACAGAAGAGGTTGAAACAGTCATTTCCTCCGTCGATTCTGGGGAGATTAGTTTCACGACTAATACTGGCAACATCACTCTGGATAGAGCAAATTTGGGAGCAGTGTCTACATCACTGGGATTAGGATTCTTATCACCAAGTGCCGTCTCTGGGCAAGATGCCGCTGTCCTCTCCTTATTTGCCAACACCGGCAACATCGACGTCATCAATTCTGATCTGATATCTACCTCAGTAGCCTTTGCGCTGTCTTTTGCTGATTTCGGGTTTGATGAATTGTTGGCAGGGTTCGCTGATCTTCTGGCAACTTTTGATAATTCGGCTCTAGAAGCATCAGGATTAACCGATTTACTGGCATCTCTCGATAGTCAGATTCCTAGTTCGTCAGCGGGGGGGCGAGGCGGGGCCAGCAACCTGGCCACTAACTCTGGCAATGTGAGGGTTACCAATTCGGCATTTCTGCTGAGAACGATTTTGGTCTCGATTGGAGACACCCCGACCGATGGCGGCAACGGGGGACCGCTAGTCTTCTCATCGAATACGGGTGATCTAGTCTTAGACCGAGTGTTCGTCGATGCAAGCACCACTACCGAAGCAACTTCGCTGCCTGATTTACAGAACTTGGAAGGAGCTGCCACCACTGAGGGTTTCATCAACATTAACATTGAAGATTCAGAAGATTTAGGGGTGGCCGGTTCGGCAGATGGGACTACAGGCTCGCTTTCGGTAGATGCGATCACAGGCTCGGTCGTAGTGAGGGGGGGCGAGGTTTCCCTGTCAACAAACTCCAACATTACGCTGACCGACTCTGTCATCGCGAGCTTGGCACAGGGAAATCTCAGTTCAGCGCAGGCGGGCATCATTCGCCTGGAAAATGGCCGCGTGGTGAAACTCGACAACACCGAGCTCTCGGTTCGCACGGCAGGCGTCAGTTTGGCAGGTGATATCGAAGTGAACAACGTCGGAGTCTTGGTGCTGCGCAATGGCAGCCTGATTTCGTCCGATGCGGGGGGCAATGTGGCCGGGGGCAACATTCTCATCAATAGTGATTTTGTAATTGCAGGGCTGAACGAAAATAACGACATCATTGCCGTGGCTTTTGAGGGTCGCGGCGGTCAGGTATTGATTAACGCGGTGAGTATTTTGGGGTTAACGTCCAGCGGCGAGCCTCGCCTTCAGGTGTTGCGTGCCCGACCGACGAACGACACCAGTGCTGGGTCGCAGTTTGGGGAGGCGGGGATTGTGGATTTGAACGCGTTGGTAGTCGATCCCTCGGCGGGGGTGGTGGAATTGCCGACAAATCTGGAAGACCGGGCCAACCAAATTACTCCTGGCTGTGGCCTGGGCAATGCTGACGATGGCAACGAGTTTGTGGCAACGGGACGTGGGGGCTTGCCGCCCAATCCCAATGATCCGCTCGCGGCAGATGGGGTAGAGGTGCCCTGGGTCGTGGGCGATGATCGTCCGCCAGCCCCCATTGCAACCAATGTTTCTGATGTTTCTGATGCGCCAGGGTCTCCCTTCCTGGTCGAGGCGCAGGGGGTCGCCGTTGATGCCGCAGGGCAACCTTACTTGGTGGCTAGCGCTGAAACCTCTGTAAATTCAGGTTTACAGACAGTGCCATCAGCGTTTTGCCGTCATTCACCCTAGCCAATGTGCGCTATGCTTAGCCGTTATGACCGTGGTTCCTGTCAACAATCTACCTTGATTTAAGTCTCGCCCCCATGTCGTCGCCTTTCCGCTTTGGTTTCGCTTTGGTTTCGCGATCGCCCATCTATCCCCCGTTGTTACCAGCTCGACTGGAATTCTGGAACCTGGTGGCTGGAGCCACGGTTGGGTGCTTGCTCGTTCTCGTTTGGGGTGTCGGCGGCAAAAGGGCGATCGCCCTCTCCGCCCCTTCTCCAACTTCAACCCAACTCGCTCAGGCCAACGCTCCCAACCGTCCCGGCACTTCCCCCAGTTTGGAGCCACCGGCAGAGGTGGAGCCGTTGCCCCCCTTACCCGACCCAGAAAACCTGCTCGGCCCTGATCTGGCTCCAGCCCCCCAACCCGAACTCCCCCTCCCCGGCGATGAACTCACCTTTGTGGTGGAGCGGTTCACCCTCGTCGGCAGCACCGTTTACACCGACGAGGATTTTGCCGACGTTTTTGCCGCCTACACTGATCGCTCCATCACCTTTGAAGACGTGCTGGCCGTGCGCGATGCCATCACGGCACGATATCGCAAGGACGGCTACCTGACTTCGGGGGCGATCGTGCCGCCGCAGCCCTTACAGGATGGGGTGGTAGAAATCCAAATTGTAGAGGGCAGTGTCGAAGACATCATCATTGAAGGCACCAATCGCCTGCAGCCGGAGTACGTGAGCAGTCGTCTGGGCTTAGGGGCGCAGGCCCCGCTGCAAATCGATGCCCTGCTCGAACAGCTCCAGCTATTGCAGCTCAATCCGCTGATTGACACCATTTCGGCAGATCTGCAGGCGGGCACCAGGCCGGGCACCAATCTGCTGGTGGTCACCGTCACCGAGGCCGATAGTTTTGCGGTGAGTTATACCTTCGACAACAGCCGATCGCCTAGCGTCGGTAGCCTGCGCCATCAAATTGGGGGCAACGAAGGCAACCTGACGGGCTACGGCGATGCCCTGTCCGCCAGCTTTGCCCTGACGGAGGGCAGTCAAGACTTCGACCTGTTTTATGCGTTCCCCGTGAGTCCTCACAACACTTTGGTGTCGGTATATTACAGCGCCACCGACAGCGACGTGATTGAAGAGCCGTTCGACATTCTTGCAGCCTCCTCCGAAGCTACCGTGCTGGAATTCACCGTGCAGCATCCCCTGGTGCAAACCCCGACCGAAGATGTGGTGCTGGGGCTGATCGGTTCCCATCAGCGGACGCAAACCTTTCTCGGCATTGATGACATTGGGGGCTTTCCGCTGTCGGCGGGGGCTGATGACCAGGGCCGCACGCGAGTCACGGCCCTACGCTTTTTTCAAGCCTGGACAAAGCGGAGCACCCAGCAGGTATTTGCGGTGCGATCGCAGTTCAACCTGGGCCTCGACGCCTTCGACGCCACCGTGAGCGAAGGCGACACCCCCGACAGTCAATTTTTCTCTTGGTTAGGCCAAGGGCAGTGGGTGCGGCTGTTGGGGCAAAACACGCCCCTGATTATCAAAGGCAGCGTGCAACTCACTCCCAGTCCTCTGCTGACGCTAGAACGCTACGGGCTGGGCGGTCAAGCCACGGTGCGGGGCTATCGGCAGGATGCCCTGCTGACGGACAACGGCGCAGCCCTCTCGGTGGAGGCGCGCTTTCCCCTCTGGCAAGATGAGGAGCAACAAGCGCTGTTGCAAATCGCCCCCTTTATCGACAGCGGCTACGGCTGGAACACGGTCGAACCGGACCCCGAAGACAACGCCTTATTGAGCACGGGAGCTGGACTGCTGCTGCAAGTTGAGGACGCGACTTTTCGGCTAGATTGGGGCATTCCGCTGATCGATCGCGACGGTGACAAAAATACCCTGCAAGAGCAAGGCATCTACTTCACCCTGGATTTTTCGTTCTTGTAACTGGGCTGGCTGTAGGTTGATCAAGATTCGGCATGATTAAGGGTCAAGGGCACTTCTAAGGATGCAAAACCAATGGGCAAACTGAACCGCTGGCGCTACTGGGTATTGGGCCTGCTGACGTTGATGATGTGTTGGGGGAGTCCGCCTGCGATCGCTCATCTCAGCCCGGCCCCGGTGGCCCCGCCGGCTTGGGCGATCGCCCAAGCCTCCACCAGTTTTGAGCAGCAAGCCCAAACCGCCTACCAGCAGGGACAATATCAGACCGCCGCCGACCTGTTGCAACAGGCCCAGCAGCAATATACCGCCCAAGGTGAAGTGGTCAAAGCCGCGATCGCCCTCAGCAACCTGTCGCTGACTTATCAACAACTGGGGCAGTGGGCCGCGGCCCAAACCGCCCTGGCAACTGCCCAGCAAGCTTTGCAAAATCAACCCCTATCGCCTGGAATCCAGGCCCAAATTTTAGACGTGCAGGGACAATTGCAGTTTGCCCAGGGCCAGATCGACGATGCCCTGGCGACCTGGCGACAATCCGACGCCCTCTACGCTGACGTGGATAATCCTGAGCGACGCGCCCTCAGTCGCCTCCATCAAGCCCAAGCGTTGCAGGCCAAGGGGCTGTATCAGCAAGTGTTTCGCACCCTGGAAGCGCTAGCCACAGACGTCAGCGACCAGCCCAACTCGGTGATGAAAGCGACGGTGCTGCGGCAACTGGGGGATAGCCTGCGGGCCACGGGCAACCTTGACCAGGCCGTCGTGCGCCTGCAAGAAAGTCTGGACATCGCTGAGAACTTGGAAAATGCGACGTTGATTGCGGCGAGCAGTCTGAGCCTGGGCAACCTGGAACAAGGTCGGTTTAAGGTCGCGTTTGAACAAAATGACCTGAGAGCCGCGATCGCCCATGCTCGCGAGGCGTTGGCGTACTACCAGCGCGTCAGCCAGCTCGACGAGGGGGAACTCGGCATTCAAGCCCGGCTCAATTTCATGCGGTTGATTACCAACCCGATTTTGGGCAACTGGGAACTGGCGCTGCAGTTGTATCCCACGATTGAAAATCTGCTGCCCCAACTACCCGCTGGTCGCGCCACCATCCTGGCCTACACCGGCCTGGTCGAAAACCTGATTACCTTGCGGCAAAATAGCGATCGCGCCGAACCCCGTTGGCCAGAAATCGCCGCCCTGTTAGCCCCCGCTCAGGCGCAAGCAGAAGCCCTTCAAGATCCTCGCAGTCAGTCCCTCGTCTTAGGCACGCTGGGCCACGTGTATGAGCAAACCGAGCGGTGGGCTGAGGTTACCACTCTCTCTCGGCAGGCTCTCTCGCTGGCGCAACAGGTCCAGGCCGAGGACATTCGCTACCGCTGGGAGTGGCAATTGGGGCGGGCACTGAAAGCACAGGGGGAAACTCAAGGGGCGATCGCGGCTTATACCCGCGCCTTTGAAACCCTCAAGGTGATCCGCAGCGATCTGGTCACGGCCAACCCCGACGTGCAGTTCTCCTTCCGCGAGAGTGTCGAACCCATCTATCGGGAACTGGTGGATCTGCTGGTCACCGACGTGCCAGAAGCCCCGGAAATCGCCTTCCGCAAAGCCGAGGGGAGGGAAAATCAGGCCCGCTTAAGCCAGGCTCGCGATGTGATGGAAGCCTTGCAGGTCGCCGAGTTGGAGAACTTCTTTCAAGCCGCCTGTATCGACAAAACCGTCAGTATTGACCAGGTTGTCGAGCAGGAAGACACTACCGCAGCGGTACTGTACGCCATTTTGCTGGCGGATCGCCTCGAAGTCGTGATGAAGCTGCCCCAGCAAACAGACCTGATCCACTACGCCGCCCCCGTTGACCAAGACACCGTCAACACCGCCCTCAAAACCTACCGATCGCACCTCGTGGGTGGGGATGATGTGGTCAACGACGGTCGTCAGCTTTACACCTGGCTGCTCAAACCCGCTGCGGATCTGGGTTTGCTCACCCCCGAAACCATCAAAACCCTGATCTTTGTGCTGGATGGCAATCTGCGCCTGATTCCCATGACGACGCTGCACGATGGCGCAGACTTTTTGGTGAAACAGTATGCCGTTTCCTCGGTGCTGGGTCTGGATGTGCGCGACCCCGAAGTGCTGCCCCCCCGCCCGCAGCTGGCCGTGCTCGCCGCCAGCTTAGAAACGCCGCCCCCCGAGGAAGCCCAGTTCTACAGCCAACTTCCCGGCGTTACCGAAGAACTTGACTTGATCCGGGCGACCGAATTGCCGGTGACTACCCTGCAAGACGCCGCCTTTACCCAAACCGCCCTGGACCGAGAACTGCGAGATACCGACTACACCATCGTGCACCTGGCCACCCACGGTCAGTTTGGCAGCGATCGCCAAAACACCTACATTCTCGCCAACGATGGCCGTATTGATATCGACACCCTGGGGCAACTCTTCAAGAGTCGCCGCCAAGCCGACACCCGGTTGGAAATGTTGATTCTCAGTGCTTGCAAAACCGCCACCGGGGACAGCCGCGAAGTGCTGGGCATCGCCGGAGCCATGGTGCAGTCAGGAGCCCGCAGCGCGATCGCCACCCTATGGAGCGTCGACGATCGCGCCAGCGTCTTGTTCACCCAGTCGCTCTATACTGAACTCGCCCAACCGGGCGTCAGTCGCGCCGAAGCCCTGCGTCGCGCCCAAGTCGCCCTCCTCGATCGCTATCCGGGGCGGCCCCGGCTCTGGGCTCCCTACGTTCTCGTCGGCAGTTGGCGCTAGTGACACCCGCTCATACCCATTGGGGCCATCTTGATGACGGGGCAAAGTTCCAGCCGGAGAGGGACAGGCCCCAACCGCAAAACGGCCCCTCAACAACCTGGCCTGGCATCGCCGCGGGCGATCGCTCCCCCCTGACATCATCCCTTCCAGAAATCTCCAGTAGGCGGATATTTAGAAAGCAATCAGGATTTAAACAAATCGAGACGTAGGTGACGGGTTCACGCTACACATTTATTGCTTAGACAAGATTTTCTGCAGCAAAAATCGCCTATGAAATGTAGACATTGAGACCCATTTCATCGGCACACAATGCTTACCTTAGTGAAGTTTTTTTTGTTATCAATGATTGCCAACAGTCCCCAAAGCGGGGAGTGGCGACTGTCCTGAACCGTCAAGTTTGCGCCCTGCCTTCGCAACCAGGCACTCATCTCTCATGGGCGCGATCGCATAAAGGTGCAATTGCAACATATAGGCTGTGAATGACAAGTATCCAAAGAGTGAAATCCCCAAAAGGGCTTTATGGCTTTTGAAAGTCGTTAAAATTCAAAAATTTAAATGAGTGCGCTTGAGAATATTCGTAAAGCAATCAGCGTGTTTAACCGCCATAGCGGCATTCTAAATATAGACATACAGACGCAACAGGAAAGCGTAGCGGCTTTTTACCCAAAATTAAGCTGGTGCGTAAGGAGCATCTTAAAGAATGACCAACACGAATGATCGCCACCCTCAGTATCCGGCATTACTCGGTTGGGGAGAGACCCAGAGTTTAGAATCGATCGCTGATCTCATCACCACACAGGTCCAAGTATTTCTCAAGTTAGATCGGGTCATGGTATATCGATTTGACCCTGATTGTAATGGTCAAGTCATCGCCGAAAGCGTTGATCAGACTCGCCTCCCTTCCATGAAAGGACTGCATTTTCCAGCGGGCGACATTCCCGGACCAGCCCGCAAGTTTTTGCTCAACGCCCGACAACGGGTGATTGTCGATGTCGCCTCTAAGCAAAAAACCCTGTTAGCCAAACCCCATCGCGCGGCGGCGACCTTTCCCCAGGCCAGTGACATTCGTTATAGCCCCGTCGATCAGTGCCATTTACAGTACCTGCTGGGCATGGGCGTGCTGTCTTCCGTGACCTATAGCTTGGTGCACCAGAGCAAACTGTGGGGGCTATTGGTGGGGCACCATAGCGAATCTCGACATTTTTCTGAGGTCGAGTTACAAACGGTCCAAATTTGGATCGATCAGTTTTCCGTTGCCCTGGCCCAAGAACGGTTGCGTCAGCAAGTGCAGCAGCACCAAAAGTTTGAGGCCTTGTCTCACCAGTTGCGGTTGCGGCTAGAACAGGAAACCCTAGAGACGGCTCAGTGGGAAGACGTATTGCAAGCGATCGCGATCGCATTTGACGCTGAGGGTTGCCGCCTTTCCCTGCTGGCCAGTCAGATGAATCCCCAAGCCGCTGTCTATACCTACGGTGTACAACCCGCCCAGGCCCTTGAGTCAGGGGAGATTTGGCCCCACTTTTACTCGGCTTTAGAGCCCCAGAGCGATGTGGCGGCTCCCCCCACCATGCAGCGGACGATCCTCACCAGAATGAGCAAAAATGGCGCAAACTGGCGAATTCCGAGCTGTTTGAGACGCTCTTTCAACCCGCCAATATCAGTAATGTGCTGGTATTACCGCTGTTTCATCAAGAGGAAAGCATTGGGTATTTAAGCTGGTATCGCCAATCCCGGATGAGCCGCATCGCTTGGGCCGGACAAGCCAGCAACGACCCGCGTGACGCCGGTCCCCGTGCCTCTTTTGTGGCTTGGCAAGAACAGCGCTGTCAGGCCAACCTGTGGCAAGAAACGGATTACGCCCTCGCGCATTCAGTGGGCCGACAAGTCACCTCTGGGCTCCTGCAACACTGGGTAAAGTCGCACCTGGCGCGCCACTCGGCCCATGATGCCATGACCCACTTGCCCAACTGGATGCTCTTTACCCGGCAGTTGCAGTTAGCCATCTGGCAATGTCTTCGGCAGGGCCAAGCGATCGCCGTCGGGATTCTCAACCTCAACCAGTTCCGGCGCATCAACACGGCCTATGGTCAGACCTTTGGCAATTACTTAATGCGATCGGTCGCCCATCGCCTGAGCGAAAATCTCCACCAGCTATTGCCTGCCGAAACTGAACCCCCTCATTTACTGGCTCGGTGGCATGGGGACCGCTTTGCGTTACTTCTGTCGGCAAGCGACGGCACCGAAGCCCTCAATCGCCACGCTCAAGCCATCCTCGATAGTTTGGCGCAACCGTTCTTTTTGCAAAATGAGGAGGTATACCTCACCGCGAGCCTGGGCATCGCGATCGCCCCTTACGATGGCGACACCACCGACGCCGTCATCCAACATGCGGAAACGGCCCTCGACCAAGCTAAACGCAACGGGAGCGGCCACTACCAGTTCTATTCACAAAGCAGCAGCAGCGCCGCCCATCTGTCAGAACAACGCCTCGCCAACGATTTATATCGCGCCCTCACCCAGCAGGAACTCGAAATTCATTACCAGCCTCAGGCCGACCTGCAAACCGGGCGTGTTGTCGGCGTGGAAGCCCTGGTGCGGTGGCAACATCCCCAACTGGGGCTCATCTCCCCCGATCGCTTTATCCCCATTGCTGAAGAAAATGGGTTGATTGGTCAACTCGATGAGTGGGTGCTTCGCACCGCTTGCCTGCAATATCACCAGTGGCGGCAGGCCGGCATTGCGCCCATGAGCCTCGCGGTGAATGTCTCTGCCACCCAGTTTCAGTGCGATCGCTGGGTAGGGCTCATCAAAGAGATTTTGCAAGATACCGACATGGCCGCCAGCGAACTGGAGTTGGAAATCACCGAAGCCACTTTGATGCAAGACATCCCCAAAGCTGTGACCATCCTGAAGCAGTTGAAGGAACTGGGCGTCCAAATCGCCATGGATGATTTTGGTACGGGCTATTCTTCCCTCAACATGCTCAAACATTTCCCCATTGACCGTCTCAAAATTGATAAGTCATTTGTGCGCAACTCTCCCCAAAACGCGGAGGATGCCGCCATCGTGCAAACCATTGTGGCGTTAGGTCGAGGGCTCAATCTCAAAGTCGTTGCCGAAGGGGTCGAAACGCCGGACCAAATGGCCTGGTTGCAAACCCTCAACTGTGACCATTTCCAGGGCTATTACCTGGCGCGACCGCAATTGGCCAATAATCTTTTCACCTGGCTCAGAACTCAAGTCATTGCGACCCTGCCGACGCCAGCGCTCTCCATCAGGTGCCCCCTGCTGCAACAGACCAATAACGCCAAATCGTCGGTTACCAGTTCAGCCTGTAAGATATTGCCCCCAGCTACCGCTATCCTGCCGGTCTCAAACCCCGCTGCCGCCAAAGTTGCTGTTTCCTCGATGACGATGGTGTTGGGCTTTTCTGAGAGTCCCCATTCATCTCATCAAGAGCACTTAATCCGCAGCGTGACCGAAAAGATTCGCCAGTCGCTTCATTTGAACGACATTCTCCCCACCATTGTGGAAGAGGTACGTCATCTCTTAAATACCGATCGCGTCATCCTTTACCAATTTTCTGAATCTTGGGAAGGTCGGGTAGTCGAAGAGTCGGTCTCGCCCCATTTTTCAGCGTTAATCGGACAGCAGATTGTGGATCCGTGTTTTGCTGAAAAATATGTCAAGTATTATCGCCAGGGGCGCGTCCGGGCGATCGAGGATATTGAGACGGCAGACATTGCAGATTGCCACCGAGCGCTGTTGAGAAAATATCAGGTCAGGGCAAATCTCGTCATGCCGGTGGCTTATCAAGATCAGCTTTGGGGTTTGCTCATTGCCCATCATTGTCAAGCGCCCCGCGCCTGGTCACAGCCGGAAGTCTCGCTGCTAGGTCAGCTTGCAGTCCAGGCGGCGATCGCGATTCATCAAGGTGAGCTGTATCAGCAACTGGAGTTAACGAATCGGGAACTCCAAAAACTATCGATGCAAGACCCGCTGACCCAAGTGGCTAATCGTTACTGCTTTGACCAGCGATTGCGAGAAGAATGGCAGCGTTTACAACGGGCGCAAGCGCCGCTCTCGTTAATTATCTGCGACATCGATTACTTCAAACGCTATAACGACACCTACGGACATCCGGCGGGCGATCGCTGCCTCAGCGCCGTCGCCAAGGTGCTGAAAGACTCTATCAAACGACCAGGTGACTTGATTGCTCGCTACGGCGGCGAAGAATTTATCCTAGTCTTGCCTGAAACCGGCCTTTCAGGAGCCCGTGTCATTGCTCAGCATATTCACCACAGCCTGGAGCGACAAAACCTGCCCCACGGCGGCAGCCCCCTCAAGCATGTCACCATGAGTATTGGGATCGCCTGCCAAATCCCCCAAGCCGATCAGATAGCAGCGGATCTCATCCAAAAAGCTGACCAAAAACTTTACGAAGCTAAGTCGTCAGGACGTAATTGCATTAGAGCGGATTTGGACTAACTCCAACAACGGTTATCCAGCCGCATGCAGTCGGCAGACTAGAGCCTGGAGGCCCTGACCAAGGGAACTTCAGGCATTTGAGCAGTCTCGCGCAAACCGCAGTTTACCAGAGCGACCAATGCGGAGATGTAGGGGGTGGGGCACTGTAAACTGAATCGGGGATCGGTTATCGACCTCCGTAGCCCTAATCCCGCCATAAAAGATCTATCTTTAGGTAGGTTGATGAACGGCTACACCCGCTAGCTTTTTGGGTAAGGTTGAATAATGGATAGATCAAAAGGCTTGCCCCGCGTCGACATCAACGCTGCCTCACCCTCTGGGCGATCGCTCATCGCCCTGACTTAAGTTGGCACCATTGAGACAATCAGCCTTGCATCTACCGCCTTTTTATTCATGAACAATTAACCCCATGCCTCCCCTTTCCGATGAGTTCCATGAACTGATGCGTCAGCAAAGCAGTTATTCCGCTCTGGTTGCTTGGTTACAACAGCAAAAGGGCTGCTCATACGCAGAAGCTTGCAAACAAATGAATCAAATGCTCAAGCAGTATCGCCACCAGCACGCCGCTTCTTGAGTTGACTGGGCGTAAAGAACAGAATGCCCCAACCCGGCGAAGGTCGAACAGAGGGCTAATTGCCAACCCAAGTGGTCACAAAAATTCACTCATCTAAGCTGTTCTGGAACGTCCAGGGCTCATGACGAGTGAAGCGGTATCAACTGATTGCGAATAACCTGAGTGATGGATGTGCTGGTCGCAAGAAAGCGCATCTTGACCGCAATGAGGCACCCACAGATTGCTGACCGCTAGGCCCCTTTAGCAGGCTCCTAAAGTGCCGCGCTTAAATCATCTACTGGCGCTGAGATGCCACCGCTGGTTGATAGCCAGAAGGATTCACGCCAAATTTAACGAGGTCAGCGAGTTCTTGAAGTTGATGGATCGCCTCAGCGCCCTCTAGCTTCATTAATTCCCGATCATCTCGCATCTCAGTCCAAGTGATGCCGTAGTCAGACACCAAGAACCGGATGAGATGGTTATCACCTAAGCTCACCATAAAAGAGGCACTATTCATTTGCCCGCCACAGGTGTAGCAAGAAGCCAGATATCCCCTGTTTTCGAGCACGATGGATAGAGCCTGCAAATTCATGACTAGATCTTGCACAAAGCTTCTATGCTGTTCTGCCAGCCGGACAAACATGGCATATCTCCTTCACTTTTAGACTCCCATTTTAGCTTCCAATCTTTATATTGTCTTAACAAGCGCAAATGATTCCTCGGTATGCTTGGCTCAATCATTATAGAAGTACCACGGCATGGACTGTGTAAGCTGGGTAGCCGACTGCCGTAGAACCGCGATCGCATCTGGGCGACCTTACCTTAGCGCTCGTCTTCTGAAGACTTTGTATCTCCTTAAACGATTAGTGCTTTGTTATCGACTTTGTTCTAACGCATAATTGACAAATCTGCCTTGAATACTCACGAGTCGTTATGGTTTGGGACCACCACAAATATCCTTTTGCCGTCAAATAAACCGGATCAGAATACCTGTGCAAAAACTCCAACGGTAATTAGCATTTTTCCTGATCTCTTGGCAAATCTTGCTGGCAGCCAGTTTCCTCAAAATTTTGCTGTCCTCCGAGGCTTGAGTGACGATTCAAAAGGGGGGGACTCAAACATTGCGAGTGGCGGAAGATCTGTCGATGGGTCAGGAAAGGGAAGCTTTCACGGTAGTATCTTGAAGGTGTTAAGAAATCTTGAGTCATGGTTGAACGTCCTATCAAGAAGTCGGAAAAAGCTGCCCGCGAGGCCCAGGGAGGCAGTGGCGATAGCGAAGGGCGTAGCAGTGAACGTCGTGACAGCGATCGCAGCAAAGGCCGCAAAGGTGGCCAGGGGAAAGGTCGTCGCGATCGCGAAGAAAAGCAGCCCGCCGTCCCCGCAGCCCTGATGCGGGGCCCTAGACCAAAGCCGAAAGCCGAAGAACCGGAACCCGAACCGGAACCGGAAGAACCAACAGCAGAGGCCACCCCTGAGACTGCTGAAACGGCAGAGGCTACCGCCCCCACGGACGCTGAAGCTGCCCCCGCCCCGGAGGAGAATGCCGCCGCCGCCACCTCACCGGAAGAGAACGCTGACCCCGACGAGAAAGCCGAATAGCCAAAAAAAATCCCCGGCCAATTGGTCGGGGATTGCTATCAGGGTGCATCTACCACTCCACTGTTCTCTGGTGCAGGGGCACCATCCGGAAGGCTCGCAAAATTTTCTGCCGAAATGGATAGAAAACCGGCGATCGCCCTCAAGGGCGAGAAAATTGACAGAGGATCGGCCCTTGGTCAGCGCCGCCTGCTTATTGCCAGGGGAATCAATGGCGGCGGCATCTCCCAGCCATCGACAAGATGAACTATCGAATTGCGATCGTGGGCACCTCAGGTGTGGGTAAAACCACTCTGGCGCAAGCCGTGGCCGAAATTCTAGAGATTCCCCATATAGAGTTGGATGCGCTGTTTTGGCAGCCTAACTGGCAACCATCTGATACCTGGGAGTTTTGGGAGCAGGTCGACGCAGCCACCGCTGGGGATGACTGGGTCGTTGATGGCAACTACTTGCGAGCGCGACTCATCGTTTGGGAACGGGCCACCCTGGTGGTATGGCTCAACTACTCCCTGCCGCTTATCCTCTGGCGGGTCACTCGCCGCACCATCGTCCGCAGTTGGCAGCGCCAAGAACTCTGGAATGGCTGCTACGAAACTTTCCAAAAAGGCTTTTTGAGTCGCGAGTCCATCATCCTATGGGCGCTGAAAACCTATCGCAAAAATCGCCGATCGCTGCCCGAGTGGCTGGCGATGCCCCAATATCAGCACCTACAGCTGGTCGAGCTGCGATCGCCCGCCGCCGCCGCTGACTGGCTGCGATCGCTCAAATCCGCCCCAGAGAACAGCACCAATCCCGAAGCCGCCCCATAGCAGAATCCGGCAGTCGGAGGTCGGCAACAGCCACCCATGCCCATGCCCTGCCATCAAGCTCACTCCAACTGATCGAGCTGCGCAAAATTGTACGGCGCAGTGAAGTTGTTGTACCGGATCCGGAGGCGGTCTTCAAATTGTTCGTCCAGAGCTTCGATCAGGTGGCTAAACTCCGCTTCCTCCTCCCAGGGGATCAGGTAAGCTGTGTTGTAAATCATGGCGTCGGTCATCGGATCGTTTTCAACGACCTCTAATGCCAGGGAGTTAAGCTTTTGACGAAAGGCTTCAATCACTTGACTTTTGCGATCATCGATCGCGGCTTCGATGGACTGGCCGATGCTGACCACCTGATCCATGCTGAGCTGTTTGCCCTCTAAGCGATCGCGCTCTTCCCGCAGTTCAGCGTTTTCCGCCATCAACTGGTTGAGTTCGGCGTCGGGCTCCCAGAGCACTTTGACGCTCACCTCACGGCAACCCTCAAGCTTGGCAAATAACCGCTTTAAGGCATCGCTACGGGGGGTGATCAGTTCTTCAATAACGCGGTCCCAGGTTTCGATAATCAGGCCAAACTGGAGCGGCAACAGTGTGCGATATCCGGCCTGCATGGCAGCTTCTAGCACGCGCTCGTGACCAAGTAGATGTTTGCGGCTGGCGAGATAACGTTCCTGCTGCGCGACTGAATATAAAAATGTGAAGCCATCAATGGTATGGGTTGCAATCGGCTGTTTGTCGAGTCCTTGCACCTCCAAACTGGCTGGTCCCGGTGCAGGAAAAATTCCGTATAGATAGAGCAGTTGCGGCATAGTTAGCCATCAGAGAAAACAAAGGAGGATGCGCTGTCAGCTTACCTCAGTTCAGCGGTTTCGAAGTGAGGACGAGGCGCAATTTGGCCTGAATTAAGTTGATTTGGGCTAATCCTAAATCGACATCTCCCTCGATTACAATGCCCGTGTCTAACAATCGGTCTAGCAATTCTAACAAGGAGGGGGAGTCGGACTTTTCACCGGGATAGTAGCCGCCATTGCGAGGCAGCAAGGTGCCCAGGTCGCCCAAATCAATGTTGAGATCAGCCGGATCGACCTCAAACACTTCACACAGGTGCACAATTTCCGTTTCTAAGCGCCGCAGACTCGCCGCTGCTCGATCTAAATCCTCCTCTGCCAGCCGCCCAGATTCCATTCGTCGAATGATCTGGGCTTCCATCAATTGGCGGATCAGTTCGGTAACGGTTAACAGCAACGGAGCGAGGCCAGCGTCGTTGTTGCCGGGTCGAGCTAGCGCAAAATCACTTTCTGTAGGCGTATGGTCCGATGATGTCATGGGTTCAGCTTAGCGCCTGTCATCTCAAACCTACAGGAGGGGATACGCTTTTTGACACTTGAGGAAGCAGTTCGGCGAAATTGGGCAGCCTCTCCATCAATAATTGAACTATTGACAGAGAGGCTATGGAAAAAACGAGGCTGGTTTGGTGGTTTAGGAATGAGGATCAAATAACATCCAAATTGTTAGGGCAGGCATCTTGCCTGTCTGGGGACAGCCGAGACGGCTATCCCAACTGATTCAATTTTCATTCCTTAGCGCGCGTGGATTTATTTGCGCGATCGCCAGACGCCATTACGCCACTTGCGATGGGCATCCTCGCTCAAGAGTTGGGCATAGCCCAGCATCATGCGTCCCTGGTCGACAATGAGTCCCTGGTTGGCGCGGCTAATGGTGCGGCAGGAGCGAAAGCTGGGGATTGTGCGGCTGTTCGCAGTGTTTTTCATTGTCCGGATGGTGATCATAGTCATGCTCCAGCAGGTGCAGACAATCGCAAAATCTAGTTAGTCGAGTAAAGTGCCGTGACGGTTGATTTTGGGCGATCGTCGGGTTGTTATAGGTGCTACCAGTTTTCCCGCTGAGGAGGGCGATCGCGCACTTGAATAAAGATTTTTCAGGGGACTATAACGGCCTCGATCGGTCTGTTGGGCATCTCGTCACGTTATTTTCTTGGACGGTTAGGAGGCGAGGCCGCTGAATTGGAGATGAGCTAGGCCAGCAAAATGATCAGCATCAGGAAACCAAACACGGTGATGCCGGATTGCCAGAAAATCTCAAGAGTTGGCCGATAATTTAATGCAGCATCTTTCGTAGTCATTGCCAGTTACCTCAAATGAGGATGAATTGGAACGGTGGGTCACAGTTCAGAAAGAGAAGACTATCAGGAGAGTTTAGGTTTTCTTCCCTTTGCTTATAGGTTGCCCTGTGCTCAAGATTGTTGGTGTGATCATGCGCATACCTCATATCTTCTTCATACAAGGCCGATAAAGAGCGGCAGGAAAATTCGGCTCCCGGTGGAGAGCGGTCGGTGGGGCGGATGGGGCGGTGCAGCAGCTTCCAGACCGGGATGCGTATTTTGATTTCGAGCACGGCTTTAATTTCGAGCGCGGCTTTAAGAGTTTTGTCAGTCAACCAGGAATTTTCTATTCGTAGGGTGTCATCAGCGCAGCGGAATGCGCCATAGCCCAATATTTTTGTTTCTGGAAATCTCCTGAAGATCACGCAGTGGCATTAAGTTAATGAGCCATTTTTCCAGCAATCGGAGGTGGTCAGGCTCTTTAGGTGATTTTTGAACAAGAACGTACCAGTTGCATGGGGAGGAGTTTTGCCAAAAACTCGCTGTAAAGACCGACAGTATTCAGCTAAACCCGCCCTTACAGATGCGTTGGTTTCTGGAGATCTCCTTAACTGTGGAGCGTTTTCAGGTAGCTACAAAAAGCCAGCACCTCAGGGTTGCGACGCTGACTTTTTGACAGATTGCACAGGCAATCAAGTGACGGTTGCCTAATCGAGATGTTTAAGCCGCCAGTTCCTTGGCGAGGGGCTGCCAGCTAAAGGCGCGATCGCCGCCCATTTCCAGCACAATTTTCACGTTGGGCATGGTTTTGGGCAGCTCTGCCAGGTAGGCAATTTCTTGTTGAGACAAAATGTTGCCTTCAATCAGCCACAGTACCAAGCCCTTTGCCTTGGGCGACATGCTTTCCAGGCGATAGCTGATGATGGGCGGAATGTAGTGCCGGTAGCCCACAGCGGCGTTTTGCCCAATCGTTTTCTTGCCCAGATGAGCGGGGCGTACGCCGTGGATATCGGTCAGGTAGGCGGAGAGGTCGCCCAAGCCCTTGACCGTCAGATTCACCGACTCATAGCCTGCGGCTCGCAAGCGACGCTGATAGCGACCTTCAAAGCCCCCCTCTAACGGGGCTCTGACCGCTAGTGCGCCAGCGGTTTCTAAGTCTTTGATAAATCGCTTGCCAGTGATGAGCAGTGCCATGATGTTCCTGAAGTTAAGAATGCTTTCACTATCTACCCAATATCCTACTGGGTTACCGGCCTTTGGGGCCGCGATCGCGATTGGCTTTTCTGCGATCGCTGATTGATTTGGCTGATGGAAAGGAGTGTGAGGGTGGCAGGGTATGAGGGTAGCAGAGTGGTAGCTTCAACGACCCAGCTACCCAGCTACCTCACGACAACCAGCAAGTCACCCACTCACCGATCGCCTAACCCTCCGTCAACTGCGTCAACAGCTTACTCGATCGCTCCACAAAGGACTTCATGCCGGTGGCGTCGAAGCCTTTTTGGGCCATCAGGGCGAGGTCGTAGACGTGCTGGCAAATCAGGTTCGCCATGTCGCCAGCGGGGGAACTGCTGCCGTCGGGCTGCACGATCACGCTCTGCTTCAGCTTCGACAGGTTTTTGATCAGCGGGTGGGCGGTGTTCACCAGCAGCACGTGCTCCTCGGGGAACTCGGCGTTAGTTTGCTGCATCATCGCCATCATTTCCTGCATGCGGCGCATTTGTTCGGGCAGCAGCACCATGGCCGGGGGCGTATCGGGACTTTCAGTTTTCAGGGCCTCCGTCCGCACCGTGACCTGGGGCTTATTCAGCGCCGTTTCAAACAGGCTCTTGATGTCTTCATCGCGGGTTTTGTGGGTGGTGGGATCGACGATTTCGCTGTCTTGGTCTTTGTCCAGTAAGGCTTCGTCGAGGTCTGAGTCCACCCGCGAGAATTTCACATCGCTGTACTGCTGCTCCAAGAAGGTGACAAAGTGCTGGTCGATGAAAGTATCGAGGAACAGCACTTCCAGCCCTTGGGACTGGTGCAGGGCGATATAAGTGGCCTGGGCAGCTTCGTCAGTGGCGTAGAAAACGCGGTTTTCGTGGTGCTCTTGGTTGCGCTCTAGATAGTCTTTGAGGTTGGTGTAGTAGTAGCCGTTAGCATCAGTGGGCACTGGGTTCCCCTCCCCGCTCTCATTCACTTCGGCCCAGGCGTCCCCTTCATCAGTCTGCACTTCCACTTTGGCGGTGCCAGCCTGCGCCTCACCTAGTTGGGCCGTGGTGCGGAAGATGACGAAGTCCTCCACCTGCTGCTTGAACTTGTCGTCGTTCATGGCCCCGAACTTGATAAAGGTGCCGAGGTCTTGCCAGGAGGCAATGTACTTCGCCAGGTCGGTGCGGTACAGCCCTTTCAAGCTATCGCCCACTTTACGGGCAATGTATTCGGAGATTTTGCGGACGGTGCGATCGTTCTGCAAAAAACTGCGCGACACGTTGAGGGGAATGTCGGGGCTGTCAATGACGCCGCGCAGGGGCATCAGGAAGCGGGGGATGACCTCTTCGCAGTTGTCGCTGACGAATACCTGATTGCAGAACAGCTTGATGTTGCTCTTAGTCACGTCGATGTCGGGCTTCAGCTTGGGGAAGTAGAGGATGCCGTTGACGTTGAAGGGATAGTCGGTGTTCAAATGCACCCACAGCAGCGGCTCTTCTTGGAAGGGATAGAGGTAGCGGTAAAACTCCAAATAGTCCTCATCGCTGAGGCTGTTGAGCGACTGCTTCCAGGGCGCTTCGTGCTTGTTGATCACCTCGTCGTCGAGCTTAATGGGCACCGGCAAAAAGTCACAGTAGGTCTTGACCAATTGGCGGATGCGGGTCGGCTCCAGGTATTCCTGTTCGTCTTCCAGGAGGTGCAGGGTGACGGTGGTGCCCACGCTGGCGAGATCGGCAGGGGAGAGTTCAAATTCTGTAGTACCGTCGCAGCTCCAGTGAACGGCTTCGGCCCCTTCCTGGTAGGAAAGGGTGTCAATCTCGACCTGGCTCGACACCATGAAGGAGGAGTAGAAGCCCAAGCCAAAGTGGCCGATGATGCTGGCGTCGCCGCTGTCTTTATATTTGCTGATGAATTCTTCGGCGCTGGAAAAGGCGACCTGGTTGATGTATTTTTTGACCTCTTCGGCGGTCATGCCCAAGCCTGTATCGGTGATGCTCAGGGTTTTGGCGTCCTTGTCAATCGCGATGCGGATTTCCGGTTCGCTCACATCGCCGGAATACTGGCCCGATCGCGCTAACAAGGACAGCTTTTGAATGGCATCGACACCATTGGAGATCAGCTCTCGCAAAAAGATCTCATGGTCTGAATACAGCCACTTTTTGATGATGGGAAAAATATTCTCAGTATGGATACTGATGTTGCCCTTTTCCAGAATTGTCGCCATAGTCCGGGACCCACGTTTTTCAAAACTGCGTAAACGGCTTGATCTTCATCGGCGATCGCCCTTTTCATCAAGGGCAAAACTGCTCCTGCAGGGTACGGGTTTCCGAATGGGGAGTGTGAGGGTATGTTGGCGAAGCCTGCCCAGAGGGCATGGGTGGATGGGTGAGGTTACTGGCGGGGTAGGAGCAATGCCCGTTTCAGGGGTGCGGTCCCTCATGACTCACCAATCAGAAATATTGTGACCTGACCACAGGGACCGCACCCCTAAGAACACCAATTACAGGCGGTCGAGGCGCGATCGCAGGATGTTGGCTTGGGTTTCCGCCTCGGCGAGAGCCTCGCGGGCACCTTGCACGACCTCTTCGGGGGCTTTGTTGACGAAGCCAGGGTTGCTCAATCGGCCCGCTAGGGACTTGATTTCGCCTTCCACCTTAGACAGGTCCTTTTCGACTTTGGCTCTCAGGGCGTCGACATCCACCAAACCTGTGAGGGGAATCAACACCTGGACGGTGCCCACGACTCCGGCAAACAGTTTGGTGTCAGGGGCGGGTGCCGGTGTCGCCGTCGGTTCAATCTCGGGTCCGGCCTGTTGCTCGGCTAAATCAGCAATCTCCTGAGCGACGGGTTGGGCGGTTGTCGTTGGCGTGGGAGGGGGCGTTTGGCGATCGATCCAGTCTTTAGCTTCACCGATAATCTCTTGCCGCCAGTGATTGAGGCGCGACCAGGTTTGCTGCCGCTTGGGGGCGTACAGCAGGTTTTGGGTGACGAACCAGGCGGTATAGCCCACCCCAATCAGCTTTAGGAGTCCGCCTACCAGGAAAATGTGGTCGAGGGTACGCAGAACTGACGAGAGAATTTGCAGCGCCACGAACAGGGCGAAGAGTAACGCCAGGGTGATGGCGGGTCGCCGAAAGTCGCTGAAGAAGCGTTGCAGATAGGTGAACGGTTCCTCTAGTAGCGGGCGCATGGTCACCCAAAAGTCTATGACTTCGGCTTTGATGCCCGCTAGGCCACCAGCGTCCGTTGCCGGGGGGTGCGCCGCCGGGGACGGTTGCGCCGCGCCGGGGGAAGTGGCCGCTTCGCCAGCGCGAATGGTGAGGGTTTCGACGTTGCCGATCGCCTCAATGTAGTGCTGACCGGCTTGCAGAATGCGCCGCTCTGCGGGGTTGGCGGATTGCAAAATCGTCTCGATTTGGGCACTGGGCTTGATGCCCGCTTCCGCTCGCAAATTGCGAATAGTGCGCAGGGTGCCGATGAGCAGGTCAAACTCGGCCTCCAGAGTCGGATTGATGGTGCTGGTGTTCGCTGTGGGAAACGCCTGCACCGCCAGGAATTGATCCTCGCCAACCTGGTTGAGGGGGTGCCAGATTTCCTCAGTGATGTGGGGCATAAAGGGGTGGAGCGATCGCAAAATGCCGTCCAGGACAAACGCCAGGGTCTGCTGCGCGGTTTGCTTGGAACCCCCATCATCGCCCTGCAGCCGGGGTTTCACCAGCTCGATATACCAGTCGCAAAAGTCGCCCCAGATGAAATCATAGAGTTCCTTAGTGGCTTCCCCAAAGCCATACTTTTCCATGTAGTCATGAACCCGCTGCACGACACCGTTGTAGCGGGACAAAATCCAGCGATCGGCCAATTCGAGGTTTTGAACATGCGGCTGGCCAAGTTGCACGGGCGTCTGGCCCCCCAGGTTCATCATCACAAAGCGGGCGGCGTTCCACAGCTTGTTGGTGAAGTTGCGGGACGCTTCGACGGAGGCCGACTCGTCGGTATGGCGGTTATACTCCAGGCGAATGTCCTGTCCGGCCCCAGCCACTTCGCGAATCAGGGTATAGCGCAGAGCGTCGGTGCCGTACTTGTTGATCAGCAGCAGCGGGTCGATGCCGTTGCCCTTGGATTTGGACATTTTCTGGTTGTTTTCATCCCGCACCAGCCCGTGGATATACACCGTCTCGAAGGGCATGGTGTCGGTAAAATGCCCCGCCATCATGGTCATCCGCGCCACCCAGAAAAAGATGATGTCGAAGCCGGTGACGAGGGTGCTGGTGGGGTAATAGGTCTGGAAGTCCTGGGTGGATTCATCGGGCCAGCCCATCGTCGAAAAGGGCCACAGTCCCGAAGAAAACCAGGTGTCGAGCACATCGGGATCTTGCTCTAGCTGGACGCCTTCGCCAAATTGCGCGATCGCCTTCTCCCAGGCTTCCCCTTCATTGGCAGCAACGACGAACGGCGTCTGGTCGCGAATCTCGCCATCGGTTTCGCTCACGGCATACCAGGCGGGAATCTGGTGGCCCCACCAGAGCTGCCGAGAAATGCACCAGTCCCGCAAGCTCACCAGCCAGTCGCGGTACACTTTGGTCCACCGCTCGGGCACAAAGCGAGGAGAATTGTGATTATCCAGGGCATCCAGGGCTTTGTCCGCCAGAGGCTTGATTTTGACGAACCACTGGGTCGAGAGCATGGGTTCCACGGGCACCTTGCCGCGATCGCTGTAGGGCACCGTGTGCTGATAGTCTTCAATCCGCACCAGGTAGCCGTCTTCCTCCAGCCGTTGGACGACGCCCTGGCGAGCTTCAAAGCGATCGAGTCCTTCAAACGGCCCCGCCTCGGAGTTCATCGTGCCGTCTTTGTTCATGACGGTGATCATGGGCAGGTTGTGGCGCTGACCCATCGCGAAGTCGTTGGGGTCGTGGGCGGGGGTCACCTTCACGCAGCCCGTGCCGAATTCCTTATCCACATAATCGTCCGCAATTACAGGAATTTCGCGACCGACGATGGGCAGAGTCAGGGTTTTGCCGACGAGGTGGGTGTAGCGATCGTCCTCGGGATTCACCGCCACGGCAGTATCCCCCAACATGGTTTCCGGGCGGGTGGTCGCCACTTCCAAATAGCCAGAACCATCCGTTAAAGGATAGCGGAAGTGCCAGAGATGGCCGTTAACCTCCGTGGGTTCCACTTCCAGATCCGATACGGCGGACTGACTAGAGGGGCACCAGTTCACCATGTAGTTGCCCCGGTAAATCAGCCCCTCGTCGTACAGGCGGGTGAACGCAGTGACGACGGCATGGGACAGCCCTTCATCCATGGTGAAGCGCTCACGGCTCCAGTCCACCGAGACGCCCAGTTTCCGCAACTGCCCGACGATAGTACCGCCAGATTCCGCTTTCCACTGCCACGCCCGTTCGAGAAAGCGATCGCGTCCCACTTCTTCTAAGGTTTTGCCGTTGGCTTTAATCTGTCTTTCGAGAATGGTTTGAACGGCGATGCTGGCGTGGTCGGTGCCCGGTAGCCAGAGGGCATTGCGCCCCTGCATCCGCTGGTAGCGCACCAACGTATCGATCAGGACGTTCTCAAAGGCGTGGCCCATGTGCAGGCTGCCGGTCACATTCGGCGGCGGAATGACGACACAAAACGGCTCTCCGGGATGGTTGGGGTCGGCTTTAAAAACGTGCCGAGCTTCCCAGACTTGCTGCCATTTTTCTTCGGTAATGGAGGGGTCGTACTGGCTGGAGAGGGTCGGAATAGTGGCCGTCATGGCGTCGAGTTCTCGTTCTAGGCGGTCATTTACCTCATGATTTTGCCACGAGGGTTATGCAGATGCTAATAGCTAATGGAGGAATTTGGGGAGAAAGCGACTTTTTTGGGGGGATTTGGGTATCGGGTGCTGGGTGTCGGGGTTAGCTGAAGATTTTGAATTTCAGCGCTAAGGAATGAGGATCAAATAACATCCAAATTGTTAGGGCAGCATCTTGCCTGCCTTGGGACTTATTCAGTTCTCATTAGTAGGCAGTTGCAATTAAACGTAAGACGCCGTAGGTTGCGGTTGAGACACAAAACCCAACGCCCACACTGGTTACGCTATCGCTAACCCATCCTACATGCCAATTAGCCTACCCACTTATTGGCTATTACAAAGATGTTTCAGGCTTAGGCAACCTCTCAAATGAAAATGGACAGTCTACTACGTACTGTCAGCCCTACAACACCCTACAGTTAAGGAAGCCCAAGTAATTGCGCGATGGGCCGCTTGGCCATTGGGAAAGACGCCTATGTTTACTTACCGCATTAGCGATCGCCACGAGTTGCGGTTACTGCAACCGCAAGATGCGCCAGCCCTCTTTGCCGTCACCGACGCCAACCGGACTCATCTCCGGTCCTGGCTCCCCTGGCTCGATCACACTACAACCGTCCAAGATACGCGGCAGTTTATACACTTCAGCCTCGAACAATTAGCGGAGAATACGGGCCTTGTCACCACTATTTGCTATGACGGTCAAATTGTCGGCGTGGTGGGCTTTAATCGCCTTGATTGGCAAAATCGCCAGGGCAGTATTGGCTATTGGCTCGCCGCTACGCACCAGGGCAAAGGACTCATGACCGCCTCTTGCCGGGCCTTAGTCAGCTACGGGTTTAAGACGCTAAACCTGCATCGCATCATGATTATGGCGGCCACTGCCAACGCCCGCAGCCGTGCCGTCCCTGAGCGCTTGGGCTTCACCCATGAGGGCACGAGTCGCGAGGCTGAATGGCTTTACGACCATTTCGTTGACCTGGAAGTCTACGCCTGCCTACAAAGCGAGTGGTTGACTCACTGACAAGATGTGTTAGCGCCAGCGTAACGCATCAAATCCCTGTGGAATGGTGCGTTACGGCTTCGCCTAACAGCACCCTACAACATTGTTTGTTTATGTCCACCTACTTACCGCTGCCGGACGGGCGTCCCGCCTGCACGGGCAAGATGCCCATCCGGCATTGATGAGTCGGAATGGATTGCTGTATGTTTACTTATATTTTAGTCGTCTGCTTCTCTAACTATACAGTCATAAAATTTTAGTTATTAGAAACGTGAGTCATCGTTCAGCTCCTGTCAGAGTCAACTGGCGATCGGTTGGGCGGTTGGCTCTTTTACTATTCATTTTGAAAAGGATGGCATGTCAATGGTCACGACTCCCCAGCAAGCTTCTCAAGTGGTCACCGGGTTACCGCAGTCAGAACTGATCAGTACTCGCCAACCAGTCCGACACCAGATCGTGATTGTGGGCGGTGGGGCCGGTGGCATTACCGTCGCGGCGCAATTGCTCAAGTTGCGCGATCGCCTCGACATTGCCATCATCGAGCCATCTGACCAGCATTATTACCAACCCGGTTGGACCCTGGTCGGAGGCGGACAATTCAAATTTGCAGACACCGTTCGCGACGAAGCGACCGTCATACCGCGAGGCGTCACCTGGATCAAAGACCAGGTGGTGACCCTCGATCCCGACCACAACACGGTCATCACCGCCGCTGGGGTTCAAGTGCTTTACGACTATTTAGTGATGGCCCCCGGCATTCAAATTGACTGGAACCAAATTGAGGGCCTCCCAGAAACGTTGGGCAAAAACGGCGTCACCAGTAACTACTCCCATGTCCATACTCAATACACCTGGGAACTGTTGCAAACTTTCCAGGGGGGAACGGCGATCTTTACCTACCCCGCCACACCGATTAAGTGCGGGGGCGCGCCCCAAAAAATTATGTACATGGCGGATGACACCTTTAAGCAAAAGAGTGGGGTCGGCGTAAATAGCCGGGTCATGTTTTGTACCGCTGGGGGCAGCATCTTTGGCGTGAAGGCCTATGCCAAGGTGCTCGATCAGGTCGTGGCCCGTCGCGGCATCGAGATGAAATGCTTCCACAATCTCAAAGCGGTGCGGGGCGAGGCCCAAGAGGCGGTGTTTGAGGTCACGACTGACGAGGGCGTTCAAGACGTCGTGCTGAAGTTTGACCTGCTGCATGTCACCCCACCGATGAGCGCGCCTGACTTTATCAAGACCAGTCCCCTAGCGGTGCCCAACCATCCCGGTGGGTGGGTGGATGTCAGCCCAGCAACCTTGCAGCACCATCGTTATGCCAACGTGTTTGGCATCGGGGATGCCACCTCTGCACCCACCTCAAAGACCGCCGCCGCGGTGCGAGGGCAAGCCCCGGTGGTGGTCAACAATTTGCTCTCGGCCATGGACCAGCAACCCCTGCCGCAAACCTACGACGGCTATACCTGCTGTCCGCTCATCACGGGCTACAACTACACGGTGATGGCGGAGTTTGACTATGACGGCAATCCAGTTGCCAGCTTTTTGATGAATCCGGCGAAGGAGCGCTGGAGTATGTGGCTGGTGAAGAAGCACCTGCTGCCTTTCCTGTACTGGCAGAGAATGCTGAAAGGTGCGCCGTTTGAGGGCGAAATGCTGCAGCCAATTCGGCGTTTACTGGGCAAAAAGTAGGCTGGCTTTGTAACGCTCTAATGCTTCTCAGCTCTGGATTCCGATGCGAAACCAGAGCCATTTTTCATGCGTTTAGCTGGGGCATCAGGACTGGGCGGGAAGATCACCGCCTCGTTGACGGCAGTGGATGGGCAGCGGGGTAAATAGGTGATGAAGGCAATTTTGATATGGCGAGCATTTCCCTAACGGCGATCGCCCTTTGCGGATCTCCTCAGCTTGGTCGTGCTTCGTTAAGGGCGACTCCCTAAAGACCACCAGCCTCACTAATTGTACTGAGCAATTGGTGTTTATCAGGTGGCGAAAGATTGGGTATTTTTACGGGGGTTGCGAAATTCTCCGGATACCGATATGACAATAATGAATGGACAATCAGTTTCGGCATTCCGCAGTCCCTTAAATCGATTTGTCTTATGAATTTGAGTGTCGCCTGGAATCGCCTCTCTGCCCGCTTGGCCAAACGTGATATGCACCGCATGATTGGCCGCTTTAGCACCGTGCGTAAAGCGTACAGTGTATGGCAACGCAACGTTCAAAAGACCAATGAGGCATTTTATCGAGATCCTCTAAAGCTGCGCGATACCTCTCTTTTTGGCAGCGTTTCGCCCGAAGAATTGGCCCACGAATTGCGTCGTAGAAGTGTGGCTTTTGGCTTGACGCTCCCGTCTGATCTTCGGCAAGAGATTCATCAGTTTGCCTCTGAGAATTTACTCTACGAACCGGAGTTTGAAGGGGAATTTAGGGTTGATGAGGTAACGAGGGGATGTTTGACGAATGGTCGGATCGTGATGCGGGGACTCGTCAAACATCCCCAGCACTGTGGAACTGTGGAACAGGTGGCTCAAGACCCTACCTTAATGGCGATTGCTCGGCAATATTTAGGTTACTGGCCTACTAAAGTTACCCGTCATCTCACCTGGACTTTTGTATCTCCTTTGCCCAAGGCTGAGCAGCGCGATCGCTTTTTGCCCCTGAACTATCACTACGACGTGGCGGGCTATAACTTCATGTCAGCCTACTTCTATATTACTGATATGGATCGACTCTCAGGTGCCCACGTCATGATTGAAAATTCGCACAACCATAAGCCTTTCTATACTCTTTTTGCACCCTGTTCAGGTCTGCAGTCCGACGACCAAGTGCTGAACTACTATGGCCAAGAGCGAGAATTACTAATTGAGGGCAAGGCTGGATTCGGTTTTGTCCAAGACCCATCGTGTTATCACAAATTCTTATCGCCGATTAAGCATCATCGGCTAATTTTTCAAATTCGTTATGCCTGAAGTGAATCCTTATTCTTAACAATGAGATTCTCTAGAATCTACAAACATAGAGGCTCTTCCGGATTCAGGGTGGCAATCATCTAATGAATTACCTTTAGGGGTGCTAGCATCATGGACTTCCACATAGATACATTACTCAATATTCCTAATGCAACCGTCGAGCCGTGCATTCAGGAAGCCGGAGATGTATTTCTGACATTGCGATGACTCAACGATGCCGCCGATTGTCCTGACTGTAGAGAATCCAGTGGAGAATTGCACCAAAGTCGGTCAGTATTATTATGTGATTTAGCCATTTTTGGCCAAGCCACTCACTTAAAGATTCCAAGACACCCGTTTTATTGTCGCCCTTGCCAACGGTATTTTACAGAATCCCTTCCGGATGTAGATAAAGGGCGACAGTATACCTGTCGCTACGAAGAGTATATTTATCAGCAAGTATAATTGACTACGATTGAGCAGGTCAGTTGGGTAGAAGGCTTAACCTATGATCGAGTTGAAGGTATTTTTAATCATCAATATGAATTAAAAAAAGAGAGTTGGGCTGGAGCAAAGCGCATCAGAATCGATGAAGTCAGTCACCGCAAAGGAATGAGGATCAAATAACATGCAAATTGTTAGGGCAGGCATCTTGCCTGCCTTAGGACAGCCGAGACGGCTATCCCAACTTATTCAATTCTCATTCCAAAGGACAGCGGAACTTTGCCACCATTGTCGGGGAGCTTGCGGTTGGGCGACTTTTAGAGGTGATTGACAGTCATCAGCCGTTGGACATCATTGAAGCCCTTGAGCAGCAACCGATAAGTGGGTGGCTTCCCTAAAGGGGTAGAAAAAGTGTTTCCTAACGCCACACTTGTAATTGATCGATTTCATGTGATGCAGGCGGCGAATAAGGAGCTAAATCAGATTCGCAGGCAAGATCGAGCCCAAAATATTTTCAGTGAGGTGACGACAACCATTCGCAATCATTTAGATGGTATTTGCAACTATTTTCGTACCCGAACGACAAGTGGGCCAATGGCAGGAATCAACAACCGAATTAAGTTAATTAGGCGGCAAGCGTATGGGTTTGTAAACTTTAGAAATTTCCGTAAGCGCTTGCTAGCCTGTTTTTCTGATCAGGAAAACTGATCACCATGTTGCCGGAAGAGCCGTAGAAGGAACGTCAAAACCTAGATTTAGTTGCTTTAATTACGGCTTAAATTCCACAGCTATTTAATCTATGCAACAAAGCCCCTTTACCTAGAAAAATGTGCCAGTAGGGATAATGTCCTTTGGGAGGATTTTTGATTTTATCTTGAATGTCTGCGGGGAGAAACCAATCTCCCTGTTGTTGCCATCCGACTCTTTTGCCAAATTCATTCCAAGCAGCAGTGCTCAGGTAGTTAAAGTCAAATGTCCCCCCACATCTCGCATAAATTACCCTCTGCAAACTAAATCCAAATCTTTCATCACTATGATGCAACCATAAACAATCAATAATCCTCAAAACGTCACAGGGAATCTCAGAAATTTCTTCAGTTTTGATGTAATTAATACCTTCTGCCTTCTTTAGAATTCTCTTAAAGCATCTTTCTGTTTCTTCACTGGCTTTCTGAAAATCTTGGGCATGAAGCAGCGAGTTTAACTTACGATATTGGTCTTTGTCTGGACCCATTAAGGCTCTTGCCTTTGATATGTGAGTCCCTTCAGCGGTTTCAATTTGAGCTTTCTTATATTCTTCATTTTTTTCAAGAATACTGAATTGAAGACGCTGCAGGGATGCTTCCATTTCACTGTAGTCATGAAATCTGACAGGATAAAAAATACTTAGAAAGGCAAGATTACGATGAAGTTCTTCAAAATCGTCCAAAATAACTGGAATGATTCGTATATCATTGAGGCTACATTCAGCGACAATTGTTTTAATTTTATCGGCTTGAGGATCTGTAAATCCCTCTTTTCCAATAAAAATGGCGATGGTTTTGGTATAGCTGGCTACTCGGTTGAACTCGGTCTTTGACAGCTTGCCTGGTACGACATCAACTTCGTCAAGCCATGGCGTAATACCTCTTTGTTTCAGTTCTCGGTAAACGTCTCTGACGATGCGCCGATTGTGGTGCCGATATCTTAATAAAACATCGTACTTCTTAAGCATCTTTCTGGTTATCTGCTCTGTCTAATCGCGACTATCTTCTGTCTAGATTACTACCGGAAGATTTTTTCGCTAATTCTTTAAAGGAGACTTAAGATGCTAAATTTTCTGCAAATTTTGATGGTCAGTTTACGATATCCATCCAGGTTCTTCGACTTCAAAAGGATGCTCTGAAGTTGAAGTTGCCAAGATGCTGATTCATCAGACGAATCATGTCATGAATTTCGTAAAGCCCGATTTAGCTTTCCAGTCAATCCTTGATTGAATCTTTTTGACACACAGGATTACACCGCAGGGAGCTAAATTACCGTATCTTTAATCAGCGAGTGTCATACCGTTAGGGTTGTGACCTCAGTAATCACCTGCCTTGCTGCTGTTTCAAGTAGGACGGATGTGCCTGTGACCACTGTCATTAAATCAAAATTTCCCCTCACGATTACGAATGTGATTTCGTTGGGGCTGCTGTTGTTCGTGCCGATCGCAATCTGGGCTGAGCACGCAAAGCTTGACCCGCTGATGGTGTTTGGGGTGTCGGCGATCGCCATCATCCCCCTGGCGATGTGGCTCAGCACCGCCACCGAAGAGATCGCCGTCGTCACCGGCCCCTCCATCGGTGGCTTGCTCAACGCCGTCTTTGGCAACGCTACGGAACTGATCATTGCCGTGGTGGCACTCAAAGCGGGACTGGTGGGCGTCGTCAAGGCCAGCATTACGGGTTCTCTGCTCGCAAATCTGTTGCTGGTGATGGGGCTGTCAATGCTGGTGGGCGGCATCCGCTACAAGGAACAAAACTTTGCTTCCGTCATCGCCCGCATCAACGGCTCCACCATGACCCTGGCCGTGACCGCTCTGGTGCTGCCCGCCCTGCTGATCAAAACTTCCACCGTGGTCGAACCGGCCACCATCACCCATCTATCGCTGACGGTCGCAGTGGTGCTGCTAATTGTCTATGTTTTGACCCTGGTCTTTTCTCTCAAAACTCACAGCTACCTCTACGATGTCGGCGTTGAGGACCTGGAAGTGGAGACCGCAGGGGAAACCCACGCCGAAAAGCCGAATCTCTGGCTGTGGGTGGGGGTCTTGCTGGTGGCAACGCTCGGGGTCGCCTTCATTTCAGAAATTTTTGTCGCGGCCCTCGAAGAAGCCACTGCCACCCTAGGCTTTACGGAACTCTTCTCTGGTGTGATTTTGGTGCCTTTGGTAGGTGGCGCAGCGGAATATATCACCGCCGTCCGAGTCGCTTACAAAAACAATATGGACCTGGCGATTTCTATCTCCATGGGGTCAAGCTTGTTGGTGGCATTGTTCATTGTGCCGGTATTGGTGCTAGTGGGGCAGTTTATCGGTCAGCCCATGGACTTGAATTTCAACTTGTTTGAAGTCGTGGCGGTGGTCATCGCCGTTGCCCTCGTCAACCTGATCAGCCTGGATGGCCGCTCGAATTGGCTGGAAGGCGTGCTGCTGCTGGCAACCTTCGTGATTTTAGGAACCGCCTTTTACTTCCATCCTGTTTAAGGACTGGGGGTGGGGCGATCGCTCCCACCCTCTCCACTGTCCCCCCATTAGCTCAGGGTGATGACGATTTCGGGGTTCCAATTTCTGTGGGCGCAGCTAATTTTTCTCTTCAGAGGCGAAGGCGGAGCACCAGGGACGATTCGCCTCTGGTGTCTTGGAGCACCCCCAGCCGCCGCCTTAGACCCCCAGCCCCCTGAAAATCGACTTGCCGACAGATGTCGTCGTGCGCCTGCCGAGCCCCTAAAAGGGCAGCTTTTTCCGGCTGGCTTTTTCGCGATCGTAATCCAGCTCTCGCAGCTTCTTCAGGATGCGGCTGAAGTACTCGCCCAAATATTCTTCGACCGTCGTAATTTCATCAGGATCGATATGAAAGGTGCTGTAAACCTCGTCCATCGGAGCTGTGATTGCTTCTGAGCCGACGACAACTTCGGTAAAGGCGAGGCGATCGGCCACATTCCAGCCCCATTCGAAGTAGGAAAGCATATTTTTCACGGTGCGCAGTAGCCCTAACGGCATCCGCGAGACCCGCGCGTCTTGTCCCGTGAGGCGTTCGCACAGGCGAATGATCTCGTTGGCGTCCCAAGCCCGGCTTCCCGCCAGAGGAAAGCTGCGGTTGACAGTTTCGGAGTTTTCGAGGGCCGCGATCGCAAACTGAGCAATATCTTGGGTGTTCATGTAAGCGATGGGGGCGGCCCCGTTCATCACCCAAATCCCCTGTTTTTCTAAAATCGGGATGGCATATTGACCGATGAGCCCTTGCAAAAAGCCGCAGGGCTTCAGAATGGTGTAATCCAACCCGGACTCTGCCAAGAATTTCTCGGTGCAGTGCTTGATATTCATCAAAGGCACGTCGGGGTATTTCTCGGCCCCCAAGATCGAGATGAAGACGTAACGACTCACGCCAGCCGCTTTCGCCGCTTTGATGAGGTTCACTTTGCCTTGCCAATCTACCCGGTCGATGGCGTCGTTGGGACGCGCCGTGGCCGCATCAATCACGGCCTCCACCCCCTCCAGGGCCGGGGGCAGGGTTTGGGGGGCACAGAGGTTGCCCCGCAGCAATTGCGCCCCCCACTCTCGCAAAAAGGCTCCTCGCTGGAAACTGCGAACGAAGCACTGTACTTCGTGCCCTTCATCCAGCGCTCGCCGAACGATCTGTCTGCCCAGCGTGCCCGTGGCACCAACGACCAATAGTTTCATGAAAAACTAGAAACAAAAGTTTACGTTCTTCTAACAATACCAGATGAACCCCAGGTGTCTCATCTATCGAACCTGGGGTTTCTAATTTGAGTTACTCTTCGCCACCCTGCAGCCGCAGCATGAGAAAGCCAACGCCCAGACCAACTAGGGTCAGAACAAAGAGTAGGATAGATGTACTGAAAATTTCGCTGCCCATGATGTCTTCATCTCCTATGCTTAATTGCGTTTAATTGCTGAAAAAGCGTGTGATTCGCAACGTTTATTCTACAGTTTCGAGGTCTTTCGTTAAGCCTCCTGCCACTGTTACCCCCGCCCCGGTATGACTCATCCCCTCGATGCTCACCTCCAGAAATTGAATGCTCGGCTAAAGGCGGCCCGACTGGGTCTCAAGGTTGAGCGGCGGGGTGACATGTTGGCGCTGCGGGGCACGCTGCCCCCCCGTCCGGAGAGCGATCGCACCCGTCCCTATCAACAGCGCCTTCCCCTCAAGCTGCCCGCAAACAAAACGGCGTTAAAACAAGCGGAGCAAGAGGCCAAAATCATTGCGGCCAAGCTGATTGAGGGCACTTTTGACTGGCGGCAGTATCTGGTGCAGTCGGGGCCAGTGCTCGGTTCTGACGAATTGGCAGACAAAATTGCCGCCTTTGAGCAGCACTACATCACGGAAGGGCAGGCTGATCCGGACAAGCATCCGGCGTCGGTGCAGGCCACGTGGCACAAGGCCTATGCCCCCTATTTGCGGAAGTTGCAGGCGCTCAGCGATCGCCGTTCGAGTTTGAGTTTGCCCGAAGCGATCGTCGCCACTGTGAAAGAAACCCAGGCGCATTCTCGTAGTCGTCAGGTGTGCTGCACCGCCCTGGATGCCTTTGCGCAGTTTTTAGGATTGGAGTTGCCCGTTGAGCTGAAAACGCTGTGGGGCAAATACGGCAGTAGTCGGACCCAGAGGCGACAGTTGCCCACCGATGAGCAAATCGTCGAATGGTTTCACCGCATTCCGAATCCGGCTTGGCAGTTTGTCTACGGCGTCATGGCGACCTATGGGTTACGCAACCATGAAGTGTTTTTTTGCGACTACAGCGCCCTGCCAGCAGGGGATGCAGAAGCCGCGATCGAAGTGCTCGATACCACCAAAACCGGGGCTCACGACGTTTGGCCTTTTCCGCCTGCTTGGGTCGAAGAGTTTGGTCTGCGCGACGGTTGCCTGCCGAATCTCGAAACCAATTTGCAGCAAACGACTTTGCAGCGCATCGGGCAACAGGTCACGCTCCAGTTCCAGCGTTACAGCATTCCCTTTGCCCCCTATGACCTCCGCCATGCTTGGGCGGTGCGCACGATTTTGCTGGGGGTGCCCGACACCGTCGCCGCCCGCATGATGGGCCACTCCGTCGCCATTCACAACCGCACTTACCATCGATGGATTACCCGCCGCGATCAGCAACAAGCGATTCGGACCGCATTGAAGTCTTGAGGTGACGGTGGGGAGCGGGGCGATCGCGGCCCAAACCGCCCCCTGACGCTTAACCCTGAGCCCGAAATCACTGCATTTCTTGCCGCGTCGACCCCGATCATGAAGAAATGTGTCATGGTTTAAGGAGAGTGAATTACCGAACTGACCATGAAACGCCGCTGGATCACCTTAATTCTTTGCATTCTGAGCTTTGCGTTGAGCTTCACCGCCCCGGCTTGTGCCGCTGACGAATCGACTAACCAAGCTGAAATGACCCGCACCCCCGCTCAAACCGACACCGCTACGGCAGTTTTTGCGGGTGGCTGCTTTTGGTGCATGGAAAAACCCTTTGATGAGTTGCCAGGGGTGCTCAGCACGACCGCTGGCTATACCGGTGGCACAGTCGCTAACCCCAGCTACGAGCAGGTTTCTAACGGCGGCACGGGCCATGTCGAAGCCGTTGAGGTGACTTACGACCCGTCTCAGGTCAGCTACGACCAGCTACTAGAGGTGTTCTGGCGCAACGTTGATCCGGTGGACGATCGCGGCCAATTTTGCGACAAGGGCAGTCAATACCGCTCGGCGATCTTTTACCAAAACGAGCAGCAAGCCACCGCCGCGAGATCGTCCAAACAAACGCTGGCAAATTCTGAAAAATTCAACCAGGAAATCGCGACGGAAATCACCCCAGCATCAGCGTTCTACGCCGCTGAAGACTATCACCAGAACTATTACCAGACCCACCCGGTACGGTACAAGGTCTACCGCTTTGCCTGTGGTCGTGACCAGCGGCTAGAGGCCATTTGGGGAGAAGATGTAGCAGGGTGAGAGGGTGTCAGGGTAAATGAGGTGGGTGAGGTCGGTGAGTGTGTGGTTGCTGGATCTCTATTCCCGGTCTGCCCTCTGCGATTACGTCACCGAAGCCGTGGTGGCTGGAGCGTCTGCAGGGGCTGTCACGGACGGTTCTAGGGACTCCATGATTTGCAGAAGTTCGCGCTCGAAGGCCACTTGTGCCCGATTGGTGCGCCCGCCGACCAAGAACTTGCCATCTGACTCCAGCGCCCAAATTTGCGAGTGGGAAATGTAGCTCATGAGCACTCCGATCATCAGCAACCCAAAGCCCAGATAAACGGCAGGAATACCGGGATCCGCCTTGATTTGCAGTCCGGTGCTGCCGACGATATCCACAATCGAAAGCTGAATGCCGTCGACCTCGGTCGCCATCCCTTTGCGCACGGTGGAGACCAGTTGTCCGCTGGTGTCGTAGACCAGCAGCGTGCCTTGCAGATCGGTGGCGAGTAGCGAGACGCCTGCGCTCATGTCGGGTTTGGTGGGCAGCCAGGTTCCCCAAATACGAGCCTTGCCCTCGGTCTCCAGTTGACCCATGGGCACTTCCAGAACCGGGCTATTGTTGAACTTGACTTTAACTGCGGCGATGCCCCAGTCGGCTTGATACAGCGTGACGCCCTTATAGCGCAGCGGCTCGTTGACGTGAATAGTCTTTTGCTTCAGTGCGTTGCCTTCTTCATCCACGACTGTCAGGTCAGAGTAAAACTGGTCGATCGCGCCGGTTGGGGTGTAGTCAATCCAAAAGTCGTTGACGCGCACCGCCCAGTCTTTGGGAATTTGCGCGGCGGCCCAGGGACCGGCATCAAAAATATTGCGGATTTGGAAGACCTGGCCACTGGGCACAATCTCTTGGGCAAAGAAGCCCGTCATCGCGCCGTAAATCGCACCGACCAGGATGATCAACATGCTGGCATGAACGACGATCGGGCCAATGCGTCCAACGACGCCTTTTTGGGCATACAGGGCGCGATCGCGGGTAAACACTTTGTACCCCCGCTTTTCCAGCAGGGGAGAAATTTCCTCTAAACTGCCCTGCTCCAATTCACCACTGAGGGCGAGTTTGTTGAATTGACGGGGCTGGGTGTAGAAGTTCCAGGTGCGGGAAAACCAGCGCAGCGCCGTGATCTGCCGGGTAAAGGTGCAGGCGGTCAGACTGGCCCCAAACAGGATCAAAATCGCCAAATACCACCAGGAGCGATACACCTGATCCAACCCCGAGATGAGAATGACCTTCCAGTCGAGGAAGCCGAAGAGGGCGGGATCGGAGGGATAGTTGGCCTGGTAGAACGCGACGGTTTCGCCTTGCTCGATCACGGTGCCCAGGATGCTGGTGACGGCAATGACAAGGAGGAGAGCGATCGCGAGGCGCAAGTCGGCCAGCAGTGGCAGCAGCTCTCGCTTAAAGTACCGCTGCAGGAAGCGATTGAAGGGGGTCATCGGGTTGGAGGAGGCCATGGAGGAGGGGTAGGGGAGATAGTGAGTAGGTGAAGATGGGGTGGAGGGGCGATCGCGGCAAATTCCTGCGAGCAGCGTTATCCCAAAGGTCTCGCCCAGACAGGGGGGTTAAACCAGTTGGTTAGGGGCAAAGCGGATGAGGAGAGAGAAAACGCCGAAGCCCACTAGTAAAATGCCGCTGGCGGGGGTGATCCAGCCGGACCAGCGGCGAATTTCGAGAAAGCGCTTGATGGTGGCGGTGAAGGTGCCCGCGATGACCAGTGGCGAGACATAGCCGACCGTATAAGCCAGCAGCAACGCCGCCCCCAACACCGGATCGCCCGTGGTGGAAATCCACGCGAGCAGGGTCGCCAGCACGGGGGTGCTACAGGGGGAAGCCACTAAGCCAAAGGTCAGGCCCAACAGGTAGCTTTTGACCGCCAGGGGCAAGCCCTTGTTCATCAAGTCAATGTTGCCGATGCTGGGCAGGGGCAGGGGCAACGCTTCCAGCAAGTTCAGCCCCATGAGGATGGCGAGTACGCTGACGATGATGGGCAACCCAATGCCGACCTGACCGTACACGCGACCGATCGCACCGGCGATGAGGCCCAAAGCTGCCAGGGTCGTCGCTAACCCCAGGGCAAACCAGGCGGCTTGAGCAACGGACTGCCAACGATTTTCGGCTTCGTAGCCGCCCATGTAGCCCACCATAATCGGCAGCATGGAGAGGGTGCAGGGGGTCAGGCTAGTGAGCAATCCGGCGAGCCACACGACGCCCAAGCTCACGATGGAGATGCTAGTGAGTTGGCTAGCAACGAGGGCGTTGGCGTACTGGCTCACTTCGTAAAGCGAAGTTTGAAGCGTTTCTAACATGGGGATTTTGGCTGACTTGGGCGCGGGCGTAGCCGCTCCGGAGGAGCATCGCCCGTTTATACCACCCTACATTCTATCGAGGGCTAGAGGTGGATGTGTGCAGCTCCGATTCGGTTGAGGTCAGGAAAGGGCGATCGCGCTACCGAGTCCCAGCATTAGGTTGAGTATCCTGGCGTTAATGCGATCAGCGATCAGCGGGCGATCGCTCCGCCAGAAGCCAGCCCTATAATGATTTATGCTCAAAACTACTCGCTATTTTGACAACTTTGCTTCGCAGAAACATCCTGAAGTTGAGCGAGCGTGGATAGCAAGGGTTTTGGCGAACCCGGTTAAGACGGAGCAGCAACCGAACCAGCGAATTGCCCATTGGGGCAATATTGAAGAGGCGGAAAACCGGGTTCTACGGGTGGTTACATTGGAGGATGGTGAAACCGTTCACAATGCTTTTTTTGATCGCAATTTCTACAAACGCCAGCGGCGAGGTGAAGAACCCCAATGAAGATCCAATATTTCCCGGATACCGATACCCTGGCGATTGAGCTAACGACGCAACCTGTCGTGGCGACGGATGCGATTACGGATGATCTGATTTTAGATTATGACCGTGATGGCAAGGTCGTTGCTATTACGTTAGACAACTATTCTAAAAACGTAGAATCGGTTGATTTGCAAGCGCTGGGAGTGCCGCTTTTAGCGGCGTAGAGTTTGTACGGATCGCTCTACCGAGTTCCGGTGTAAAAATCGGGTTGGAAGCGATCGCCGTTTTACCCATCGGTAGCCCCAAAACCCGAAACCTGGGTGCGAACAACGCCCACAGCCCCAGCGCCGCGATCGCCCAAGCCCTACCCCTAAAAGCTTTGCGGCCAGGCTACAGACCCTACGCAGACACAGCGTAGCGGCAGGCGATGCTTAGCTTACATGCAATGTCCTGAGGGAGCCTTGCGATGCCAAGCCACTTTTTACAACATCCTTTTAGAGTCCCAACAGGGGAGCTTCTAAGACTCGGCTGATGCGATCGCGGACATCCTCTAAGTGCGCTTGGGTAGACACAGCCAAGCGATCGTCATAGCGCGACAGCGTATCGCTGATATCATTTTGGATTTGGCGGAGCTGATAGCGGGCTAAGACACGAGCATCTTCGGGTGCTCCCAGGGTCGACAGCGTCGCGACAAACTCGTTAAAGCTCTGGGCCGAGAGGGCATCCCAGAAGGTGCGCCGCAGCACCAAGTTCGACAAGATATTCAAGTGATGACGCTGGAGCCCTCGCCGCAGACTGGTGATATCAGGAGGGCTATCCTCAGCCGTAGTCATTTCTGACCAGATGCTTTGGTAGAGCGACTCATAAAGCTCCGCCAGGGTCAAGACATCCTCGGCGTCCGTTTTGAACTCGATATCGCGGACGCGGGCCAAGCGATCAGACAAAAACAGCTCACTCAGGGCGATGCTTTGCACCTCTAATACCCGCTCGTAAATGGGGTAATCCAGCGGATAGCTCGTCAAGCGCACGCCCCAATGCCGCCAGCGATCGGGGGCCAACTGGTTAATCAGTTGCGACGAAAAGTTGAAGGCGTCAGGGGCAAATACGCGCTCATTCAAAGCTGCCAGGGCGGCTCGCTGCTGATCGGCGGGAATCGGTTCAAACGGGGTGAAGTCGCGGTTTTCCCAGGGATTAAGCCGCCGAAAGCGTTGACCGCCGACATAATCGGCCAGGGTCATGGTGTTGCTAAAAAAGTAGCTAAAGACCAAATCGACTCGTCGCCGCAGGCTACCATAGCCCTCGCCCGGATTGACCGAAAGGCGATTGAGCCGCTCCCATACGGCTTGGGCGTTGTCGAGTTGCCACTGGGCGTACTGCATGGGGTCGTTGCTGAGGTCCCAGGCGCGCGACTCGGGATCAATAAAATCCACCACGTCTTCATCGGTGGCGTAGGCTAACTCCGGTTCGGTGCTGCGCTGCAAAATACGATTGAGCATCTGCTGTTCGGCGCGGCCCAGGGGCGAGGAGGGCGTTTGGCGATAGCCATATTCGATCGCCCAAAGATCGTAAGGCCCAAGTCGACTGGGAAAATATTCGCCCTGCTCGGTGCCGGGGGGAGCCACATTGGGGGGAAAGTAGTCCATCACGGAACTCACCAGTCCCTTGGTTTGGGTGACTTCCAGGTTGTTCAATTCCGCTGGCGAGAGGAGCCGACTCCCGGCAAAGTTGTGGCGCAAGCCCAGAGTATGACCGATCTCATGGGCCGTGAGGGCCACCAGGTATTCCTGAATGTAGGTTTCTAGCTGATCACTGGAGAAGTTAGCCCCTGACAAGGTCGCCAAGGCCAGGGAGCCAAAGGCATTTTGCTGAGCGCTGAGGTAGCCCGCGCAGTGATCATCGGTCAGGCGATGGTTGCTGCCCTCGGTCGGCCAGCCATCCAGGTTGCGGGTCCGCTCTAAACCGGCTTGCCCCGCCTGCTGCATGGCAATCCATTGCAGATACCAGGTTTGCGATCGCTGCCCACACAATTGCAGATAAAACTCGGTGGATTGGGGCGCATCGAGCCCGCGAGTTTCGTATTGCTGCCGCAAATAGCGAATCACATTCGCATCGAGAATGACATCGGCATCTAAAATTTGCCCAGTTAGGGGATTGACCCGTGAGGGACCGTAACCGATCGCCCAGGAATTGAGAGAATCGGACCAGCGCACCACGTTGTAGCGGACATCCGACGGATCCCAAGGGGCGTTGTCGGGCATTTGTCGCGCTTCTAGGGCGTTTTGAAAGCCTGCCGCCTCAAAAGCCTCGTTCCACAGCAAGATCCCCTTCCGAATGGCCTCGCGATATTCGGGGGGAGCCGTGTTTTCGATCCAAAAAACGATGGGCGCTTTAGGGGGCGACAGATCAGCCTGGGGATTTTGCTTTTCCAGGTGCCAGCGATTGATATAGCGGACAAATTCGTCGCTGCGCCGAGCCTGAACGGGCGATCGAAACGCAGTGGCAAAGTAGCCGACGCGCTCATCGGCGAAGCGCGGTTCGTAGCCGTTATTCATCGGGATGGCGGATATGCTGTAGCGCACATCCAGCGAAAACCCCCGACTGTCGGGAATGCCGCTCAACGAGAAACCGAACAGCCCCGCCAGGGGATCGGTCGCTGTGCCGCCGCCCGAAAATCCCAGCACGGTGCCAATCTCCAGATTTTCGGGAAAGACCTTGAGGGAGTCTAGACGAGACAATTCGGGATTGCGGCTATACCCGCTTAAGACCCATCCCAAGCCCTCGGTCAGATTCGCCAGATCCCGCTCCATCAGCAAATTGGAGAGATCAATCAGCTTCGCTTGAGAAGTGGGATCAACGCTGACGACATTCACCGCGAAAATAACCGAGTCGCTAAAGGAGCTGTCTTGGAGCCGCTGCTGCCAGCCTTCATTCCCGGTGTTGCGGATGTAGGTGTTGGGCACGACCACCTGAAGGCGATCGCCCGGCATCTCCCGAAACTGAATCACCAAGTCATTGATGGGCCAGCCTCGAAATAGCCCTGCTTCGCCCACCCCTGACTCTAGCGTAGCGGACAGCAAAAAATTGCGGTTGAGCTGTTGGGGTAACAAAGCCAGATACGCTTCGCCCTTGTTGACATTGCTATAAAGCGTCAGTAACCCGTCCTGTTGGTCGAGCTCTTTGGTCACTTCCTCAAAGGGGCGTAGGGTCGTATCGCCCGTGGCCTCTTCGACGGTCTCAGGGGAGGGGGGGGCATCCGCTTGGGCATAAGCCCTCTGGGTGGCCCAGGTGCCCCCGATCGCCAGCAATATCGTTAGCCAAACTCCCAGCACACAGAGGGCCAAGAACTTAAAAGGGCGATTCTGACGGTTCATGGAACTCCCAAACAGGAAAAATAACTCTTTTACAGTACAGTGTGGACGCCTGAAGGCAATTTCGGGCTAACTTTACTAGGAAGTTGCCCAAAATTGGGATTGAACCCAATAATACTCACTAGGCTTAGCAGTTTTCGCGATCGCGGATGGTGGCTGTAGACACGCCTCACCTTTTCGTCACCTAACCTGGCGAGGAACCGTGTTCCTCGCCAGGAAGCGGCCCTAAACCCAGGGGAGCCGGGCGAACACGTCTAAGTGAAGAGCATACCCCTGTGGCGAAAAGGGGATAAACCTCATCCAGGTTCAGAAGTGGAGTCTTGACATCTCGCCCAACCTCACCGCCTGCGGCACCTTATCCTTCCCAAGGAGAGGCTTAATAACAGTCTGGTTCCTCTCCTTAGAAAGGAGAGGTTAGGTGAGGTTTTGACATGCAAACATAACTCCAGTTTTCAACTTAGACGTGGTTTATCACCCGATCCGCTCGGCTTGCTTGCTGAGGTCCCTGTCATAGGGGCGAGTTTTGCCAAAAACTGACAGGATTCAACAAGCCCTGCCCTGGCAACAGGCACATTTATTTCTAGAAATCTCTTTAGGCAAGGGCGATTTCGTTAGACAAGGGCGAGCAGTCTTGCTAAGTGCTCCCACCGGCAACAGCAAGGGGCCGCAAGTTAGTCAACCCTATTGTCTTCGCTATCTTCCTCGTCCTCCAGCTCATCAACCATATTGGGACTGATGAGGGTGATGTCAAACTCGTCAGGGGGTAAGGGATTGGTCGCATCCCGCCGTAGTTGGTAATAAATGGCTCTGGCTTGAGGGCCAAAAACAATTTCGTCTTCGTTTTTGAGGTCGTGGGCGGGCACTTTGCGACCGTTGATCAGCATGCCGTTGGCGCTGGGCTTACCTTTGAGATTGCCGTCAACGATGCGGTAATAAAACGTGTTGTCATCCTTCGGCAGTTGTACCAGGGTGGTGTGATGGCGCGATACAAACTGTGAAGATAATCGAATATCGCACTTGGGATCACGACCAATGGAATAGACGGAACCATCTAGGATGATTTCACGACGTCCTTTGCTGTCTTCAACGATAAAAATGTTGCTGAGTTGAGATTCTGGAGACATCTCGACGCCTCTTGCCTACCGCTTATAACTAACACCTGTGTCACAGACCTGCATGGCGCTACCACTTAGGTTATGTAACACTACCATTACATCTGATGATTCAGTTTACCTGCTAGCTATCAATTAAGCCCTAAAACGACTTCGGGCCAACTGCTCTCACAAGAATGCCCGTTTGAGTCTGGCGGCACTACTTTTGATAACAACTTCTAACCCGCGATTTTGCAAGGGTGGCTGCCAAACTGTGATCTCCGCCGCTCGGGAATGAGGGCGCGATCGCGGCTCGGTTGTCACGGCATGCAGTTCGACATCTCTGAGCACAGTCTGCTCAGGGCGCGATCGCGATACTCTCCGACGATGCCACCAGGGATCGCGCCAGCCTTTAGTGCCCCGCCCCCTTGACGATGACCTCAAGATCGCCGGTATCCCGCCACGGCCTGGTCCCTATGTTGGCGCGCCATGGGGTGGGTTAAGCAAGGGCCAACTCGGCGCGTAAAAAGTCGATGAATTGGCGAGCGGTGCGCCCAGAACGGCCATTATGTCGAGTTGCCCATTGTAGCGATCGCTGTTGTAGCAGCTCATCTGCGATCGGCAGTTGGGCCTGCGCGGCCAGATGGCGCACGATCGCCAGGTACGTTTTTTGATCCGGTGATTCAAAGGTGAGGGTGAGGCCAAAGCGATCGCTAAAGGACAGCTTTTCCTGCAGGGTGTCCCAGGATTGAATTTCATCTTGATCGCTGGGGCGGGGGCGATCGGCAAAGTACTCGCGCACCAGATGCCGCCGGTTAGAGGTGGCATAGACGACGACATTTTGGGCCCGTGCCGTCACGTTCCCCTCAAGCACCACCTTGAGGGCTTTGAAGGCGTCGTCATCTTCTTCGAACGACAGGTCATCGACAAAAATGATGAACTTTTGGGGCAAATCTCGCACCCGTTCCACAATGGCCGGTAGGTGCACCATGCCCGCCTTGTCCACCTGAATCAGCCGCAACCCGCGATCGCCATACTCATTGACCAGGGCTTTGACCAACGAAGACTTTCCCGACCCCCGACTGCCATAGAGCAACACATGCAGAGCCGGATAACCCTGGAGCAAAAAGGCGGTATTTTGCATCAGAGTTTGACGGGGATCATCGTAAGCCGCCAGATCCTGCAGTTGCACCGGATCTGGATGGGGCACTCCCACCAATCCGTCAGCTTGCCAGCGAAATACCCAGTATTGCCCAATCAATCCGATGCCCTGCTGGCGATAGTATGTGGCGAGTTCCACCAGCCCGTCTTGCCAATCGGGCAACGTCACAAACGACACCTCTGACCAAGCTTCCTCCTCCAAATGCCAGACGACCGGCGTCTCCGGCACCTGGCAGACCGTCTGCACCCACCGGCTCAATTGACTGCACTGGCACGAGTAGAGAATTTGTAAACGGCGCAAATCGTTTTGTACAGCCGCTACCAGAGCGGCAGGCAACTCCTGCACCGGCTGGCGCTGGGCCATTTGCGAAAAGGGATTTTCCGATCGCAAAATCTGTTCGATCAAATGTCCTTGCCAGGTTTGCTGCTGGGCGGCCAACGCATGAAACCACACGCCATAGGCCGTCAAACAATCCGCCGAATCCTCTCGACAGAGGGCATCCAGCAAATTGAGCCACGCCCGACTAATGGGCGTCTCCAACACCGACTGATACAACAACAGCCCCACCGCCTGCTGCTGAAATCGCTGCACCGAGGCGATCGCCTTCGCCGCTAATCCACCCATGACTGCTACCTCGACTCCTTAGGAATAGCTGAGCTTGAGATGGACAGCCAACGGCCATCCAAACCTAATTGAATTTCTATTCCTTAGCCAAATTACCAAGCTTCGTCCCCACTCACCCACCCACTCACCTTCTCCCCTGACCCTTCACAAAAATCCTTACAATGACACTATTGAAAAATACGTGAATCAAGTTCAGGACGTTCGCATGGCAGACCAACTCCTTCGGGCAACCGCAGCTGACGGCGGCATTCGGATTGTCGGCACCATCACCACCGATTTGGTAGAAGACGCCCGGCGGCGTCACCACCTGACCTACGTTGGCACTGCGGCTCTGGGGCGGGCCATGTCGGCAGGCTTGCTGCTCGTTTCCAGTATGAAGCGAGCAGAATCGCGCATTAACCTGCGCATTAAAGGCGACGGTCCCATGGGGGGCGTCATGGTCGATGTGGGGCTGGATGGCACGGTGCGCGGCTATGTGGATGATCCCAGCGTGGAACTGCCGCCCACCGAGACCGGCAAGCTGAACGTGGGCGGAGCGATCGGTCGCAAGGGCTATCTGTACGTGGTGCGCGACGTCGGCTACGGACAGCCTTACTCCAGTACGGTGGAGCTGATTTCGGGCGAAATTGGCGAAGACCTGACTTATTATCTGGCGACCTCTGAACAAACCCCCTCAGCCCTGGCGCTCGGTGTCCATGTAGATGAGCACGGTGTGGAAGCGTCTGGTGGGTTGCTCTTGCAGGTCATGCCCAAAGCGGCCCGCGATGAGTCGTTGATTGCGCTTTTAGAGTCACGGGTGGATGTGCTCTCCGATTTTACGCCCAAGCTGCGGCAAAATCAGAGCCTCGCGGAAATTTTTGAATCGCTGGTGGGTGATCTGGGTCTGGAAATCTTGCCCGATGCCAAAGCCCTCAACATTCGGTTTTACTGCCCCTGCACCTACGATCGCATGCTGGGTGCCCTCAAAATGCTCGGCGTCGATGAACTGCAAGACATGATTGAGAAGGATGACGGAGCCGAAGCAACCTGCCACTTTTGCGGCGAAGTTTATCAGGCCGACAGCGACAAACTTGCTAGCCTCATCGACGACCTCAAGAAGCAGCGCTCTGAAGCCTTGAATTAATGTGTGGATGAAACAGCGCCGAGAGCAGCATGTCGCTGGATTCAAGGGGGTGGGCACTGCTCACTCTGCCACCCTCACACCCATCCACCCTGCTACCTATCCACGCTCACACCCGTCCCCCGATATGGCACTCTGGAAACTGAACGCACTCGCCGTATTGACTGAACTGTTGGAGAGGGTATGGGCACGACACCGAAAATCATTGTGCTGGACGATGATCCCACGGGATCACAAACCGTCCATAGCTGCCTGCTGCTGCTGCAGTGGGATGTGGATACGCTGGTAGCGGGCTTACAAGACGACTCGCCCATCGTGTTCATTCTCACCAATACGCGAGCCCTGTCGCCCAAGCAAGCGGAAAGTGTGACGCGGGAAGTTTGCCAGAATCTCAAGGTGGCGATTCCCCAGGCGGGGGTGGGAGAGTTTTTGGTGGTGAGTCGTTCTGACTCCACTCTGCGCGGACATTACCCGATTGAGACGGATGCGATCGCGGCAGAACTTGGCCCCTTCGATGCTCATTTCATGGTGCCCGCCTTTTTTGAAGGGGGGCGCATAACTCGCAACAGCACTCACTATGTAGTGCAGGATGGCACCCCGGTACCGGCCCACGAAACGGAGTTTGCCAAAGATTCCGTCTTTGGCTACAGCACCGCTTACCTGCCCGACTACGTGGCGGAAAAAACGGGCGGCAACCTTGCCGCTGGTCAAGTCGAGCGCTTTACCCTGGAGCGCTTGCGGCAGGGAGTGACTGACGATCTGCTGCAGCTACAGGACAACGTCTGTGTCGCGGTGGATGGCGAGACCCAGGCCGACCTCAACGCCTTTGCTCAAGCGGTATTGACCGCCGCCGCCCAAGGCAAACGCTTTTTGTTTCGCAGTGCCGCCAGTTTGTTGACGGCGCTGGCCGCGTTGCCGCCTCAGCCCATTGCCGCCGCCGATATGGCGCAATATGTAAAAGACCACCATCCTGGCGCGATTTTGGTCGGCTCCCATGTGAAAAAGACCACCCAGCAACTCGCAGTCTTGCTGAAGGAACCGGACATTGTGGGGGTTGAGGTCGATGTGACCCAGATGAAGGACGATTGGGTCGCGGGGCGATCGCGCCTGCTCGAGTCTACCCTGGCCCAGGTGCGCCAAATTCACGAACAGGGCCAAACCCCCGCCATCTACACCAGCCGCGAGGAACTGACCTTTCCCGATGTGCAGACGCGCCTCGCCTTTGGCGAACAGGTTTCGACCTTGCTGATGGACATCGTGCGGGGACTGCCTCGCGATCTCGGCTTTTTGATCAGCAAAGGGGGCATTACCTCCAACGACACCCTGAGCCAAGGCCTGGCACTGCGCACGACCCGGCTGCTGGGCCAAATTTTGCCCGGCGTTTCCGTGGTTCGGACTGATGCTGACCATCCCCAATTCGCCGCGATGCCGGTCGTCCTCTTTCCTGGCAATGTCGGCGACGAAAATGCCCTAGCCCTGGCCTATCAAAGGCTAAGCTAGATCAGCTACCGGCGTGGGCGATCGTGGTTGCATCTCCTAAAGATAGATTTCGCGGTACAACCAGAGGAGTATCTTAATTGCAGAAACGTGTAATGGCCGAGCCAGATAGATTTCGCGTCGTCATCTTTGGATCGGCTCGCTTAAAGCCGGACGACACGGTTTACGAGCAGGTGAGACGGTTGGCCCGCTTGTTGGGCCGAGAGGGCATGGATGTGGTGACTGGCGGCGGCCCAGGGTTGATGGAAGCCGCGAATTTGGGGCATCGTGAAGGGCGCGAAGACCCCCACAGCATTGACGTCACCAGCAAATCCTATGGCCTCAATATCAAGCTCCCGTTTGAAGAAGCGCCCAATCCCCATGTGGACATCAAGCATGAGTTCGATCGCTTCTCCGAGCGGCTAGACCACTTCATGCACCTCGCCAATGCGGTGGTTGTCGCTCCGGGCGGCGTCGGCACCTTACTAGAGCTGGCTTATACTTGGCAACTGATGCAGGTGGAGCATATCTGCAACATTCCCATCGTGCTGCTAGGCGATATGTGGGAAGACTTTTTGCGCTGGGTGCAACAGTGGCCGCTGGAAAAGCAACTCATCAACCCCGAAGACTACGAGATGCTCTTTCTCGTGCGCAACGGCGACGAAGCTTTTGAAGTCGTCCGGGCCGCTCAACGCAAGTTTAAGGAAAGCAACGGTAAGTTTTGCCTCAACTATCAGCAATACAAGCTGTAAGGAGTAAGTTAAGGGCGGGACAATCACATCCCAGGCTAGGGCTGTGGATGAGTGGATGAGTGGATGGGTAGTTGGGTGGATGGGGCAGTTTTACCCCTTGAGAAGCAGTACGTTTATTCCGAGTACATCCCTAAAGGGCTACCGTGTACACACATCTCGAATGAAAGCCCAAAATCCTGCATTTGCCCCCCTCCGCCCCCCAATTCTGGGGGGGACATAACGGCAAAGGCCCCCGTAATCGGGGGCTTAAAGCCCTCCGGGCATACCAGAAAAGGGGGCCATTAAGCCGGAAAAGACAGACCCAAGGCTTATGTGTACACCGTAGCCCTAAAGGGTGAAAGTCGGATGCAGAATGCTGAGTTCGGCGGCCTGCTGCACGTCACAACCAGCAGCCTAACCCCTAAAACCCAGGACCTAACACCCAATCCCCATCCACCCCGACATCGGGCTGTTCTTGCCGATCGCTACCCCAGCGCCGTCATATCGAGGCCCGATTGCGTGACAAAGAACGTCCGCAGGCGAGTGGCAATTTTTGCCACACCCCCAGCCACATTGGATTCGATATTCAGCGGCAACACCGGGTCATGGAGAGAAAGGCGCAGCAAAAACCAGCCGTCTTCCTCCGGGGTAGTGCAAGCCACCCGCACCCCTTCGTAGTTGTTGGGCACTATGCTCCAGCTTGGTTGGCTGTTGACAAAGGTGTGCAACTGCTGGATCACCGCATTGCCGTAGGTTTGGAAATCTGGCTCCAGAATTTTGAGCCGAAATTCCTGGCTTGCGGCGGGTTCTTGAAGGTTGGCGATCAGGTCCGTCAAGCGTTTGCCTGCGAGTCGCGCCTTTGCCAACTCTGCGAGCAACTGGCTGACCAGATACGCCCCGTCGTCCAAAAAGTAATTTTCTTTCATCGCGCCGTGACCGGAGGTCTCGATCGCCAGCCACGACTCTTGGCCCGACTCATTGAGCCGAATCGCCTCGTTGATCACGTTTTTGTAGCCCCGCTTAAAGCGATGGTGCACGCCACCCAATTCTCCCTCGATAAAGCGGGTGAGGCCGTCGGAGGTGATGGAGTCGGTCACGATGGTCGAGCCGGGATGTTTCTGCAGGACGATCGCGGCAATCAGCGCAATTAAACGATTGCGGTTCAGTTCACGACCTTCGTGATCGACAGCGGCCCCGCGATCGACATCGGTGTCAAAAATAATGCCAAAATCCGCTTGGTGGTTGACCACCGCCTGGCAGATCGCCGCCATCGCCGCCTCATTTTCGGGATTGGGCACGTGATTGGGAAAGTTGCCGTCGGGCTCTAAAAACTGACTGCCCGTAGTGTCTGCGCCTAAAGGTTGCAGCACCTGACCAGCGTAAAAGCCGCCAGCGCCATTCCCGGCATCCACTACGATCTTCAGTCCCCGGAGGGGTTCGTCAAAGTGTTGGGGATGGTTCACCGTCTGCCGAATTTGCTGCACTAAGCCAGCGGCGTAGGCCGAAATCAGATCTCGTTGCGCGATCGCCCCGGCGTTCTGGGCCATCTCAAAATCGCCCGTCGCCGCTAGTTCTAGCAACTGCGTAATGTCCGGCTTGCCTAAGCCTCCTTGGCGGGTAAAAAACTTGAGCCCATTACGGTTGAAGGGGAGGTGACTGGCGGTGAGCATGATCGCTCCGTCGCCACTAAAATCTGGCAGCACCGTGCTCATAAACATGGCCGGAGTCGATGCTATGCCCACGTCGAAGACCTGGCTGCCCAGAGCCACCATGCCCTCAATCACCGCTTGCATCAACTCGGGACCCGATAGGCGGCTATCGCGTCCGACCGCCAAGGTTAACTCGGTGGTCGGTTTAGCAAGTTGTGACCCCAGCCAGGTGACAAAGGCTTGCCCCAGTGTCGCTGCGACGGCGGGGGTTAAATTGACGGGTTCACCGGGAACTCCGGCAAGAGCGACTCCGCGAATATCTGAACCGTTTTGCAGAGCTGCCCAATTGACTGGCGTTGTCGAAAGAACCATAGCGATCGCTCCGTTGCTGCTCCCCTCACCTTAAAAGCGACCCAAGCGATTCCGTCATTTCTTCAACTTTTTTGCACGTCATGAGCTGTCCGGAGCGATCGCCCCGGCCCTTTAAGACATTGAAACCATGCAACGGAGGATGCAAAAGTAAAATACCAGGAGTTAGGCCTTGACTTGGTGGGAGGAGTCGGATGTCGTAGGGTGCTGTTAGGCGAAGCCGTAACGCACCATGCCACAGGGATTTGAGGCGTTACGCTGGTGCTAACACATCCTACAAATAATTCAGCCCATTTACTTACCATGCTGGAGAAGCCGTATTTCCAGTTGAAAGCCCCTGCCCTGCTGGGCTATTTCTGGAGCAGCAAAGCGGCCAAACCCGTCTTGGGGTTCTCATTCCTAAGGTTTGCAGCCACAACCTTGACACTCAATACGGCAACATCTGTTCTCCACAGCTTTCTCAGCAGCAATAAATGACTCAGCCGCCTTCTGCAGCCCTGCCAGTTCGGCAAAAGACCGGTGACCCCGAGAGCATCTTTCTTCTTCCCAAAGGGCGGGGATTTTGAACTTGACAAAGTTGGGGCCTGTGGAGAAGGCGATCGCACCCACCGGAATATTCGTCGTCTGCAAATAAATTCTGCTGGCCCTTGGCTTCCAGATAAGCTGCCATGAATAGCCAGAGCCGATTCGCCACTTTATTGCAAAGGGTGAGGACTAAGGGTGTGCGAATTGACGCCGGGCAGTACTAGCAGCACTCTTCCTCAACCTGTTCCAGCAGTCTCAGCGCTGCGGTTTCATCATAAGTTTCAAACAGTTCCCGGATCTGGCTGACTTGACTCCCCACAAAAAACAGCGCATCCTGGCCCAAAGCCTCACGCTGCTCAAGCTTCAGGCGGAAATAGTCTTGCCAGGAGGTCTTGTGAGACAAGGCTAAACAATGCTGAATGTGTTGCAAAATTTGCTCAGCATTGCCGTCACAATCAAGTCCTTGAAAGGTGACGTAGCGATCGGGGGCGGGCAAAGCCATGACTAGGGCTCCTTAAAAAGGTGCTAGGACCGATAAAATCTCCCATGATGGATGTTTTTAGCGCAACGCTTCCACAGATTCCCCAACAGGGAGACTTCCAGCCAGTTTGTAAATCGGCCCCTGATCAAGGGGCCGGCGACAGCGGGAGAGCACCCGCTATGCTAAATCAATACCCTATCATTTTACCAAAGAAATTCATGGGAGAAGACTGCCATTGTCAGGGTTTACAGAGGTATTAACGGTTGCCAGGGAAGGTAGACCAGAGGTGGTTGCTGAGCCCTGGCAGCAATTGTAAATTCAAAATTTTCAAGGTCTGAAACCCTTGATCCCTTCTGCAGATCAAGCTCTTTTGAAAGACCCTAATCAGCTGAAAGAACGTAAACCCGTTCCGAATTTATTTTTGCTGACATCAGTTGCAGCCTTCACCACTCCTTGAAAGATAAGTAACGCTTAATCGCTCATTGATCACGCATCAGTTGTTTCTGCAACCACTTTTCCCGTACTCGATAAGTCAGTGGACATAAATAAAAGATGTAACCGTCCCCTGAGCGGAGTCGAAGGAGAGTTCTAGCTGGGTTTTGGCTTCGACTTCGCTCAGCCAGCGTAGTTTCTGGGACAGTTACTAAAAGATGTTGTCGGGTGCTGTGGGGCGAAGCCGTAACACACGATTCCACAGGGATTTGTGAGTTACGCTGGCGCTAGAACGCCGATCCAGAACCCCGGTTGCTGCTGCTGGGATCGGCCAACTCTCGTACGCGAGCTAACGAAAAAAACGAGGTTCCAGCAATATTACCGATGCTCTAGCACATCCTACAAATAATTGAGCCCACTTACTTTATCGCATCAAGCGAGTCGCCAGAATTTGAGCAATATTTTCTGGTAATGCTTCTTGGTTGATAAACCTCATCCAGATTCAGAAGTGGAGTTTTGGCATGTGGGAAACCTCACCGCCTGCGGCACCTCTCCTTCTCAAGGAGAGGTTTGACAAGACTCTGATTCCTCTCCTTTGAAAGGCTACTGTGTACACATAAGTCCTGAAACCCTTGTTGTCAGGGCTTTTCCCTCATCCCCCAA
>Ga0076930_100174_pt1 | contig 84178 bp, 78 predicted proteins | sample HotLakConsoUCCRE_FD_71149 | JGI IMG/M metagenome (GOLD analysis project Ga0076930, IMG submission 71149) | Hypersaline microbial mat communities from Hot Lake, Washington, USA - Hot Lake Consortium UCC-RE (version 3) (version 3) ...
CACGCATTAAGCTCAAGCGTCTCTATCCCTCAATTCTATCTTGACAGAGTACTAGCGCAGCGGCCAGCAAAATTAATCCGCTGCGGCCCATCAGCGGTTGCAGCGCTGGCCCCAAGCTGTCGCTAATCGTCTGAAAGGCAGGTACGCTTTCAATCGTCTCAGTTACTTCAGCTTGAGCGAGTAGCCCAGACCTTTCATCGTTTTTCTGCATCTGATGGCTCCACAGTAGAAGACTCAGGTTTTTTGCTCAGTTGGCGCATTACACGACGCGGATCAACTGCCGCTAACCAGCGGAATGTGAGTACAAAGAACTGAATAGGGTCGCCCTTCCAGGCCCACCACAGCACTCCAGCCAGCAGCGTAAAAATCATCGCGACAGTCCCGATCGCCTCCTGATTCTGGGCAGTAGTATCAGCCAGGTCGCTAAAGAAATCAGCCTCCGGTTCCGCAACATCACTAGGCTCAGGAGACTGAGGCTGCGGCGTTGAGGCGACGGGAAACGTAAACGCTCCCAAAAAGACCGTCTCACCGGGGCGATACGTCTGCAATGGGATGGGGCCAATGCCGTAGGCAGAGCAATCCAGACTGCCCGCCACCTGACGGCAAGTGCGAAAATACATCGCAGTTTCAGCGCCTCGCCGGGTCACGGCTGTAGGCACAACCTTAAACGCCCGCCCAAACGGAAACGCCCCCTCAAGCTCTTTGCCATCGTTAATTTGCGATCGCCCTTGGGGACTAATGATGTCAGTTGTCGTGATGGCTGATTCGCTTTCAACCTCTGTTCCCACCGTCCACTTAGTTGATTTAAAACCAAACGGGGGAATTAGCTCGACAGAATTGGCAGACGGGTCAACTTCAACGGTGGCGATCGCGCCATCGGTCTGTGGTTGTTGAGGAGACAGCCACCAGCTCAGCTCAGACAGCATCGGCACGTCGCTAATTGCCGCCTCTTGCCATTGAGCAAACGACTGCAAAGGGGCTAATTCAATCCCCGGCAGGTCGCCCACCCGATAATCTTCCAAGATCAACTCGCTGAGCTTAATTTGAGCAAATTCAGGATGGGCGGATAGTAAATCTTCTAGGGTTGCACCTTCAATCAGGAAGGTAGGGTGAACACCGCTTACCAAATCCTGAATGGGCGGCAACCTTCTAATGGGTACCTCCAGCAAGGACGGCACTGCGGCAACTAAGCTGGCAATTGTTTGGCGCTCCAGCAACCGAAACTCACCCAAGTTAATCAGATAAACCGGGTGGTTTCTATTCAGCTTGGCAGGCATTCCCATGCCTTCAGCGATGGCAGCGAGCGTCAACAGGTGTAAATCCAGGGACTCTTGAAAGTCACCCAGCGTCAGGACATCCGCGAGGCGATCACCCTGCGACCAGGCCACATCGCCCCATTGACCACTAGACGGAAACGGAGGGAATGTCTCGAAGGAGATGATTTGCCAGTCTGGGATCGCCGTAGACTGGCCCTCGATGTTCAACACGCCCATCGGCAGACGCTGACTCAAATCCGCCGAGGGTTCGGAAGGTTCAGGCACCACCTCCGACGTTGGCGATCGCTCATCTTGCAGCCGTTCATTTTGCGCCCAAGAGGAAACCGGAAACACACCCAACAAACAGACCGCTAAAACTGGCAGTAGAGTTCCTCGTGGCATTACTCCTCTCCGCTGGGTTCCTCTAGCACATCAATAATCGGCACCTCAGCATCTGGCACCGCAAGCGGTTCAGCAGGCCCATCGAGCCGAGTCCTCGATTCCGCCGCCGCCGCACTTGAGCCGATTCGCGCAACTTCTTGGATTATCTCCAGGCTGACACCAGCAGACTGTGCGGCATCAGCAGGCGTTGAGCCTGCTTGCACCAAGTTAATGAAGGTCTTTAGCCGCTCGTGCATGGGGCCATCGCCCTCGATTGTGCCGTCGAGAATCAGTTGCGCAATCCCATCCCGGAAAGTCTGTAGCCCAACACCGCCATAGGCCGAGCGAGCTGAAACTGTAGTCGCCTGGGGTGAGGCCCCCTGGGGAGACAGCACAATCGTTGAGTAGTCCGGGGTGCCGCCCCCATACAGAACCGTGAATTGATAGAGGTGGCGCTGCCCGGATGCGTCAACGGTTGCCACACTCAGCAAGGTGGTGCCGGTCGCTGGCAATCCTTCAACGTCAATTGCTTCAATCTTTCTCAGATGGATAATCTGGGCATTCGCATTCTCGATCGGAGTATCCGTGTCAAACTGCACTCGACTCGGATCATCCAACCAAGCGCGATAGATGAACTCCCGGCTACGAGTAAAATCCAGGTTCGTGCCCGAACCAGGCCACACATGAATGCTGACCGCGCCGGATTCAGCCTGCTGCAAAGTGTAATGGTTTCTGAGCTGAGCTATCCCCGGCAGCACAGAGACGGCGGCCACCAGCAGAGAGGTACTGCCTGCGATCGCCAACTGGGTAAGTTTTCTCATGGCTTTTTCCTCTAATCAGCTCGAAACATAAACTCTTCAGAAACAAAGAGCATCGCGGGCGCATTGCTGTCGTGATACCAGATGCGAGGCTGCCCCTCGATGTCATCAATGCGTTGCTCAACCCGACTTTGTTCCGTAGAGAACACCGCGTCAGCCGCCCCTTCGAGCAGACCCGCCAGGATATTAACGGGGCCGTTCTCAGTAGTTGACACGCTGTTGGTCAGCCCGATGGAGGTCGTCTGGGAATCGGGTCGATTCAGCAGTTCGCCAACGTTGCCGAGTGCGCCCAATAGGCCTAACTGTGTTTGCGCTGCCCGAATCTCGCTCGTGTTCTGAATTTCACGGGCAACTAAGGGTTGTCCTTCGTTTCCTGTAATCACCAGATTTTGGGCGTTGCTGATGCCAGGTATGAACTAATTTCTCTAGGTATTGGCACCTCGTTCAAATTTTTGCAAAATCATACCGCTATTCAGCAACGCCAGATTTTGATTCGGAATGGGCATCACCTGTTGCCGCCCATCTTCTTCAACCACGACATCAGTGACGTAGAGCTGTAATAAACCGCTACCCGCAACAACATTCACCTCAGCCACCAGCACTGTCCCCGCATCAAGGGCGACTTCACCCCGGCTGCCGTATAACGGCTCTGTTAACCGGAGGGCTGTGCGCTGCGATTGTTGCTCGTTCGCCAAATCTTGCGCCCAATAAATTGGGGTTTCTAATTGCGCCTGGGCCGACATCCCGGACTGCACTGTGACCAGCGTATGACCAAGAATTGCCGCCTCTTCCTCAGCAAAGGTGGTACCGACCTGACTGGGGGCCATTGCCACAGGTGAGGTACTTGCCACCACCTGCTCGTTGTCACCGTTGCTAAAGGAAGGAGTCGCCTCAGCCGCTTCCATTTGGGGAGACGAAGGCCCCGACGCTGACGAAGGCCCCGACATCGCAATGTCGCTGGCTGGCAACGCGCTACCACTTCCATAACTGCCAAAGCCACTAAGCATCGCCAGTTGCTCTTGAGGCGACATTTCCGGCTCTGGTGGAGCTGTAGAAACAGGCGGTGACGCGGGAAGCCTGCTAGGAGGAGCCGCCGCAGGCGCGGGTGAGGGCCGTGGCGACGGTGGCGGTGACGGAATAGACCGTGTGCTAGGGGTAGGGGCAGCAGAAGATGCCGACGCTTCCCCATCCCTGTCTGCTGCTGCTTGTGCCTGCCGTCTCTGCTCAAGCTGATTCCTGAGCGCTAACAACTCAGCCGGGCTCACCTCCGACTCTTCACCTTCTTGGATTTCCATTGCCAATCGTTGATTACCCAGAGCGTTGCGAGTTTTGAGTTCTCCGATTTCCTCATCCCGGCTTTGCAAGGCACTAGCAAGGGGGTCTTCCGTTTCCTCTTCTGCTTCAGGTCGCTCCGGGATGTCAACAGACGCCAAATCTCGCCGCCCCGCCGATTGGATGGTCGTTACCGTCAATCCCACGACGAGCAAGCAAAATCCCGCTACGGCTCCCACAAACCCTAGCTTCATGATTGGGTTCGACCACAGAGGCGTCACCGTCCTGCCGGTATCGTCAACCAGACCGCTGGCGTCGTCGCCAGCCGCCTCCTCATCCGCCTCAGCGTCAGGCGTATCCGACCAACCTGTACTGGGCTCTGAAGCTGTAGCCTCCGAGGCAGGGGGATCTAGCCCCATCCAAGAGGCCATCGTTGCTTCGTCGGTCGCCTCAGCGGGCACGGCGTCGGCTTTGCCATGACCGTTTGTGCCGACATCTCCCCCTAGATCTTCGGGATCGAGCAGTTCGTAGTTTGGAGTGTCACCAGAGTGCGTCATTGCTGTTTATTCCTCGATGAGTTCATTCATTGCCGTGATTTCCAAGCCCGCACTGCGAACCTGGTAGACCGCCTGCTGGATTGGGGTGGCATCTTCAGCCAACGGGTCAGAAGGGGGCTCAACAGCCCTGATCAAGATTTCTTTGTTAAAGGGCACCGCTCGCCCTCTAGGAGTTTCTTGGTCAAAAATAATCAGGTTGCCGACTAGCTCCACGACCCATTCCCCGTCGTCAACTGCCAACGGATCAGATAGCGTCGTCACGTTAAAAACGCTTTGGGCATCGCCTGTGAAGACTTCGGGCGGGGTCATCTCCGCCACCCCATCGAGGAACGGGGCACGAAAATCCTCTGAAAAGGCAAAGCTGGCCTGCCAGCTTCGTGTGGTGACCATGCCGCCATCGACATCGACTCCCTGATCGGTCGTCGATTGCACACTGCCATCAGCCCCCGGCACCTGCGTCACGGCATTCCAGGTCAACATCATGGCTAGCGATTCGCGAGTAAAGCGGCGAATCGTCTCTGGCGATCGCTCTAAATGGTCAATCGGTTCCGTCAGCACCGAGCGCCCATCGACGAGTTGTACCAGGCGTGTCTCTGGGCGGCCTGCCACCCGGTAGGTCGCTATCATCAGCGACAACAAGAGCAGTAAGTTAATTGCCCCCAGAAACAGCGAGACCAATACAAATAGGGGCTGTAGGTTGTCGATGGCGAGCAAACCCGTTTTCTTTTCGCGAAGTATTGTCATTGGTTTTTAGCGATAAGTCTGGGTAGGAGACGAATTAACCGGGGGCGCAGGTGTACGCGAGACCGATGACACCAACAGCGTCACCGCCCCAGCACTACTGGATAGTAGGATGCTGAAAATTGCCAGCCCCCCGCCGCTGGCAAGGGCAATCGCCAGAGCCGGGGCCAACACCGAAATCAACACCAGATACCCGTTGGTATCAAAGGTGTTCGCGTTCACGATGACCACCGCCGCAAAGCCGACGATGATGTTGTACATAATCTGCACAAAGCCCAGGCTGAAAAAGCCGGTGAGCCAAGCAAATATCGGCTTACCGCCAAAGGGCAGTAGGGATGCGGCCAGCGCGATCGGGGCGACCAACCCAGTTAGCAGCATGGAAATCTGAATGAGATTGACAAAGCCCCACTGAAAGGCAGTCAGCAGGCTGAAAATGATCGCCCGCGTCTGAGAGCCGACAAACCCTCCAAAGAATCCGGGCAATACCTGTCCTACATCCCCGCCAGAGGTGTTGTAGGCTTCCACCGCCCCCTCAATCGCTGATCGCGTTTGTGCCAAAAAGGGAATGCTGCCAGCGATATTGCCAGCCGCATCAACAATCCAATTTTCTTCAAACGCACCGATTGTCGCCTCAATCTGCTGATAGGCAGACTCCAGGCATTCGATCTGGCTCTCACCAATCAGCGTTTGGCACTGCTGAATCTGAGCACTGGTCTCGACCCCAATCACCCCCTTGGCTAGAGCACCCCGAACGGCTTGCTCCAGATTGATGTTGAGCGCCGTTACTTCTAAAACTCCCGACGCCACATCATTTAACTCTGCTCGCAGGGCACGGGTTCCCGCTGCCAGCAGTTGCCCGTCATCGCTCAAAAACAACACCACCACCAGCGGCCAGATCAGCATCCGCACAGGCTCTTGATAATCCCCCTCATGCACGATGGCGTAAACAAACCGCATCATGAAAAGGACCAGCGCACCCACCGCAAACACTCGGGCCAAATCCACCAGCAACCCGTACAGGGAAAAATCAGTTTCTGACGCCAGAGGCGTGAAAATCTGCTGCCACTGCAGGTCGTAGATGGCGTTAATGTCCTCCGACATCGTGAGGCCCTGCTCCAGCATTGCGGCAGATCCCTCAATCGCCAGAGTAGGAAGCAAGGATAAATCCATCACTCTTCTCCCTCACTGTTAAAGAGCATGAGCATCGAGGAGCTTTGCAGAACCTCCGCCGCTGCTGCGATCGGTTGGGTTTGCTGCCGTCTACTCATGGCGGCTAAATCCTCCGCCGCTTCGGCCTGAACTACGGCATCCGCCGCAAATTGCTGCCGGAGTTGAATCGTTTGCCCGTAGCTAGCAACATCAATACTCGACTGCTGAGCCAGCATCGCGGACAGGTTTTTCATCACATCCTGGGTTACATCGAGATCTTGCGCCTCGGTTGCCAGGGTCGTGATTTCAGCGAGCGTTTCGTCGGTAGCCTCAACCTCTTCGACAATTGCCTGCTGTCCAGCTTCACTCAACAAGGTATTTGAGAAGCCGACTGATGCGGCCCTGGAGACTTCTTTACCAATCGTCTCGGAGAGCGCAACCGGGTTAACGTTGAACCGATCAACGCCTTGACTCGTCGCACCTGGGGAACCATTTTCAACCCCACCCATCACCGTTTCCATAACGGATGACTGAGACGCCAACACATCCGGGACACCTAATGCGCCGGAGACGATGTTGGGAGCCGAGCCGAAACTCGCGACGACATTATCCAAAAGTGCGCCGGAAGCTTCGCCAGCCAAGGTATTCCAGTTTATTAGAGTCTCTCCCAAAGTAGGCAGGCTGATGTTGACTTCAGCGCCACCACCGCTACTGCCCAAAACACCACCAACGCCACCAATCAAATCACCTAAGTCACCGCCGATGCCGCCGTTGAGGATGCCGCCCAAGTCGTTGCCCAAGATGTCCTCAGCGTCGCCATTGAAGATGCCGCCCAGGTCGCCATTCAAGATGCCATCTAAATCACCGTTGAGGATGCTTCCTAAATCACCATTCAAGATGCTGCTTAAATCGCCGTTGAGGATGCTTCCTAAATCACCATTCAAGATGCTGCCTAAATCGCCGTTGAGGATGCTTCCTAAATCACCATTCAAGATGCTGCCTAAATCGCCGTTGAGGATGCTTCCTAAATCACCATTCAAGATGCTGCTTAAATCGCCGTTGAGGATGCTTCCTAAATCACCATTCAAGATGCTGCCTAAATCGCCGTTGAGGATGCTTCCTAAATCACCATTCAAGATGCTGCCTAAATCGCCGTTCAAGATGCCATCTAAATCACTGTTCAAGATGCCATCTAAATCGCCATTCAAGATGCTATCCAGGTCGCCGTTGAGGATGCTTTCACCAGTCAAATCACCACCACCAGTTGTTGTCGTGGTCGGTTCAGGCAAATTGCTAGGAGATTCGCCTGCGTTCTCTCCTGGGTTCTCTGGGGCATCTTCCGGGGCAACCAAGGTCTGCGCTTCGGCAACAGGCGCAGTGACGCCTACTCCGATCGCGAAGGCAATTGGCAAAGTGACTGAAACCCAACCAATGCCCTTCATCCAACGTTGAATATTCATCGAGCCCTCCTGACTCTGCTTACTAAAACTCTTTAAACACCTACTTGTGCTTTCTCAGCAGGGGGCTCAGCCCGCTCAGGTCGCAACTGATTAGCCTCCTGCCGATACTTCTCAGCCAGCTTCGCGATGCCAGCGCCGTTTTGGATTGACTGAACATAGTCCTCCGCAAATTCATAGGTCGCTCTGAGCTTATTGCCCCGCAGTTGGCCCAGCTTCATCGCCCGTACCTGCTGCTCGTCGGGGTTATTCGCAACAATGGCAATCTGCACGGCACCGGGATAGTACCGGGCATAGATGCTGTGGCCGTCGATGTCCACCAGCCAGTTGGAATACAACCCTGACCGCTTGGGATAAAAGGCTTCTGAAGCGTTGCGAGCAATAATTGTGCGCTCGTAGTTGAGCAGATTCACAAAACTGTCGATCGCAACCGCCTGGATGCGGCCCACCATCTTGACATTCATGTTCTGCATAATTTTGGGGCCGGACTCCGATTTCATGATGGTGTCTGGGTCCTGAGCAGACAGGAACACCTCAATTCCCGCCTTGGCCCCGTTCGCACACAGTCGCCCAATCAGTTGCGCAATCGTCTGATACTCAAAGAGAATGGGGGACTCATCAATGAAAAAGATGGATTTAGGACTCCCCAGCGCCCGACGTAGCGCTGCCGAGTAAGCACTCAAAGACAAAATCGCCGCTTCGTTCTCATTACTGAGGTTGCGCAAAGCAAAGACCAACAGTTGAGCATCGGTGGGGAACGAACTAGGCCGACCAATCGCCTTACCAATTCTGGAATTTAGCCAGTAATTGAGCTGCAATTTGATTTGACCCAACGCCGCCTCAATTTCAGGCCCCGCCTTATGCTCTAAATCCAGGTTTTCATGGGTGCAGAACCCAATAAAATCGTGCAGTGTCGGCGTGTTATCCCATGCCGCAGAACCATATCCGGCAGCTTCTGCGGCAGCATAGCGCTCTCGAATCGCTGAATCTTTGAAATAGCGATTGAGCGCCCGCCCCAACAAACTGCGGATTGTCTGCTCTAGGAGCACCTGCCCTTCAGTTGAGGGCAACACCATTGTGACTAGAGCTGACTCCAGGAACGCTTTATAGTCCTGAAAACGCTCCTCTTTTTGTTCAGCAGATAGCCCCGACAGGTTGGGCATCTCCATGAGGTTGTTACTCTCGCGCCCAATGTCAAAGTAGGCCGCGTTGGGTTCTAAGAACTTGGCATAGTCGGTAAAGGTTGAGGTACCGTCCGGCTTGGGATAGTCCAGGCAGACGATGGGATAGCCATGCGCCAAGAACTGCGACATCATCCCAGAGACCGCAACTGATTTCCCGGAGCGGGTCGTCCCAAAGACGGCAATGTTGCGATGCTCTTTAACGAAGTCAATCCGAATCGGACTCCCGCCCTCATCGGCAATGAGTTCAAATCCCTGCTTGCTAAGCTGCCGCGTCTGAGTCAGCGGCATCAGGCCAGGGGCTTCGTTACTGAGGTAAGTCATCTGGCGGTTATACGGAGCGCCCAGCAGCTTTTCCCAGGCCAGCAAGGGATAGCATTGCAGCCAGTATTGCCAAGCCAGCTCTTTTTCGCGAGTTACCTTAGCGGGCTGAATGAAAGACTCTGCCAACTGCCGACAGGCTTCATCCAGCTTCACCTTCGACTTGCGATGCACCAAAAATACGGTCGCCACCTTGACCGGGATAGAGCCCTCAATAATTTGAGCCGTGGCATCAACCGTCTTTTGAGTTCGCAGCGATGCCGAAACGTCAATGCTTCTATTGTCGGCAGCACTCAGGGCAGCATTATTGCTCTGCTTAATCAACCGCTGCATCTGGGTTTTGACCAGCGCGGCATTCGCCGCCGTCACCTGACAAATGATCTCGGTGTCGATGAAGCTAGGCCGACACATCACATCCCACAGATACCGGAGTTGCGATCGCATGTTGGCAAACCCGGCTGGCTTGCTAGTTAAAGTCATGACGCCAACATAACGGTCTTTGACCTTCACCCAAGCTCTATCAGCTTCGGGAACGCGGGATTGCCCCCCTTCCCCTTGCACCAGCAAAGATTTGACATCAATTTCGCTGGTGTAGCGCTCGTGGATATGCTTGCCATCGAAGACGATGGGATTGGGCACCGCAGGAGCATTACCCACGTTAAAAACGCGGTATATGTTGCGCCACAGAGCGTCGGTGGATAGGGGTTTTATATCGAGCCCCATCTTGGCATCCAGCAAGGATTCGTACAGCAGGTACCGCTCAAAGACGTTGCGAAACATCTCCTCGAATCGCCGCCGCTCGACCTGCTCCCCCTTTCCCTTAAACCGCTCCCAGGCCGTGACGAGCTTCGCCAGCATTTTTTCAATCACATCGGCATCGGCATCAGTCGGATCATCGCCCCCGATGGTGACACTGCAATAGATATTGAGCTGCTTGACCCGCCGCACCCCTGATTGAGCCAGCTCTTTAACCCGTTTCTTTTCGCTCATTAAGATGAGCTTCAATTCTTGAGATGGAGCATTGGCGATGAGTTCGTCTAACTCTGCCTGCCGATCGCTATCGTCAGCAAAGCTCGTGAGATGAAACGTCAACATGCTGCCGGAAAAGAGTTCCTTCAGCCCTGATTCAACCTTTTCGAGCGTCGGCAAAACTTGGTCAGGGCGCAGAGTGTCGTGGATGCCTTGGCAGGAAAAGCCAAACACCAAACGATAGGCATTCCGGCGTGAGAGCAACGCAGCGCCAACGTCGCGCCCCTTAGTTTGGAACTGGACGAAGCCGCGCAGAGCGCAGAAGTCCTCAAACGCTTGGACTGTTTGTTTCTTCTGTCGGTTTTTGGCAAACAGCTTAACTTTCTGCTTGCCCAGCTTCGTGTCTTTGCTCATGGCTCTTAAAAATCAGTTCTAATGCTCTTGGGGCGACGCGATCGCTTCTGCTTTCGGTTGCGTTTACGCTTTGCTTTTTTTGGGTCCCTAGACTGCCCAGGGCCTAGCGGGCTGGAGTAATGTAAGTTGCCGTACAGCCAATAGGGAGTTGAATGAAATTTCGATAGGAAGCGGCTCGCGTCGCTCCCTGTGAGAATCCACCAGGTCGCCATCCCCCAGCAAATACTCAGAATCGTGATGATCCAACTCAGGCCCAGGATGCGGTTGGCAACAATAACATTTGCCAACGCAATCACCGACCAGGGAATGAGTTGATCTGCCGGAATGGGACCAAAACTCGGCTTCAAGTTGAGCGCCCCATTCACTTGAATGAAATCGTCTGGATTTCGTACCGCCATAATCAAAAGCCTGTACGTGGAAACTCAGTTATCGAGATGGAAAGGCCAACTCGATAACCGTGACTGAAACGGCCAAAGGCCTATGCGCCAACAACCAGTCCAGTTAAAACATCTGCGACTACAACAGCCACCACCACAATCAGGGGAGCCTTTGCTAGCTGCTGCCAATCGTCATCGTTGCGTCCGGCGTTGATGACGCGAATCAGAGAAACGGCGATATATAAAAGGAACAATGCGCGGAGTACGCCAAATACGATGGGGACAGTTTCACCCGCCGCATCACCGAAAGTTGTTGTAAAGAACTCTTCTGCTGCACCAAAAAATTGGGCGTAAGCATTGCCGTTCAGCCCCCCCCACAACGCCACCCCAAACAACAGCGCAGCGACTATCCGCATGTATTGGCGGCGGTCAACTTTGTCAGCTATCCGCTGAGTCGTCGGATTCGACCGTCCTGCGTAACCGATCGCCAGTTTCGCCGCACCCAAGAAACCAAGACCGATCATTAGAGCGGGCGCACTTACCGTCAGGTACACGGCTGCAATTCCGCCCATCACGCAATAGGGCAGAAAACTACTCAGCCGATGCGAGACCTTGCTTTGCTGTAGATCGCCAGTAGTTACCAAATACATATAAGTAATCCTCCATGCCTACAAGCAGACCGTATCAAGCAGATGTCTCTAAGTTGTTACCTTTTGATGGTTTTATGTAAACTTATGTCAAGTTGTGTCCGGCCAAGATGAAGCGAAAGTTTTAGGATACGTAAATTATTGCCTGCTAAACATGGAGGCAGAGGCAGTAAAATTACGTAGTTTAGTGCATTTATGCAACTCTTCTAGGAGCGGAAAGGATAACAATGCGCATACTCTTGGTTGAACAAGGAAACGGTTTAACAGCTTTGAGGGAAACTTTCTTCTCTCGCGATCTGGAAATCAACCAGTGTGAACCATATCAGTCTATCCCGCTAATACAGAGGGATCAGCCAGATGTAGTCGTCATTGACACAGAGACGTTTATAGCTTTACCAGCTTTCTTTTCACGCCTAAAAGAACTATACATAACTCCAACCACAGGAGGATATTATCCCGTCATGATTGGTGTAATTCCTCGACAATCTAGGCTCCATTCTGAGTCCCTTTATCTTGACCTTGGGTTTGATTTAGTCTTTCAAAAACCTATCGAAAGCCAGATCTTTTTTTCCCGACTTGCTGCGTTAGATCGCAGAATTGGGATTGGTAAAGCAACACTGATGTCATCGCACTTACTGATTAATACAGAAACCCAGGACTGTTATATAAAAAGTGCTCATGGCACCCTCTTTAAAGAATTTCGGGTTAGCCCCGTTCAGTTTTCTATCTTGAGGCTATTCATTCAGTCTCCGCGCAAGATATGGAGTCGTGATGAAATCGTGGCGAATCTAATCAGGGAGCCAGATGAGGTCGGCGATAGAGCGATCGACAAGACGGTTTGCCACTTGCGCAGGAAGCTAAAAAGTAACCTGGAAACAGAATGGAGGCTAGAACCAGGATATAAACATCCCTTCATCCAAACGCAAGACGGTGTTGGCTATTACTTCTTCGATGCCGTGTCGCTCCCTAGCGACGACATCAACCATTTGACCGACTCAAACATCTTGGACAACTATCATCGTCAGGCGACGCTCACGATGACGAGCGTATAGATGTCTAGGCCAGTTTAAAGTCGCCCTAAAAAATGAGGATAACTTGTCCCTCAATTTGGTCTGCTTCGATCGCTCCCAAAAAGCGCGAGTCATAGGATTTTTCCCGGTTATCACCCAGTACAAAATAATGATCAGCAGGCACCTTAACCATGGCATAGTCTTCAGTTGCAACAGTAGCGTAATCCTCTTCAATGACAACTCCGTTGACAACTAACTGACCCGATTCAATCGCTACGGTATCACCTGGAATAGCCACAACTCGCTTGATGAACCTTACAGCCTCACGATCGCCCAGGCCGTAACGAAAACCTGTATCAAACTGTACAAGGTCACCTCGCTGAGGACTCTGGCTCAACTTATTGACCAACACTCGCTCATCCGCTTTGATGGTTGGCTCCATCGAGGGAGTTGGCACCACATTGATCGGAAAGAATTGCCGGAGCAGCAAGAATAGCACTACGCCGGGACCACCAATCCATACCGTATCCATCCAGCTATCTCGAATGATGGCCTTGCCTGTTGCAAAGGTTGCCATGGCGCTACCCCCGAATAGCTGACGCGAAATCCTCAACCTTTTGCTCCAGCGTCATCACCGTGAGTTCTAGAGCCTTTAATGATTCAAGCTGCGCTACACTTAGGGATCTCTGGGATAAGACCTCGCAGAGTTCAGAAAGTTCTTCTGCATTTGCCAACAAGTCTTGAACGAGAACGGGGGTGGAATATTCAAAGCCATCTAACGGCGAACTATCCAGACCCATTTGCTTGAAAATGGCATTTAGTGCGGCCTCAATCTGGCTGATCCTGTGGTTGTCGCAGTAGTGGCCCTTCATCAAACCTACGCACCTCCGAGAACTACTTCATTAAGATATCGAGTAGATGTCTCTGAGTTGTTCCCTTCCCTCCCTGAGAGCAAAAGATCCTCCCCCAGGGGGATTTGACATGAGAAAATCCAAGTATTAGTTTGAGAGGCCAGTTAAAGATAATAATCATGAACAATTTGATCATGAGAAAAGTTAATACGATCAGCTTGAGACATGCTCTTGATTTAACTCTTAAAGAATTTCAAGTTTCTCGCGTCTCAATTACACAGGCCAGTGGCATTTCTGAAAGTAGCTTATCCCGGTTCCTGGCAGGAAGTACCGACTTAGGGACAGAGCGTCTGCAAAAAGTGCTCAATGGACTGCCGATAGAAGCCCAATCATTTTACTTTGCGCTACTCAATCCTGGGGGGAGAGATGGAAAAGGACAATCGACACACAAAGAAACGATAACGCTTTTACAGAAGCACCTTATAGCCTGTACTCAAGACGAGTACATGGATATACTCAGAGAGGTTATCCAATCGCGCCAAAAAATCGTGGCTAGACAGCCTTAACGAGTTTTCTCTCTCCCACGGTCGTTTTTCTCTCACGACTCATCCTATTGATCCAATGCTAGGGTCGGGTTCTGTAAGGATGCCTCGTAAATAACTGCCAAGAGGTCAAGCTGCTCGGCTTGGCTACATCTATAGCAGTAACTAGCAACCAGCGCAAAGAAAGCATCTCGAACCGACCTTTGATCTTCAGTGTCTTCCTCAAAGCTGACATCCGCGCCTTGAAGCATGCCGTTTCCATTGAATAGAATCGACAAGAAGTAGTCATACTGTTCCCGGTCTAAGGCAAACACTAGCGCCTCGAAAGTAGAAAGGTTAATCGACCTACGAGAGTTCATGAACTCTGAAAGAGTACTCTCGCCAATTTGTGCCCTTGCAGCGAACTGGCCCGCAGTAGTGCCGATTTTATCTTTCAATGTGAACCTTAGCGCGGCCTGGAGACTGACTCGAAAGAGTTTGTCTCCACTATCACTACTGTCCATAGGAAGCTTAGTGCCCTCTAAATCCTTCTACATAAGATAGGCGCAAGTGGGGGGCAATAGCAAACCCCCTTACTTCCCGAAAACGCGCATATTTGCCTGCCCATCCCCCCGGCCTAGCCAGCGAGATCGATTAGATTTATTGATCGATCTCGCTGGCTAAGCGGTAACATACGGCTAAGAAGGATTCTAATACACGAAAACTTGCACGGAATAAGTGCAGTTGAGCGAGGAAAGCATGAACAGTACATAGCAAGATCCCCTGACGTTAAAACGCCAGGGGATCTAATAGGAAGGATGGTGGGCCGCCTTTCTTCCGAAGTAACTAAAGTTTGACTGAATTTAGTCTTGCTGACTGAATTGAGCCTCACTTAGCTGTTTTTATATTAGCAGTTAGGCAGATTTTGCAACATATTTTTTGCGGAATCTCAGGAGGCTCAAGGTTCTAGTCAGCCTATAACCTTGACTCCTTATGAACTGCCCTGGCGAAGAGAATGCTTCGTTGTTGCCTAGATCTGAAGACGGGCAACAACTCCTCAGTATTTTTGGCAATTATCTTTGGGAAATGCTGGAGTCCCCCAACGCGGCTCCAGCTCGATGGCGCACCTTAAACTACGAGCAGCGCCCGCGATCGCTGTGGCGCGACTGGCTAGATCCTCACAAGCTAGTTGGCGTTAGGTTCGGCCATACGACTAAGTATGCGCTGATTGATCTCGACACACTCGGTCGCTACTGCAACGCCGAGGCTGTTACGGCTATCAAGGATGCCTTGGAGATGATTGGCATTGCTCGCACGTTGCCTATTAGCTCCAGCGTTAGCGGCGGGCTGCATGTTTATATTCCTCTGCCTACAGAGGTTCCCACCTTTGGTTTAGCCTGCGTTGTCGAACAATGCCTGATTGCTCAAGGGTTTGAGATTGAGAAGGGCCACCTCGAAATCTTCCCCAACACGAAGACTTACGGCGTTGACAAATTCATTGAGTACAACGGTCATCGGCTCCCACTCCAGCCGCAGTCAGGCTCCTGCCTGCTGGATGATGACCTCAATCCGATAGGCGATCGCCTCTCTGTGTTTTTCGCAAACTGGGATTGGGCTGCACAGGGACAGGACATGGAGATGCTGCGGGCAGCACTACCGCATGGTCGTGAGGCGCGGAAGCAGGCATCTCGCAGGCGCAGGCTCTCAAAAACAGCGACCGCATGGAAAGCGGATTTAGACGATGAGATTGCCCAGGGCTGGACCGGGCCAGGACAAACCAACCGATTAATCAAAGCGATCGCCGAGCGGGGGCACGTTTTTGAAGGACTAGATGGTTCAGACCTGGTGACTTACATCGTTGATGTCGCTACCAGTTCTCCCGGCTACGAGCAATACTGCGGCCATCAACCTGATATCTATAAACGCGCGAGGGAGTGGGCTCGATCAATCCCCAATCTCTATTGGCCCTACGGCACTAGGGAGAAGCCCAAGCCGCCGCCAGGAGGCAAAAACGCTGTAAGAGCCGCCGATGCCCGTCGCCGCATTGCTGAGGCGATCGCCAAAATTCGGGACAGCGAACCCATCACGACAATCCGCAACTTCGCCCACCGCATCGCCGAGGTTGCTTGCAGCAGCGTAAAAACGGTCTACAAGAACGCGGATCTCTGGCATCCCAATGAAGTGTCTGTAACAGCAGAGCCGATACAGGTTTCAGTCAAGGCGGCGATGGAATTATCCGATCCCAAACCTGAACCCGATCCACCAAACCCTGATAAACAGCAGGTGTTACACACCAGGGGGGGGATAATGAAGTGTGATCTTCTTGAGGTTGGTTCGGAAGAGAAAAATATTAACAACAGGGGGGTCCGGGGGGATTTTGGGGGTTTGCCACAACCTGAACCTGAACCTTCTAGCCAAGGCCCACCCCCAGATATCCCATTTGATGAGTGCTATTCACTCGTTCAGCAAAAAATTCAACAGTTTAAGTGGCAAATTGAGGACTTGCGTGAATTTTTGCGGCCCCGCTTCGAGGGGCGATCTTCTTTGCGCGAACTGAACGAGTACGAACTCGTCAAGTTGCTCTACTTCTTGCAAATTCATGGGGGAGTCTGCACTTAGTGCAAAACATGATCGCCGCCATCAAAGCGGCTCTCGGTTTTGCTCACTGGCGCTCTCACGGCAAAACCACTGCTCGGCCTCCCGAATCAGGATTGGATCCCCTGATCGCAGATACTCCACCATCTTTTCTCGATAACTCTGACGATCTTGTCGCGCTCTAGACTGCCAGTAAGCCTCTTTTTGCGATTTCGCCTGACGTTTTTGCTGCGCTTGTCGCGTTTTGAGGTCTAAAAATAGCTGTCGCCAGCCGACCACCCCATCCTCATTACGCACCTCCGATGCCGAAGCAGCCTCCTCAGAGTGCCTCAAACCTTTGCCCTGCAAAGGATTACTATCATCGCCAGGTAATAAGCTTGTAGGGTGAGCAGCAGCGGTTGGCGTAGCCGTTGCCGCTGCTGCCGCCCCATTTAGAGGTTGGGGGGTCTGGGGGGTTTTCCACAGGTTCGGATGCCAAAGGGACTTGTACTTGTAGAGCGTGCTGCCACCAATGCCATACTCCAACAGTTTTTTGAACCGAACAGTTGTTGTTTGAGGAAGGTTACCACTATTGAATAAGTCCAACATCGCTGTTTGGATTTTATGTTGGGCCGTTTGCGATCGCTGTTCGTTCCAGGTCGTTTCAATAACTGCACTATCTTTAGCATTTTGCTTGGACTTGTATTTGCCTTGCGACGTGCCGTAGGGAAAATAGTGGCTGTTTTCAACACATCTAGCCCACTCAGCGGCTCGCTGGTGAATTTCATGCTGATGCCCACACCACTCACGATATCCCGACAAAGATTGAGCGGTAGTGACAATCACCTCTATCAAGGCATCCCCGCTTAGGGGCAAGCCTCCATGGATAACGTGATGAAAAACGTAAGCCCGCATCGTAATGCGGCCCAGCAGACGATTCGTTTGTCCTTTCCCTGTCCAACCGACCTCAATTTCAGCATTGAGATCATTGAGAAACTTATCCGCTCGTTGCGATACCCGATGGCGACGGCGACACTGCTGCCGAAGTAGCTGGCCAATAATCTCTGAGTCAATTGAGTTACGCTGCTGGCACCGCTGCCACTGTTGAACAAACGTTTCCTGATGACTGCTAATGGGTTCCAATTCAGCATTAAGCAAATAGGAGCCTGCTTGCAGGGGCAACCGATGGGCATTAAAGAGAGTCTGTGTGCCCTCAACCACGTAAAGCTTAGGATTAGGAAACACCTCCAATTGGCCGGGCTGGCACTTGAAACCCTGATTTTCTAGCAGGGTCATGACCACGGTTGAAAGCTGCCAGGAGTTCTGAGGTGTCTCGAACGGAAAGTAAAGGTGCAGCCCTTGCGAATAGCTAGAGGTACAGACCACATAGCTGACAAGACCCAGAGGTTCTAAAGCATCTGCAATCCGCTTAATGGCTAACGGGTCTTGTTTTGGATGATATGCACTGCCAATATCGATATCTAGCAGACAATATTGAGTCTCGGTGCCAAACCGCACTCCATAGAGGTAAGCCCCTTGCTGAATGAGGCGATCGCTGAGGGGATAGCGGCTCTCAGTTTGCCATTGAGGGCGATCTCCATGGTCAGGATGAGTGGCATAAATAAAATCATAGCGATGCGGAAATAGAGTGAGAAAGGTTTCTTTCTCCTCTATGTAAGCGAAAGAGGTAGTGCCTGCCGCTAAAATGGCACACCTCCTAAGCCGTCATTGTGAACAAACCCAAGCTGCTCTAGTGAATCGAATTTAGAGTTGCTAAAATTGTTAAGCACGATAAAATCGTCCACATCTGTGGACTGTGTAATTAAGTAAAGGCCCTATGCGAACTTTGGACGGTGAGCTAGGGTCTTTGCTTTTGGTCTTTTGTGAGCCAGTTGCCTTGAGCAACCGCGTAAGAACTACCCTGATTGCTTAAGACAGATTTTGAACCATAGGCATCAGTTCATCTGTTTTGATAGGCAGAGGTTAGCACTGGAATATAAGGGATTCAACCGCTTAAAATTCTTAATACGGCAAAGTGATAGGCAAGAGATACGGCAAAATGATAGGCAATTCTCTACGCCAAATTGATAGGCATTGACGCGCTATATACGGCAAAATGATAGGCAATTCTCTACGCCAAATTGATAGGCAATGACGCGCTATATACGGCAAAATGATAGGCAATTCTCTACGCCAAATTGATAGGCAATTAGCCAAGACCTCTCGCCAGAAACAAGTAAGCTGATGAGAGCATTCACTACATACGGCAAAATGATAGGCAATTCTCTACGCCAAATTGATAGGCATTGACGCGCTATATACGGTAAAATGATAGGCAATTCCCTACGCTAAATTGATAGGCGTTGACGCGCTATATACGGTAAAATGATAGGCAATTCCCTACGCTAAATTGATAGGCAATTGGCTAAAAAACGTACGCTAAATTGATAGGTATTTTCTATTTTGAAAGAACGCCTTTATTATGAGGTTCATTAACCGAAGCTGTGGAAAGCATTTGTTATGGGCAACTCAAGCGCGCAACTTGATTTATTCGCAGTCGATAGCCAACTTGTTCGACTCTTGCCTCGTGCAGGCGCTTCGTTTCGTAATCCTGATGTTAATTTGCCCGTTCTCCGTGCAGATGCAGGTGGTTATTATTTAGAGATGAGGGTCGATGCTGATCCAGAAGAAATGAGTGAAGTTGCTCTGACGCGCCGGATTCCCTTGGAAAATCTTTCTAGAGAAGCATGGCAGGAACTTAAAAAGCAGTACGACAACATAGACTTAGAAGCCTACTTAAGCAAAGGTATTAAAGGCTTAGAAAAAATTGAGGATATGCGGGTTCGACGGTTGACAGCAACACTGCTTACCTTTTTAAATCCGCGACAAGTGGAATTAGTTCTTTATCTTTACAGAGCGGCCTCTGTTTGTGAGACTGGGCCAATAGCGAAATTTCGCTCGAATGATTTACTAGAAGTTATGGGCTATAGCCGCACTAAGGATGGTGGCTTTCATGCAAACATCAGATCCCAGCTTCATTGCGATCTAATGGCATTACACAGAACGGAGCTAGTTTACGCTGAAGAAACTGAGACTGCTAATGGCATCGTCGCTGAAGTCACGATCAAAAACATTCTGCGCATTCAAAAATTTAAAGTTGACAATGTACAGCGTGATTTTGATACAGACAAAGCAGCTGATTATACCTACGGGTCAGCAGATGAATACTTAGTGAATTTGGAGTTTTTCCAAACACCAACACCGGCTGGTGGTGATTATGTGCTTTTTGGCAATATTGACATGCAACAGCGAGTTGGAGGCAGCGCCAACAACAATTATGGAACAAAGCTACTTATATATTTAGCTAGCCGACTAAAATGGGATTCTCCAAAAGACGGTCAGTATCTAACAATATCGAAACGTCATTTGTTCAAGAATTTGGACTTATTTGGAAGTAATACTTCTCGGAACAGCACTATTTTCTGGCGAACGGTTGATGAATTGAAGGAGAAAGGCTTCTTACTGAATGCTTGTGAGATACCGGGCAAAAGGAAGAGCAGTGTATTGATAGAGTTTCAGCTCAATACCGATAAGATTCGACTTAGTAGTAATAGCCACAATACATAAAAATCTCTGCTCTATTCATGTTCTAGCCTTCGAGAAGGATGTTTACTCAACTACATTTTCCTGATTCTCCGAAATTAATCATTTACGAAGAGCAAGCTTGACATACTCCCCCGTTTAGAAAACGGGGGAGTATGTCAAAGTTCCATATAGGGTTTCTTTAGCCGCCACTGCCACTTTTGTCGTTTTTGCTTCTCCTGAGTCAGATTATGAATTTGCCGATGCTGCTCAATTAGCTGTTGCTGCTGTGACTCCATCTGCGCCTGAATGACACTTTGGCAATAGTCTAGTTCTTCATGTTGCCCAAACCCTTGCCTCACCGCCTGGGCAGTATCGCCCTGCCGGACGATTTCTAATACCTCCTGCTCGGAATGTCCTGCGGCGATCGCGCCTAGCGCCACTGTGCGATCTCGCTCCATCCCCGACTCCTGATTGGTCGATGGTTGGGCATAGTGCTCGTACAGCTCCCGCAGTTTCCGCTGGTACTCCTCATAGTCGGCCAGCTTCTGTTGGCACTCGGCAGGGCTCGCATTTGCCGTTTGCTGCAAAGTGCTATCCTGAGCTGTGTCGTAATGGACTAGAGGATATTTCTGAAGGCCCTCAAATGAGTAGGCGCGGCCCAATCGTCGTCCAGCAAAGGCAGAGCCGTCGATTCCAAAGCTGATGCCCGTGTAGCGATCGCCGCTGCGCCGGAGTTGAACGTCAATATCCTCGGCTTTGAGTTGTGTGACGAGCAGCGCCATCGTCGGTTTATCCGCTGTGGCTGCGTCAATCGCTGCCCACAACTTTTCCTTGGGCAACACCTCACCCGTTCGCGATTTTTGTCTTGACTCTCCAGTGGTGAGATTCTTGATGTGAATAGTCGGACGGTCGGGCATGGAAACTAACCCAAATCGGTTCTCAAGCGATCGCTCAACTTTGCGGAGTCGCAACTTGCTGAAACTATCGTCAATCCATTCATTTGCCGTGTTGACCGTCGCAGCAACAATATGCCAGTGCTGCACCCCTCGCTTATGCTCTTGGTCGTGATGCTGCACTGCAAAGTAGGCACAACGCTCATGACCCATTTCTGCAAGCAATCGTCGAGTGACAGCCGCCATCTGTTTCCGAGTCAACTCTTCTCCCGGCGTGAGACTGACTGAGTAGTGAGCCGCAATTTTGTCGACAGGTTTGCGCCTGGGAAGGGCTGCTTGCCACTCTAATTCTTGCGCTAGGTCTGCGGCTGTTTCGCCCACCATGTTAGAAGCCAAAATAGCCTCTCCGGACAAGCGCTGCGTGGAAGGTTGTTTTTCAGCATCTAGCACGTAAGCACAGAGCGCCTGAGCATCACTTGACTTAGTAACTTTAATCCTCATCGGAAAGCGTATGGTTGAATTTCTTTTAGGCAGGAATTAACCTCTTAAGCTAATTTATCGCCTCCGACCGCATCATGGAGCTGCTGCAAAATCTCCTGAACCGAGATACTTGTTTCCATTTGTGCCTGTCGTTGCAACTGCTTCATTGCATCGCGCAAAGCTGATAGTTGGCAGGTCAGCTTTTTGGATGCTTGACCTTCTGATTCTTCAATTAAAACTGATAGCGCTTCATTCAACGTCAGCGCAAACGCATGAAGCTGATGAAGAACCTGGCTGCTTGTACCTGATTCTTGAAGAATTAGATCTCGCGCATGTTGACGGCCATTGCCTCCACTTAAAGCATCCAAGGTTTGCTTTTCATCTGGCGTAAGTCGTATAACGACTCGCTCAGTTCGTTTTTGATCAGGCATAACCAAAAAAAACCTCAAAAAATCGTCAATGGTAACAACTCAGAGACATCTACTCAATAAGGTGACTGTATCGACGTTCACCAATATCGAAATGACCCCAACGCTTTACGACCCAACTCAAAGCCAAATAACGTACTTGACCGAGATGCTAGGCGTGTCTATTCAAAACAGTACACTGAACCCCTCTCAGCAGCGACTAGATAATCTATTCCAAATTGCCACTGACTTACTTGACCAGTCAGAGAGAATAGCGCCCAGCAGTCAAACCCTGTTGGCAGTTCATCTAATTGCCTGCGCCGATGATCTCGACAAAGACCATCTTGCTCTCTCAGCTCTCCCCAGTCGCCTCAAAGCGATCGCTGTGGCACTTGCCTGCCCAAGCGCCCGTGGTCGAAGTAGGCGAAGCGCTGAAGCAGATGGAAAGCTTTGCACTATCTAGCAATCCTGCGGCCTGGTTAACCGCGATCGCGCAACAGCTCTTGGCCGACACCCCTTCCCTCCAGGCGCTTAAAGCCACTGGATTGTTCACAGCTTAAATACAAATGGTGCCACTCTGCCACAACTTGCTATCGCGAAAAGTTGATCTTTGGAGGTGCGAAAGCAGGAGCAGCACTGGGGGCGATGCAGAGAGCGCTGACTGGAGCACCATTAGAGCGACAAAAGGGGCCAAAAGTAGTGCGCTAACTAGCGTATCTGTAGAGCGTCAGTCAGTGCGACAACCGGAGCGAAAGCAGGGGCAGTATCAGGTGTGGTGTTAGGCGCAGCAAACGGTGTTGTATTTGGAGTGCTATCAAATGCGGACATTAGTGATAAATAAAAGGCGCAAATCGGTGCAGTGGAGAGTGCTCAGAACGGTGCCAAAAATGAGGCGGAAATTAATGGTGCTCAAAGGGCAGTATCAGGGGCACCTGACGGGGCAGCGTATAGAGCCAGAAATGAAACCGCATCAAATGGGGATGATGGTGCGAAAAATGGTGTTGCGTTTAGAGCGTCATCAAGTGCGAAAGTCGATCTCAAGAAAAGGGCGCTACCCAACGCGCAATTTAGCGCGTTGGAAAGTGATAAGAACCGGGCAAGGTTGAGAGCAATGGATAGTGCGTAGATCAGGGCGAAGTTAAGTGCGATGGCTGAGGCTGCTGTTTGGAGGAAATTGAAGTGACATCCGTTAAAGATGTATTCAATCAACAATTAGAAGAAGAGAAGCAGGCACAAGCTGAATCATTCTCCCCACGGACGGTAAGAGATTTTATTCGGATCTGTCTTCCATACATTCGCAAAGAAGTTAAAAAAAAGACCTCATGGGACATGATTGCTAAAGCGATTAAAGCAGTGGCGGAAGAAAGTTACGACGTAAAAATTCGCATTGCACCATCTACCGCAAAAAGAGCCTACTACGCACTGACTAGCAAGAAGAAAGGCAAAAAATCAAAATCGCGATCGCGCTCCACCTCGGCCACCTTCCGGAAATCCAAAGCGTCTGCTCAGACCGCAGCTCCGGCTCCAGCCACAAAATCAGCACCAGGGGCAGCTCCAACGTCGGAACCCGCGAAGCCGACTACTGATAAATCGCCCGCAGCAGACCAGAAGACGGCCCCGACCGAAGACCTGCACCCCAACCGCTTTCGTGACCGTTTTAAGAAGGTCAAGAATCCCAAAACGACGACGGGATATGAAAACTGCAAATCTCTCTGAGGTATTGACTCATGGCTAACTCAACTCAACAAAAACGTGCCGTTATGCTGGTTCCCGGTAAAGGCGGCACGGGTAAAACATTATTTGCCCGGATGCTCTACTACGCCCTGGTCGAGGCTGGTGTCGATGTAATCGGGTTTGATTCAGATACCGAAAACCCAGAGCTGGCGAACTATTACTCCCAGAAAAAGTATCAAGTCTACAAGGGCAACCTGCTGGAAATTGAAGGCTCCCACAAACTGCTGGAGATGTTGGATAAGAAGAAACCTGATGTGGCCCTCATTGACATGCCAGCGGCTAGCGGCCACCAGACCCGCGATCGCATGGAACACTTCAACCTGCTAGATCTGAGCGAAGACAAAGCGATGCCATATCGCTTCACCTTTGTCTGCGTGTTGGACATTGGCCTGCCTGCGGTGCGCTCACTGCATGATGTGATGACTTTTTGCGGCGATCGCGCTGACTATGTGGCTATCCGCAATCAATTCTGGGAAGACGGCAGCAAATCAGACGACAGTAGCTTTGCCATTTGGGAAGAGTCTGAGGCATACAAATTGTTTGAATCGCTGAAAGGCATCGAGATTGCCATGCCTGCCTTAGACCGACTCACCTTTCAAGAGATGCACCCCAGCACCAACTTTTTCGATGCCGAGAAGCTACCAGTCGGCCACCGGCTCATCACTCAGTCGTTCCTGCGGCGGGGGGTGGCTGAGTTAAATTTCGCAGCTCCTTACCTGGGCTTGTCTCCCAAGTACCTATCTAGTGTGTCCAAAGAGAATGCCGGGGCAGCATGATGCAGAACATCAATGGCGATGGGCGCTCAGCTAAAGCGCCCGGTTGGAGCACCTCACCACCTCCATCTCAAGAAGACGATTCACTGATTCAGGCAGTGAGTGACGTGGCTCGCACCGTTGACCGACTGCAAATCAGTGTTGAGCGACAAATCCGAGAACTGACGGAGCACGTCAACCGATATGAGACTAATCATCAGGAGGATATGGGGCATTGGCGAACAGTAACGGAGGAGCTGAGCAATCTCCTCAAGGTCAAAGCACAGTCCACTCAAGAGGTGAGCAGCAGCTACATGCAACTCGCCGAACACTTAGCGAAGTTTGCCAGATACTTAACGATGTCCGAGATGACCTTGAGCAGGGTCGAGCAGCCGTTGCTCAATTTCTTGAAAGTAGCGCCCAGCTTGAGCGAAGGTTCAGCGACAACCGGAGCGAGCCCGTGGCAGACGCAGGAGGTCTTACAGGCCATCGCCGAAGCCAAGGCGAACAACCAACAAATGCAGGTGGAGTTAAAGCAAACCCTGCGCCAGATGCAGCGGGGCGCGATCGCCAGCCACCCAAAAAAAGAAACTTCGATTTGGACTGATTTGGCAAACTGGAAAGCGGCCCTGGTCTGGTTTGGCATGGGCTCAGTATTCGTTGCCGGGATGATGTACGTCGTCTTTCGCGGCAGCGGCTTTCAGCAGGCGATGCGGACAATGCAGCTACAGGGCGGAACAGTCGATGCCCGTTTGGAACGAATTGAAATCTGGTTGGGCATTGAGGGCGTCAGCAATGAAGACCTTGAATTTGAAGGGCAGCCCATGCCTGAAGAATGAGCGAGGGGGCCTCAAAAAAATTGAAAGGCACAGCGGGAACTAAACTCCTACCATGCCTTAGCCCATGCAACGTCGGGGGCCTCGCAAAAGCCCCCGCATTGCGCCACGAATGCCAGAGCTTTGCGAACGCTCTAACATTGGTGGATTACGCAGACTACAAGATGTTGCGGCATCCTGCACTGTCGCCTACACTGCCGACATTCCGCAAATGTCGGTGAGTGCAGTTCTATTTCATCCGGGCGTTAGCCCAAAGCTTCCAGAATTTCAGGGTGAGCGCTCAGGGCAGCTTTGATGTCAGCATTTAGCATGTGCTTGCCTTCGCCCCTGGCATTGCGCCAAGGGATGTCGAAATGCGTGGCGATCGCCCGCAGCTTTTTGGTTGTTTTCCAGTTGCTATCCAGGATGGCCTGGACAGCAGCAGGGATTTCAGGCTGAGCTGATTCAGCATCAGCAACGATCAGTTCTGCCGCTGGCGCAACGACAGACTCAGCGACTGAAGCCGAGCCCCACTTGGCGTCACAGTAGGCGCGAAACTCATAACCAGCGATGGCTGCGTAGAGTCCGGCCAGGACAATCAACCGGCAGGCTGATTGTGTCCATTGCTCAACGTCTGCGGCCCATTCCGCTTCGTAGTAAGCACGAAACTGGCGGCCAGCTTTGATGCTGTATAGGCCAACTAAGACGGCAAGCCAAAAGGTAACTTGGATGGCGACGCTGGTGATAGTCCAGGCGTCACGGTAAATGCGCCGAGCCTTCTTCGAGGTCAGCGCTTTGTAGGTAGCGATCGCGAATGGGGACAGCGTTTTGTAGGTTGCTGCTGCTGTCTCCGCAATGGTTTGACCTGCGATCACATAGGGCTGTGAAAGAGTTGTAAACATAGGTTCCTCCTTGTGAAGTGATGGAGTTGACAATTTGTAGCGAGGCAACCTCGGCGAAACTTGAAATGATGCCGAGGTTGCGGTGTTAGTGGGCAACCTAGTCGGCCCAGTCCGAAGGCTCCGATCTCTGTCTAAACTCCCAACTCTTGATCGTCCTGGGCCAGATTGCATTCTCATTTCACCATCGCGCTAGCGTTCCGAAAAAGAAGAGATCGCCATCTAAAAGACAGCGATCGCTTCAGTCCAAATTCATAACTCTCCAACGAAATTAAACGTTGTTACGTCTTGATTTTTCTCCATGAAGGCGATGATTGCTTCAATCATGGCGACGAACAATTCGTTTTTGAGGCGACGAAATAACTGTAGCCACGGGATAAAGAATTGGTCGCTGTCCAAGTAATTTTGCAGCAATGCGATATCGCTTTGCTTAAGTGAGAGTTGATCGTAATGATCGTCTATCAGACTCCATGCCCCAATTCCGAGTAGAGATGATATTCGATACATCTCTGAGGCTTGAACCCCAAACTTGTATTGGTAGACTAGTTCAGGCTCTCCAGAGAGGAGTCTGCAAGTTATTTGTCTGGTCATAGTTTTTGTCAAACAAGGACAAAACTCCCCTGTGTTAACAGGATGTGAATTAGTTGCGGCGTCTTGGAGGTGCTGCTGGCAGTTGGGGCTGACTACCCGAAAGTGTTAGGGAATAAGATAAGGGTATGCGTCTCCATTTTATTCCCTAACATAGCCTTGTGCTGGAGAGTACGCCACCAGGATAATGAACCAAACCTGAGTAATTCGATGTGCTCATTGGAAGGATGATTATACTGAAGTATTCCGCCTATTCACCCGTATAGGAATCTTAGGTGGACGATGTTCCACCTATCTACCCAGAATAGGATATAGGATCTTAGGCAGAAATATTTCCGCCTATTTGCCCATATAGGGATCTTAGGTTGAAACTTTCCCTCTACAAAAGAGTTAGACTGCTGAGTTATCGGTGAGGATGTAGCTGAGATATTGATAGTGAGATCGCTGCGCTGAGCCAAAAACTCACGTTTTGTATCGTAGTTCATCAACTCATTCAAGAAATCAAACATAGCTTTGACATAGTTGGGGACATATGGTGTATGGGTTTGGTTGCCATAGGCTGACCAGCCTAGTGCAATCAAGCAAAAGGCAAGGGAAGAGCTAGTGGGAACACAATATAAAGTAATCAGCGATTGGCTATGTTTGACGACCAGACAAAAAGCCAGAAAAATTGAGCGCCACCTTAATCACCTTTCTGTAGAGGGATGGGAGTTTGTCGCCCTTGATGCTGTGATGTTTTTTGGAAATGACGTTGGATTCTACTTAATCCTTAAGCGATCATTTTCAGAAAATTCTACTATTCAATAGGTTTAGGAATATCGCTAGTGAAATATAAGATTGTATTTTTAGGATTATCGCTATTCCTATACGGCATAGCCCTCGCGCTACCTTGCCTGCTGTTTAATGTCTTTCCCATCGACTCTGTTGATGGGAGTCTCTCTGACCCTAGTAACGTTTATGCCATGAGGGGGGGCGAACTGACTTTCTTTGGCATCATTGGACTGCTTTTTCTGCAAATTCCCGCGATTGGATGGTTCGCTAATCCACTCTATTGGTTGTGCTGCATCACATTTATGATGCGACGCTATAGGTTGTCAGCCATAGCTGGGACGGCTGCCATTCTGATTGGTTTTGGCGGCACATTTTCAGCCTTTTGGTTCAATTTACCTGCGGATAGCGGTGGCGTTTCTGAACTTGCCCTGAGCCAATTCTTGTTGGGTTTCTGGCTGTGGCTGGCGGCTCCTGGCGTAATCGCCTTAGTTTCTGTGATTAGCTTGCTAAAACAGCCCGCTCGATTAACGGCTAGCAGCAATTAAAAGAGGAGCGATAGATTAGCGCGATGAGCAACCAACCGCTTTCCCTCAATGTCCTATGGGAGTCAGCCAGATCTCAAGAGCGCGTATTCAGCCCAGATGACTTTGCCCATCTGCCTGATGCAGCTAGACCGTATCTCGATCATGCGATCGCGCCTGGAACGGCGATCGCCTCAGCCGTCCGCCTCAAAATGCATGGCGAAATCAAGCTCAAGACCTGGAGTCCTTTCACCGCAGAGCAAGTCGTTTGCTGGGAGCGTGGCTTTATTTGGAGCGCCACCGCCTGGATGAACCGCTTACCGATCGTGGGATCAGACCGCATCATTGATGGCGTCGGGGCGATGCAGTGGAAGCTGTTGGGGCTATTCCCGGTGATGACCGGAACCGGAGCCGATATTACGCGATCGACAGCGGGACGCTTCCATACCGAGTTAATACTGTTGCCATCGGCGTTTTGTCTGGGTGACGTGGCCTGGAGCAGCACTAAAGCATCGCATCTGCAGGCCAGTTTTATGGCCCAGGGGGAGCAGGCCGAACTGGACTTAACCCTTGACCAGACCGGGGGGCTAAAAACCGCAAAACTGCCGCGCTGGGGCAATCCAGACGGTGCGGAACACCGTTATGTGGACTTTGGGGCAATTGTCGAAGCAGAAGGCACGTTCTGCGGCTACACGATTCCCACTCGTTTGCGGGTTGGCTGGTATTTCGGCACTGAGCGGTTTGAGTCAGAAGGCGAGTTTTTTCGCGCCACCATTGATGAGGCCATCTATCGGTAATGGTTCGCCGTTTCTGAACGCCCAATCTGAGGAAATCGATGCCGATTAAAGCTGATTAAAAAGATGGAATAACGAGGTCTGCGATGACGATCTTGATTCTGATCCAGATTCTGTTTCCCCTCGTATTGATTGGGTGGTTGGCTTTTTGGCCACCCCGCAACCTGATGGGTATGGGGGTTCAAGCTCTGGTGACGGCGATCGCCCTGGTGGCGATCGCCCGTATGGGCATCTGGGTCTTTCCGCCCTGGTGGACGCCCTATCTCTATGGGGTGCTATTTATGCTGGCTTTGGGGCTGAGGTTTCTGAGGCATCAGCCAAAGCGCCGGATGCCATTAAGCTGGTCGGGGTGGGTGATGGTGGTGGGCTTCGTGGCCTTTGGTGTGTATGTCGGCAATGAGGCGGCCCGCAGTTGGGCGGGGCCGTTTCCGGCGGCTGCAACCGCTGTTGACCTGACCTTTCCGCTGCGGGGTGACAATTTTCTGATCGTCAATGGCGGTAGCAATATTCGCATCAATGCCCACCTCAAAACTTTGGATGAGTCAGTACCGCGTTTTCAAGCCTATCGAGGCCAAAGTTATGGCACCGATGTCATTCAGGTGAATCGGTGGGGGTTGCGATCGCGCGGCATCGTTCCTAAGCACCCATCAGCGTACTTGATCTACGGCGCACCGGTGCTTGCTCCCTGTGCAGGGCAGGTGGTGCAGGCGATCGATGGCTTCCCAGATATGACCATCCCAGAGACTGACTTGGTCAACCGGGCTGGAAATCATGTGATTCTGCGGTGCGGCGAGGCCGAGATCATCCTGGCCCATTTTCGCCCCCAGAGTCTGTTGGTGCGATCGGGCATGACCGTCGCCGTCGGGGATGCCATGGCCGAGGTTGGCAATTCTGGGGCCAGCGGCGAACCCCACCTTCATATTCACGCCCAGCGACCGGGTTCTTTAGCCATGCCCCTGTCCGGCGACCCCTTGCCGGTGCGTTTCGATGGCCATTTTCTTACTCGTGGCGATCGGGTGACTTTGAGGCAGTGATGGTTTGAGCGGATTTCGTTTAAAGAATATCTCTTAAAAAATATCCCTCCAAGGACGCTTTTGATGAAAAAACATCCCGTAACCTGGTTCTATATATTGGCGTTTGGGATCTCATGGCTGGGCATGATATCAGCCGTCCTAGGTTCGCGAGCTATTGCCCCATTTGACAGTCCCTATGTCCAGATTCTTTCGATCTTTTATGCAATTGGCCCGGTGCTTGCGGCTGTGATTGTGTCCCAAGTGGTCGATGGGAAGACAGGGGTGCAAGCCTTAAATCAGGGGCTGATCCGATGGCGAGTTGGTCTCGTCTGGTATCTCGTAGCGGTGCTGGGGCCTGTTTTTCTTGCCATTGCGGCTCAAATCGTCACCAAATTACTGGGCTTGCCCATCACAATCCCAGTGTCCCCAAGCAATTTATCGCTCTATGCCATGTTGGCTTTGGTGATTAATTTCTGCGCCAATATCTGCGAAGAAATTGGCTGGCGTGGTTTCGCCTTGCCACGATTGCAGAAACAACACAATGCCTTGATTGCCACCCTGATTGTGGGCATTTTGTGGGCTTTGTGGCATTTGCCACTGGTCTTTTTGGTCGGTAATCCGATGGCTGAGTTTCCTATTCTCTGGTTCTTCATCATCGTGACCAATGCGGTTATCTATACCTGGATTTACAACAGTACAAAAGGCAGCATTTTGCTCGTGGCACTGTTTCATGGTGCGCTGAATATATGGGGACCATTTATTCCTGGGGTATCGCCGATCGCGGATGCCCTCGTCAATGGTGTGGTGGCCATCATCCTGATCACCGTATTTGGAAAAGCAAATCTCTCGCATCAAAAACGGGTTTATGCGGGCTAATAATCGGTCAATGACACATCACGATAAATCTGAATTTTGTCCACGCCTTTTGATGTTTTTTGCTTTGGCGTTTGCTTGGTCGTGGTTCTGCTGGCTGCTATCTTCGGTTATCAGACCTCAGTTGCCTACCGTTGGCATGTTGCTGTTTATCGCGGGGAGTTTTGGCCCCAGTATCGCGGCGATCGCGGTGGTGAGGTATGTCGGTGGACAGGATGGGCTGCATTGTTGGCTGAGGCGATCGCTGCAATGGCGAGTTGGTTGGCGTTGGCTGGCTCTCTCGTTTTTCTTGCCTCTGGCAGTTATGGGCCTGGCCGCCGCTGGGCACATCACTTTGGGCGGCATGATCGCCCCGTCTCCCGCATCTGGGCATGTGCTCCTAGCGGTGGTGAATTTTGGGCTAGTGCTGCTGTTGGGAGGCCCGCTGGGCGAGGAATTTGGCTGGCGAGGTTATGCCTTGCCTGTTTTGCAAGAGCGCTATAGCTGGCGCGTTGCTAGCCTCGTCTTGGGCATGGCGTGGAGCGCATGGCACCTGCCGCTGTTTTTTATGGCTGACACGGCGCAAAGTCACATTCCTGTTGAGCTATTTATAGTGAGCACGGTGGCTCTATCGGTGCTATTTGCATGGTTATTCAACCAGACCAAAGGCAGTGTCCTGCCCGCCCTCGTGCTGCATACTGCGGTCAATGCTTGGGCCTGGGTTATACCAGTCATGGTGATGCCGGATGGGAGTAATCTACGACCCTATGGCCTGGCAGTGGGATTGCTTGTGGTGATTGCCCTCGGTCTATTGTGCGATGCGGAACCCCATCTGTCCCTGCGATCGCGTTGAAGTCAAAATTGGTTTCAGAATGACATCAGACGTCTAATCTTCTGTTCGAGAAGTCGATTTGGTGAGGGTCGCAGTCTAACAATCCGCTTGCACATCGACCGTATTAAGGTTGTCGGTCTATCCGGGAGGTTATGTGCGGCGGGTGAAGCGGAACGTTATGTGTGCGCCACCTACAGGCCATAGAAGGAAATCCGATGACTGAGCACTTTGGTTCTTGCCTGTGTGGCACTGTGAGATTTGAAGTACAAGGGGACTTCCACAGCTTTTGCCTGTGTCATTGTCAGCATTGCCAAAAAGATACGGGGGCTGCTTATGCGGCAAATATATTTTCGCACTCAGCTAAGTTGACTTGGCTGGCGGGTGCAGATGCTGTGAATTCCTTTACGCTCCCAGGCACTCACCACAGCAAAAGCTTTTGTAAGTTGTGTGGTTCAGCGTTGCCAAGCACTCAGATTGCAGGTTTGCTCGTCATTCCGGCAGGTTGTTTGGACACTGAAGTCTCTATGTTGCCAACTGCGCACATCTTTACATCCAGCAAAGCTACTTGGGATAGAGAGCTAGGGGAAGTGCCAAACTTTGAGGGGCTGCCAGAGTGAGCAACCATCACATGACCAGTGACTGTTGGCGGACGCACCTAAGATGCGCTCCAGCACACCGCAAAGCCAAGCGTAGCAATATATGAGCGATTACTGCCTAGCTGTTCAGTTGAGTTAGTTCGCCCCCTCCATGGGATTTTGAATTGTTAGGGTACAGATTGGCGTGCCTCCCCTCAGATGTTCCTTAATAATTCCGCCATTCACTGCGTCAACTCTGCCAAGGCTTTGTGCGTTTGCTGAGGCTGAGCCATGGCTGCCAGCGTTTGCTTCCCTGCTGAGATCGCCTGTTGCATCTGTTGGTGGTCGCTCCGACTGATCACCAGTGAGGGATTACGATAGTCCATCGGCGGTTTCCCGTTGATGCCCGATTCCTGGGTATAGAGGGCATTGAGTTGCTTCCCCTTTTCAATGATTTCAGCGGTTAAGGGTTCGTTACCGCTAGAGATCGCCACTGCACACCACTGCCGGAGTTCTTCGCGGGAGGGGGAATAGATTTCACCGGAGCGATCCGGGAAGGGGGTAATTTTGCCATTCTGGTAGTCTCCCAACGGCTCCATCTTCAAGCCCCAGGCGTTTTTTCCCTGGAAAGATTGCAGCACCTTGGGGCTGTGCTTTTCCTGGGCGGCCCACTGCTGTTGATAGGTGGGGTCGTTCATCATCGCCGGAGTGATCTGATATTGCTTCCCGACCTGAAAAGCTACCTGTTTGTCGCCAGAGCTGGCGATCGCGATGTCGCCCTCTTTGAATCCATAGGCTTTGTAGGGTTCATAGCTGCGGGTGGTGTGAGTGCGCCCATACCCCCGCATCGCATCAAGGCAGGTATCCACGGGCAAGGGGTTCTTTTCCCCGTGCATCATCAGCGGAAAGGCCATTTTGACAGGTTTGCCAACAGGCGTGATGCTCTCGTCGGCAACGCTTGGCTGAGTGGGGTTGGGTTGCTGTAGGTCGATTGGCTTGCCTTGCTTCAACTCTGTAGAGGTTCGATAGTCACCTTGCGGCTCTGCGGCCATCGGCATCACTTCATTGCTGCGGTCCTGGGTCAAATAGTTGATGCTCTCCGGTTTATCCATGCCGTTATCCACCAGGGCGACCTGATACGCCGTCGCTCGTTGCAGCAGTTGGGGGTCAGGTTCTCCGGTGCCGACAATCTCTTCAAGCTGAATGCGGTCATGCTGTCGGCCTTGTTTCGGGGTAATTCGCGCCGTCCATTCATTTTCTTGCTGGGCTAGGCGGAGATAGCGCTTATCGACTCCTACGCTCATCATGAATTCCGGGTCAGCCTGGTCAGGTCGTACCGGGGCATCAAGCCGCATTGCATGGGTGCCGTGCTGCGTCGAATGGAGTGCCCACAGTTCTCCAGGATGTTGCTGAGTGCGTTCCTCGAACTGCGGTAGCACTTCCTTGAAGGGGCGATCAATGTCGAGCACCATCAGATCAGGAAACCGGGCAAAGCTGTGATCCTGATTGGTGAACTGAGTGGAGCTAACCTCAAGTTGACTCGCGCTGCTGGATGAGGCCATGAAGCTACCGTCCGGCTCAAACGTTGCCAGGGTAGCTGCATCGGGAACGGCAACCAAGTCAGGACGCTCATTGAGCATGTTTCTCATCGGCTGGTCAACAAACTGAAAGCCCCCAACTGGCTCACCCTCGTATTTGAACTGAATTGGTAGCGGCGCGACATCTTGCTCAAAGTCTTCTAATGCCAATTGATTGGGAAAGTCGATGGTGGCGATCGCTTGCACCACATTTGCTTGAGTTAAAAGCTCAGTGCGACGGGAGAAGCCTCGCTCCTCCGCTGCTTGAACGATCGCCAGCACTTCTGGATCATCTGTCTGATAATCCCTCACGTCGTCGTTATTGACGAAGCGGTATAGGGAATGATTGGCGTCTGTTGGCAGTATCGAGGTTTCGGCTTGGGCGACCTGCGGTTCTGGCTCTGGGGCCAGGTCGAGCACTTGCATTGTGGCCGTCTTACCGGACTCAGCAATTTCGATGTGGGCCTTAACTGTAGTGCCAATGGGCAGGTGCATGGAGCGAGCCGAAAGCGCCCCAAGCTGTTTTTCCCTGCCATCCTCGGTGACGATCGCGACCGATGGTGAAGTGCGCGTTTCGCCATTCTTCTCATAGCTGAACTCACTGAAACGGGCGGTGTATTCGCCGGGGGGGAGTTGTCCTGCTTCATTGCTGTCGTACTGGGTGCCTGTCAGGGTGATTTCAGGGACAGACCTTAAGCGATCGACAATCTCCGGGGTAAACTTTTTCAAGGCCAACCCCATGCCGTCGCTCTGCCGCCACAGCGCCGAAAGATAAGCGCCGCGTTCCGCTTGGGGAATCTCAGCGATCGCGGTATCGACCTCACTGGTGGCCCGCTCCATCATTTCGTCGAGGTCATGCTGTCGGGCAAAAGGGGCCTGAATCTGCGCACTCGGCTGCTTGATGACAAGGGTGCGATTCGGCAGACTTTGAAGGCGCTCGGTTAAATTGTGCTCGCTGATCGATTCTGGCGCGATCGTGCCGAGAGTAGAGGTCGTGCGCTCACCATTGCGGGCGGTGTAGGTCAAATCAGCCACCAACTGCTCTGACTTACTCTGTTCGTTGCGCTTGACAGATACTTCCCAATCCGGCTGGGGGCCGTTGGCTCTCCAAATGGGCAGCTCTCCGTTTTCGTCTTGCAGCTTCTGAATGATGAGGCTTCTGCCGCTGGGAGAGGTGACCCGTAGAGTCGGTTGCTCATCTTCCGGGCGTTTTTCTCGCAGTCGGTCTTTTGCGGCCTGATAGTTAGCGATGCGCTCGTTGTAGGTGCGGGCGATCGCTAACGCCTTCTCTTCCTGCTCCGGTGTGGCCGTCTTAGGAAATAAATCGCGAAACGCCTCATTCCGCAGCTCTGGCAAGTCAACATCTTTGTATACGGCGTTGACCGCCTCAACATTCCACCCAATCGGCTCTTGAGTATTGGTCGGCATCGACCGACCATTGGTGTAAGCATTTGGGTCTTTCTGGTTTTGCCGGAGTTCGTGGTCTTTATAGGCCAGCCCTCGGATGAAATTATGGAGGTCGTCGTCAATGCCCCTGGAGCTTTTGGCGGTATCGACAGCGGTTTGCAGGTTCACCGCATTGGGGCCGTCTACGGCGTCGGAGAAGATGCCAGCAGCATCCTGAAGTTTTTGCTGGATGAACTGTTGGCGTTGTGGGGGAGGAAATGAAGATAGTTTCCTAGAAGCGTTTACTATCTGCTCCATTCGTTCCCGAAATTGATAGGCCGGAAACCCCTGTACCTCCAACTGATAGTCGCTGGGGATGTTCAATTTTCCCGCGTCGGCCTGCTGTAGTTGGTTGGCAAATGACTTAGCAACCTGTCTGAGTAGTCCCTCCTGTTGCTCTTGGGGCGCGTATTGCATCTCCAGGGCAAAGCTCTGTAAGGTCATCCCGGCATTGGCAACTTTCCCGGTAGGGTTATCAGCGGTAATCTCCCATGCTCTCCAGGTAGCCGCAGAGTGAGACTCGCTCTCATGCCAGGGGTGCTTGATTTTTTTCTGCTTGGCAATTTCAGGGGGTTTTTGATCCGGTGCAGTGCGCTTGACAAACTCTTTGACCGCAACTGGATATTCAGCGCGTGCAATGCGGCTTTCTTGACCCTGCTCCATCTGCTTGATGAGCTGACCGATTGCTGCCCGTCCTGCCTCGTATTGCTGTGCTGGGGGCAGGCTTTCGGCATCGGCCAACTGCTGCCGGAGCTGCTGCGGCAGGTCGGACACGGTTGCCTCGTAGCCGACAAAATAACCATTGGCATCTCGGTCAAAGTCGGTGATAGCGATGTTCTTGGCTGTCCAGGGGTTGAGGTAAGCTACTCCATTTTTCGAGAATGCCTCTCTGTCCTGGGCTCTCAAGTCTTCGGTGTTATTGATGGCGATCGCCGCTGCCCCGACATTGGGGAAGGGAGAGCGATAGTAGGCCACGATCGCCCCGTGGGGCAGGTCTTTATTGCACACCTCCCATGGCTTCAGTTGCGAGTGATGCTGGGCCATCGCCGAGGACACCGAAATGCCGCGCACCGCACTCTCTTGCCATTCGCCCTTGATGTCCCGTTCGAGAGCTTTATTGACCTTGCTGAACCCGGTGAGCTGCCCGTATTTATCGGCTTTGATAGTTTCGTATAACCATTCAGATTTAGCTTTGGGGGCATCCTCGCCCATCTCATCAGCGGCTTGGGGGCGATCTTGCTGCCGGTCTTTTCGCTTGACATAGCGCTGTTTGAGCTGAACCGGATCACCGGCGATTTCTGCCAGTTCCGTGACCTGAGCCTTGATGCGGGGATTGAACTCGCGTAGGGTCGCCTCTGGGATGCAGCCTTTGACCTGTGGCCCCACTGCCTGTTGGCCGTACTGTCCATCAGATTTGCGGTTGACCCAGAGCTGCGAAACCTCCTGAATACCTGGAGTCGATAAGCGCCCATCATCGCCCTTGATGTCGTTAGACGAGATGATGGCGTCAACGCCCAGGCGATCGCACCAGCGACTAGCGCCCATCGTGCCCTTAATCAGTCCCGGCAGGTCAGGGGTGGCCGCCCGAAACTGCGATACCGTGCGTCCGGCCATCCCATTAATTTGTCTCTCAGCAGCAGCGGTGGCCGCATCGACTTGCTCCAGGTCTTGCCCGATGGCGGTGATATCTGGGTCTATCCCAGCTTTCTCAAAAGCTTTGGTAGTGATGACATCGCGTTCCTCATTAGTGATGAGGTCTTTCATAGTGCGATGGGGCACCAGCATCGTGCCGTCGCCCATCTTGTCGTAAAGACTTTCAATCTCGGCCTGGGGAATCGGTTGGCCGCGCCTATCAAGTAGCTGGCCTTCACCGTGCGATCGCTGTTCGTCATCAATCACCAGGATGCGGGCCTGCGCCGTCGCAGTTGACGCCATGCCATCGGAGGCGACCAGACTACCGTAGGCCACAAAGTTGTGGGGAGAGTTGCGATCGCCTGCGTAAATCGGGTTGATGCCGCGTTCAGCATCGCCCTCAGTCATCAATCGGGCTGTATCTGAGTCGGTGAAGTACCCAGACTTGCCGTTGGTGAAGACTAAGACCTTGCCCTCAGCTTCGAGCCGCTGGCGATCAGCCTCATTCACGCCGTCATAAAACTTCCCGATGAAGAACTCGGCTTCGATGCCGTGTGTTCGTAGCCAGTGCTCCAGATAAGAGTTTTCAACCTCCTTGAACTGGCGCTTTTGGGTGCCGCCAATCGGTTCGTAAAGGTCCTGGCCTGTTTTTACGTCAATTTGTCCAATCTGAAAACTAACCATCTTTTCAGGGGGTTATATGTCCACTCGTGGCCGTTTGTGGCCGTTGGCTTCTAGCCATTTCTGTTCTTGCTGAAATTCAACCCAGGCTTCTTCTGCTGTAAGAGTTATTGGCGAAAGATCAATCTCTTCATCCTCCTCATCGCTATCCCGCAAAGGAGGCTCATCATCGTCGAGTACACCTGCTTCGATCAGTTCGCTAATATCAGCACCTCCAGACAGCAGGGACTCGACATCTTCATCGCTGCTGGCAAGTTCGGCTCGGTGCATATCGCGGTCAGAAAGGTTGTCTGATGCAGTCATGATCTGTCTCCTAAAACTTGACTCTATTGTTAGGTGAACTTTTCAGTTTTGCCTTGAAGCCCAGGCTGCGGGGAACAAAAAAATCCCCACCCTCAACCGCAGTTGAGAGCAGGGGGCAGAGCCTAGAACTCTTCGTCTTCGTAACCATCGTTGTCGTCGTTAGCCTGGCCGTCCGCCTTGGGCGTCAGGTTGTCAACGCGCAGCGCCTTGACCATGAGGCGGGACCGCTTCTCACCCGTCGCCTGGTCAGTCCAGCGGGCCTCTGTCAGAGAACCCATGATCGCGACATGAGACCCCTGTTTGAGGTAATTGGCGACATATTCCGCAGTTTTGCCCCAGACCTCTACTGGGACGCGGTGCGTATTTTCTCGCCGCTCACCGTCCTTTGTGTACCGCTCATTCAGGTACACGGTTATTCGAGAGGTGCAGGCACCAGACTCGAAGTATTTAACTTCAGGGTCGCCGCCGAGGTGGCCAATCATCATTACGTTGTTCATCATGATTGTTTCTTTGAAACTCAGTTTTCAGTTCTGCCAGGCGTTAGCCGTCTCTCTTTGTTGTGTTTGTTATGTGACCCAAAACTTCAAGCCGATCGCGTGACTCCATTGCAGAAATCACCCTAGCGGGCAGATGTCTCTAAGTTGTTACCATCGGCGATTTCTTTGTGACAAATATGACCTTCGACAGATTCCTCACACCTAATCGCTAACGCGATGCGGGGACGCGGTGAAACCGCTCGACCCCTACAAGGAAAAGAAATGGCTCGACGAAATCAGCGAACATCGACCCAAGACAAAATCGCGGCGGCACGAGAGAAGCAGGCCACAGCATTCCGCCAAAAGGCCACCATTTTAGAGGCCAAAGCGGCAGACAAACTCCGTGATCGCGATATGGGCACCTGGCGCAAACTCGCCCAGGCCCTTACCGCCCGTAGAGAAGGGCATCAAATGGTGCAGCTTAAGACAGCCCTCTCCTATCTGGCTGATGGCCTTGAGGCCGATGCTTTGGACTATCCCTTATCAGCGCTGAGCAAAGTTTCTCAGGTGGACTATGCCGTGAGCGTTGCCGCCCGGTACGGTCTTGATGAGGCCGCGATCGCGCAGCGGGACATGAACGGTCGCTCGCTCTGGGATGTCCAAGGCATTGCGGCTGAATGCCGCCAACCCGAATCAAGTATCGGGATGCTGTACGGAGAGCTGGGCCTGGCGGCCCCGACTGAGATGGTGGCGCTGATTCATCGGCTCCACGACATCATCGAAGGTTCCGGCTGCATTGATTGGGAGGCTGAGGAACTGCTGCGGCTGCGGGCAGAAGTCCGGTTAAAGAAAATTCCCGGCTTCATTCCCACTCCACCGGCTTTGGTGGACGAGCTGCTGCACTACCTGAACCTGCAAGTAGGCGATCGCCTGCTCGAACCCGCTGCGGGTGATGGCGTGATTCTGGAACGGGTACGAGAGTTCTTTCCTGACATGCCGCTGCACTGCTGCGAGATCAACCTGGATTTGAACCGCATCCTTCAGTTGGCGGGCTTTGAGCCAGAGTGCCGCGATTATTTTGACTGGGAACCCAGCGAGGGCCAGCGCCCGAATAAGATTGCAGCCAATCCTCCGTTCGAGGGCCTGGAAGATGCGGACTTCATTTATCGCATGTGGGAGCATCTAGCCCCCGGTGGTCGCCTTGCCACCATCACCAGCAACTCATGGTCGTTTTCATCTCGGAAGAAAGCGAATGAGTTTCGGCGATGGATGGGCCAAATCCCACAAATCATCGTGGACAAGGAGAACTCCCGTGATGCCTTCAAGCCCAGCGGGTACAGCATCCTGACGCGGCTGCTTGTGCTACAAAAGCCTCAGTAGACCCGTGATGTTTAGCTCTGGAAGAGGGATTCTCTCCAGGGCTAAATTTTTTCTCGCCTCACGGAGAGACGAGAAATGCAAACTATTCTTTCCAGAGATGGGTTGTGCTCCTCATGGATGTATTTTTCCCATGCGAGACAACAAGATGGTCAAGAATCGAGATGCCCATCACCTTGGAAGCGGCCAGTAGCTGCTCGGTCAGTTTAATGTCGTCTTTGCTGGGCTGCGTATCTGACGACGGATGATTGTGGGCCACAATCAGGCGCGTGGCTCCAGCCCGCATCGCTACCGCGAATACTTCCCTGGGATGCACCAAAGTCTCAGTCGAAGTGCCTGATGAAATCACCTCACAAGACAACAGGCGATTTTTAATGTTCAGGCAGGCGATCGCGAATTTCTCGACGGGCTCCCAAGCGATGCAGTTGAAAACCGCTGCGGCTTGTGCGGGCGTATCGACAATTTCGCCGAGTTGAGTTTCCTCGACGTAGAGTTGACGACCCAGCTCCAGGGCCGCCTGAAGCTTCTCAAGTCGTTTTGGGGTCAAGCGCGGCAAGCTACCAAAGTGAATCGCTACTCGCAGGCGATCGCGCAAATTCTGCGGCGAGACGGTTACGGCCTCTTCTACTAGGTCTTGGAGAATGGCCGCGCCCAAATCATGCCCCAGCAGGGTGTTGATCAGGGCCGATAGGTTTGCGGTTTGTCCTGGCAGATAGGGGCTACCAGCACAGTCTTTTGCATACATGGCTGTCTTCCGATTAAGTTCAGCCACACAGCGCAACAGCGAAAAGAAAACTGGCCTCTTTCGAGAACCAGCAGGGAGGTCTGATATTCAGAACTCGTCGGCAGCGCGGGAATGCTCAAGCGTATCCACGTAGCCAAACGCGAAATGCCGTGTCGGTTTGTGATGGATCAGCTTTCCAGATTCGTCTTTGGGAAGCTCCTTGAGCTTGGTACAGTAGCCCGCCAAATAAGCATCATTGGCGTACTGAGGCAGGGTGCCAAAGGCCGCATCGGTTGCGCCCAACGACCTCCATTCACACTGGGCTGCTTCATTGGCCTCGATGCGTTCTTGATCTATTTCGCAGTCGCAATACATGCCGAACTCCTGGTTAAAAGCAGTTCAGCGCGGCGATAGTGGCTAGGCGATCGCTGCAAAGTGTTAGGGAATAAAGTAAGGGTGATATACCTCAAGCTATTCCCTAACATTGCTCTGCATCCACTCCCCTCGGACGGCCCCATACGAACCGCAGCAGGGGGCAACAGCGGGCATCATCCACCGCATCCGGGGTGAGCCAAACTTGGTTATTTCGCACGACCAGATATTTGCAGTGAATGATGCAGTTCTCGGTGCCCCGCTCCAGAAAGCGATCGCTGAGGAACGGGTTGTAGGTGAGGTCGATTGGAGCGTAAATAATAGGGTCTCCAACTCCAATCAAAGTCCCTTGACCCCAGGCGTGAACGGTTCGCCGCTGCTGGGTGAGTATCCGCTGGCGAGTTGACTCGACAACGCGAAACTCGACATTTTCCAGGATGCAGTCGAGCACATGCCCGACCACCTTCCAGTTTTTGCCGACCTTGGCTTGGAGTGACATGCGCCCATTTTGCAAGTTTCGATAGACGCGGACCTGCTTGCCAAGATAAGCAGGCCAATCCATTTCTTTAATAGCTGCCATCAACCAGCCTCCCCAAAAATAGCCAGAAACCCTCCGTGAGAAAGGTTCCTGGCATCAGAGCAACTGCCTGCAAAGTTGGCGTAGGGATAGAGGCTAGAACGGCGGCGTTTTGTCCTCTAGCACCCTGGAGAACAGCGCATATTCTGCGGCTGTAATCTCCTCGTACTCTTGCGAAACATCCACCTCAAGGTGGGTTTCTGGGGTTTCCGAACGGAGGCCGTGGGGATGCCAATTCAGGGCGATCGCTTGCGCCACCCCCTCGATCGTCACGTCCATCTCGGCATGAGCAAGGCAGCGGTGCTGATGCTCTTGGCCGTTAGTGCGCTCAGTGATTGTGACAAGCGCGTAGGTCACGGCAATCGGCACGGTTTCGACGGCTTCTAACTGCTCTATTAAATGTCAAGTACATAGGCAAAGTGGCGAGGGTTGACCACGCGCACCAGTTGCCCAATCCTGAATCCAGTATGCTTAGGCATCAAAATTTTCCTCATTCAGCATGGCTCCACGGCGGAAGCGGCTGAATGAGGCAAGGCTTAAGTCATGAACAACTCGAAGGTCACGATCGTAGTTGCGGCTGGGTCGATGCGGGACGCAATCTCGCCAGCATCGACCATATCGGCAGCACGAACCAGTACCGTGCCCTTGAATCCAATCGCTTGGTTATGGGCGATCACAATGAAATATTTCACTGTTCAGCCTCCTCCAAGAGAAACTGATAGAGCCGATCAGCCCCCTCCGCACGAGTCAGCCCCTGGTCAAAGTGAGCGCTGTAGTCCCACTCCATTCGGCGGGCCTCATTTATGCCGCGATCGCCCAAGCAGGTTGCAACGATTTCGTCTATTTCCTGGCACCAGCAGTAAAACTCATCATCCCCTATCTGAGAAATGGCATTTTCCAGCACATCTAAAAACGGCTCAGGTGGCAACTCACGCTTGATGGCGCGAATCACGTCCCTTGCGGCTTCTATAACGCGGCTTTCTGAGTTGTCTCGTTGAATGTCAGCCATGATCTGGCCTCTTCTAAAACGTCCCAACACCGAAGCGATAGCCAAAAAAGACGCCCCACGGGGGGCATCGTGATGGGGATCAAGCCGCTTCGAGGTCAACAGTGGCGTTGTTCAGTAACAGGTTTGCGGCCTTCTGAGCCAGGGTGGTGGCCTTGAAGAATGCCTTGTTGTCCGTACCGATTAGCTCCATCCAGTCCTCGATATAACTGGCATGGTGCTCTAGCGCTGGCGTAATACCTAGCTCGTTACAGACGAAAGAGGCACCCAGCTCCGCAACCATTTCTTCAAAGGCATACTCTGAGGTGCCGAACTGATTGCGAATGTCCCGGTTGAGACGGGATTCATGCCCGGTCCGGTGGATCAGTTCATGAATCGCTGTCGAGTAGTACAGCTCAGCCGAACTGAAAGCCTCGAAGTGCGGTATGCGAATTTGATCGCGACTGGGTGAATAAGCGGCTTTGCTTCCCCCATGTTGGATGTCAGCATCCTGGGCGAAGATCAGCCACTCCGCCTCATCAATACGAGCGTCGGGGTTTTCTGGCCCCCGGTAGCGGTCGATCACCTCAGCGATCGGATGCTCGGACTCAGAATCATCGAAACAGTCCAGGTTAAAGACCTGGAGCCATTTGACGGCGGTGAATACCTCTTCTTCGACCTCACCTGTCACCGGGTCTTCCTTTTCCTTACGGACGACACCACCCCAGCGCAGCCAAGTGGCTTTGCTGCCCTTCTGAAGCTTCCAGCCTTTTTCCTGAGCTTGTTTAAACCCAGCAAAGAGAGGATACTGGTACCCCTTCGCCATCACATCCACCTGCGCCAGTAGCGGGTTGATGCCGCCATACTGGTGCTCTGTGATGGCATTGCAGGTCGGCACAACGCTCCACGGTTTGCGCCACGGAATGTTGCCTGACGCCATCAAGGAGAGCAGGTTGTCGGCGACGAGTTGAAACTTGTCAATTCTTTTAGACTTAGGCATGGCGATTAATTGATAGAAGTTCAGCCATGCGCGGCGATAGCCCCAAAAAAAGCAGCCACCCCAAGGTTGGGATGACTGCATTGCTGATTGATCTAGCTCAGCAGCTTGATGACTGCCTCCAAGACCTCCGGGCCGCGAGGCGTATCCGTGGGGATAAACACCCGTCGCCGCCAGGAGACAATCTCCGTGAAGCAGCCTGCGGCCTTGAGCTGTTCGCACAAGCCGTCCGAGAGGGTGCCCGCAATTTCCAATCGTCGCTCGTCCATGAGCCACGAGGATTTCAGCGATAGGCCACCCGGTAGCGGTAGTCGTTGCTTCTGATTGAACGCAGTGTCAAACATCTCCGCAGCCGATAGCTCGACCTGATGCACACCCAGGGACTTGGCAATGGCCTGCATCTTGTGCAGCTCCACCACCCGACCCAGGAGGCGTTCACCGTCATCGGTCTGCAAGCGGTACACCTTCATGTTTTCCTGGTCAAGCGAGTTCCAGATCGGCAGCAGCAGGCCGCAGATTAGGAAGATGCGGTCGCTGGTGAACTCAGGAATCTGGCTCACTTCGTCCCGCCAGCAGCGCTCCCATTCTGATTGAGAGGCTTCTTCCCAAGTGCGACCGTCTAGTTCGGCCACCGTCATCTTGGTACGGACGATGGGACGCACCAGAGCCACACGCGGAATGACCGCCCCCGAATCACTCATTACCGAGGAGGTTGGGATGACGACTGCTGCACGTCCAGACTTCCGGTTGACCATTAAGCGGCCTTCCCATCGATCTTGCAGTTCCAGGGCTTTAGGCACACTGGTGAACTCCGTCCGCCAGCTACGCTCTACCTCCACACAGAAGGTTTCGCTGCCAGAGTTGTGCGTATAGACCACGTTACGGTCAGCCACCGCCAGCTTGTCGGCCTGGATGGTTTCGACGCCACTCTCGAAGGTGCCAGCGGCGATCGCCGCCTCAACCCGCGACTCGACCAGCATCTCGAACACCTCAAAGAGGTCATTCTGAAGCTGAATCGGTAGGGCCAGGATGCGGTTCAAGAAGCGCTGCATGGTCGGCAAATCTTCCCGCAGTTGCCCCTCATTGGTGGAGAGGGTAAGCCCGGTCGCCTGCTCGAACTGGGCCAGTGAACAACAGTCCACTTTCCCGGCATACAGCAGCCGGAACAGTTCCCGTAGGGCGGACTGGGCGTAGATCGATTCGAGGTTGTCTTTGGAATCAAAGAGTCCCTGTCCTCCGGTCTGCCGCTGCCCACGGGTGAGTGCTCCCAGTGCGTCCAATCGTCTAGCGATGGTGCTGATAAACCGCCGCTCACCCCGCACGTCGGTCACCACAGGCCGAAAGATCGGGGCTGTAGCTTGGTTCGTGCGATGCGATCGGCCGAGGCCCTGGATCGCGCCATCAGCCTGCCAGCCCGCTTCGAGCAGGTAGTGAACCCGCCGCCGCGTATTCTGACAGCCCAAATCGGCATGGTATGAGCGCCCGGTATTTCCCGCGCCGCTGAAGATCAGGACATCCTTCTCTCCATCCATGAACGCTTGGGTTTCCGACAGGTTTGCTGAGCCTGGGCGCTTGGCAACGTACTGCCGTCCATCTAGATCACTGAGAACCCGCACGGAACGCCCGGTGACTTCCGCGACCCGATCATGACCAAAGTGGTGCAGAATTTGTTCTAATGCACCAGGCAAGGCTGGTAAGGATGCCACTTTGCCAACTAACGCATCTCGCTGGGCTTCCGCTTCACGGCAGATTACGGGATTACCGTCAGCATCTTGCACCAGGCTGGAGCGCACTTGACCATCTTCGGTCGTATACACCTCATAGAGATAAATCGGGAAGGCGTTGACCAGATAGGTCATGATGTTCTCCCGTGGAGTCACATCAATGTTCAGGTCATCCCATTCCTCAGTCGGCACCTCCGCCAACCGCCGCTTGATCATCTCCTCGTTGGTTGAGACGAGTTGAATCACCGGCGCTAACCCCTCGGCTAAATCAGACTCCATAGCCTGAATCAGGCAGGGGCACTTCATGGAGGTCAGCAGATGGTTAAAGAACCGCTGCTTATTGGACTCGAACGCCGAACGCGCGGCAGATTTAGCTGAACGGTTGTAATTTGCCCCGCTGGCCGCCAACGCCTCTTCCAAGTGGGTATGAATCACCTGGAACACCTCGGAATAGGTGTCGTAGATTTTGATCTGATCGGCTGTCAGAGGCACTGTCAGTGCATCGTACTCAACGCCCTCAAAGCTGATATTGCGAGCGAAGTACATGCCCAAAGCCTTCAGGTCACGGCACACCACTTCCATCGCGGCCACCCCACCCGACTCAATCGCTGAGATGAAGTCAGTGCGAGTGGCAAACGGAAATTCGCCCGTCTGCCACAGGCCCAAGCGCGAAGCATAGGCCAGGTTGGCAACCTTGGAGGCACCCGTCGCTGAGACGTAAACCACCCGTGCATCCGGCAGCGCGTTCTGCAGGCGCAGACCCGCTAAGCCCTGCTGGGACGCTTCTTGAGTGCCGCGACTGCCTTCAGTGGCGATCGCGTTCCCCATCGAATGCGCTTCATCGAAGGCAATGACGCCATCGAAATCAGCACCTAACCAGTCGGTGATTTGTTCCAGGCGCGACTTCTTGCCCTGCCGACTGCCACCCCGCAGGGTTGCGTAGGTCGTGAACAGAATCCCCTCATTCAGAGGAATGTCGCTGCCTAGCTTGAACTTCGAGAGCGAGACGACTTGAGACTCGTCACCACCAAGGGCTTTCCAGTCCCGTCGTGCATCCTCGATCAGCTTGTCGGACTTGGACACCCATAGGGCTTTCTTTCGTCCCTGGAGCCAGTTGTCCAGCACAATGCCAGCGACCTGACGGCCCTTACCCGAACCCGTGCCGTCACCGAGGAACCACCCGCGCCGAAACTGCACGGCATCAGGGTCGCCACTGCTGGCCACCTGAACCGTATCTAGGGTTTCATCAACCTTGTAGAAGCCTCTAAGAAACTGGCTATGGGCCTCGCCTGCGTAGACGACGCTTTCTAACTGAGCTTCTGAGAGCAGGCCCTCCACCACCGCTTTCGGCAGTTTGGGTCGATAACTGGGCATCGGTGGCCGCACAGCACTGAGCGCAACTGACTCACACAGCGTTGTGGGATGCTTCTGCGCTCCTGTAATGGCGATCCGCTGGGGCTGATACACCTCATAGAGCACGGCCTGAGTTTGCGTGGTCGCCGGGGGAACTTCCTCATACGCCACGTCAATCACGTCATCCCAGAACGGGCCAGGATTCGCCTCGGTGGGCTGTGGCTCAGGTTTCGGCTGTGCCTTGGCCTTGGCTGCTTTGGGCTGCGCTGGCGAAATTTCCGCAACAGGCTGAGCAGCTTTGGGCTGAAGCAGTTGCAGCTCACTGCGAGGCGGCAACTGCTTCAGCAGATGAGCGACTTTCGCCATCTCCAGGGATTTCACCCTGGCCGTCTTGCCCTCGATCTGAGCAATGGCCCACTCGGTTCCCAAATCCAAAGAGATGGGAGTTCCTTGAGGCGTAATCTTGTCGATCACCGTAAGCCGGGTATCCATCGTGGTGCCATGCTTGGCGTATGCCTCACCCGACACGGTGACGGTGGCCCTCACGCAAACCTGATCTTCCAGACCAGAGAATGCGGTTCTCCAAAACTTAGAACCAGGCTCGAACCATTGACCGGAAATTAGCACCAGGCGGCCACCCGGCACCAAGCGCAGGAAGGCAGAGCGTACATGGTTGCCCGTCGCAGCAGCATTGCGCCGATGCTGACGAGGCGATGCGCTAAACGGCGGGTTCATCACCACCACTGAGGGCTGTATTGCCTCTGGCAAGTGGTCGTGGATGTGCTCCGCGTTGAACTGATAAACCCCTGATTTAGGGAACAGGCTACAGAGTAGTTCATAGCGGCTGTCGGCCAATTCGTTGATCACAACATTCGCCCCTCGCACCTGGCAGAACTGAGCCAAGATGCCCGTCCCGGCTGAGGGTTCCAGAACTAGGTCGTTCGGTGTAACTCGCGCACAGTGGGAAGCGACATACGCCAGTTGCAACGGCGTAGAAAACTGTTGCAGGGCGATCGCTTCTTCGCTCCGGCGAGTTTGGGTGAGACCGAGGGACTGCAACCGCGCCAACTCTTGCAGGGCGGCGATCGCGGATGTGCCTTGAGCCTTCATCTGCTCAGTAAAGTAGGGGAGCATGAAGACAAAGGCGGACTCTTGCAGGTCGTAAACGTCCTTCCAGGCCCATAGGCCCTCAGCATCGGAACCGCCAAAGGCTTCTTGCATGAGTTTTCTGGCATGACTGCGATGTAGCTTGCAGTTCCGCCAGAAGATGCGGCCCAAGCCCTTGATAATTTCCAGTAGTTGATTTTCCGGCGCATCATGCGTCGGATGCGCTTCGATAGTTGGCTGTAGCATAGCTTTCGCCTATAAAGGTCAGCCCCTCGCGGCGATAGCCCAAAAAAGAAAGCAGCCGTCTGTGAGGACGACTGCAAGAAGGCTCAGGCAGACAGAGCGTCAGCCCTTATCAGGCTGAGCACGTTTGCTGCACTGGCATAACTTTATCTGTGGTGGCCGCCCAGTAGTCGGCGATCGCATGAGCTGCCGCGACAAATGCCGGTTGTGCAGACAATTACCGTGAATCGGGAGTAGCCGTAGGGAGAGGTCATAATGGGTTCCTCCTAAGCGTTCACCAGCGCCGGAGCGACAGCGAATGGCTCTCCCAGGAACTGCTCGATCGCCCTGGCATTTTCGATTCAGTGAAATATGGATAATTTTTCACAAACTGAAAAATATTGAACTTTTGGTGTTATCCAAAGAGTGAGCTGTAACCCACTTTCTGATGCGTAAGAAATGTCTTCCCATTTTTCTAATAGGCTTCATCATCGCCGGGAGCACGGTGGGGCGCACTGCAAGTTTTACGATCGCTCAAACACCGACACCACCCTCAACTCCCACGCCGCCGCCCCCACCGGCATCACCGACCCTTCGAGATGACATCACCGATCTCTGGCAAGCACACCGACTTTCCCTTATCTCTGCTGGTTTACTGGTATTGCTAGGGGGAGGAGGATATGTTGGAGTTCTCTGGCTCAGACCCCTGTGGCTGCTAAAGGTGCCCTCGCAAGACTTGGGCATACCCTGGACGACGCGGAAGGTGCCGCTGGGGATGGTGCGGTGGTTGAAGTACCGCGATCGCGTCCTCGACACCTGGGTCAACCAGCATTGGCGGGTAGCCCAGCCAGCCTTCTTCCAATTGGATAATGTCAAAGCCCGCCAGATCCACATCCCTCTACCTGTCCAACTGGATCAGGCCAAGATTAGCGACCCGCAAGGGGCCGACCTAGCGCCCACGTTTCAGAAGAAGACGGCGGTGTTGCTGATTGCTGGCGAAGGGGGCGCGGGTAAAACTAGCTTGGCCTGTCAAATTGCCCAGTGGGGGCTGACCAAGCAACTGTGTGCCCACCGGATGATTCCCGTGTTGATGGAAACTGAGTTGGATGATCAGATCCCGCTGTTTGCCGCCATCCAAGGCCAGATCAACGCCCTCACCAACCAACCCGAACCGATCGCCCCTGAACTCCTAGACAAGTTGCTGCACCGTCAGCGGGTGCTGGTGATTGTCGATCACCTATCCGAAATGGGCGAGGCCACCCGCCGCCAGATCACCCCCCAGCTGGCGGATTTCCCCGCCAAGGCGCTGGTGGTGACCTCCCGTCTAGAAGAAGCCCTGGGGGGCTTGCCGAAAACGGTTTTAAAGCCACTGAAAATTGATTCCGGTCGGCTCTTACCGTTTATGTCGGCCTATCTGGAAGCCAAGGGCAAACAGGATTTATTTGAAGACTTCCATTATCTCAAGGGCTGCGATCGCCTCAACGAAATGGTCAAAGGCAGAAGCATCACGGTGCTGCTGGCGCGGCTTTACCTAGAGCACATGATTGAAGCCCGTGAGCGCACCGACACGATTTTGCCCAATTCGGTGCCGAAGCTGATGCTCAGCTACCTCAACCAGCTCAACCGCCCCATCGAAGCAGACAAAAAACTGGATGACCTGGAGGTACAGCGAGACGCCCAAGCCATTGCCTGGGCCTGTCTCCAGCAAACTTACCGCCCGACGACGATCAAAAAAACCGTTGCCCTCGCCGCCCTCGCCGCCCTGGATGAGGCCACACCGCCCCAGGAGCGCCTCACCTATTTAGAAAAACGCTTGCAAGTGCTGCAAACCCCCGAACCAGGGGACAGTACCCGCATCATTCTCGATCCCCTGGCTGAATACCTAGCTGCGGTCTATTGGGTCGAGCACGCTTGCCAGCAACCCGACCCCGCCGGTACCTGGCAAGGCTTTTTTGAATCCGTCGATCAAAAGCTGACCCAAACCCAGGAAACCCCGGAGGCGATTCGCGGCTTTTTGCTGGCGTTGTATGACTGCTGCCTAGACAACACCCACCACGAGGCCATTGCCCCCGACTTACCCAATCAACTGTTGATCGCGGCCCATATGGACCCCAACGATCTGCTGCAACAACAAGAAGCCCGCCGTATTCAAAAATTAATCGCTGAACTCTCTGCCCCTGAAGAGGAATTTCGCATCGAGGCGGCGATCAAGCTCAGCCAACGGGGAGCCCCCGCCCAAATTGCCGAGCCCGAATTGGTCGGGATGCTAGCCAACCCCAACCAAACCCTCGCGCCCCGCGAGGCGGCGGCACGGGCCTTGGGTCAGCTCGGCATTGGCGAAGCCGCTCTGTTGAAACTGCTCACCCAGTCTCAGGAAGATGCGACACTGCGCCGCAGCGCGGCTGAAGCCCTGGGGCAGATGCAGGCTGGGAGAGCCGAGTTGCTGAAGCTGCTGGAAGATGCCCAGCAACCCCTGACGCTGAAGCAAGGGGCCGCCCGTGCCCTGGGCCTGATCGGTGCCCCCAGTGGCGATCCGGTGCCGATGCTGATTCCCCAATTGCGCGATGGCAAGGTGACTGCCGAGGTGAAGGCGCTCCAAGTCTGGCGGGAAACGCTACCGCCAGACCTGACCCTGGAGTTAGTGGCGATTCCAGGGGGAGAGTTCCTGATGGGGTCGCCACCGGATGAGACTAGTCGCGACTGGTATCCCCAGTCATATCCAGATACCGAGGGGTTGGATGTGGAGGCCCAGCATCCCGTCACGATCCAAACATTCTGGATGGGGCAGCACCCGGTCACCCAAACCCAATGGCGAGCCGTGGCCGCGTTGCCCGCCATCAACCGTAATCTGGAACTCAATCCCAGTAGCTTCAAGGGCGACGATCGCCCCGTTGAACAAGTTACCTGGTATGACGCGGTGGAGTTTTGCGATCGCCTCTCCCAGTACACAGGTAAAACCTATCGCCTGCCCTCCGAAGCCGAGTGGGAATATGCCTGCCGCGCTGGCACCACTAGCCCCTTCTTCATGGGCGATACGCTCTCGACCGCGATCGCTAACTACGATGGCAATTACACCTATGGCACTGGGGAAAAAGGCAGCTATCGAGAAAAAACAGTGGCAGTGGGCAGCTTTGGGGTGAATGCCTTTGGGCTGGCGGATATGCACGGCAATGTCTATGACTGGTGCCTCGATCACTGGCATCCTAGCTATGACGGGGCACCCAGTGACGGTAGCGCTTGGATAACGGATGGGGACGATCGCTATCGCATTGTGCGGGGCGGTTCCTGGTATGGCGATCCAGTTTACTGCCGCTCAGCGTTCCGTAACCGCTCTTCTCCGGCCGGCCGCAACGATCTCATCGGTTTTCGGGTGGTGTGTGTTTCCCCCTGGACTTAATATCTCTTTACACTTTGTTACTTTTGCCCTTTTCTCTAATTTCCTTTTCTCTGCTTTCGCGCGCAGCGCGTTAAAAATTTTTTTGAGTTTTTGGGTTATGTAAAGTTAGGTGGTGCTCGCTATATGTGGTGCTCTATGGTGTTTTCCTGCCTCCCTTGACTCTAAATGAGGAATTTATGGTTAAACCGCACTCCCTGGATTTACCCATCATCCAGAAAGCTTATGACCTGGTGAAATGGTACGTCCCCATCCTCAATCGCCTGCCGCGCAATCACCGCTTCACCCTGGGCGATCGCATCATCAACGGCCTATATGACCTGCTAGAGGGGTTGATTCTCGCCCGCTACAGCCGCGACAAGCTCGCTACCCTACAAAACCTGAATGTTCGCCTCGATTTGCTGCGACACCAGACCCGGCTGTTAGTGGATTTTGAATTGATGGAAACTAAGCGCTATGAGTACGTCGGCAAACTCATAAACGACATTGGCACCGAACTCGGCGGTTGGATACGGCAGCAACGTCAGCGAGCAACTGTATGAAACGCTATGGCTATCTCTGGCAGGATGTGATTGATTTCGACAATCTCTTAGCAGCAGCTCGACAGGCCCAAAGGGGCAAACGTTTTCGCGACAATATTCTCCGCTTCAACTACGACCTAGAGCATCACCTCATCCAGCTCCAGCAAGAACTGCAAACCAAAACCTATTACCCTGGGGAATACACCACCTTTTACGTCAAAGAACCCAAACCCCGACTCATCTCTGCTGCTCCCTATCGGGATCGGGTGGTGCATCACGCCCTCTGCAACGTGATCATGCCGATTTTTGAGCGTACCTTCATTCACGATTCCTACGCTAATCGGGTCGGCTTTGGTAGCCACCGCGCCCTCAAACGTTTCACCGAGTTCACTCGCTCTAATCGCTATGTGCTGCAATGCGATGTGCGCAAATACTTCCCATCGATTGACCTCGACATCCTCAAAGGCATCTTGAGGCGCAAGATCAAATGCCCCGATACGCTCTGGCTCATTGACACCATCATCGACGGCAGCAACGATCAGGATCCGGTAATTGATTACTTTCCAGGAGATGATCTGCTTACCCCAGTCCAGAGACGCCGAGGCCTTCCCATCGGCAACCTCACCAGCCAGTTTTTTGCCAACGTCTATCTCAACGGCTTTGACCATTTTGTCAAAGAAACCCTCAAGGCGGAAAAATATCTCCGCTACGTCGATGATTTCGCCCTATTTTCTGACGATCGCGGCTTCCTGGCTGAAGCTAGACAGGCGATCGAAACATACCTAACCACGCTCAGGCTCAAAATTCACCCCATCAAAAGCCAGCTTTTTGAAACTCGCCTTGGCCCGGTTTTTGTTGGCTTTCGCGTTCTGCCCGATCACATTCGCGTCAAATCAGCCAATCTCCACCGTGCCCGTTACCGACTCCGGCAATCTCAAAAGCAATATGCCTCCGGCAGTCTGTCCTTCGAGCAACTCACCCAATCAGTCCGTAGTTGGGCCGCCCACCTCAAGCACGCCGATACCTGGCATCTCAGAGGCGATATTTTTTCAGCCCTGGTGTTTTCTAAACCCTCAACTTGAAAGCTTAAATGATCTGCTCCATCACCGTTGACAATGCCGAAATGGACTACTTTCAGAGTTGGGGTAGGTCAGCCTAGCTGATGCGGGGCGGTTCCTGGTATGACAATCCAGATAACTGCCGCTCAGCGATCCGTAACCGCAATAATCCGGCCAACCGCAACAATAACATCGGTTTTCGGGTGGTGTGTGTTTCCCCCTGCACTCTTTAGCGCCAGAGTCGATGAATGGGAATTCATCGAGCGTGCCTCGAAGAGTCCAGACCTGCTCCAGCGATGCTTCGATGCTTAGAGACATCCGAAAATCAAACCGGATCAAGCAGCCTGGTAGACACCGCGCTCGAACGGTTGCTTGATCCACCCCTCTCAATCCCAGATTGACAAAGAGACGCCTCCCGGATGGGAAGCGTTGGTCAGGGGCGACGACAATCAAGATTCGACGTACCCCTTGCGGAGTTTTTGTCGAATGATGTCGTTGTAAGCGCTTTGGGCTGCTTGCGAAGTTGGGAAGGTTTTATCTCTCGTTTGTCCCTTGGTGCCGATGCGCCCGTAGCGAGTCTGAAAGCCCAAGCCGTTAGAGTGCATAGCAATCTCCCAGAACTTACAGGCGTTTTGTGAGTAATCAACATACTCGAAATAAAGTGGACGTGAGACGACCTGTACCGTTGATGAAGCCTGCCACGGCTCAGGGGTTCTGCGCTCCAACCACTCGTCGGTAGATTGTTCACAGATGCCTCCCTGATGAGCAAAGCCCAAATTTTTGGACGTTTCACGATCTAAGTCGCTGTCGCATACGAGTAACGTCTGGGACGGCTGAAGGTCTTGCATCAGCACATTAATCAGATGGGCGTATGGCTTGTTAAAGCCTGGCACATCTACCTTTTCCCAATGGCCCTCTTCCGGTAGGTTGCCCCACGGGAATCGAGTGGCTTTGAGTTTTTGGAGAGTCGGGAAACGGTTCTCTGATTGTCTCAGCCAGTAGGCGCGACCCACGGGATCGCCTGAGATCAGAAAATGGGAGATCGGTAGGGTCGTCATCAAGTGGATGCTTTTGGATAGGCGCTCCTCAGTAGAGAGGTTGCCTTGAACGTCCAAGACGGCCACTTCCACCCGACCTTCATAAAGCGCCAGCCGTTCAGGGATTTCAGGGCGGGCCAGAACGTTTGTTAGCAAAATAACTAAAGGTTTCATGGGTTTTTCCTCATACGAAAAACCGGAAGTGCAGCAGGGCCGCACTCCCGGTCGGTGGTCAAATTGGAGTCAATCAAATGTCAAAGACCTGATGAACCTGGGGGTCGCTCAGGTCGCGAACGTGAATGTTCAGATCACTGAAGCGCTCCAAGACTTCCGTGTTGACATAACTGCCGACCAGCAGCGTGTAAACCTTAAAGCTCAGTCGTTGCTGGGCTTCTCGCCATGTCTTTGAGAAGCTTTCGCTCACATCGGCCTCGCCGTCCGTGATAAACACCACGTCGGCTTCTTTGAGGTCAGCGTGCTTCTCCAAGGCATCGAGGGCTTCATAGAGCGGTTCCATGAAGTTGGTGCCGCCACCGTATTGCCGATCAGCCAGATCAAGGCGCTCGGCTGGGGATGCCGTCAAGGGATCGATATCTTTGACATGGCGCACCCGCGAGTCGTAGAGGATGACCCGTGCCTTACGGTTCTGGCTCTGGGCAATGCCAACTAGGGCCAGCATGAGCCCCGTCGATTCCACCTCGTTCGGCCCATCCATCGAGCCGGACTTGTCGAGGCAGATAACGACGGGGCCTTGTTGACCTTCATCGCTGCTGCCATCGAACTCCTGCTGAATCAGAGACTCCTCAGCGAAGTCTTTGAAGAACTGCGTCCGAATCGCGTCGAGGGCGACTCGCACCAACTCCGAGGGAGCTAGTTTGGCGAGATTGTTGCCCATGCTGGTATCCGTAATCTGGTCGGGGATCTGCTGGGAGCGTTTCGCCCCTTGCCGAAGAGCCGCGATCGCCTGAAAGCGACCTGCCGCTTCAGCAATTTGCCGAAAGCGCTGATCGCTGATCAGACGTTGGGCAACGCGCTCCTTCTGCTGAGCTGTGCCGGGACACTTGAGGGTGCCCAGCCCATCACCCCAACCAAAGCCAGTTAGGGCCATGCGCTGCTCATACACCCCGTTCAGGGCTTGATACACCGCATTGGCGATGTCCTCAGCCATGGCCTCACCAATCTGCTCGGCGTAGGCTTGGACGGCCTGATCGATTCGGCCCATTTTGGCTTTGAGCTTCTGAAGGTCTTTCTTGAGACCCGCGATGTCAGTGCCCAGTTGATCCACCTGCTGTTGCAAAGTTGCCAACCGTTGCGGGTCGGTTTCTGTCTGTTGCTCCAGATTCAGCTTCTTGTGGGCTTCCTCCCGCGCCGTGAGTTCGGCTTGGAGGCGCACGAATTCGGCCTCCAGGTCTTCAGTCGTCTGTGGGTTGAAGCTGCGGGGCGGTTGGGGCAATTCCCCAATCACCTGCTCACAGAGTCGATGAGTTGCTTCCCCTGCTGCCAGTTTGTTATTCCGGCAGGCAATTTGCAGTTCACCAATGTCCACCGACTCATCGATGAGCTGGTGCAGCACATGCGCCCACAACACTTCGGGCCGGAGCTGGTCATAGGGAAGCGGTTGAGGTGCGGTGTAGAGGCGGTGAAAGACCTCCTCAGCGAACAGCCCCCAGCCCTTCATCCGTTGCTCGCCAGCCTTGATAGCGGCGGCAACGTCAGGAAAGGAACGGAGGTAGTCCTTCCAGGTATCCCGGTCCCACTGGGACACGGTGTAGCAAAGGGTGGTCACTTGAGATGACCAAGTGGAATCGATCGGTTGAATGGCAAAAGTCATGGAGTGTCTCCTTTAGATAACTTGGGCATTGCGATTGGCAATCATTTGGCGATGCGTTTCGAGCCGAGTGATTTTCTGGTCAATGACCGTCAGCGCATCTTTGATTTCCTGGGTCTGCGGCATTTGGGCTAAGCCCTGCTTGAGCCCCTGCAAATCAGTCAGGGCGATCGCGACCTCTCCCATCGCTGTATCAGGGTCGAAGTTCTGCATTGCCCTGATCGCCTTATCAATCACGGGGTCAAAGGCTTTTTTGAACTGCGATTTCCCTTGTGCTTTCGAGGGCCGCATTTTCTGCAACGCTCTCAGCTTCCGGTCAATCACCGAAATTTGTTGGGTGTCCGTCCACAGCACATGCTTGAGGATGCTGAAGTCTGCGCCTGTTACTTCGGTGTTGCCGTTGAGGAACGCCGCTGCTTGCAGCAGATCAATGCAGTTGCCCCACCGCCGATCCGAGGCATGAACATCCTCAGCGGCGAGTTCTTTGCGCAGACGCGCGATCGCCTCCTGGGCTTCGACCGAGAACTCGATGGTTCGCACCGCTGCCTGCATCTGCTGAAGCTCAGTGATGCTCAGAACCGTGGTGATAAAGGGACTCTCGCCTGTTGCCCGACGCCGGACAAACTCCAGAAAATTGGAGTCTGACTGCATCCAGTCCACTTCGATGCGGAACAGGAAGCGGTCTAGCAGCGGTGCCAGGGCTTCGGTCTGAAGCTGCGAGATGCTATTGGCTGCCCCAAACAGACTGATGAGGGGCATCTCGCACATTTCGCCATCGTTCAGGAACAGCCGTTCCTCCATGGCCGTATATAAGGCGTTGAGGATGACGCTGTTGGCCTTGTCGATTTCATCCAGAAAAGCCAGGGGCTTCCCCGGCATAAAGTTTTGGTAGGCCCGACACAGACGGTCGTTGGGCAGCTCTGACACCTTGATTGGCCCAAAGAGCTGATCGGTGGTGGTGTCTTTGCCGAGCTGCACCTGAAAGCACCCGCCCGAAATGGCTGAGGCAATGGCCCGCACCAAGCTGCTTTTAGCTGCGCCTGGTTTGCCAAAGATCAGCGTGTGTTGACGGGTTAGCAGTGAGAGCAGGATGATGCGGATCAGGTCTGTTCTCTCCAGAAACATTTGGTTTAATTCCTGCTCCAGCCGCAGCAGTTTGTCGCGAGGGGGGCAAGTTGTTTTCGTTTTAGACTTGGTTCTAGGCATAGTCGTTTGCCCATATAGGTCAGCCCTGCGCGGCGATAGCCTGAAAAAGCAACAGCCACCCGATCACGGATGGCTGCATGGTGGCGAAGCATGGAGTTATGCGGCGGCGATGCCTTTGATTACGGTCGTCAACTCTTCCGGCGTGAGCGTTTCCACTTTCCGGCGTCGAATCGCCATGAGTTGCTGCTTGACGAGGCGTTGACGCTCATCAATGTCGGTGATGCCAGATCTGTCGAGTGCTGCTGAGATAGCCGCTCTCGCATCGGTCGGTTCATCATCGTCGTTAGTGTCATCGACAGTCGCTTCAGGCTCGATAGGCTCCTCCTCGTCGTCAACCATAACGGTTTCGGCAGCTTCAACTGCCTCGGCCTTATCGGTTTCTTCGTGAGTGTCATCGACCATTTGTGGCGCGTATGTCTCACGAATCGCAGTCAGCACATCCTCTAGCTCATCTGTAGATAGGTCTGCGGCTTTGCGTCCGCCCAGGTGATTAGCGGCAACGGCTCGTCGATCCTTAATGCTCGTCACCCCTAGCTGGTTCAACAGATTAGAAATCTGCCGAGCATTGGAGGGCTTCGGCGGCAGGATTGTGCTCTCGTCGGTGAGTGCAGCCACGGGCGGGATGCCCAGCTCCTGACCGCGCAAGATGCGCGCGATCGCCTGTTCCTCATTGGCTAGATCCTTAAATAAGCCACTAGCAAAGAGGATTTTGCCAATTTCAATAGCTTCTGCAAGGGAAGTCTGAGTGGTTCTGTTAGTGTCCATAGTCTTCAATGCAAAATAAATTTCATGGTTCCTGCGCCCAAGCGCATAAGAAAACGACACCCCTGAAAGTCCAGAGATGCCGTTTCGCTTTTGCAGTTTGAGGTCGCTAGTCGATACTGACCCCGCCAACAGTCGTGGCTGCTTTGCGCTGGGCCGGGACTTGCTCTGATAGGGCTTCACTGCACCGCTGGGCGAAGCGAAAGATCAGGTTGTTGTCCGTGATGCGCGGTTGCTCGCGCTTAATCTCGTCAAGCCGGTTTCGAGCAATCTGAACGGAGACGTGGTGACGCTTGCGGCCCCAATCAATCAGCAGTTGATCGATCAAGCTCTGCATCTCCTCATCGTTGAGCTGGTCAGCGGTCTTGCCGTCTGCCATCTGCTTCACCTGCGCCAGGGTATGCTCAGTGCGTCCGATGATTAGTTGAATGCGATCGCGATTGAGCTGGCCCTGGTCTTTGACCGCTTCGCCGCCATCGGGTACTCGCTCCAGATGAGCCGCGCTGCCGATGTCTTCCTGGGGTTCCCAGTCGGCATCAAGCGTTTGAATTTCAGAGTGTTCGACAGCGAAGAAATTAGAAGCGTTTGCCGCTAGAATCACCGATCCCACGAATGCCCGTTTTTGGCTCATCTTGTCGATGGTATTCACCTGATCGAAGATGCGCTCATTGGGCACTTTACCCTGTTGCTGTGAGGTGATTTGAGGATCATCGCTGCGGAACTTGGCATTGCAACCACCGCTCTTGCTGTGGCAGTACCACCCTTTGTCCCCCGTTTGTCGGTCCTCATACTGGCTGCGCTTGATCGCCGCCGCACCACACTGAGGACAAACCCGCTGAGCGGTGCGGTAACGATATTTTTCCTCCCAGGAGTTGCAGGAACCCACACATTCGGCAACGATATGGCCTTCGCGGTTTTTCAACGTGCATTTGTACTCAAAATTGAAAAAGGGTTCGCCGAAATCTTTGCCCGTCCAGTCTTTAATGGCTTCCAGTCGCTCCAACGACTCCCGCAGGCCGAACAGGGTGGCAATCTTCTCGGCCCCCGGCTTAAAGAGAATCGGTTTATCGCCGCAGCCCTGGATTTTGCCGTAGTCGAGGCCCTCTCTTAACGAGTGCTGCATAAAGAGCACCAGCGTGTTGTAGTGGTCAATGGCTCCATTGACCTGCTGTATCCCGCTGTCGGGAAGTTGCATAATTGCGTTACTCATTGCCATACTTTTGGAAACATCCCGTCAGCATGGCGATAGCCGAATTGCATCAAAGTCCGATTCATGGCCTTGATTGTGCGTTTAATTTACTTGTGACTTTTAATGGAACTTCGAGATTATCAGGAGCGGTTGGTCCATGACTTGCGCTTAGCGATCGCGCAAGGATATCGCCGCATCCTGGTCTACTTGCCAACTGGGGGCGGAAAGACCATTGTTGCCAGTGAGATCGTGAAGCGGATTGTCGAAAAAGGGAATCGCGCTAATTTCATCCTGCACCGCGATCCACTGGTGACTCAGACCTCGGAGAAATTCACTGCCTTCGATATTCCGCACGGTGTCATCAAATCGGGCTTTCCCGAAACGGCTGATGCGCCCATGCAAATCTGCGGTGTCCAGACCTTGGATGCGCGAGACCTGCCCATCCCGCCCGGCATCACATTGATTGACGAGGCCCACTCTGTCAGCTTCTAACGGAAGCTTCAGGAATTGTTTGAGGAAAGTGATCGCATCATTTTGGGATTCACCGCCACCCCGTTTCGTCGGGGAAAGCGCAAATTGACTGATCTCTATCAGTTATTGGTGAAAGGCCCAGAGCCGGATCAGCTCATCCATGATGGCTTTTTGATGCCGGGACGCTATTTTGCCTATTCAGAAATTGATCTCTCTAGCGTCGGCATTTCACGTCGTTCAGGCGATTTTAATGGCGGCGATTTGCAGCGAGCGCTCAACTTCAAGGAATTGAATCAGCGCATAGTGGAAGAGTATCAGCGCACTGCTCTAGGTCGCAGCGGCATCATCTTTGCCTGCGGCGTGGAGCATTCCAAAGCTATCCGGGATGAATTTTTGGCAGCCAATATTCCCTGCGCCCACATTGATGGCTCGACCGCATACAACCAGCGACGACAGATCTATGTAGCCCAAAAATCAGGGGAGGTGCCGTTAATTGCCTCGGTCGAAACCTTGACCGAAGGATTTGATCAGCCCTCGGTATCATGGCTGGGCATCGCTCGGCCCACGCTAAGCCATGCCCTGCATGTGCAAATGTTGGGGCGAGCTGCACGACCTTGCACGGAGATTCAAAAAACAGATTTTCTAGTCAGTGATTTTGGTACTGGGAATCTGGAACGCTTTGGGCGACTCGAAGACCAGGTAGATGTCACCCTGACGCCACCCAAACGGAGAAACTCGCCTGGAGATGCGCCAACCAAAGTTTGCCCCCATTGCCAAGCCATGATGCTGGCTTGGCGGCTCACTTGCCCAGAATGCAAGGCAGATATGGGAATCGCTATCGAGGAGGTGCCAGAGGAATACCTATCTGAATATCTCTCAGAGGAAGAGATGGCCCAACGGAACCATTACCGCAAGCTTTGCCGAACTGCCTACGAACGCGGATATAAACCGGGGTGGGCGGTGCTATCTTACCGCGATCGCTACGGCACTTTTCCTGCTGACTGGTGGAGCTTTGGCGCGGTGCTTAAGTAGGTAGGCAGAATTATTTACAAAGTGTCTTTATTGCCAATCAGGCTTTTGGGGCCTTTATCGGGAAATTAATTTTGTGCGGGTACTTAACAGCCAAGATGCCGCTGCAAGAGAAACGTATCGAGCCTATCTGGAAGCGATCGCCCAAAAACACGGGCATGATACGCAGTGGATCGAGCGCTATATGTCGGTGGAGTTTGGTGAAGGCTATCACGTTGAAGTCTCAGCGCGAGAGATGGCCGAAGCATGAGCAAAAAAAATTATCTGCACCTACTTGGTGAAGTGCAGATAAGCTGATGTTGGTAGCGGTAGCAGTAGCTTTGATTCTACGAATGATAGCACTGCGCCCGGATGGGCGACCGTCAACGCTTCAGGCGGCACGAGGCACTTTGACCTGATGGGGAGGACTGAGCAGTGGCAGTGGTCATCCCTGGCCCTTCGGTCTATTGCCTCAGAGCGTTAGCGCAACAGGCTTTTGACGATCTCGTTAGCATGAGCAAGTTCGAGCCGTGCCGTTCTCAGGCGCATCAGGTCGCGCCGCATTCGACATTGAAAATCCGTCTGCGGATCGCTCAACATCTGCTGAGCTGTCGGTGACAACTCCAGCGTTTCCGCGATCTCTTTCAGTTGCCTGTACAGCGATCGCATCTCGTGTTGACTTGGCATAATCTGCTGAGTCGATTGTTTGGGTGGGGAGTGGTATAAAAACATAGCCATTCCGATATAGGTCGAAATGGCTACGCAATCGCGTTTACCTGAATGTTTGCAAGTAATTAGCAAAGCGGGTCGCTGACCGCTTGTTCTTGACAATCTTGCCCTCGAACAAGAACAGTCCTTCCCAATCAGGATTACTCCGGCTCCAATCGACAGCTGCTAATCCGGACAGGTCGGGTAGGTTGCCGGACTCGCCAATGAGCTGCTGACCCAGTAGGCCCAGGGCTGATAGCGTAATCGAGTGGAAACAGATGTAGTCCTGCCGGAGCATAGGAGCATTCACAGGTTGCTCTTGTTCCACCGCCGCCAGCAGGTCGCGCCACTGAGGGATAGTCTCAGCGATCGCCTTCCAGTAGCCAGCCGCAACGCTATCCCAGTCACTCTCTGGCACGTTCGCCAGCAGTTCCCGGTTCGCATCCCGCCAGCCATTCAGTGTGAACAGGTCGCCGCTGCTTTTGGAGAGCGTGGTGCGCTCCAGATTGGTGTACCGCTCCACCCACGGCAGCGCTAGCAGGTTGCGCGTTACATCTGATAAGCGATCGCGCTCATCAAACAGTGTGGCCAGAGATTTGCTCGGTTTGCTGGCATTGGCATTGATGTCGAGAAAGACCTGATGGCGGATCTGGTTGCCAGCATCGGGCAACAGCATCACGCCCACGGTTTCATCGTTCATCATCGCCGGAGCTTCGAGGTAGGCTTGCAGGAATCCGGCGGCGCGGTGTTGGCCGTCGCCTAGCCAGAACCGAGAGTCAGAGGGCAGGGTTAATCGCCCTACGCCTTGGCAAACTTCATCAAAGTCATATTCCTCGCAGTCTACCGACAGCACCAGAGGCGGCAAGACATAGAAGCCCTCTTCCGGCAGCACCTCGCCCAAGATATATTTCTTGAGTTTTCGTGCCCGACTTGGATTGAGTGAGCGTTGGGCCAGCGATCTGGGGTCATGCTGTGCCCGGTCCAGGAACTCGGCAAACATGCGCTTGATGTCCTGCACAGTGAGGTTGAGCATCCAATAAGGACGACCGCTTTGCTGCCCCTCGACCACGGAGAATTGATATTCGGTGTCCGGGTCAATGATGGGGAAGAGATGCTCAGGATATTTATCGGTAATGGTTTGGGGCATGGTTCTCCTTTAGACATTGATTGGGGTGCTGGGGCGCTTTCCGGTGAGTCCTTTCCACTTGAGGGCAAACTCTTCTTTCGTGATGCGGCCCTGCTTTTCTACGGGGTAATTGGGGGTGACGATGAAGGTTTCTTCAACGCTGGGTCTGATGTCTTTGGTGCGCTCAATCGTGACCACACGCCAGGACAGAGACACTAAGACAGGCTCGATCCCAGTCGCTTCACCAATGCGCTCCAGCAGGTGTTGGCATTCTTGGCGAGTACCTTCAAAGACGCGCTCGGTTTGGCGGATCAATCCTTTTGACTTCCAGATGCGGCGAACCGCATAAACGGCCCAATCGTCGATACTGCTCATCAGGTGTTCGTATGTCTGCAACGCCGCCGTATTGCCGTCCTGTTCCAGCAGATCTAAGACCGTGAACTTGGTGGAGTAGAGGAACTGGGTAGGATTCAGCGCTAAGGCATTCTGTTCGATGAAAGCAGCATTGGCCCCTTCCTCTGGCTGGCTCCAGTAGGATTTCAGCAGCAGCGAACGGCCACCACTGGAGCAACTGAACGGGCAATCCGTACAGCTACTTTTGCGAATTCGCGCCTCATCCCGGCTCACGCCGTAATGGGCCGTGATGGTGATGACATTGAACTCATCTACCGCCGCTCGGCCCATGCCGTATTTGGTAATCAGCGGAAAGCTAAAGACCTGCTTGCGCCAGGTGGAGACCTCCTCGCTGATGCGGCTCTCCTCATCGGAGTTGTAGCCAATCTCGTAGGCATAGCCCTGATTACCCATTGAGCGATCGCTCTTGGCCCGGTGGGTCTCATCGGCGTTGTAGCCAACGTGGTAGGTCGGTTTGACTCCGGTTGAGCCGTAGCCTTCACTCCGGTTCGCCCGTCCGACTTCATCGGCGTTGTAGCCAATCTCGCGCTTATAGGTTGCCATCGGGGAGACGGCAAACAGATGGCGGACGATCGCGTCAATCACCTCGCCCTTAAAGCGCAACGTGCAGGTTCGGGCACCCTTGCGGCGTTGCGGCACAATGCCGTTTCGCAGCAGGTGCCGATCCAATGTCCAGCCGATGCGCTGAGCCACATCCTGATAGATGCGCTGCGGCTGGCGGCTGCATTCATAAATGATCCAGCCCTCGGCGGAGTAGTCAGACATGCGACCACATTGGATGGTCAAGATATTGTGCTGACGCAGCAGGGGGAGGATAAACCGCTGCACTTTATCAACGGTTTCATCCCACTCCCGACCGACCAAAGACGTGATAACAATTAGGTTTTCGAGCGGAAAGCCCCTTTCTTCGTCCGTTTCGCTCAGGTATTTGAGCAGCAGTGCGGTGCTATCTGCGCCCAGGCCGTAGCTGAGGATGACGGGTTGGCCTTCCTGGACTGGGGAAGCTTTGTTAGGTTGCCAGTCAGGGAAGCAGAGCAACCTGAGATCGGCATCTGTAATTTGTTTGAGCTTTTGTAAGGTGTCGTCCCACAGGAATAGGGGCTCTTGGTGATCGTTGTCTGTGGCAAATGCGATATCCGCCTCAATCCCCCGTGCAGCTTCCAATTCGAGGGTGGGCGGAGTCATGCGAATGGACATGGTGCATCTCCAGAAAAATTTCTGGGGATGCGATGCGATAGCAAAATGAGAAAAACGTTTTTCTCATTTTTAGAGTTAAAGAACTCAATTGCGTGTATCGTAGACGCGAGATCGACTTGTCCTTTAGTAAGTCGCTTAAATATGGCAGTAATCACGATCGCTTCACACAAAGGTGGTGTTGGAAAAAGCACTCTAGCGTTTCATTTGGCTGGGGCACTATCGTTCCTAGATCCATCTGACGGACAGATTCTGGTGATCGATGGAGACGAGAATCGATCTGTTTTAGGTTGGTTCGGTAAAAACGAAGCAGGGAATCTCCCCTTTGAGGTTGTGACTCTGGCAACCCAAGCCAAATGGTTTCAGGCTGGCAATCGAGCCAAGCATATTATTGTTGATACTCAGGCAAGGCCGTCCAGGGATGACCTGAAGGAGATTGCCGGCGACTCGGATTTATTAATTATCCCTACTCCTCCTCAATCTTTGAGTATTGACACTTTGCCGCTGTTTCTCGATGATCTAAGGTCGCTAGGCGTAACGACCCCTTATACTTTCCTGTTGACCCTTGTAGATACACGTTCTAAGGATGCTGAAGCAGCAAGAGAATATTTGGCGAGTGTGAACGAGCCATTGCTTGAAGGGAAGATGCGTCTTTTCTCTGCCTTTCAGAAGGCGGCTGATCAGGGGGTGTTAGTTTGTGACGCCCGTGCCGAAAGTGGTAAACGTGACAAAAACGCTGGTGTTGCCTGGGCCGACTGTATGGATATAGGCAAAGAGGTTTGGACAATCCTTGAGCAAATGAAGGAGAGTGCTAATGGCTAAATTTGGAAAGTCAGGATGGAATAACGCGAAAATTTCGACTGTAGTGCAGCGACCAGAAGCTAACTCCAAGCAGGAGGTTCCAATTTCCCGGATTAGGAAAGGTCGCTGGCAACCTCGGAGCTATGCTACTGAAGACCATATCAATCAGCTTGTAGCTTCATTCACAGAACATGGCTTTTCTGGCTCTGTTCCAGTTATTGCAGTGTCTGACGACCCCAATTATGACTATGAGTTCATTGGGGGACATACAACCGCTGAAGCGTTGCAGCGTATGGGAAAAGCAACCATTGCTGTTGATGTGCAACAGGTCGAAAGTGAATTAAAGCTAGCGGAGTTTTCTTATCAGCACAACGCAGCCTCTAGGCCCCTGAACGCTTTGGACGATACGAATGGTATTCTCACCATTATTCAGGAACACTTTCAAGAGAAGTTCGGGTATCGACCAGATGTGGACGAGTTATCAAAACTCTTCTCGCAAATCAGAAGAAAAGTTTCAAAAGTAGACCATGAAAAAGTTGCGGCAATCGAAGAAGTTTGGGAACGGAATAAGCTTCCAATAGCGATTGCCTCCTTTTCTTCTGCTCGAATTCCGCTTTTATCTCTGCCATCGGAGTTGAAAGAAGCAATTGTTGCTGAGTCAATTTTTCCCAATGTTGCGATAGAGATTGGAAAAGTCAAGAAAACTAAAGAAAGACGAGCCCTTTTAGAAAAAGCAATCTCTGAGGGAATGACTGTCGCTGAGATTAAAGAAGCTGTCAAGCGCATTGCAGAACCTACTCAGAACCAACAAGAGCAGCCTTCTATTGTTCCTCACTGGAAGGGGACATATCAGACATTAGGGAAAAAGCTACGTAAGATTGATTTTGAGAAACTCCCAACTGAAAGGCGAGATGAATTGCTAACAGCCCTAGAAAGAGTGCAACAGATAAGTGATGAGATATTGCAATCTCTGGAAGGTGAGTGAGGTCGGGCAAGGTTTACCCCACGCAAATGTTAGGGAACGTATGAGGTATGATCGTCTTGTGGTGTTCCCTAACAAAACGATGCCATCCAAAACCCCAACCGACAAGCTTCTCCCTTCTCTCGCTGCTTGGGATCTGGCAGACTTGCGCGAACTTCAGGCTGCACTGGGAGGGCTGATCGAAGCGCTGGAAATGTCCCAGAAAACCCCTGAGCCTGAATCAGATGGCGACGGTGACAGGGAAGAATCCGGGCCGCGATCGCCACAAGGATCGAGAGGGCACATCGAAGCGAAGTACATTCCCCGTGGCAATAAGCGACATGGGCCATACCTGTACCTGCGCTATTGGCAAGGTGGGAAACTGCGGTCGAAGTATTTGGGGAAGGCCCCGCAAGGGTCTTGACTTATGGTGGAGATGTCGATACCAGAATTTGCAGACTGTAGAAAGATGAGTCGATGGCTTCCAGCTTAAATCCGCCTAGCAGCAGGCTGAGCCAGAGTTGAATTAACGGCCAATCTAGAGCCTGCTGGAGGTCTAGTAGCGGAATGGGTTGAGGATGCTGGTTAAACCAGGCATGAATTTCAGCGACCCAATCTTCGATCCGCTCCTCATGGGCGACGGCGATCGCGGCGATCTTTTGTTCTGCTAACTCCACCTCATCGAGCATCTTCAGAACGTTTTCTTTAGGCACTTCGCCCACCACCGTTCCTGATGGCTTCTTAGTCTTACCAGAGGCTGTTCGAGGACGCCGTTGGACAGGAGCCGTCAGGTCTGACAGGTCTACCTGCTGTGACTGTCGGACAAAGCCCTGAAGCCAGCCTCCCGGCACGTTTGGGTCCTGAGGGTTGTGAGCATTCTCCCAGTCCTCAAGCAGCCATTCAGCCTTGGCTTGATAGATCTCGGCTAAGCGCTCAAACACCCGGCTCCCTAAAGTCAACTGCTCCTGGACAGACAGTTGAGCCGAGGCAGCTTCCAACTGTTGACAAAGGGCTTTTAAGTCAGCGATAGCAGGCGTTTCAGCCGCGTCTTCGAGGGCCAGTTCTAGCTGTTCAGGCTGATGGTTCATGGGCTACCTCTACCATTGCCTTCGGCTTGAGAGGGCAGGGTTCAATGGGACATTCCGTGGGCTCCATGCGAATTTCCGGCTCAAACTTTGTAATCCCGAACTGCTCGCGCAGCGTTTTCAGTACCTCCATCAAGTATCCCTGAATCTGCTGATTTCGCATGCCCGTACAGTGGATTGGCTTCACCTGTAGCACCTGCTGATCGCCTTGCCAGACTGAAACAGTAATCGCGTGAAGCGGGGCATCCTGACGCTTCACGCGATACAGATACAGGTAGGCAACTGGTTTGGATTCTAAGGATATCTCCAGAGTTTGAGGGGCGGTCGCCGCTTTCTCCTGCTGGCGAACTTGCTGATACTGACTCCGCCGCGAGGCATTATTATCCCGACGATTACGAGGAGCAGGCGTAAAGCCCCCGCGTTTCAACCGGGGGATATAAGCGCAGGCTGAATTGATTCAGCCGTGATGTGGGTCGTTGATGTAGTCCAGTATTCGTTGAGTGCTGATTTTCCCGGTCGTATCAAAGCCGTAAGAGTGTGTCCACAGGCTTGGTAGCTTAAGGAGTTCAGGGAACTCCTTCCTGAGCAGCCTGGACGATCTGCCCTTGAACGCCTTCACGACTTGAGAGATGGAATGTGTCGGGTCATACTCAACCAAGATATGCACATGGTCAGAGGCGATTTCTAGCGCCTTTATGAACCATCCCTTTTCGGCGGCAACTTCCTGAAAGATAGTCGCACATCGACTTTTCATATCTTCCCGCTTATAAAAGACTCGTTTCCGCCTGCAAGGAATCCAAATCAAGTGAACGGTCGCTAGTCCGACCGAATGCCGATAATGCTTGTATTCAGTCATGTAGATAACATTGCTCCATCTACAAGATATGATACTATTGTTCTTGTGAAAACACTGAAGTTTAAGTTGTACGAGCATAAGCGGAACAGGTACCTTAAGCGGTCTATCAACGCCGCTGGGGTCATCTGGAATCACGCGATAGCCCTCCACAAGCGGTACTACCGGATGTGGGGCAAGCACTTGAACTGCGCAAAACTTCAGAAGCACATTGCCAAGTTGCGAAAGCGTAAACTGTTTTGGCAGTTGGTGGGCTCTCAAGCCGTCCAGGATATCTGCCAGAGAATTGAGAAAGCGTACCAGTTGTTTTTTAAGCACAGAGATAAGGGGGTGAAGCCACCAGGATTCAAGAAGGTCAAGAAATACAAATCCTTCACCCTGAAACAAGCAGGGTATAAGTTTTTGGGCGGCAATCGGGTCAAGATTGGCAGTGAAGTTTATCAATACTGGAACTCCAGAGAAATTGAAGGCACTGTCAAAACCCTGACGATCAAGCGAACTCCTTTGGGAGAGCTTTTTGTGTTCGTCACAGTGGAGCAATCCACCAAGCAAGAATCAGCATCCGCGACTGGTAAAACAGCGGGATTCGATTTTGGGTTAAAGACGTTTTTGGTCTGTTCTGAAGGGTTCAGCATTGAAGCACCTCTGTTCTTCAAGCAAGGCTTGAAAGCTATTCAGAAAGCTAGTCGTGAACTATCCCGTAAGCAGAAAGGCTCTGCCAACAGGGAAAGAGCGCGGCTCAATTTGGTAAGGCAACACGAAAAGATTGCTAATCAGCGACGTGATTGGTTTTGGAAGCTTGCCCATAAGCTCACCGATATGTTTGATGTGCTGTATTTTGAGGATCTGAACCTCAAGGGAATGCAGCGGCTTTGGGGCCGTAAAGTCAATGATCTGGCCTTTGGTGAGTTCCTGCAAATTCTTCAGTGGGTTGCCAAGAAGAAAGGCAAGGTCGTTCAATTCATTGACCGCTGGTTTCCGAGTTCTAAAACCTGCCATCATTGCAGCCACATACTTGAGAGTCTGAGTCTAGAGACTCGCTATTGGCGTTGCCCATCCTGTTCAAACCTAAACGACCGGGACGATAACGCAGCTAAAAACATTAAGGCGGTTGGGGCATCAACCGCCGCACCGGGAGGCGACGTAAGACGGGCTCAGCCTGCGGTTGCTGTTTGACCGGAGAATCCCCCGTTTAGAAAACGGGGGAGTATGTCAAGATAGTGCGATCGCTTGCGGTGGCAACGGCTCTCAACCCAGCAACCGTCGCCCTCTGGACCGTGTTGTTGGCGGGCCTCAGCTACAGATAGCTGAGCGCATTCCAGGCATTTAGGATCAATGCGTCGGGGCACAACATCAACCTCAATATTTAGTGTAAGTTTTAGCGTAATTCCGCAATAGTGTAAACGCTCTATTGGTTGAACAACCCTGAGTTACACTACGAATTACACTACATTTCAATCAGCCTTCGCTAACTCATCCCAACGAGTTTTGTGCAGGGGTGTTGATGCAACGTTCCCGAAGGAGAACCGCTTCTCCGCCCGTGTGAAGTGCAGATGGACTCGGTTGAATGAGAGTGGTTTACTTGTACTATATTGTGGAACGTTGGTTGCTAGTGGCTCCTAGGGGAAGGACGTAATGAGATGGCAAATCTATTACTCATTGAAAGTCCAGGCAAGGTGAAAAAGCTGGGTCAAATTCTGGGCACTGGCTGGATCATCAAAGCCAGTATGGGCCATGTGCGCGAATTGGCAAACGATGGCGTTGATGCGCTTGGCTTCGATATGGAGGCAGGTCGTATCGCTTGTCGCTATCAGCCACGTGATGCGCGCTCTAAGAAAGTATTATCAGACCTCAGGCAGGCGGTGAAAAAGGCCGATCGCATCTACATCGCCACTGACCCAGATCGCGAAGGTGAAACCATTGGCTGGCATCTGCAGCAAGCATTGCGCCTGAAGCATCCGCAGCGTGTCGTCTACAGCGAGATTACCCCGCAAGCCGTCAGAGCTGCGATCGCGCAACCGCGCCCCCTTGACCAAAGCCTAATCGCCGCCGGTCGGGCACGGGACTGTCTGGATAAGTTAGTGGGCTACACTGGCAGCCGCCATGTCGTTTGGCCCTTGAATAATGGGGCCAAGTCGATGGGGCGGGTTCAGAGCGCCACTTTGCACTTGCTTTGTGTGCGTGAGCAAGCCATTCAAGCCTTTGTCCCTCAGGATTATTGGAGTGTTTGGGTGAGCTATGGAGAAGGTTTCAAGGCGTTCTACCGCAGTCGCCTTCAACCTCAACGCAAACAGACCAAAGATATCGCGGACGATAAAAAAGCTGAGCCAGAATCGGATCGGGTCACCTCTCAAGAAAAGGCGAATGAGTTGGTCGCGATCGCGCAGGCGCATCCCCATGCTGTTGTTCGGGTTGAAGGTAAACAAACGACCCAATCGCCACCACCGCCGTTCGTCACCTCAACGCTCCAACAAGCTGCTGGCTCCAAACTCCGCTTCCGCCCCGAGCAGACCATGAAGGTGGCTCAGTCGTTGTACGAAAAGGGCTACATCACCTATATGCGAACCGATTCGGTGAATCTTTCCGCATCCTTCTGTGAGTCGGTACGCCAATACCTCCAGCAGCATGACCCCAGCAATCTGCCGCAGCAGAAAACGCGCCACCGAGCCGTGAAAGGGGCTCAAGAAGCCCATGAAGCGATTCGACCGACTGATGTGAATCGTCAACCTGATGCACTACAGGGAGAGTTAGACTCGGAATCTGCTCGTCTCTACGAGCTGATCTGGAATCGAGCCATCGCATCTCAATGTGCTCCGGCTCGACTGCGTAAGACGCGCATCGTTACTCAGTCCGGCGAGGCCTACTGGGAAGCGCGGGGTCAGGTGCTTGAATTTGCCGGATACACCCGCTACTGGCACAACATCAGCGCTGATTCAGTGTTGCCTGTACTGACTCAGGGGCAAGTTCTGCAACTCAACCAGGCGCAGGCGGAGCCGAAGCAAACCCAGCCGCCATCGCGCTACAGTGAGCCCAAGTTGGTCAAGCTCATGGAGCAAAAAGGGATTGGTCGGCCTAGCACCTACGCGCCAACTATCAAGACGCTAAGGCAGCGGGAATATGTGCAGGTCGTCAAGGGCAAACTGCAGCCAACGACCTTGGGGCTGGAACTCGATAGTGCATTAGAGAAGCTCCTGCCGGATCTGATTCAACCTGAATTTACTGCACAGATGGAGTCCGAGTTGGACACGATCGCCACGGGCAAGCAAGAGTGGCAAGCATACCTGATTGACTGGAATCAAAACTACTTTGCTCCCGCGATCGCCAAGGCGAAGTCTCAGCTTGTGTCATTACCACCCTCTAGCCCAAAACCACCGGCCTCGGCAGTGAACAATGCCGGACGATCTTCAACCTCTAAGACGACACCGACTCAAGGACGACCGACTAAGACCCAGTGCCCGACCTGCGGCGAGACCATGAACAAAGTTCCATCTCGTTCCAAGAAAATGAAGGCCAAGCACTTTCTGAAATGCTCGGGGGCAGGCTGCAATACCGTGATGTTTTGGAATGCTAAAGCCAAGCGCTATGAACTGCCTCATGCTCAGCGACAAGCGCTGAATCCAGAGATGTTTGTTGACCGGCCCTGCCCTGTCTGCGGAGCCATGTTGGAGCGCTATTTTTACACCAAAGCGGGGCAGGAGAAAGTGATGCTGCGCTGTTCGATTGTGGCGCATCGTCGCGGCAAATGTCAGGACGTTGCGTTTTTCCAAAGTCGCGGGGAGTTTTGGTCACCTAAGTTCGGCACATTGAAACTACCAGAGTCAACGCTGGCCGGGTCCAAGAAAACCGGTCAAGAGTGAGCTCTACCCAACATCCGCTCTTCGATGCTCCGGCATTACCTTGACGACTTCCCGCGTCTTTAGAACGGAGAGTCGTCAATTCATATCGCTTCATATTGCTTCCTAAAACAGAGATGAATGATACCTTTTCCCCGACTCTATCTACAATGACGGCTGTATTGTTTAGCTGTTATTCATCGTGGATACTTCAACCTCTTATCTACAAACCCTACCGCCAGCAGAGGCCATTGCTTTTATCACCTCTTTGCAGAAAGTCCAGGCGCACCTGCAGCAAGAACTCGCGTGGATGAACCAACAGGTGCAGCAGAAAACAACGCAGTTACAGGGGATTGAAACGCTGTTAGCGGAAGCGTCGATGCTAGGACACCTGGAAACGGCTGTTGACAGGGTCGCCGCTCCCGCTGTCTCGGATGTCCAACCGACGCCGGAGCCGACAACCGCACCTGCCGCCGCACCCGTTGCGCCGACTCAGGTTGAGCCGCCAGGGAAAAATGATGTTGAAGTGAATGCGGCTCCTAGCCAGACTGTTCCGGCACAAGAATCTGCTGCCTCTCCGGCTAAGGTTACCGCCCCACCGACAACTGCCCCAGGTAAGAAAACCGCTTCTCAGCGATCTGCCAAAGCCAAATCACCGAAGTCATCATCCGCCAAAGCGACGACGAAAAAACCGCCCAGCACGAAGCCTCAGCCTCGCTCAAAAGCTCGCACAACCAGGGCTCAGCCGAAGTCACGAGTCCTACTCCGCCCAGAATTTGCTGATACCTCCCTCACCGATGCGGTGACGCAGGTACTCACTCAGGCGGCAGAACCTCTACATCTGGATCAGCTTGTCAGCGAGCTGTATGAAAATGTATCAGGGGAGGACTTAAAGCGGATTAAGAAAGCTTTGGCCAATGTTCTCTCTGAAGGAAAAAAAACGGGTAAGTGGCGAAATGTGGGCAATGGGGTGTACCAAATCAAGGCATAACCCAGTTGAGGCTGTCACGCCTGAAGATGTGCAGCGCGTCAATCTCTGCAACCCAATCGGGTGATGGCGCATCCCTCAGGTCAGTATGAAAAGTGACTGAGATTTGCTGGCTAGCTGCCCGTTCTATCGGCGAATGACACAGCCCGCCGCTGTCCAGACGAATAATTGTCATTCGGGTTGTGAAAGGGATGTGGGTCCTGTACATGGCCATCTGGACAATGGGGCCATCCGCGATCCAGATATTCTCGTCTACCGGCTTGAGCGTATTGATGGGCTCATAGAGCGTCAGGAGGTCTTTTTCCATGGCCTACTAAGCGGCGGCAATACCCGCCATTTTCCGGCTAAGCGCTAGTCCTGGTCAAGGCGGCAGTGGCTAAAGTTGATTTATCGGCCATGCGCTGTAGGGCGGTTGAGCGACTGATATTGGCCACCTCTGCCAAGGGCACCCACGCCAAGTCGTGAGATTCCTCAGACACGACAAATTCCATCGTCCTGGCTATCAGCAGATAGCGGATGTCGTAATGCACATGGGCGGGTTCTTTGGCGGTGTTGATGGGGTGGTGGCCGATGTCAAAGATTGGGGTCTGTAGCGGTTCAATCGCTGAGATACCGGATTCTTCCCTGGCTTCGCGCAGGGCCGCCGCCAACAGGGATTCATCCCCCTCCTCGACATGCCCTCCCAACTGTAGCCAGCAGTTAAACTTCCGGTGATGGGTCAGCAGCACATGGGTTTTTGCCGCATTGAGCACCCAGGCCGAAGTGGTGAGGTGTCCCCCATAGTTGTCTCGCTGCCAGCAGCGGCTTTGCTCTTCCAGGAAGGCCAGTGTCGCCGCGATGGACGCGGCTTCTGCTGGGTCGAATGGGGAGTGGCCTGCGATCGCCTGGGCACAGCTTTGGGGTTGTAGCATCGTTCAGGGGCGGTTCTGGTACACGCGCTTTTCTTCTTATTCTTCACTATCTGAGCCGAGTGACTCTCGTCACTGCTAGCTTGGCGGCTGCAGCTCCCCTGAGAGCAACTCCAGCGCCAACTCAATATCACTTTTGCCCAGGATGGCATCAATGGTTAGCCCCTGAAACGCCTCGGCCATCGCCAAGATATCGGACAGAACGGCATTCAGCTCAACAAGTTGCTGGGCCATACTCTCAAGCTGTTGGCGCTGCTCGGGCGTTAACGCTTCCCGTTGCCAGCGCATTACCTGCTCGTCAAAGATCCAGAGAAAGTCCTGCTGCTCTCCATAGACCTGGAGAATTCGCTTGACCGTGGCATCGTCTAAAACATGCGGGCGCGACTGCACCGATTGAAGGTTCTGCAACTGTTGGCGTACATCTGCGAGTTGCTCGGAGACCACCTCAGCCATCATCGGCAGGGCGCTCAGGGGTTGCCAGTTCGGTGTCGCTTTCGTCATCAGGGATTACCCAGCAGCGGAGGACGGGGTTTTCTGCATACCCTCACGAGAAAGTATAGGGGGTATAGCTAACCATACCCATACCTCAGCCGCAATGGCTTGGATAGTTTTCGCGATCGCGCCGTTCATTGCTGTGGGCCATGATTTAGCACAATCCTTAGCCTCTTAGTTGCTGCATCTGAGCTAGCGACAGCTCAATGTCGGGAAACGCCTGCATGGAAAGGCTTTGGTCAGAGGTCAGGTCGAAGATTCGCTCGCTCTGATAATCAGCTTCATCAACGCCTGTGAATACATGCAGCTTTTGACCACTCACATCCATCACCCAATATTCTTGAATGGCTGCCTGAGCATAGATTGGTCGCTTTACCTGCAAGTCATAGTCAAGGCTGCTGTTGGCAATCTCAATTAGTAGAAAAATATTCTCAGGGTAAGGATGATGGTCGGTGTAGTCTCGATACTCGACTACCGCGATATCAGGTTCTGGCTCGCTGGATGAGGATAGCGTAATCGCCTTGTTCTCTCTCACTCTGGCTCTGCGGCCTAAGCGTTCCCGTAGATAGTCCGCTACATTGTCACCCCTGCCTTCATGAAGTGAACCGACCGGGGACATCTCAACGATATCTCCATTCAAGAGTTCAACGTGGCGATTTTGAAGTAGCCCCACCGCAGTCATCTGGTGATACTCCTCAACGCTCCATTTGGCTGGAGCTGGCAATCTCGATGGGGTAGTGGCTGGATGGCTCATATTGGAATTTGAATCATCTCTACATTTAAGATAGGGAACCAAACCCAGAAATGGCGAAGTCGTACCTGGGTCTCCGGTATCTGTAACTTCTTTCATTATGGTGGCTCCAACCATCTTAGGTGGGAATTTACGATGAAAGTGTTAGGGAATAAAGGTTGACTGTAAAAGTGATTGCGTTCCCTAATACTTCGTGTTGCTCAGCCTGCGATCGCTGCGGCAGCTCCAGCGGGACTATCCCGACACGCCGTACCTGTTTGTGACGGAACGGGGTGGACCGATGACGGAGCACCCTGGGCACAACATCATTCAGCGAGCGGGCAAGGCAGCGGAGTTACCGTTTCCGGTGCATCCTCACCAGTTGCGTCATGCCTGTGGGTACTACTTGGCAGCGAAAGGGCATGATACGCGGGCGATTCAGGCGTATCTAGGGCACCGCAATATTCAGTACACGGTGAAGTACACGGAGCTATCGCCGGGGCGATTTAAAGACTTTTGGCAAGATTAAGGTCAAGAGTTCATAGGATCTGTATTCAAACTGTCCGTGTTTTCTCGATCTGCGTTGAAATAGGGGAAAACTTGCAGAAGCACTACGGCCGACTCTTGGTGCATATCGAGTAACCTCTTATGTTGTCTTCCGTATTTGATACTTGTATTCCCAGAAGTGAAATCCTGGCGGGCGACCTCTCCCTGGATTTATTTGCTGCCAAGCTGCGTCTAGTGGTCGAAGGACGTGCCCCTCAGGTTTATGGCGACCCGGACGTCTTCTTTGCCAACACCTTTGCGACCGATGGCCTGAAGACGTTGATCAAAGAAGTATTTGGGCGATTAACGGGAAAAATGGTTGGGTCTCCCATCATTCGCCTGGAGACCAGCTTTGGGGGTGGTAAAACCCACGATGAAATCGCTCTCTGGCACATTGCTCGCAAGGGACGGCAAATTAACGGCCTCGATCGCTTCACCGATGATCTGTCTGTGATTCCTGATCGTCCGGTGCAGGTGGCGGCGATTGATGGTCGCGACCTCGATCCTGAAGCTGGGGTCTACCATGCAGAATCTGGCATTACGACATACACGCTTTGGGGAGAAATCGCTTATCAAATTGGGGGCATTGAAGGCTATCAGCTTCTGCGAGGCTCGGATGAGAACCGCATTAGCCCCGGAACCTCGGTGCTGGAGCGGTTGGTAGGAAAAGAACCCACGGTCATCGTCCTGGATGAGATTGCGCGGTATCTCAGAGCGGCAAAAGCCAAACTGGTAGGACAAAGCACCCTGGCCGATCAGGTCGTCGCCTTTTTCTTCTCGCTGATGGATCAAGCGGCCTCCTGCGACAATCTGGTGTTTGTCTACTCCCTGGCTTCCGAATCGGATACTTTTGCCAAGGAAACCGCTGAGATTCAGCAGGAATTGGTCAGAGCCTCTGCCCGCCAAGAGCGGGTGCTCAGCCCCAGTACCGACATCGAAGTCTACAACATCGTTCGGCAACGCATCTTTGAGAGCATTAGCGCCGATGCCTCGGACAAAGCTTCCGAAGCATATTTGCAAGCCTATCGAGCCAGTCGGGTGAACCTGCCCGATGGCTGCAAGGATGCGACCTATGCCACCGCGATCGCCAATAGCTATCCCTTTCACCCCGAACTCTTTAACCTGCTGACCAGGAAGATTGCTTCCATTCCTGAGTTTCAGCGGACTCGTGGTGCCTTGCGGCTGTTTGCGCGAGTGGTGCGGTATCTCTGGCGGCATCAGGAGATGCACACGCCGCTGATCCATGCCCATCACTTACCGATCGGGATGGAAGAAGAGATCACCAGCGATCTGACCTCGCGATTACAGCGCCCCCACATGCGGCTGCCGATTGGGGCTGATATCTTTAATCCCGATGGTCGTGAAGCCCACGCCCAGCTCCAAGACCAGGAATGGCAGTCGGCAGGGAAGCCGCCGTTTTCGAGTTGGGTGAGTCGCACGATCTTCTTACACTCGCTGACTCAGGGCATCTCGTCGGGCATTCGAAGAACTGAATTGAATCTGTCGCTGCTGACCCCAGGGCTGGAGATTGGGTTTGTAGACCGAGCGATCGAGCGGTTGACTGGGGTCGCTTGGTACCTGGATGTCGATCCCATCACCTCGATCGCCCGCTTCAAAGAAGAGCCCTCCATCAACAAGATCATTGCGGAGGAGAAGGAGCAGGTCGGGCTGACGGAAGCGAAGGATGATCTGCGGCAGCGGCGAGACACCATCTTTGCGACCAAGTTCTTTGAACTGGTGAAGGGGCCAGACGGGGCTCACGAAGTGGATGATAATCCCACCACCATTGCCCTTTGCCTGATCGATTTCAATGAAGCTACGGTGATGTCATCGCTAGATGGCCCTCCGGCAGTGGTGGAGCAGATCTTCAACAACACGGGCGAGTCGGGCAAATTCCGTACCTTCCGAAATCGGCTGCTGTTCTTGCTAGCCAATGGCCAGGAGTTGGAGCGGGCGATCGACATTGCGCGGGAGTACAAGGCAATTCAGAACATCCTGAAGAGTCCCAATCGCCTGGAGGATTTGTCGGAAAACCAGCAGAAGCAGCTTAAGACTAAAGAAGGGGAGATGGATCTCGCGGTACGGGTAGCGTTAACCAATGCCTACCGCCACCTCTTTTACCCCGCCAACGACCCGGTGAAAGCGCCCAAAGGATTGATGCACTACCCCCTACCGGCTCAGGATTCCAGCACGGTGAAGGGCAATCGCAACCAGCAGGACATTGTGCTGAAGGCACTCAAGGACTGTGCCAAGGTGCGTGGGGAGGATGCGGCGGCTTATGCTCCAGCTTACGTGCTGCAAAAGGTGTGGCCCCCCGGCATTGACCACTGGACGACGAAGGCCCTGCGGGAGCAGTTTGCTAAGGATTTGGGCCTGAACATGCTGCTGGATGCGGAAGTGGCGAAACTGCGAGATACGATTCGACGCGGTTTGCAGGAAGGGCAGTGGGATATGAAGATGGGCGATCGCCTCTTCATCAAAACGGATACGCCGCCACCGATGCCTGAAACCATCGAGTTTTCTGAGCGGATGGAGCTGTATCGCCGGGGGCTCCTGAAGCCGCCCGAGCCGCGAGTGATTGAGTTGGATGTCCAGGTGCTCGCCGGGGGCGGTGAGGAACGCACCGTGCAGGTGCGCTGGCGGGCTCGTGAAGCGATGAAGGTCAGCCTGTACCAGGATGGTCAGTTGGTGGAACCCGATCGCGACTTTATGCCCTCGGATTCCTATGAATGCAGCATTACCCGTACCACCCAGTATCGGTTGGTAGCGGAATATGGGTCGGGGGAAACAGCAGAGCAAGCAGTAACGGCTGTGGTCTACACCGCTGGCGGCGTCCCGCCTGTGAATGGCAACGAGGGCAGAGGGGGGTATGGCAACCAGGGGACTTTGTTGGAGAGACCAACCCAGTGGGATCAAGATGGTAGCCCCAACAAGGTGTTCAATGACCTGTCAGATTGGTTGACCGATAAGCCGGTGAAAGCGATTACCGGCATGGATCTGACGGTGGCGGATGTGGTGGACTACCGGAAAATGGGCACTTCTTTGCCTTTGCTGGTGCGCTATGACCTGGAGGTAGAGCAGGTCATTACGATTCAGACAGGGCAGCAGTTTGTACGGTTGGACTATCAAGGTGATGTGCGCGGCTTTCAAAGCTTTTTCAGCACGATTAACGGGTTGCTGAATCAGCCGGAAACCCAAGCTACCTTGAATCTGCAAATCAAGTTTAAGTTTGATCCGGCGATCGCCCCCAACAGTCCTGAACTCAAGGCACTCCAGCAAGCGCTCACCCGTAATCCCGTAGAGCGGCTAAATCTGCTCGTCAGAGTAGAATATTGACCTGTGATGTCTCGTCGTTTTTAGATGTGCTTCGGCTATGCAAGAGTTCCAATTGCGGGTGGTGCCTCTGAGCAATAATGACTTTGCTCTGGAGCTTTACCAGTGCGCCTACAAAAAGGCGGGGGCCAAGAAGCGTCCGTCGGCAAAGCGGGTGGGCAGGCTAAAGGGGAAGCCGTTAGTGCAGGCGCGGCAGGCGATTTACAGTGCGCTCAAAGCGAATAACTATGACCCGAAGACGCTGAGCTACAAGCGGCAGTCGCCTTATGTGCTGGATGAGGAATCTGGGGTCAATCTGGCGTTGTTGTTTCAAACATTGCAGCCCCTATCGAAGCCGGAGCGGATTGCCAATATTACTGAGGGCATCACGGCCATGAGTAACGAGGAAGCGCATTACTGGTTTGCTAAGGTCAGTAATGGCAAGAAACGTCCAGCTCTCAAAGCAATGCGCGTGCTTTTGGGAGACTAAGTTCAGACTTGAGGAGACAGACATGGCAGACCCTAACGGCTCAGCAACTTCGCCGATAAATGTCCAAGTGGCGGCTCAAAAGGCCGTTAACTACTTGCAGAACTTGGCTCCTCACATGGGCAATCAAATTACTAATACCCGCTTAGAAGAGATTGAGTTGTCTGAGGATGAAAAGTTTTGGTTCATTACGTTGGGGTTTGACCGACTCATCGACGATAATCTCCTCGGCCAACTCCAGCAACGTGCAGAGCGAGACTATAAGCAGTTCAAGATTGATGCGACAACTGGGGATGTCAAAGCCATGAAAATCCGCACCGTATGATTGACGAAATCAATGCACTCTTTGCTCGTTATCGTCAGACTGGCGTTTTAGTCGATACCAATATCCTCTTGCTCTATATCGTTGGCTTGGTTAATAAGCAAAGGATTTCACGGTTTAAGAGAACTAAGCAGTTCACCCCTGAAGACTATGATTTGCTGGCGCGTATTCTTAATTCCTTTCAGACGGTCGTAACGACGCCTAATATCTTGACTGAAGTGAACAGCCTGGCGAATCAGCTAGGGGAGCCAGAACGCTCACGATGTCTGGAACTTTTCGGACAAGCGATCGCCAAACTCCAAGAAATCCATCAACCAAGCCAGCAGCTAGCTCTATTGCCAGAGTTTCAGAAATTTGGGTTGACTGACTGTGGCATTTTGAATGTAGCCCAAGGCAGTTATTTGGTACTGACCGATGATCTACGGCTGACAGCCACGCTGCAACGTAAAGGCATCGATACTGTCAATTTCAACAACATCCGTGTTTTGAATTGGTCACAGTAAAGGATTTGAGGAAAAACGCTCATGCAATTGAAAGATCTTTCTCAAGACTGTTTGGCCACCATCAAAGCAGTTCGCTGGGACCGCATCATCGAAAAACATGAAGGGCCAGAAGATTGGGAATCGGTGCTGCGATGGTATAACCCTGAATTCATGGAAATTGAGGGGCGTTTTGTTTTATTGCCGGTTGAGCGCGATCGCCACTCTAACATCACCATCTTGCGAACGATTTGGAGCGCTGGTGGCAACTCTCTAACCCTTTTTCTCAAAGACACCACCTACGGCGACGACTGGTTTACAAGCGGCTATATGGCTGTTTGCGATCGCGTTGCTGGACAGGACTTTTACCTGGCCATCGTTTACCACGAGTGGTTCATCATCGATCCTTCCCCAATCTTCGCAAAGTCGCCTTCAAAGGCTTAGTTGTCAAGGTTTCATCAAGTCATAGCGATTGGGGTGGCAAATATGACAGGATGAACTAGTATGTTTGCTCAAGTTAAGCAGGTGAAATTGTGACGGCTCCAACGGTTGGATATGCACAATTGAATATGCAAAACATCCTGCAACGGCTTGAGCAGAGAGGTTTACAGGCAAAATATGTGCGCGATCGCGCCCTGCCTGCCTGGTGGGATGCCGAGTTGGAGCATGACCCCACCGTCGTGGCCGAGGCGGCTGGCTATATTGCTAAGCGGCTGGGATTAGATATCGCTTCTGTCTTTTCTCCGGAGGCAGAAATCACTTTTAAAGGACAAGCGCAAGCTAAATTTAAGAAGCGTCAAGACACCGACCAGGAAAGTCTTGCAGTTGCTCAAGGGCTGGCGAGCAGAGTAGCTGAATTGGTGAGTTACGCTGTTCTGCCCTCTTACGAAGAGATTCAGGAAGATGCGGCTAAGTTACGCCAGCAAATTTTAGCGGGTGGCTGCTGGGTTAATCTCGACGGCCTTTTGGATCTGTGCTGGGCATATGGCATCCCAGTCGTGCATTTCTCGCCGCCGCCAGGCACTAAGAAAATTGACGGCATGGTGGCCAATTTTAATGGGCGACCCGTGATTGTGATTTGCTGTGCTCGCAAAGCTGCGGCATGGTTGGCGTTTATTTTGGCGCATGAGCTGGGGCATATACTGGCAGGACATGTCCAGGATCAGTTCTACGTGGACGAGTCCATTGCTCAGGAGGAGCAAGATCCCGAAGAATTAGAGGCCAACGGTATTGCAGCAACGCTCTTACTGGGCAATCCCGATAGCTACACCTGGTCATCTAAGCTATTTCCCAACCGCCTGGTGCAAATGGCTCGACGCTTTTCGAGAAGCGATAATGTTGACCCAGGAGTTGTTTGTCTGAATTATGGCTGGAAACGAGGTGTCAAAGAGGAGTGGAGCATTGCCATGGCTGCTCTGAAAACCTTTGAGCCGGTTCAAACAGCCCCTTATACAATTAATCAGCGCCTTATTCACAACCTGGATTTGGAAAGGTTGGATCGCGATAGCCAGGAGTACTTGCGGTTGGTGACAGGGGCATAGTCGGTTGGTCGTCTACTTTTTGGACAACGACATCATCATTAAGTTGTCCGCATATAAGCTCTTTTGGCAAGCTATGGCTGCCTGGGGTATTGCTGATCCTGATATCCGAGTGCTGCCAACGGCCTCCCGGTTTATCAGCCGAGATTGGTCGATTCAAGACCAGTACGATGACAAAACCCGAACCGAAGCTTGCCGTGCTGTAGATAAGAGCACTAAGGTAGTCAATCCAGGTACTCCTGAATACATTGATTTGCAAGCGATTGAAGGAATCGATCCTGGAGAGGCACTGCTGATTGCGGCGGCATTAACAGAGCCTGATTCTTATATCGTTACGGCTGATAAGCGTTGTTTGAAAGCACTTGCTAATTCAGGCATGACAGTGACTCTAGCCTCTCTTCAGTACCGAATCATCTGCTTAGAGCAGCTAGTGATTCAGCTAATTCACCACCTAGATGACTTGGATAAAATTTCGCGCTGTGTTCAAAACGCCGTCGATTGTGAATTTTCTGTCACAGAAGCGTTCAAACTCGCGGATCAGGCCGCCATCATCCAGAGATTACAAGCAGAGGTTGATCGCCTCCGAAGCGACACGGGTAACTTATTAGTGCTGTAGATGCTTCCCCGCGTCCCCTCCTCTCCCTGTCTCCCCCTCTCCCCTGCCCCTAACGCTGACTCACCATGCCCGACTCCAAGCCCACCCGCCCCGCCGTTTTCATTGAGAAAATCTTTCCGGTGACGCTGCTGAATAAGCAGGTGTACTACGAGCATGGGGGCAACCCGTTTAAGGGGCTGCATCGGTGGTACTCGCGGAAGCCGCTGTCGTTTAGCCGGGCCAGTGTGTTGGGCTCGCTGCTGCCGGATACGGTGACGATGGAAGAGTTTGAGTATCTGCTGGGGCTACAGCGGCGGATCCCCCCTGCCCCCCTTTCAAAGGGGGGTGCCGAAGGCGGGGGGATCGGCTGGCAAGACACCACCACCAAGCTCTACAAAACGCCGCCCTCGCCGGAGCGGATTAAGCAGGTGCATGACCTGTGTGAGCAGACCTGGGGCACGCGCACGCCGACGGTGCTGGATGCCTTTGCGGGGGGTGGCAGCATTCCGTTTGAGGCGGTGCGGTATGGGCTGAATGTGTTGGCGAGTGACCTGAACCCGGTGGCGGTGGTGACGATGAAGGCGGCGATGGAGTATCCGCTAAAGTTTGGGCCAGATTTGCAGCATGAGATTGATAAGTGGGTGAAGTGGGTTGGCGATGAGGCGGAAAAGCGGCTAGCGGAGTTTTTTCCGTCGCAGGAGGGGGAGACGGTTCAGAACTATTTGTGGGCGCATACGGTGGTGTGCCCGAGTTGTGAGTCAGTGGTGCCGTTGAGCCCAAATTGGTGGCTGAGTAAGACGACTAACTATGCAGGACAAGGGAAAGAAAGAAAGGTCACAAGTGACTGGTATGCAGTAAAGCCAATTCCGAATCCGGCAGAAAAGCGGGTGGATTTTGAGTTGGTGAAGGGGCGCAAGGGTAAGGGGACGACGATTCAAACGGATGAGAGGGATTTTGATCCGAGTGACTCTATAACCATTAATCGCGGCGAAGGGAAGTGCTTAAATTGCGGAAATTTGCTTTCAAGTGATTATATAGACAGTTGCCTTTTGAATAAGGATTTTAAACACAAGCTCTATTCAGTTTCATATAAAAAAGGGAAGCAAAACCTAGAATTTCGCCTCCCTGTCAAAGTTGATTTTGAAGCTATTGGGAGAGCTGAAAGAAAGCTCAACGAATATTTTAATAATTCTCTCGTTCCTGTTGAGCCATTTCTGGAGGGTGAGGATACACGTTGCTACAAACGGGGTGTGCGTTTTTGGCATGAAATGTTTAATCCTCGACAACTCCTAACTCTAGTAGTTTTGGTGGAGATTCTAAATGATGCACGAGAGAAGATGAATTTAGAATATGAACCAGAAAAGATAGAAGCGATTTTTACTTATTTAACTTTAGTTCTGGATCGATGCGTTGACGTTAATTGTAGATTGGCTCATGTCAACACGATGGGGCCAAAAATAGAAGGGGCTTCTGGACAACATTCGTTGAATTTATTTTGGAATTATCCAGAAACTAATGGAAGTGCTCGATTATGGCAATGGTGTTCGGAAAAGGTCTTGTCTGATTATCAACCCCTCTGCCAGCAAATAGGCCGCGAATCTGCCAACCTCCTAAACTCCAATCCCCTTGTCGCGCAATCGTCCCCATTGCAACCTACCTTAGAAGATATCGAACCTGCTCCCAAAGTCAGACCCAAAAATGAGCAGCTCGTTGCCCAAATTCAAGCAATGGCAGCACAGCGGAACTTGCCCTATGACTCTCGTTTTTTGCCCTACAACAAAAAGCTGGTAGACCGGGCAAAGGAACTGCGTAAAAACATGACTGCTGCTGAGAAAAAGCTGTGGCATGAGTATTTGAAAACCTTAGACGAGCGATTTTGGCGGCAGCGACCGATTGACCATTTCATTGTTGATTTTTACTGTCCTTCTCGTTACTTGGTAATTGAGGTGGATGGTGATACTCATGGCACGGATGAGGCGGAAGCTTATGATGCAGAGCGGACACAAATTCTAGAAGCCTATGGGCTAACGGTGTTGCGGTTTACCAATGATGAAGTGTTGAATAATTTTGAGGGGGTTTGTGCGGCGATTGGAGAGAAGAATCCCCCCCAACCCCCCTTTGCAAGGGGGGGGCAAGAAGGGTCGGAAGTCCCCCTTGCAAAGGGGGATTTAGGGGGATGTAAACAGGATTCAGAGGGATACAACCGCTGCAAAATTGTCGCTGCCTCAGCCGATAACCTCTCCCACATTTCCGACAAATCCCTGGATGCCGTTGTCACCGACCCGCCCTACTACGCCACCATTCAATATTCTGAGCTATCCGATTTCTTCTATGTCTGGCAAAAGCGAGTCCTAGGCGATATCTTTCCAGAACTCTACTTCTCAGAACTCACCGACAAAGATCGCGAAGCTGTCGCCAATCCCTCCCGCTTCCGCAACATGGGCGAGTCAGCCGAAGAACTCGCCAACCGCGACTACGAAGCCAAAATGGCCCTCGCCTTTGCCGAGTACTTCCGCGTCCTCCGCGACGACGGCGTCATGACCGTGCAGTTCAACCACAAAGACTCCGGTGCCTGGGACGTGTTGGCCTATTCCCTCATCAACGCAGGCTTTGAAATCACCGCTAGCTGGGCGGTCAGCACCGAGAATCCGCAAAACCTGCACCAGGCTCAGAAAAACTCCGTCTCCAGCACCGTCCTCCTCGTCTGCCGCAAGCGTGACCCCAACGCCGGTTCCGCCTGGTGGGATGACCTGCGCCCCGAACTCGCCAACC